>Ga0308158_10005447_pt1 | contig 10437 bp, 11 predicted proteins | sample PhyBR2_FD_201038 | JGI IMG/M metagenome (GOLD analysis project Ga0308158, IMG submission 201038) | Phyllosphere microbial communities from UC Gill Tract Community Farm, Albany, California, United States - DLSLB.R2 | ecosystem: Host-associated > Plants > Phyllosphere > Unclassified | place: USA...
CGCCACGAATCGCAGATTTGAAAGTGAACAGGAAAGTCAATGAAATCAACGATCTACCAACACCACCTCCGCGCCAGTGCTAGCTTTTCGTACCGTCACTTATTGCACTGAAAACGAGGAGACCCCTGATACAGCTTTGGCAGCGGCGGCGGCGTACGTAGCCGCTGGCCATGGCGGCGAGGCTGCTCACGCTCGTGATACGGCAGAAGCATTCGCAGAAGAGGTCGCACACGTGCTGACGACAGATGCGATTGAGCGCGCTGCGCGCCAACCTGATTAGAGGGAAACATGTCCACCGCCGATCAGGACTCCCTGCCACTGCCGCTCGATGTAGCGTGCCCACACTGCGGTGCTGCTGTGGGATGGCCGTGCAGGCGCCGCACTTCCGGAGCGGTCTCGTCTGTCCATCTGGCGCGCTGGCAAGCTGTTGGTATAGCAGCACCTGATGGAACTGACATTCTGCGTTGCCGGAATGACGAACTGAAGCGTGCAGCCGAGAGGCCACGGCCTAAGTTACGCGGGCTGCAGCTGCCGGACTAGCTTGTCGGGCGATCGCCGACTGGTGTGTCCTGGCTTTCGTCGGCGCTTTCCAGCGCTGCCAGCGTCGCAAGGGCACGGCCGCACACGTCGCGCACGCCGAGTTACACCGAGGTGATCTCACAGCAGATTCGCGCCCGCCAGCTATGTCGCGCGCGAACCAGGCATAGCCCTCAATCTTTAAGCAGCCTACGTAATCCGACCTTGAGCGATGGCGTTACGTGAAGTACCGTAAAGTCAAGCCCCAGCGGTACCGCAAAATTCCGGATCCAGTAAGCTTGCCTATGGGTGAACTTGTCCGAGCCCTGCTTCACCTCCACGAAGCTCAGCTCTTTGTTTCTTTGTAACGTCAGATCCGGCCAACCCGCACCCAGATAACCCATCACCATAAGATGAGTGATCCGGCTCAGGACCGAACTGGTCAAACCGTCGCAAACTGCGAAAAAACTCTCGATCGAGAATTTTTCCGGCGTAACGTTGCGTGCGATCGTAAATGACTTATGAAGCTTATGCCATTGCTCATAGGTCGCTTGGCGACCACGATCCTGCAAGATGAATTCAACTTCCCAATCAATTATTTTAGATTCGTCGGGGTCGATTCCGTCGCGCTTATAGATATTGTTGGGAAAGTGGCTCTTGCTCAATGATCTGTAATAGTAATTGTGCAGCTTTATATCTTGGGCTTCAAGATTCCTCCGCAGCTTGAACAAGAGCAGAAGAATTGCGAATCCCTCGAAGGTATCGCCAGTCCAGCCTTGATTTCTAAAAAAATCAAATGCGAAGCGCTCTACCGAATCGATCGACGTGAGAGCTCGGTCCGAGCATGTGACCTGCATATCGGCCGGGTGCTTCCGGCAATACTTTACGCCCAGGAGCGAACATTGATCGTCCAAGCTGAGGTCATAGAAGCAGCCGAACGTTTTGGCACGGATCTCGCGCAAAAGCTCAGGGGTCATAGTTTTAAACGCTTCAAAATAGCGGTCTGGGGTCCAGAAGTACTCGTCCGGGGCAGTCCACCTGTAGCCTGCAAGCATCTCTGCCGTCCAAACTTGGGGGATTCCCAGCTCTTCGTATCTACTTCGGTCCTTTACCCTGTCACTATCGTCGCGGCATGGCCCCAGGTATGGCGTTTGTGTTGTCATTGTGTGGATATATTGCTGAGCAACGTTCGTGTCAACGAACTGCGCAGTGTACGAACGCGGACTGCGACTTCCCGATCAGGTGGCTGGGCGATCGCCGCCTGGCGCGTCCAGGGGCGCGTCCGCGCTTTCCGGAACTGCCGGCGTCGCAAGGGCACGGCCGTACACGGCGCGCACCCCGCGTGCGGCCGCGGCGATGCCTGCGGTAGCGCGTGAGGTAGTCGGCTGTGGCGCCGGCGCAAACGATGCTTCCCCACGCAGCACGGCCGGAATCTGCTCCACGAGCTCGGGCGCCATGTGCATCTTGGCCAGGCACTGGCCCAGGTAGGCTCGATCGCTCACCATCTCGATCGCTCCTTGGAAGGCTCGGTCCGCCGATGGCCCGTAAGCCTGGCGCACCTTATCCCAGGCAGCCGCGGGCACCTCGCCCCAGTGGCCGATCATCATGGCCAGGTCGATGATGTCGCGGCTCGCAACCGATTTATCCTTGTAGCGGTCGGCATTGGCCAGCAGCTTCTCCGCATACATGTCGGTGCGAGAGAGCGTCGGCACGCCGGTGACGGGATTCATCTCGCCTTCGATCTGGATCCGCCCCTCGCTGACGATCTCGAACTTCACCGGCACCCCATCGACACGCAGGAATGTGCGGATGCCGTAGCGATCGGCACGCACGTCGCGCGCCAGCTCCACCGGCCGCGAGAAGATGGCGCCCAAGGATGCGTCGTGGATCGTGTTGCGCAGCTCGCGATAGCCCTCCTGGGACGCGCACAGGAAGTCGATGTCGACCGATTCCCGGTATTCGTTCAGAGCCAGCACGATCGCGGTGCCGCCGCCAAAAAAGCACTTGTTTTGCGCAAGGAAGTCGGTATTGAGTGCCGACAGGAGCGTCTGGATTCGGTTGTGGTGGTCGCGCTCAAACATTCATGAGCCCATGGCCACAGGTTTCGGTCAAGCCGACGATCAGCTCGCGCTCCTGGTCGTCCAGCAGATCCTGGTCGATGAAACGCCAGTTGCTCTCGTAGAGCCCAAAAGCCTCTTCCGCCGTAATGACGTCGTTGGGCCGCCGGCTCCAGGCGAGCAGCGCCAGTTGCGGGTAGTCCCCGATCTTCAGGGTGGCAGGTGGGGTGTTCATAGGGACGATTATGGGTCTTCCGGGCAGAAAGTCAACGCCCTGCCCCGCGCGCACCCGGCGGCGTCAAAGCCAGTCGAGCGGAGCTAGAAACCAATCCTCGCCGACCAGGTAGAGCTTGAGACCGTGCTCTTGCGCCAAGCGCGCGGCATCTACCTCGGTCGGCTCGCCCGAGACGACCGCCACGATCAGGTCGCGGTCGTCAGGGTAGCCGCTCCGGATACAGACAGGGACGGGGCCACGCGCTGCTGCATTGAGCACGCGGTTACTGAAGTAGGCCATCCAGCTCCTACCGGCAGCCCCGTTACCGTGGCGCCGGCTGTTCGACGCTGGCCTCGCGCCAGCTGTCAAAATGCGCTTGGAGCGTGTGTAGCGGTTCCATGCCGTCGAACACCTGGCCGCACAGGATGAAGACCTCGCTATGTTCTCCGATCGTCTCAGGCGTCAGCTCCAGCTGCTCCAAGCGCTGACCATCGACCTGCAGGATCACTTCCTCGGCATAAACGGAGGCGTCGGCTGATTGTGGCCAGAAATCCGAATCGGACAGGAAAGCAAGGTACTCGTGCCCTGGGATGGCATTGGTAGAGATAGTCATAGTGCGTGCACGGTTCCGTTGCAGCGACCCCACTTGCAGGCGATGATTCCCGGCCGCGATGCGGTCGTCTGGTGCCCGCAGTGGGTGCAAGCTCCCCGGTATGCGTGTGCCGTGCCGGCGGGGCTGGCGGGGCTGGTGGTGCCGGCGCCAGTGCTGTTGATCTGATCCATGCTGTACGTCCTGGTGGTGAGTCGGGTGGCCGGGATGAAGACCGGGCCTGCGACCATTATGGCGACTCGGCACGCCCTCTCGCAAGAGATGCCGCGCACACGAGCTGCAACCACGTTCGGCGTCCTGCGGTAGCCTGCGGCTCTACTCTTTCAGGATTCAAGCCATGTTCGATCGCACCGTCACCCCTGCTGAATACCAATACCTCTCCGTAAGCCGCGCCCAGCTGGTTCGCCAGCTCCTGGTCGAGGCGCTGCAGGACTACGTGCCGCCAGGCTACACTCTGTCGACCGACCCGAAACTTATGTACGGAAACGCGCTTATGGCGCTGCGGCCCGTGAACGCGACGCCTGGCACGAAGATGGTGTGCTTCCTGCACGCCATCAACTACCGCTCGCAGCGCGAAGGTGGCGAGATCATGTACCGGCCGACCCTGGAAGAGGTGCGCGCGTGCGGCGACGTCAAGGGCGTAACGATGTGGGGCACCGACGAGACGTTCGGTACCGACGGCCGGATTGCCGTGAGCAGCGCCGACGCCGGCGACCTTGCTGCGATGGTTCGGAAAGTCGCGGCCGAGGTGTGCGCATCGGAGCCGATGACGACTTTCCAGTGGCGCCGGTGTGCGCATGATGATGGTGGCAAGTGGGAACTTCTCAGTGGCGAGCGCCGCTTGCAGACGGTCTGGAAGTCCGGCAGCCGCTACGGTACCCTGATGGGAACCTGCCCGGCCACGCTCGCCGCCGCGAAAGCGGAGGCGGAAGCCGCTGCCCGCCTCATCCTCAGCAGCGAGCATCAGGAGCGTCTAGCTGGCCTGGGCGAACCGCTCGCCCAAGAGCAGGATTCCGAAGAAAGCGATGAACCGGACGCGCCTTCGATGTAATGGGCGTCGAAGCGCTCACTTCTGCGGCGGCGCCTCGGCCACCATCGTAAAGAACCCGCTGTTATCGACGTCTTGCCACCGCGTCGACTGCTCCCAGATCTCCCGATCGCTCAGCGTACTCAATTCCTCGATCGCCACCAGCTCATCGATCCGTGGCGCTTGCAACATGCCCTGACGAGCCATATCCAGTAGCCGCGGTGGCAGGCCGATAGTGCGCTGGGCACGGACTATGCGGGTACCAGCGTCAACCAACACCACAAGCGCGTTATTGCTGTCGACCTGCGCGTTTGCCCAAGCCCTCATCTTCGACGCCTCGTCCAGAAACGGTACGGCGATCGACCAAACTTCGGTTTCGCTTACCTTCAGCACCAGCAGGAGAGTCCCAGAAGGCAGGGCGGCCGAGCGCCGCAGCGCGACCGCGTGCGGTGGCGCCTTGATGTTGGCGATTTCATCTTCGGTCACTTCCGGCAGGCTGACGATAATGACCGGGATGGGATGGGCCAGCGACATTGCTACCGTCAGCTGATCGGCTGGTAACGGCGGGAATGGCGACATCTCGCCGACAGTGATGGCGCGGAATCCGGCAGGCGTGGTAGGGGACATAGGGTTTCCAGTACGTTTTGTTGTCGTCGCCATGATCCCATATCCGGCGGCGCGGTCAGGCGCTGCGCCAGGCAGCACCCCCAGAATCATTTTGGGCGAGCAGGCTCGTCGACCTCGGCATGCTCATGCTCGGCCAGGGCTTCGCCCGCCGGCACGGCATAAATCGCTCCCAGGTGCGAGCGCAGGCGACCGATAGCGAGGACCGTATTCGCGTGCTGTGCCGGCGCAGATGCGCTCGCTGCAACAGACCTCGTGGCCTGGCCGCCGGCGGCAGCGATCACCGACGCTGTAATCGCTTCAGCCTGCTCTCGCAGGCTTGTAACCGTGAAGCCTGGCGCTGGTGCACGCTTGGCCAGGAAAAGCTGCTCAGGGCTGACGCTTGGGGTGCCAGGTGGCACCATCATCCGGTTGAGAGCGACCTGGGGCGCGCCGAGGTGAAACACGCCATGGAGGTAGTCGTCGGCCATCTTCTCGACCGCTTTATGGAACTGGGCCATATCCGCGCTGAATTCGGGAGTGGCCAAGTAGCCTTGGCGGTCAGGCGGCAACGCGTCTTTGAACGTCTTCGAGGCGCCGGCCAGGGTTTCCGTGATTGCGAGAGCGAAGGTCGAGCTATCCGAATTAAGCTTCTCCGGGGTATTTATGAGCAGGGTCCGGACCCTCTTGAGCGTCTCACGGGTGTCGTGGAAGCCGTCCGCATCAGGGGACACCGCCTCAGCCGCGCGGACCGCTACCACGCGGTCAAGAGCCTGCAGCGCAACCGGCACGCCGTCCTTACGCGCCAAGGTCGGGATCGCCATCGCATCGGCGGAGGACTCATTGAAAATGTTGGCGTATTGAAGCACCATCGGCGAATGAAACTGCTGGATGTGCTTAATGAGGGCCGGCCCAACGCGGCAGTGCATGCTCTCGTGGATCAGGAGCATCGCGCGCATCTGCTCGGTGCCGGCCATGAATGCCAGCCTTGGGTCAGCCTTGCTGTAGTCGGCACGGACACCGTCAACGCGGCATACCTCCCCAGGGGCAATCAGCGCCACCGGTCCCTCCTCGGGATCGTCGTCCGGGTTAAGCATGTTGATCTGCGGCTGCAGTGGCGCCCGGCCGTGCGCGAGGTAGCGGGCCGACAGCTGCTTGACCGACATGATCGCCGCACGGGTGGCGTCTGGGTCACGAGTGACCGCGGCGGCCGCCGGTGGCGCAGCAACTGGCGAGACCGACGTCTCGGGACCGGGAGCGGCCGCCGCATGGACGTGCGACGCGACCAGGGTAGCGCCGAGAAGGCGAGCGAACCTGCCGAAGTAATCCGGGCGCGTACTGGCCGGCGGCGCGACGATCTCCAGTTCGCCGGCATCCGCAAGAAACGCCTGTAACCGGTTCAGCTGCCCGCTCATGCCTCGCCTTCCACCGTGATCGCATGGTCGGCGACGAAGCCCAGCGGCCCGGCCTCGACCACGAACACACTGGACGAATCGTTGCCGAACGCCTCAAGCACCCGAGCACGGGTCGCTTCGTCCGGGAGAACGAGCTCGCGCCCGTCGGCAGTCTCGATCACGCCTGCCCTCATCACGAACGTAGTTGGCGCGGCCAGCGGCGGAATGCTGACGATGGCGCCAGGCTTGTTCTGTGCGAATACCACCGTCGCAAAAATTGGTGTCGAACCTGGTGTCGGCATAGGGAAAAGAGGTTGGCCAGATGATACTGAATTCTACATCGTTGCTATAAAACATCACACCTTTCATTGCGAGACCAACGTGCCGATCCATACAATGGTCTATCGAAATCCCGTTCCTCGCCATGAACCAGTTAGACCTCTTCACCCATATCGCCGGTGCCTACGCGAGCGCCCAGGAAGGCGAACTCACGAATCAGTCCCTCTACCAAGCTGTCGCCGACCGGGCGGGCATCACCCTTGCCGAGATGGACGCAGTGGTGCCGATCGGGAAAACCGGGACGAAGCGCAGTCCGATCAAAAGGGCCGTTCGGTGGTACCAACAGACCATGAAAAATATGGGGGTGATCGAGAAGGTGCCGGATGCGCGCGGCGTGTGGCGCTTGACCGAGGAGGCGGGCCGCAAGCTCAATCGCAGTCAGGCAAGCGTCAAGATGGTCGCCTTCTCGACGAAGCTCGGCGTGGCCATCTGGGGCTCGAATGATGCAGTGTTCCCTCACCTTGGCCAGCCCATCATGCTGGCGCTGACCAGCCCGCCCTACCCGCTGCGCTGTGCGCGCGCCTACGGGAACGTCGACGAGCAAGAGTATGTGGATTTCGTGTGCAGGTCGCTGGAGCCGATCGTGAAGAACCTAGCTCCCGAGGGTTCGGTCGTGCTGAATGTAAGCCAGGATATTTTCTTGAATCGCAGCCCGGCCCGATCGACCTATAACGAGCGCCTGGTGCTGGCCATCTGCGATCGCCTCGGCTTGCACCTGATGGATCGCTTCGTGTGGCACAACGCCTCGAAGCCGCCCGGACCTATCCAGTGGGCCAGTAAGCAGCGGGTGCAACTCAATGTCGCCTATGAGCCGGTGTACTGGTTCGCTGCCGACCCGCTGCGCGTGAACGCAGACAACCGCCGCGTCCTCCAGCCGCACTCGGAGCGGCACGCTGCCCTGATCGCCCGCGGCGGTGAGCAGCGCCAGGCCGTGTTCGGCGATGGAGCGTACCGGATCAATCACGGCAGCTTCGGCAACCCGACTGCCGGCGCCATCCCACGCAACGTACTGGCCTACGGCCACCAGTGCGCTGACTCGGCTGCTCACCGCCGGCATGCGCGCGCGCTGGGCTTTACGACCCATGGCGCGCCGTTTCCGCACTCGATCCCGAACTTCTTCATTCGCTTCCTGACAGAGGTAGGGCAGCTGGTTGTGGATCACTTCGGCGGCACGCTCAAGACCGGGCTGGCGGCCGAGCGTCTCGGCCGGCGCTGGCTCACGACCGAGAACATCCTCGACTACATCAGGCCAAGCGCGGAAATGTTCCGCGACTTCCCTGGCTTCGAGATGAGCCCAGGGTTTGAGGCGGTGCGCGGCCGCACCTGACGCCATTTGCCGCCCGGAGCCGCCCGCGGCCGCACGATCCGGGGTACCATTTCGCGTCGTCCCAGTTGAGCGCAACCGAACCTCCGCCATGACCCCAAAAGAAATCGAGCCCGCCCTCCTCGCCGACATCCTCGGCGGGGCCTATGTGCCGCCGGCGCCGCCCGTCGATGCGCCAGCGCGCCTGGCCTGTGAGCTTGCCGGTGACGCCGCGCTCGTGCAGCGCCAGTACGAGGACGCCCTACAGGCATACAAGGCCGCCAGAGGCTCCTCATGGCGCCTGCGCAGCAAGATGGGGCTATGCTGCTACCAGCTCGACCAATGGGCTGCAGCGGCCCGCAATCTGGAGGACGCGCCGCGCCGCGGTGAGGCCCCGGCGCTTGCCATGCTCATTCACAGCGTGGCGGAGCAAAACGGCCGAACGGGAGAGTATGACGAGAAGCTGGACGCCCTCGTCCGCACGTTGCTGGAACTGCCGCAGCCACAGCCCTACTTCTACGAGCTCGCCGACAGCTACCTGATCGACGGCGAGCTGCGACTGCAGCACCTGCGCACGGGCTATGAGCGATTTCCAGGACACGCGGATCTGCGTCGCCGCTATACGCGCGCATTGTGGGCGACCGAGCATCGGCAGGAAGATCTGCTCGCCCTGGTGCACGAGGCCGTCGACACCGCAGACGCTGCGCCGGAAGACCTGTGGCAAGGCGCGGAGATCATGCAGCACGCCGGCCGCCATGGCGAAGCGTTGGCGCTGGTGCGCCGCCTTGATGCGGCGAGCGCTCCCGAGACGCAGCGTGCGCTCGCCCTGGTCGAAGCCGACATGCATGTTCGTGCGGGTGAGCTCGACGAGGCGGCCTGTGCGTTCAGGAACTTCACCGGCACGATCGATCTGGACGATGGTGAGGCTCGCGAGATGGCCATGCACGCGGCCAAGGGCCTGCTGCAGGTCACGTTGTCGCAGAACGATCCGGACGCAATCGAGGCGGCTGCGGACTCGGTGACGAGCATCCACTGCCACTACGGCATCATGGCCCTGGTCGACCAGAATTCGCCGATCGACCCGTCTTACTTCCGCTTCGCCGTCGGTGCGCACACCATTTCATACAGTCCCATAGCAGACCTGACCGGCCTGCGGGAGAGGATCATTGGCGCGATCGCAGATCCGGACGTCCGCGCACTGTTCCGCGTCTTCTACGGCGCCCATGAAGGCCCCTACGCCACGATCTCGCCCGAAGAGGCGTCCTCACAGATCATGGCCGCCGGCCGCGAGAGCAAAAGCCCCTACATCCAGCACCATGTCGCCTGGACGATGATGGAGGCGGGCGAGTTCGAGGATGCTGGTCGCTCATTCGCTCGCTTCGACCTGGCGCGCGCGATCGAGGCCCCCGCTACCTGGTCGACCTACAGCGATGACACCATCTTCGACGATGCGCCCTTCGACGATGAAACGGTGGTCGACCAGTTCGCCCGAGGCATGATCGACGAGCTCCTGGCTGCTGCGCGCGGCAGCGACGAATGGCTCGGCGAGCACCTCTACGAGATTGGCGCCGCGTACCTGCGCGCCCCGCTGCTGCACTATCAGCTGTACACGCGCCACCATTCGCTGCTGGAAGGTATTGTCGCGGTCTACCGCGCGGCCGGCGCGAACCCGACCGAAACCGTCTGGTTCGATTACGGGCTGGCGTGTTACTTCACCAGCCGGCCGGACGAGGCGATCGTGGCGTACCAGGCGTGCCTGGCCCAGAACCCCAAGCATTCGGCAGCACATTCCAACCTGCTCGCGCTCCTGCCGGCGCCGGCGCGCACCGCGGCCGTCATCGACCAGGCGATTCGGAGCTTTGGCGAGCCGGCGCCGCCGAAGTCGATTGCCGAACTCTCCTTTAAACAGGCGGTCTACCTGCTGGCGCTGTACCGGGCCTGTGGCGGCGCCGAGCAGGATCTGGTGCTGCTCCCCTTCGGCCTGACCGAGCAGCCGTTCGCACCCACTCCAGAGCTCCTGCAGCCGCTCTTCTCGCTGATCAGGGCTGGGTTGGTGCGCATCTCGCGGCAAAGCCCGGCCGAGGCGTTCACGATCGAGCCATCGCCAGCCCGTGTCACCGCCTATGCACCACCCCTGCTGCACTGGGAGTTGCCGCCGGAGACGCTCGAAAGGATTCGCGAGATCGAGGAGGCCTGCCTGACTAAGCGTTGGCCAGCGGCTTGGCGAGAGCGGGCGCCCGACTTGGCCCGCGAGCTGGCGCGCCACGAGTGCGTGGCATACCTGCGCCACCTGGCGGAGGAACGCGGCCTGCCGATGACGACCGGTGAGAAGACGTTCCTGATGATCGACAACGCCCTGGCCACGTATTCGGTT
>Ga0308158_10005449_pt1 | contig 10435 bp, 12 predicted proteins | sample PhyBR2_FD_201038 | JGI IMG/M metagenome (GOLD analysis project Ga0308158, IMG submission 201038) | Phyllosphere microbial communities from UC Gill Tract Community Farm, Albany, California, United States - DLSLB.R2 | ecosystem: Host-associated > Plants > Phyllosphere > Unclassified | place: USA...
CACGGTTTTCTATCTAGTTTAATTTTTTAAAATCATTTTATTATGGCACACGCACATGAATCAAACGCAGGTAGAATTTGGAAAGTATTCGCAATCCTATCAGTAGTTACAATTATAGAGGTTTTTTTAGGTATTTACAAGCCTAATGCTTTACATCACAGTCATTTTCTTGGCTTAAGTTTGTTAAACTGGATTTTCTATGCACTTACAATTTTTAAGGCATATTATATTGTATGGGCTTTCATGCACATGGAAGGTGAGAAATCAAGCCTTAGATGGGCTGTAGTCTTACCAGTTGTTTTTCTTGTCTTATACTTACTTTTCATTCTGTTGACTGAAGGGCATTATATTTATGGGGTTTTTAAAGATTCAACCATTAAATGGAATTTTTAACACTATATTAATTCAAAAAAAGGGCACGCATTGCGTGCCTTTTTTTATTTTTGCATTTAAAATTAATTTTTCTCTGATGAAAAAAAATATAGTTCTTTTTATCCTCTTTGTTCTCCCTATTGTTGCTTATCTTTTCTTTGCTTCGGGTGTTAATAGTTTTACTAAACTTCCTATTATTACTCCTAAAGTTGCCGATTTAGGGAATTGGGAATCTTTAAAGGGCGAAAAGGTGAGTTTGAATAATAAAATTACTATTCTGGGATTTTCCGGAACCGAAATTTTAAGTAACAGAGGTAATCTTTTCAATTTAAATGAAAAAATATACCAACGCTATCATTCTTTCAAGGATTTACAGTTTGTGATGATCTGTCCGTTAGGAACAGAAAAAGATATTAAAAATATTCTGGATGCTTTTGATGATTTTACCGATGTTTCTCAGTGGCATTTTGTCTTCGCAACTCCGGAAGAAATCCAAACTTACTACAAGCAATTAAAATTAAAAAAAGAATTAGATGCCAATTTTGGGACTTCTAATGTTTTTATAGTGGATAAACAAAGAAATTTGAGAGGAAGAAAAGATCAAAAAGAATATAGAGAAGGTTATGATACTTTTCATCCTTCGGATTTGAGTAATGAGATGTTGGATGATTTCAAGATTATTCTTTATGAGTACCGAGCAGCTCTTAAAAAGAATCACAATGCTACAAAACAGTTGTAAATACATTAATTTATGTTGAAAAATAAATCATATATCGGGATTGCGTTTATTGTTTTGATTTTTGGGATTTATGCAGTTCCAAAGATTGTTTCCCGTATTCAAAATGGAGCTGTTGTTAAGGCAGATCGTTTGGATAAAGTAGATTCTGATACTAATTCAGAAGGTTCTTTGGTGAAAATTGGTCCGGCGCCAAAATTCGAATTAACAAATCAGGACAATAAAAAGATAAACAATGCGAGCTATAAAGGAAAAGTATATGTGTTGGAATTTTTCTTTACAACTTGTCCTTCCATTTGCCCAAAAATGAATCAAAGTATGTTGGTTTTGGAAAAGAAATTCTTTGGGAATCCTAATTTCGGAATTGTATCTATAACTATCGATCCTAATCATGATACTGCTGAAGTTTTAAAATCACACGCTAAATTAATTGGCGCAACCTCTTCCAATTGGAATTTTTTAACAGGAGACAGACAAACCATATTTGATTTGGCTAACAAAGGTTTTAATCTTTATGCAGGCGAAAATAGCAAGGTAAACGGTGGATTTGAACATTCAGGAATGTTTGCTTTGATTGATAAAAATGGAAATATCCGTTGTAGAAAAGATGAATTTGGAAATCCAATTTTATATTATGACGGTTTAGAGAAATCAGGAGTTAGGGATATTCAACAAGATATCAGTATTTTATTAGCAGAATAAATTATGAAAGAACAAAGTTTAGAAACAAAATACAATAAGTGGATTGTGGTATTGTCAGTGGCAATTCCGTTAGTGGTAGCGCTGCTTTTTGGAGTTAATTTGAGAAAATTAGGTTATGATGTAGAGCCGCTTTCTTTTTTACCACCTATTTATGCTACTATAAACGGAATTACAGCAATTATATTGGTTTTGGCAGTAAGAGCCATAAAAAATGGAAACAGACAATTGCATGAAAATTTAATGAAGACAGCTATAGCTTGTTCTGTTGCCTTTTTAGCAATGTACGTAGCTTATCACATGACTTCCGATTCTACAAAATTTGGAGGAGAAGGAATTATAAAATATGTCTATTTCTTTATTTTAATAACGCATATAGTATTATCTATTGCGATTATTCCATTGGTTTTAATTTCCTACGTTCGCGCATTAGCAGAAGTATTCGACAAGCATAAAAAAATTGCCAAAATTACTTTTCCTATCTGGCTTTATGTTGCTGTTACCGGTGTTATTGTTTATTTAATGATTTCTCCTTACTATGTTTACTAAGGTCAGAAGTCAGAAGTCAGAAGTCAGAAGAGAAAAAGCTAAATCCCAAATTCCAAATTCCAAAATTAAGACTGTCCTTTTTGGAATTTGTTTTTTGTTTTTTGGAATTTCGTCTTATGCTCAATGTGCTATGTGTCGTGCTGCCTTAGCCGGCGATGCTAATGTGGAAAAAGCAAAAGCAGTGAATGACGGGATTGTTTTTTTAATGGTTGTCCCTTATTTGTTAATAGCTATCATTGGCTATTTTGTTTATCAAATGAGGAAAAATAAAACGAAGTAGTTTATTTAAAACCGTCAACAGTAATGTTGATTTCCCCGTTTACTTTTACAAAAGCTATAATAGCATTTTGGCTCAGTTCAATTTTTTGAAATTGAATGTCGTCCATTTTTCCATTTACAAATACGCCTGGCATTGGTGAATAATTGTTCAGGTAGTTTAACATGGTTTTCTTCCCTTCTTCTAAATTTGGTTTAATCGAATAGCGGCAGTTTTCCTGAATTTTTCTTAAAATAATTCCCTGTGCAAGCCAGTTGGCGGTGCGCATTAATTTGCTTTTGGTATCTAAGGCATAATCTAGTTCGTCAAAATAAATTTCTTTTTTCTCAGGGTTGTATTTTGGAAATCCGGCCAAATATATCGTTCCGTTTAGTGAACCGCTCAAATCTAAGGCAATAACCATTTTTCCGCTTTTATGCCAGATGTTAACGTCTTCTACTTTAACTTTTCTGCTGCCGGATGAAAATTCTTCTCCGGCAAAGTTCTTCTTTATGATTCTTGAAGCATCCACATAGCTGGAAACGGCAGTAATATTCGCTGTAATTTGATTCGGGATTTTACTGACAGCTTTCAGTGTGATTTGATTTGGGTTGAATTTGGTTTCCGGTACCTGTCCTATAATGGTTTCCATGTTGCATTTCATGCCCATTTGCAATAAAAATGATTCGTTTTTTAAATGTGCAGCTGTTGAATAAATCTCAGAAGGAACAATTCTAAGCCAGCTTTCATAAGCTTCGTTCATTTTAAAAGGAGTGCAGATTTTTTCTAATGCCGCAATAACATTGGGTTTAAAATCGGTTGATTTTTCAATAGCGGCATCAATCTTTTGTTCTATTTTGGATTTAAATAATTTGATGGAAGGATTAATCAGGTAAGTTACCGGCATATTTTTGCCAAAAACACTCATCGTTGGACTTTCGTTCCAGTCTAAAGAACTTAATTCGGTTTGGGTTTTGAGTTTCCAGTTGTTTAAACTTACCGTACTGTTTAGGGTTACTACTCCGTTTAAATTAAATTCTTTGGCGTTGTAAAGTGAAACTCCCATCGTTTTCGTACCTATTCGGTATTTTATTATCGCTTTTAATGGTAGTATGGTAGTAATTTTTTCGGAAGTGGCGCCGCTGCTATTTTTAATAGTTATTGGAGCTAATTTCCAAATTTTCATTTCTATATCGTCGTCTTCTATATTGTTGTCTTCATAAATCAATCCATTTAAGCTAATGTTGGTTTGGTTTTCAATGTCTTTTAATTTGATACTAATAGGTAAATTGATAAACGAGGGAACATTGTTGTAAACTATTGGGCTCGCATCGTCGGGTTCCGGCTTTAATGCGGCTATTTTTTGAGAACTAGTGCAACCTATTATGGAAAGCAAACTTGTGAAAACAACTAAAGAAACAATTTTTTTCATTGGATTGATTTAAAGTTGCAAAATTAGGAAAAGCTTTCTATTCTCTTTAATAAATTAACTGAGTATATTTTAGTTTGTTAGAATGTTAAATGTTTTCGAAAGATGTGATTATTCTTAACAAGAAAAACTTATTTTTGTGTAGTAACTTTACTTTATTTAGTTCGAATAATATGAGTCAAAAAAAATATTTTAGTTCACTACTTTTTGTAATAATTAGTTTTTATTCGAATGCGCAATCCCGTCAATGGTCTTTAGAAGACTGTGTTAAATATGCCTTAGATCATAATATTTCTATCAGACAATCTGAGTTGGATGCACAAACAGCAGGTATTGATAAAAAAGATGCTTTTGGTAAATTTTTACCTTCAGCGTCAGCTTCGGCATCACATTCCTGGAATATCGGTTTGAATCAGGACATCACTACCGGACTTTTGAAAAATCAAACCACTCAGTTTACTTCGGCAGCTGCCAATGTTGGGATTGATATTTACAAAGGTTTGCAAAATTTAAATACTTTAAGGAGGGCTAATCTTTCTATTGTTGCAGCAAAATACCAGTTGCAAAAAATGAAAGAAGATATTGCTCTTAATGTTGCCAATGCTTATCTGCAGGTACTTTTTAACAAAGAAAATTTAAAGGTGCAGAATGACCAATTGGCTATCGATACTAAACAATTAATCAGAACGCAGGAATTAGTAAACGCAGGGAATTTACCAAAAGGCGATTTATTAGATGTTAAAGCTACAATTGCGGCTGATAACCAAAAAGTAATTAGTGCTGAAAACGCATTGTTGATTGCCAAGCTGAGTTTAGCACAATTGTTACAATTGGATAGTTTTGAAAATTTTGATGTTGCTGATGCAAACGGATTTCAAATGGATCAGGCTATTTTGTCGCAAACGCCAACAGCAATTTATGATAAGGCAAAACAAGAGCGCATGGAATTGAAAATTGCCCAGACGAATTTAGAGATTGCTCAAAAAAATGTAATGATTGCCAAAGGAGCTTATCAACCGACGTTGAGAGGTTTTTATAATTTTAACAGCCGTGTTTCTTATGCTGATGTTGCGCTAAGGGATAATACTACAGGAGCTGTTATTGGAACTCAGGCACCGCCTAAATTTTTTGATCAGTTTAGTGATAATAAAGGACAATCTTTTGGGGCACAATTGAGTATCCCTATTTTTAATGGTTTTGCGGTTCGCAATAATGTGGAGCGAAATAAGGTGAGTTTAGAAAAATCTAAAATTGCTTTAGAACAACAGGAATTGGATTTACAGCGCAATGTATATACCGCTTTTACGGATGCTAAAGGAGCTTTGAAAGCTTACGAATCGGCAATTCAGGCCCTTGATGCCAGGTTGGAATCCTATAATTATGCAAAAGAAAAATTTGAAGTAGGTATGATGAATTCCTTCGATTTGAGTCAGTCTCAAACTTTATTTTCAGCGGCTCAGTCAGAAGTGTTAAGAACCAAATACGATTATATTTTTAAAACCAAAATATTAGAATTCTACTTTGGAATTCCAATCATAAAAAATTAAATAAATTATGTCTAAAAAAAATATTTATATCCTTGCTGCTGTTTTTGTAATAGTAATAACTGCTTTGATTGTATTAGGAAAAAAAGGCGTTTTTGGAAATAAAGATGATGTCAAGGAAATAGAAATTGCCAAAATTGTTCCAATGACAATTGTTGAAACAGTTTCGGCAACGGGGAAAATCCAACCTGAAATTGAAGTAAAAATAGCTTCGATGGTTTCGGGTGAAATAATCGATTTGCCTATTAAAGAAGGACAGATAGTTAAAAAAGGGGATTTACTGGTAAAGATAAATCCTGATTTGTATTTGTCGAGTTTAAATAGGACTGTGGCGGGTTTATCAGGTTCTAAGGCCGGATTGACACAAAGTGAAGCGCAATTTAAAGAGGCAAAAGCCAGTTATGAACGAAATAAAGTTTTATTCGAAAAAGGCATTATTTCTAAATCAGATTGGGATAAATCTGTTGCTTCTTTTGATGTTGCCAAAGCCACAAAACAATCGGCTTATTATAGCGTTCAGAGTGCTTCGGCATCGGTTAATGAAGCTAAGGATAATTTGGGACGCACTACAATTTATGCACCTGCCGACGGAACTATTTCAGTATTGAATGTAGAATTGGGAGAACGTGTTTTAGGAACACAACAAATGGCAGGAACAGAACTTTTGAGAGTAGCCAACCTGAATAATATGGAAGTAGAGGTTGATGTCAATGAAAATGATATTGTGAAAATTAAAGTAGGCGATTTGGCGAATGTTGAAGTAGATGCTTATTTGAAAAAACAATTCAAAGGTATTGTAACCAGTATTTCTAATTCGGCCAGTTCAACATTAACAGCCGATCAGGTGACTAATTTTAAAGTTAAGGTTCGAATTTTAAAAGAATCTTACGCAGATTTATTGGTTGGAAAACCGCTTACATATTCGCCATTCCGACCTGGAATGACTGCTACGGTAGATGTTATTACCAAAACGAAGAGAAATGTTTTGGCAGTGCCAATTAGCGCCGTTGTGGTAAAATCGGATACTGCGGCTGTAGTCATTTCAGATAAGGAAATTCCGGATCCAAAAGAGGAGAAAAAAGAAGCACCTAAAAGTGATAAAAAATACGAATGTGTTTTCTTAAAAGTGGGCGAAAAGGCTAAGATTAAGATTGTGAAAACAGGAATTCAGGACGATACGAATATTGAAATTTTAAGCGGAGTCAAAAAAGGAGATGAAGTGATAACCGGGCCTTACACAATAGTGAGTAAAGAACTGAATTCGGGAAATAAAGTCAGTATTAAATCGGAAGGCAAAAAGAAATAACTAATTCGATTATTGATTTAATTTTTTAGACCTTTGCAAAAAGAAAATAAGACATTGAATTATATACTTAACATAGAAACAACAACAAAAAATTGTTCTGTTTCCATTGCTAAAGAAGGCAAGACTTTGATTTGTAATGAAATTGCCGAAGAAGGCTATTCGCATGCTGAGCGTTTGCACGTATTTATTGAAGAAAGTATTGCGGCAGCCGGAATCACTTATAAGGACTTAGTTGCTATTGCAGTGAGTCAGGGGCCAGGTTCTTATACCGGACTTAGAATAGGTGTTTCGGCGGCAAAAGGATTGTGTTTTGCTTTAGGGATTCCATTGATTGCAGTGGATACTTTACAGGCTTTGGCGACTCAGGCTAAGGTTGAATCGGGTTTGATAGTTCCCATGTTAGATGCCAGAAGAATGGAGGTTTACAGTGCTGTTTTTTCGGCTAAATTAGAATCAAAAAGGGAGATTCTTGCCGAGGTGATAACCGAAGATTCTTTCCAGGAATTTGATGAAATCTTATATTTTGTGGGCGATTGTACCGAGAAATGTAAAACAGTTTTAACTAAAGAGAATTTTATTTTTTTAGAAAATATAAAATATCCTTCGGCTAACGAAATGAGTACTTTGAGTTATGATAAATTTTTAAAAAATGATTTTGTAGATGTAGCTTATTTTGAGCCTTATTACCTGAAAGATTTTATGATAACGACTTCTAAAAAATAGTAAGTTGTTTTTGAATTTACCATTAAAAAAAAGATTTTTTTACCATTAAGAAATTAAGAGAATTTAGACTTAATGAATCTAAATATCTTAATGGTTTATAAACAACACAACAATGTTTTGTTATCTAAATCTAAAAAAAATGAATTGTTTAAGAAAAACAGAAAAAGCGTTTCAACTGAAACGCTTTTTCTGTTTTTATAGTGATTTTGTTTTAAGCATTAATCGCTTCAACCTGAATTCTGTCGTCGTTTAGCATGCTTTTCAACATGTTTTCGATTCCTGATTTTAAAGTAAAAGTTGAAGAAGGACATCCGCTGCAGGCACCTTGCAGAATTACTTTTACAGTTTTACTTTCTTCGTCAAAAGATTCAAAAGCAATGTTTCCACCATCAGCCGCAACTGCCGGTTTTACATATTCTTCTAAGATGTTGATAATTTGTTGTGAAGTAACATCAAGTTTATCAAATTCTTCCGTTTTAATTTGCTCTTGTTTTTCGGCATTGATTACCACGCTGTCATCAAGAACAATTCCTCCATTTTCAATGTATTGTTTGATGAAAGTTCTTAGTTCTAAAGTGATTTCGTCCCAGCTGTTCAATTCGTATTTTGTTATCGAAATGTAGTTTTCGTCAATAAAAATTTCTTTTACATAAGGAAATTTGAATAGTTCTTGTGCCAGAGGAGAAGAAGCCGTTTGATCGATGTTTTTGTATTCAACTGCATTTTTTGTCAGCATTCGGCTCACAACAAATTTCAAAGCCGAAGGATTAGGAGTTGTTTCTCCGTAGACAGTGATTGGTTGTTTTTTAGCTTTGTTTTCATCAATTGCGATGATGGTTCCGCCTTTGTTAACGAAATCTTCAATTTGCTCAGCAACAGCGTCCTTAACATCGTCCCATTCTACAATGCTAAATCTTTCAATAGCAATAAAATTACCCGAAATATAAACGGTTTTTACAAATGGTAAATAAAATAATTGTTGCGCAAGAGGAGAAGATTTGGCTTCGTCTATGTTTTTAAACTCAAAACTTTCGTTTCTGGTTATAAAATCCTCAAATTCAAACTTTAATATCGTTGGGTTTTGTGTTTCTTTTACGGTTATTTTTGTCATGATGTTTGTAAATTTTTACAAATTTACTAAAGTTATTTTCTATGATTAACTATATTTGGATTATTAATGAATAAATTAACTTAACTTTAGTTTTTGGGCTGGGTTTCTTTATTTTTTCACCTATTTCGATTAATATTTTTTAAATGTATAGTAAAATTAAATACTTTATAATCTGCTTTTTTATTGGTTTGTATTCTTATTCTCAGGAAGGAATTCCAGTATATTCAGACTATCTTTCGGATAATTATTATCTGCTCCATCCATCGATGGCCGGAGCTTCAAATTGTGCTAAACTAAGGCTGACTGCCCGTAAGCAATGGTTTGATCAGGAAGATGCGCCTTCACTTCAAACGCTTAGTTTTAATGGTAGAATAGGCGAGAAAGCAGGTGGAGGAATTATTCTTTTCAATGACAAAAATGGGTATCATTCTCAAAAAGGAATGAAACTGACTTATGCCTATCATTTGATGTTTTCCAGAGATGAAATCGATTTGAATCAGCTGTCTTTTGGTATTAGCGGAGGGTTGATTCAGAGTCAATTGGATGAGACTTCTTTTTTGCAATCAGGGGATTTTGATCCTTTAGTTGATGGAACAATTGTTCAGAAAAGTTCGTACTTTAATGTTGATTTTGGAATGTCTTATAACTATCTGGATTTTTATGTGCATGGTACAGTTAAAAATGCAATCGAAACCAGACGTAAAATATATTCAGGTTACGAAAGCGATAATTTGAGAAAGTTTATTTTAAGTACGGGTTATATTTTTGGGGATAGAGACCGAATTTTATGGGAACCTTCTATAATGTTTCAATACACTGAGCTAACTACCGAAAAAGCGATTGACTTTAATTTGAAAGCTTATAAAAACATGGATTTTGGTACATTATGGGGCGGATTGTCTTATAGAACCAGTTTTGACGGGGCCGAATATAATAACGGGAATGGTATTTCCAAACAAAGATACCAATCGATTACCCCAATAGTGGGTGTGAATTTCAATAATTTCATGTTTGCTTACACCTATTCTCAATTGGGAGGAAATGTCAAGTATTCCACCGGAGGATTTCATCAAATTACTCTGGGACTTAATTTATTCTGCAAACGAGAGAAATACGACTGTAACTGTCCTGCAATCAACTAAAATAATTTACATTTAGAAATGATAATAAAAGCTGTTAAAGGAAAATTGCCTATTATTCCTGAGGATTGTTATGTAGCCGAAAATGCTACTATTGTTGGCGATGTTAGTTTTGGTGCTTCTTGTAGTGTTTGGTTTAATGCTGTAATTAGAGGTGATGTTAATTATATAAAAATTGGCAACAAAGTCAATATTCAGGATGGAGCTGTGATTCATTGTACCTATCAAAAATACCCAACCATCATTGGAAATAATGTTTCTATTGGGCACAATGCCATAGTTCATGGCTGTGTGGTTCATGACAATGTTTTGATAGGAATGGGAGCCATAGTAATGGACAATTGTACAATTGAAAGTAATTCGATTATTGCAGCAGGAGCGGTAATTACTCAAAATACCGTAGTGACTTCGGGTTCTATATGGGCGGGAGTTCCTGCTAAGAAAGTAAAAGATATCAACCAATCCAGTTTTTCGGGTGAGATTGAGCGTATTGCTGAAAATTATTTATTGTATTCCAGCTGGTTTAAAGAAGAGGAATAATTATAAATTAATTTTTTCGAAGAAAGCTGTT
>Ga0308158_10005451_pt1 | contig 10434 bp, 5 predicted proteins | sample PhyBR2_FD_201038 | JGI IMG/M metagenome (GOLD analysis project Ga0308158, IMG submission 201038) | Phyllosphere microbial communities from UC Gill Tract Community Farm, Albany, California, United States - DLSLB.R2 | ecosystem: Host-associated > Plants > Phyllosphere > Unclassified | place: USA...
ACCATCCACTCGTACCACACGGAGGGCGCGGGCGGCGGGCACGCGCCCGACATCATCAAGATTTGCGGCGAGCCCAACGTCATTCCGTCGAGCACCAACCCCACGCGGCCGTTTACGGTGAACACCATCGACGAGCACCTCGACATGCTGCTCGTGTGCCACCACCTCGACAAGAACATCCCCGAGGACGTGGCCTTTGCCGAGAGCCGCATCCGCCCCGAAACCATTGCCGCCGAAGATATTTTGCACGACCAAGGCGCGCTGAGCATCATCAGCAGTGACTCGCAGGCCATGGGCCGGGTGGGCGAGATCATCACCCGCACCTGGCAAACGGCCCACAAAATGCGCTAGCAGCGTGGCCCCCTGCCCGAAGACGCTGGCGCCCAGCGCCCCAACGACAATTTCCGCGCCCGCCGCTACGTGGCCAAGTACACCATCAACCCCGCCCGCGCCCACGGCATGGCCGACGAAATTGGCTCGGTCGAAATCGGCAAGCTGGCCGATTTGGTGCTCTGGAAACCCGCCCTGTTCGGCTCGCGGCCTGAGATGATACTCAAAGGCGGCGTCATCGTACAGGCCCAAATGGGCGACCCGAACGCCTCCATCCCCACGCCGCAGCCGTCCCTTTCGCGGCCCATGTTTGGGGCATCTGGCAAGGCTACGGGGCCGTGCTTGGTGGCCTTTGTGTCGGGTGCTTCGGTGGAGAAGGTTTCTTCCGAGTATGGCCTGAGTAAGCGCATGCTGGCGGTGAAGGGCTGCCGCACGGTGGCGAAGAAGGACATGGCGCTAAACGACTATTTGCCTAATATTTCGGTGGACCCAGAGACGTACCGCGTGATGGTAGATGGCGTGCACCTCACGTGCGAACCGGCGCAGACGCTGCCGCTGGCACAACTGTATAATCTGTTTTAGAACAGGCATTACACACAAGTGTATGCAAGTGCAACCCTTTTCTCTGCTTTAGTGTACATTTGTGTGCAAACAAATAAGGGCACCGGCCTACCGGCCGATGCCCTTACCGAAACTACCTGAGCCAATGAGAGAGCAACAACAGGCCTGCGCCTTTTGCTACACCTTTCAGAAGCTCAAAAACAAGCGGGACAAACCACTTATTCACTAGTTTCTTCGCGTTTTTCCATTCCATCTGTCAAGAGGTAGAAGGGTTCTGCAACAACCCCCACACTTCTCGAAGCCCTGGCTGCTCCAACAGCCGGGGCTTCTCTTTTTACAGAGTAGCCGTAGGCTGGGGGACTTACCAAACGCGAGTGCGGCAAATATAGGCTCCATGCTACCTACTTCGGCGCTAAGTCCGAGTTAGCCGGGCCGGCTAGCAAGTGGCCAAAGGCATCGAAGCGCGAGCCGTGGCACGGGCAGTCCCAACTGGTTTCCAGGTCGTTCCAGTGCACTACGCAGCCCAGGTGCGGGCAAATGGCCGAGCACTCGTGCACCTGGCCCTGGGGGTCTTTGTAGGTAGCTACTTTGGTGAGGCCGTGGCGCAGCACCGCGCCGGTGCCAGGCTTTATTTCATCGACTGAAGCCACATCGCCACCCGTCAGCAGTTCAGTATAATCGGCGACCACTAGAGCATTCTCGCGGGCAAATTCCTTGAGCGATTCCGGTTTCAGCGTTACGCGGCCGGGGTCGTAGAGGTCGGCCCAGGGGTTCGATTGGCCCTGAATGAGGTCGCGGAGTATCATGCCGCCTAGCGTGCCATGGGTCATGCCGTGGCCCGAGTCGCCGGTGATGATGTACACATTCTCCGCATCCAGCGGATTGCGGCCGATGTAGGCCAGGCCGTCGCTAGGCTCCAGCACCTGTCCCGACCAGCGGTACTCGATACCCGTGAGCTGGGGGAAGCGCGTGCGCGTCCAGTCCTCCAGGCAGGCTAGCCGCTCCTCGGGGTCGTCGTGGCCCACCTTGTGGTCTTCGCCACCTATGATGAGCAAGTCATAATCGGCATCTTCTACCGTTTGCAGCCGGATATAATGGTAAGGGTCAGCCGTATCCCAGTACAGCGCCGTGGCCACCGAGCCTTTGGGCACCCGCGCAGTTACTACGTAGGTACGGTAAGGGCCCTGCTTGGTGTGCATCACTACCCGGTCGTTGAAGGGTGAATTGGTGGCAATGACTACGGCCTGGGCCTGCACCGCGAAACCCTCGGTGGTAGTCACGCTCGCCTCCTTGCCGCTGCTTACTTCCGTAGCGTGCGTGTTGGTGAAAATGCGGCCACCCTGCGCCGTAATAGCCTTCGCTAGGCCATTAAGGTACTTGATAATGTGAAACTGCCCCTGGTTGGGAAAGCGCAGGCACTCACCGGTTTCAAAGCCGGCCGTGCCAGACTTGGCCAGCCACTCTACGCCCGTGAGGCCGGCGCGGTGGGCAGCTTCGAGTTCGTCTTGCAGTTCTTGGTGGGTGCCATTTTTGGGCAGGAATAGGTAGCCATCGAGGCGGGTGAAATCGCAGGCAATCTGCTCGTCTTTCGCAATCTGTTCAATCTGGTCGATGGCAGCGCCGTGGCTTTCGGCGGCTAGCCGGGCGCCATCTTCCCCAAAAAGCTGGGCTAGGGTCGTGTAGCGGTCGTCGAGGGCATTGGAGAGGTGGGCGGTGGTGCGGCCGCTTTCGCCGCTGGCTATTTCGCCGTCTTCCAGCACCACTACTTTTTTACCCGCCTTGCCCAGCAAATACGCCGTGGTAAGGCCCGCAATGCCGGCGCCCACTACCACTACATCGGCCGTCGTGTTTTCGGTGAGGGGGGCAAACGTGGGCCGGGCGGGGGCCGTCGGAAACCAACTAGACTCGGTAGCGCCGGAGGTGCGGGCAGGGTCAACAGAAACAGCCATTCGAAACGGGAATATTGATGAATACTTCCCGGCGTACGCCCGCCGCTGGCAAAGCGTTAAGGACGAGCTTATGCATGGGCTAGCCAGCCGCCTTGGGAGTAGCGCGGACTTTATAGCCCGCGTTTGGCACTAAAAAAGCACCCAGGCCGGCGCGCACGCGGACTCCCAAGGCCCACGCTACTTCTAGCTAGCGGAGTCAATACCATAGCTTTCAAGTTGAAGGCTGGCTGAAGCTGCTGACTATCTTTTACCCAGAAGTGGGGCTAGCCGAGCTGGGCCAAGAGCTGGCGCGGCAGCAGCTACCCGCGCATTTTGTACCGCTATTTAGCCTGAGCCTAGGCAAAGATGGCTTCGTCGTAGCTGATATTCAGGCTACTTACCCACCCCTGGCCCTGCACGGCCATTCGCCCGGGCTTTATTGAGCCGATGATAACTTAGCCACCATTATTGACCATATTCACACGGCCAGGGCAAATGCGCTGGCCGCCGTGCGCGCCGACCGCCGCTAGCCCCCTTGGCGAACTGAGCCTTAGCGCTGTATATTACCCGGCGATTGGTGCACCCACTGCCCAAATCGCCCCGGCAACGGCTGACTTTGTTGGCTTGCGCCTCTGCCCTCTCCCTGCCCTCCCCCACCCATCACGGATGCCGATTTTCGGCACTAGCCTCGCTGTTTTCAACAAACAGCTTGGGGCCAGCGCCGCGAAGCCGCGTCCGACCCGGAAGTAGCGCAGGCTTTTAGTCTGTGAGCAATACATGCACCGAGTCGCGGACTAAAAGTCCGCGCTACATACTACTCAACCATGACCACGCCCACCCTTTACCGACCCGAATTTGAGCACGATGCGTGCGGCACGGGCTTCATCACGTACATCGACGGGCGCAAGAGCCACCAAATTGTGGCCGATGCCCTCACCATGCTCGCCAACATGGAGCACCGCGGGGCCTGCGGCTGCGACTCCGACTCGGGCGACGGCGCGGGTGTGCTCATTCAGCTGCCGCACTGGTTTTTGCTGGAGGAAGGTGTGAAGCACGGCATTCGGCTGCCCGAGCCGGGCAACTACGGCGTGGGCATGGTCTTTTTGCCAAAAAAGGAGAAGCTGCGCGAGGCTTGCCGCGACATCATTGCGGCCTCGGCCGCGCGCCTAGGTATTCAGGTGCTAGGTTACCGGCCGGTGCCGGTACGCACCGAGGGCATTGGTGTCACGGCCTTGTCGGCCGAGCCAGCCATCGAGCAGCTATTCCTGAGCCGGCCCACTGGGCTAGCCACCGAGGCTGACTTCGACCGTAAGCTTTACGTGCTGCGCCGGTTGATTATCAAGAATTTGAACGAGCAGCTGCCGGCCGCCCTCGATGCGTTTTACTTCGCTTCGCTCTCGTGCCGCACCATTGTCTATAAGGGCCAGCTGACCACGTTTCAGGTCGGCATGTACTACCCCGACCTTAGCGACGAGCGCGTGACCTCGGCTTTCGGGCTCGTGCACTCGCGATTTTCGACCAACACTATGCCGTCGTGGAAGCTGGCGCAGCCCTTCCGCTACCTCGCGCACAATGGCGAGATTAACACGCTGCGCGGCAACCTAAACTGGTTTTACGCCGGCCTACCCACCTATACGTCGCCCTATTTCTCGGCCGAGGAAATGGAGATGCTGCTGCCCGTGATTGACGCGGGCCAGTCGGACTCGGCGTGCCTCGACAACATCGTGGAGCTGCTGCTGCACTGCGGCCGCTCGCTGCCGCACGTGATGATGATGCTGGTGCCCGAGGCCTGGGACGGCAACGAGCAGATGGACCCGCTCAAGAAGGCGTTCTACGAGTTCCACGCCACGTTTATGGCGCCCTGGGACGGCCCGGCAGCGCTCAATTTTACCGATGGCAACCTCGTGGGGGCCATGCTCGACCGCAACGGCTTGCGCCCGCTACGCTACGCCATCACCAACGATGGGCGCGTGCTAGTAGCCTCGGAAGCGGGCACGCTGCCGCTGGCCCCGGAGAGCATTATCAAGAAGGGCCGCTTGCAGCCGGGCAAGATGTTCGTGGTGGATATGGCCGCCGGCCGCATCCTCACCGACCGCGAGATTAAGGCGCAAGCCGCTGGGCAGCAGCCCTATGGCACCTGGCTGGAAAACTACCAGATTCGGATGGAGGACCTGCCCGAGCCACGCCTTGCTTTTACCGACCTAGGGGCCGAGGCCGTGATGAAGTACCAGCAGGCGTTTGGCTACACCCGCGAGGACCTCGAAACCATCATCGCCCCGATGGCGGTGGAAGCCAAGGAGCCCATTGGCTCGATGGGTGTGGACGTGCCCCTGGCCGTACTTTCCGACCAGCCGCAGCACCTGAGCAGCTACTTCAAGCAGTTCTTCGCCCAGGTTACCAACCCGCCTATTGACCCCATCCGCGAGCGGCTGGTGATGAGCCTGGCCACGTTTATCGGCAACAACGGCAATATCCTGGATGAGGACCCTAGGCACTGCCACTGCGTGGCCGCCAAGCAACCCATCCTCAGCAATCGCGAGTTGGAGAAGCTGCGCAGTATTGACACCGGCTCGTTTCAGGCCAAGACCTTGCAGACCTACTTCAAGGCCGATGGCAAGCCGGGTGCCTTGCAGCGCGGCGTGGAGCGCTTGTGCCGCTACGCGCAAGATGCGGTAGACGATGGCTTTGAAGTACTGATTCTCTCCGACCGGGCCATGGACTCGGAGCACGCGCCCATTCCGTCGCTGCTAGCGGTGTCGGCGGTGCATCACCACCTGATTAAGAAGGGTATGCGCGGCTCGGTGGGCCTAGTAGTAGAAGCCGGCGACGTGTGGGAGGTGCACCATTTTGCCTGCCTGCTGTCGTTTGGAGCCACGGCCATCAATCCGTACTTGGCGCTGGCTACCATCCAGACGCGCCACGCGGCCGGGCTGCTGGGCGCAGAGTTGCCCGCCGAAAAGCTGGCTTATAATTACATCAAGGCGGTGTGCGACGGACTGCTGAAGATTTTCTCGAAGATGGGAATCTCGACCTTGCAGAGCTACCACGGCGCGCAGGTATTTGAGATTCTGGGGCTCAACCAGAGCGTGGTAGACCAGTATTTCAACGGCGCCGTAACCCGGATTCAGGGCCTAGGGCTGGATGAAATTGCTAAGGAGACGCTTTACAAGCACTCGCACGGCTTCAAGCAGGAAAGCACCGTGGGCCCCGAGCTGCTCGACACGGGCGGCGTGTACCAGTGGCGCCGCAAGGGCGAGGCGCACATGTTTGACCCTGAGACGGTTCACCTGCTGCAACACGCCACGCGTACCGGCAAGTACGACACCTATAAGAAGTACGCCAAGCTGCTGAATGAGCACCCCAATCAGCTGTTCACCATCCGTGGCTTGCTAGGTTTTGCCAAGCACCGGCCCAGCATCGCGCTCGAAGAAGTGGAGCCCATTGAGGGCATTATGAAGCGCTTTGCGACGGGTGCCATGTCGTTTGGCTCGATTTCGCACGAGGCCCACAGCACGCTGGCCATTGCCATGAACCGCATCGGCGGCAAGAGCAACACTGGCGAGGGTGGGGAAGACCCGCTGCGCTACGAGCACATGGAAAATGGCGACTCGATGCGCTCGGCCATCAAGCAGATTGCCTCGGCCCGCTTTGGCGTGACGGCGCACTACCTGACCAATGCCGACGAGCTGCAAATCAAGATGGCCCAGGGTGCCAAGCCCGGCGAGGGTGGTCAACTTCCTGGACATAAAGTAGATGAGTGGATTGCCAAGGTGCGCCACGCCACACCCGGCGTGGGCCTGATTTCGCCGCCGCCACACCACGATATCTACTCCATCGAGGATTTGGCGCAGTTGATTTTCGACCTCAAAAACGCCAACCGCGCCGCCCGCATCAACGTGAAGCTGGTGAGCAAGGCGGGCGTGGGCACCATCGCGGCCGGCGTAGCCAAGGCGCACGCCGACGTGATTCTCATCTCGGGCTACGACGGTGGCACGGGCGCCTCGCCGCTCAGTAGCATCCGGCACGCCGGCTTGCCCTGGGAGCTAGGCCTGGCCGAAGCGCACCAGACGCTGCTCCGCAACCAGCTCCGCAGCCGCGTAGTGCTGCAAGCCGATGGCCAGCTCAAAACCGGCCGCGACCTCGCCGTAGCGGCCCTCCTAGGTGCCGAAGAATTTGGCGTAGCCACGGCGGCGCTCATCGCGGGCGGCTGCATCATGATGCGCAAGTGCCACCTCAACACCTGCCCCGTGGGCGTGGCCACGCAAGACCCTGAATTGCGTAAGTTGTTCAGCGGCAAGCCCGAGCACATCGTTAACCTCTTCCGCTTCTTGGCCGAAGAGCTGCGCGAAATCATGGCCGAGCTGGGCTTCCGCACCCTCAACGAGATGGTGGGCCGCAGCGAATTCCTGAAAGTGAACCCCGAAGCGGGCCACTGGAAAGCCAAGCTCATCGACCTCGACGCGGTGCTGCACCCCGCCCCCAACATCTCGGGCGGTACGCTCTACAACAGCGAAAGCCAAGACCACGGCATCGACGAGGTGCTCGACTGGCAGCTGCTCGCCTACGCCCAGCCCGCGCTGGAACGCAAGGAGGCCGTAACGGCCGAATTTGACGTGAAGAACACCGACCGCACCATCGGCACGCTGCTCTCCAACGAGATTGCCAAGCGCTACCACGCCGCCGGCCTGCCCGCCGATACCATTCGCTACAAGTTCACCGGCTCGGCCGGGCAGAGCTTCGGCGCGTTTTCGGCTAGCGGCCTCACCTTCAAGCTCGAAGGCGAAGCCAACGACTACGTAGGCAAGGGCCTGAGCGGTGCGCGACTGGCCATTTTCCCGCCCACGACCAGTACGTTCATCCCCGAGAATAACATTCTCATCGGCAACGTGGCGCTCTACGGCGCGACTTCGGGCGAGCTGTACGTGCGGGGCAAGGCCGGCGAGCGCTTCGCGGTGCGCAACTCGGGCGCCACGGCGGTAGTCGAGGGCGTGGGCGACCACGGCTGCGAGTACATGACCGGCGGCCGGGTGCTAGTCCTAGGTCGCACGGGCCGCAATTTCGCCGCTGGCATGAGCGGCGGCCTGGCCTGGGTCTACGACCCCGAAGGCCAATTCCCCGTGAACTGTAACCCCGACATGGTAGCCCTCGAAGGCCTCACCGAAACCGACGAAGCCGAGATTCAAACGCTACTCAAGCAGCACCACGAGCTGACGGGCAGCCACTTGGCTAACTTCCTACTGGGCAACTGGGAAGAGGAAGCCGGCCGCTTCGTGAAGGTGTTCCCGCTGGAGTACAAGCGGGTGCTGGAGAAAGCGGTGAAGGTAGGGTAGGGTTGTTTTGCTGCCCTGGCGTAGCGCCTCACCCCCCGGCCCCCTCTCCGAAAAGGAGAGGGGGAGCCTGACGACTTTTTACGAAAGAACACGTCTGCTTCCGGTTGGCTCCCCCTCTCCTTTTCGGAGAGGGGGCGGGGGGTGAGGCGCCCACGTTTGAACGGCTATCATACTCATCTACATGAACCCCAACGAGCCCTACCTGCCGCAAGACAAAATCTTCACCGCTGATAAAAAGCAGTATGGTAAGCTCGAACTGAAAGCGCAGTCCAGAGGAATGCGCCATGAGCCCACCCCCGCCGAGGATAAGCTATGGCAGCACTTGCGAGGTAATCAGCTAGGGGTAAAATTTCGCCGCCAGCACAGCATCGCCCGCTACATCGCTGATTTCATTTGCCTCTCGCATAAGCTCATCATAGAACTAGACGGAACCAGCCACCTGGAGCCCGACCAAGCCGACTACGACCACGGGCGCTCGGCCTTGCTGGCTGAGCTAGGCTACCGAGTGCTACGCTTTTCAAACGAGCAAGCCCTTAACCAAACCGAAGCAACCTTAGCAAGCATCAAGGTCAACCTATAAAATCTAAAACGCCCAACTCCCCAAGTCGTCAGGCTCCCCCGAAAAATGCTTGAAGCGCATTTCCTTTTCGGAGAGGGGGCCGGGGGGTGAGGCGCCACGCTCGTAAAAACCACAACCAACATGGGTCACATCACCGGTTTCAAAGAATTCCCCCGCACTACGCCGCCCAAGGCGGACCCGACCGCGCGCGTGGCGCACTACCAGGAGTTTATCGGCCTCTACCCCGAGCCGGAGCTGCACAAGCAGTCGGCGCGCTGTATGAACTGCGGGGTACCGTTTTGCCACTCGGGCTGTCCGCTGGGCAACATCATCCCCGAGTTCAACGAGGCGGTGTACCGGCAAGACTGGCGCGAGGCCTACGATATCTTATCGGCCACCAACAACTTCCCCGAGTTTACGGGCCGCATCTGCCCCGCGCCGTGCGAGTCGGCGTGCGTGCTGAGTATCCACAGCGCCCCGGTGGCGATTGAGGAAATTGAGAAGCACATCATCGAAATCGCCTTCCAAAAAGGCTACGTGCAGCCGACCGCGCCGGTGTTGAAAACCGGCAAGCAGATAGCCGTAGTAGGCTCGGGCCCGGCCGGCATGGCCGTGGCGGCGCAGCTCGCCGAGGCGGGCCACACCGTCACGGTGTTTGAGCGCGACCCGCACGCGGGCGGCCTCATGCGCTACGGTGTGCCCGATTTCAAGCTGGAGAAATGGGTGATTGAGCGCCGCATCAAGCTGCTCGAAGACGCCGGCGTCACGTTCCGCTACAACGTGGAAATCGGGCGCGACATCTCGGCCGACGAGCTGCGTCAAGCCTTCGACGCGGTGGTGCTGGCGGGTGGCGCCTCGGCCCCGCGCGAGCTCAACCTGCCCGGCCGCGAGCTGAGCGGCATTCACTACGCGATGGAGTACCTCACGCAGCAAAACCGCCGCGTGAGCGACACGCCCATCGACAGCGAGCACATCCTGGCCGATGGCCTCGATGTAGTGGTAATCGGCAGCGGCGACACGGGCTCCGACTGCGTGGGCACTGCCAACCGCCAGCAAGCTAAGTCGGTAGCGCAGTTTGCCATGATGCACCAGCCCGGCGAAGAGCGCCCAGCGCATACGCCGTGGCCGCTCTACCCCACCGTATTCCGCACCAGCAGCTCGCACGAAGAGGGCTGCCAGCGCTACTGGGGTGTGAACACCAAAGCCTACCTAGGCGACGACCAAGGCCGTGTGCGCGCCTTGCTGGTGAGCGACGTAACCTGGGAAACCGACGACATGGGCCGCCGCGTCCGCTTCGAGGAAGTACCCGGCTCCGACCGCGAAATCCCATGCCAGCTGGTGCTGCTGGCCCTAGGCTTCACCGGCCCGGCCAACGGCGGCCTACTCGGCCAGCTAGGCGTCAACCTGGATGACCGTGGCAACGTGCACGCCTCCGAAACCACCTACCATACCAACCTCCCCGGCGTATTCGTGGCCGGCGACATGCGCCGCGGGCAGTCGCTCATCGTGTGGGCCATCTCGGAAGGCCGCGAAGCCGCCCGCCAGGTCGATATGTATTTGATGGGCAAGACGAATTTGCCGAGCAAGAACGCAGTGGGGATGTTCGAATAGTAGTACTCTAAAGAGGTATAAAAGAGAAGCCCCGATAGCAATAGCTTTCGGGGCTTCTCCTTTATACAAACTACAACTGCCTACTATCATACTGGCTGGACATCAAGCACAACGC
>Ga0308158_10005455_pt1 | contig 10431 bp, 11 predicted proteins | sample PhyBR2_FD_201038 | JGI IMG/M metagenome (GOLD analysis project Ga0308158, IMG submission 201038) | Phyllosphere microbial communities from UC Gill Tract Community Farm, Albany, California, United States - DLSLB.R2 | ecosystem: Host-associated > Plants > Phyllosphere > Unclassified | place: USA...
GATCTGTGCGCCGACCTGCTGCTGACCGCAGCGCCCTTCGGACACGACGGCGCCGAGGGGCTGCTCGCCGCGATCCAGGCGCGCATCGAGCTCACCGTGCCCGCGCTCACCCTGCTCGCCTCCGACGCGACCGCGGGCTCCGCACCGGAGCCCGGTGTCGCCCCCGCGTTCGGCGTTCGCGCCGAGCAGCCCGCGGAGCTCACCGGCGGACAGCCCATCGACAGCCGCACCGCCCGCATCCTCGCCGGCGGCGCCGCCGCCTGGGAGCGCGTGCTCACGCACCCCGTCACCGGCGCGATCCTGGCCGTCGACCGCTATCGGCCCAACGCCGACCTCCGCCGCCTCCTGCACGCCCGCGACTCCCGCTGCCGATTCCCGACCTGCGGTCTCCCGCCGCGCACTCAGGATCTCGACCACACCGTCGATGCAGCCCTCGGCGGCGCGACGGAGGAGGGCAACCTGGGCGGGCTCTGCCGACGCCATCACGTCCTCAAGCACCAGACCGCCTGGACCGTGAGGCAGCGGGGCGCCGGCGTGCTCGAATGGACGAGTCCCGCCGGTTACAGCTACATCGACCGGCCGCCCTCGCCCGTCACCTTCACCGTCGACGACCAGGACCTCGACCCGCCCTGGGAGAAGGATCCGGCCGCGCCCGGATTGTGACGTCCGGAGAACGGGCGCCGACAGACCCGTCCCGCGGCGCTCAGCCGAGGATGACGCTGGCCTCCGAGGTGTAGGCCGAGAACGTCACCGACTCCTGCGCGTACAGGCGGATCCCCTCCGCGTCGTGCGAGAGGTAGCCGATCGAGACATCCTGACCGAGGGTGAGCGCGTAGTCGCCGCCGCGCATCGTGAGCACGATCGCGCCGTCGAGCGCGGGGGCGAACACGATGGTGCCGTCATCGCCGAGCAGGCGGCGCAGGTGCTCCGCCACCGGGTAGCCGTGGTCGACGGTCTCGGAGGCCGCGGTGTACAGCTCTGCCGACAGCAGCAGTGCGTACGGCCCCTGCACTCCGACGGTGCGGAGCACGGTGAGGGCCCGGGCGACCGCGGCCGGAAGCTCGCGCGGATCCGCCGGCAGCGGGATCGTGTCGTTCGAGCTGCTCGCGATGATGCCCTGCACGCCGGCGGCCTCGGATCCGGCGAACACCAGGGTGTCCTCGGCGGTCGCCAGCGCCTCGACGGCGTCCTTCACGGGCTGCCAGTCGGAGTCCTGCGCCCCGCGCTCGACGTCGTCGACGGCGGCGTGCGTGACCGTGAACGGCGCGCGCAGCTCCACGAGCGGCTGCACCTGCCGCCGTCGCGCCTCGACCGACGGCGCGGGCGCCGCGATGGGCTCGAGGTGGCCGGTGCCGATGGCGGAGAGGCCCGACCCGCCCGCCTCGGGCACGTCGACGACGCGACGTCCCGCGATGCGCGTGATGAAGGTGCGCCGCGCCTCGTCGTCGATCTGGTCCCAGGCGGCCGAGGAGATCGGTGCGAGTCTGCGGTGGAGGTTGTCCATGTCGTCGGCCTTTCGCTGTTCGGTGTCAGTGCGTGGCGGCGCGGAGCCCGCCGATGCCCAGATCCGTCGCGGTCGCGTCGGAGGGGGCGGAGTGGTCGGACGCGGCGGCGACCGGCGCCGCGTCGGCCGTCGCATCACCCGCTGCCGCGTCGGCGCGCGGTCCCGGCACATCGTCGAGGAAGTCCAGGGCCGGCGTGAAGAACAGCGTGCCCGTGTGCGCCGTGGAGAAGTCCAGGATCCGGTCGGTGTTGCCGGGCGGGCTCCCGAGGAACATGTTCCGCAGCATCTGCTCGATCACGCCCGGATCCGCCGCGTAGCCGATGAAGTACGTGCCGAACTCGGCCGTGCCGAGCTCGCCGAACGGCATGTTGTCGCGCAGAATCTGCCGCTGTACGCCGTCGGCGTCGACCACCGTGTTGAGGTGCACGTGGGAGTTGATCGGCTTGACCGCGTCCGGCATCTCGATGTCCTCGAGCTTGCTGCGGCCGATCGCGCGCTCCTGCTCCTCGACCGGCAGCGCACCCCACGCCTCCAGGTCGTGCCGGTACTTCTGCACGATGACGTAACTGCCGCCGGCGTAGTCGGGATCCTCGTCGGCGATGAGCACCGCTGCGGGTGCGGCGTCGCCCTCGGGGTTCTCGGTGCCGTCCACGAAGCCGAGCAGATCCCGCTCGTCGAAGTACTTGAAGCCGTGCGTCTCGTCGACGACGACCGCGTGGCCGCGCAGCCTGTCCATCACCTGGCGCGACAGCTCGAAGCACACGTCCATGTGGTGGGCGCGCACGTGCAGCAGCAGGTCCCCGGGGGTGCTGGGCGCGCTGTGGCGCGGCCCGTCCAGCGGCACGAAGGGATGCAGGCCTCGCGGGCGCGGCAGATCGAACATCCGGTCCCACAGCCCTGCGCCGATGCCGAGCACGCAGTTCAGCTGGTCGCCGGGCACGCGGAACGATACGGATCGCGTGATGCTCGACAGGTCGGCGAACACGTCGCGCACGACCTCTTCACTGCCCTCGTTCACCGTCAGCACGAGGAACAGGGCCGCGCGCGCCGGCGCCGCGACGAACTGCTGAGTGACCAATCGACCCTTCCCCTCCGCGGACGCACGCCACGCACGGTCAGCCTGTCATGCGCGCGCACCGGCTTCAAGCCGGGTTGTCGTCGCGGTCAGCGGGCCTTGGCCGGGAACACAGGCGCACCGGCCACGGTCGGACCACCGGTCAGCCCCAGGCCGGATCGCCGGGAGCGTCGAGGTAGCCGGCGCGCAGCTCGTCCACGAGCGAAGGCCGGGTGGTGCGCCAGCCGAGCCGCTCGCGCGCCCGGTCGGCGGCGGCGTGCTGATCGAGCAGCAGCACTCCGGCGAGCGCGGATCCGATCCGCGCGGCGGTCTCCTCGGCGGTCTCGGCCCGCACCGTGGCGCCCTCCGAATGCGCCGCGGCCGCCGCCAGCTCGGCCACGGTCTCCGACGCGCCGGACGCGGCGATGTACACGTCGTCGTCGTGCGACTCGGCGCCGATGATCCGGACGTACAGGTCGGCGAGGTCGTCGACGTGCACGGTCGCCCACCGCTGGGATCCGTCGCCGATCAGCGGCAGCACCGGCTGCGCACCGCTGCGGTCGATGTCGTCGACGAACCGGCGCGGGATGCCCTGGCCGTGTCCGTAGACGATCCCGGGCGCGACCACCACGACCCGCATCCCCTCGCCGTCGTCCGCGAGGAGCCGCTGCACGGTCTCCGCCATCCAGGTCACCGCCGGCGGCGGCGCGGCGGGCGACTTCTCCGTGAGGTCCCGTCCGGATCCGTAGGTCCACAGGCTGCTCGTGTAGACGAAGGGCTTGTCGCTGGTCAGCAGCCCCGGCGTGACCGCCGCGATGAAGTCCGCGTCCTCGGTCCGCGAGGTCGCGGTGTGGATCACGCCATCCGACTCCAGCGCGAGATCCGCCACCGTGCGGGTGTCCTCCTCGGAGGCGAGGAACGGATCCGCTCCCGCGGCGCGCACCTCGTCCGCGTCGTCCTGGTCGTCGACGAGGGCGGTCACGCGATAGCCGGCCGCGAGCAGCGCCTCCATCACCGCCCGTCCGATGAAGCCGGTCGCGCCGGTCAGCAGCACGCTCATCGTTCCTCCTCGTCCGTTCCGATGTCCTCCGGCCCTTCGTAGGCGAGCAGGTAGGAGAAGAGTCGGCCGTCGCGCTCCTCCGGCTCGATGTCGTAGACCTTCACCCACCGCCGGCCGTCATGCTCCACGACGCGGCGGAGCACGTCCTCCGGTCTCCGCTCGATGAGGACGAGCCCCTCCAGCCGCTCCACCACGGGGCCGAACGGCCGGTCCCGCAGCTCCGCGGTGTACGTCTGCGGGATCATCGCCGTCTCACGATGGTCATGGCCACCCCCTTGTGGCACGCCACGCTAACCCTCCGCCGTCGGTTGCGGGAGGCTCCCGGGGCGGACCTGTCGGCGCGCACAAACGGTGCTGTGACCCCGGACAGACGTCCCGCGCGCCGACGCCGCCGCGCATCCCGCCCATGATCTGCTGAAGGCGCGAGGCGCCCTCGCCGACGGCGTAGTCTCGCTGTCAGCGACGCGCACGGGACGGAGCGGCCACCCGGCGGGATCGAGGAGAGCGGACATGACGGAAAGCGCGGCAAGCCTCTCGTCCACGGGGATCCGATGAGCCAGGCGGACCGCGACGAGGGCATCGCCTGGGTCGAGCATCAGCTGCCGGGGCTGATCGAGAAGGTCTACGCCCGCAGCGTCGAGACCCTGCCCGTCTACCAGGACGAGAAGCACGTCGCCACCGGCGAGTTGCGACGCTCGATCGAGGACAACCTGCGCTTCCTCGTGCGCGCGCTGCGGCATCCGGGCGAGCCTCTCGACCTCGCCGTCCCCGAGCAGACCGGCCGCCGCAGGGCGCACCAGGGCGTGCCGCTGCCCGAGGTGCTGCAGGTGTACCGGATCGGATTCGGGATCCTGTGGGGAGCGCTCGTGGAGCGCGCCTCGCAGAACCCGCGGACAGAGGTCCTCACCCGGCTGCTGGACACGTCGACGCGGATCTGGACCGTCGCCGAGGAGCACGCCACGGCCGTCACCGAGGCCTATCGCGCCACGACCGCCGAGATCCTCATCTCCCAGGAGCACCGTCGCGCCGCCCTCGTCGAGGTGCTGCTCACCGGGCACGTCAGCAAGGACGCCGGCCCCTGGGAGGCGGCGTCGCTGCTCGGCTTCCCCGCCGATGCGGATCTCGTCGTGGTCGCGGCGCAGACCAACGAAGTGGCGGCGGAGTCGCTGCCGGGGATCGCCCGGCGCCTCGCCGAGCTGGGGTGCGTGTCGGGATGGCGGCTCACGCCGGCCCTGCAGCTCGGCGTGATCGCCCTCGCCCGCCCCGATGCCATGGACGAGGTCCTCGAGACGCTGCGCGGCTACCCGGCCGCCCGCGTCGGCGTCAGCCCGCCGTTCCCCGCGCGCACCGACGCGCCGCGGGCGCTGCGGCTGGCCCGCGCGGCCCTGGCGACGACAGCCCGCAGCGCGACGAAGGTGCGCGTGTTCAGCGCGAGCCCGATCGCGGCCATGATCGCCGCGGATCCGCACGAGGCCGAGCGCCTCACCGACGACGTGCTCGGCCCGGTCCTGCACCTGGCCGAGAGCGACCGCGACGTGATCCTGGAGACGCTCGAGACGTACATCGACACCGGCGGATCCGCGGCCGACGCGGCGGCGCTGCTGCACTGCCACCCCAACACCGTGCGCTACCGGCTGCGGCGGATCGAGGAGCTCACCGGACGCAGCTTCACCCGCCCGAACGACATGGCCGAGCTCGCCGCCGCGGCGTACGGACTCGAGCTCACCCGGATCGCGCAGCACCGCGGCGCCTGAACCGACCCGCCCGACATGCCCGGGACGCCGGTGCGGTGACGGAGAATTGAGGCATCCCCCTTCTGTCCCCCGACCGAGGACCTGCGTGAGCGACTCCCTGAACGCCGTCGGCCGCTACGTCCGCGCACGACGCGACGTGGTGCAGCCCGAGGACGTCGGACTGACCAGGCAGCCCGGGAGAAGGGTTCCTGGCCTGCGGCGCGAGGAGGTCGCCGAGCTCGCGGGCATCAGCGCCGAGTACTACCTGCGCATCGAGCAGGGACGCATCGGCCGTCCGTCCGAGCAGGTCCTGGCGGCCCTCGCGCGCGCCCTCCGCCTCGACGACGAGTCGATCGCGCACCTGGACCGTCTCGTCACCGGCCGACCCCACCGGCCGCACGTGCCCGACGCCGGAGCCGCCGAGCGCATCGCGCGCACGCTCTCGCGCTGGTACCGCACGCCCGCGTACATCTCCGACCCGCACCGCGACATCGTCGCCGCGAACGCCCTGGCCACGGCACTGGGACACGGCGGCCTCGCCGTGGGCTCCAATCAGATCGCCGGCCTCTTCAACGACCGCATGAAGAGCACGCTCCGGGAGTGGGAGGAGATGACCCGGTCCGCCGTGGCCACGCTCCGCCGCGACGCGCATCCGGATTCCCCCCGCCTGGCGGAGCTCGTGACCGAGCTCTCCGCGGATCCGGATTTCGTGCGGATCTGGGGGCGCCACGACGTGTCGGGCCCGGAGGACACGACCTTCCACATCGTGATCGAGGGATTCGGCGACGTCGCGATCGATGCTCACAACTTCGCCGTGCGCAGCCTCCCCGGCTATCAGCTCACCGTGCTCTCCGCCGGGCCCGGCGGGATGGCCGAGACGCTCTTCGCCGGGCTCGCCGCGTCGGTACCGCTCTCGACGGGTCCGACGCCGCCTGCCCCGGCGAGTCCCGCGGCGCCCGAAGGGTAGTACTACGCGGGCCTCCCTCCCCGGTGCGCCCTCGCCCTAGCGTGTGTCTCGCGGCAGCGCGGCGATCCGTCGCCGTGCGCGTCGCGCCCCCTCCCCAGGAAAGGACACACGATGCCCTACATCACCACGCCCGACGGCACCGAGATCTACTACACCGAGCTCGGCGAGGGCCGCCCGGTCATCTTCAGCCACGGCTGGCCGCTCAGCTCGGACGCCTGGCAGAAGGAGCTCAAGCTCTTCGCCGACGCCGGCTACCGCGCCATCGCGCACGACCGCCGGGGCCACGGCCGCTCGGCCCGCACCTACCGCGGCAACGACATGGACACCTACGTCGCCGACCTGGCCTCGCTCGCCGAGCAGCTGGACCTGCAGGACATCCTCCTCGTCGGCCACTCCACCGGCGGTGGCGAGGTCGTCCGCTACGCGGCCACCCGCGGAGCCGGGCGCGTGTCGAAGATCGCGACCGCGGGTGCCGTCCCGCCGATCATGCTCCAGTCCGCCGCCAACCCGGAGGGCACACCGCTCGAGGTCTTCGACGGCATCCGCGCGGGAGTCCTCAACGACCGGTCGCAGTTCTACAAGGACCTCGCCGAGACGTTCTTCGGCTTCAACCACCAGCCGGAGAAGCGTTCCCAGGGCCTCGTCGACGACTTCCAGCGCCAGGGCATGATGGCGGGCCTCAACGCCGCCTACGACTGCGTGAAGGTGTTCTCCGAGACCGACTTCACCAAGGATCTGGAGGCGCTCGACGTCCCGATCCTGCTCGCCCACGGCGACGACGACCAGATCGTCCCGATCACCGCGGCGGCCGAGAAGGCGATCACCCTCGTCTCGCAGGGGACGCTGAAGGTCTACGCGGGCGCCTCGCACGGCATCTGGGGCGACTACCAGGTCGCCCTCGACGACGACATCCTCGCCTTCTTCGCGGAGTGACGCCGAAGCGGCGGGGGGTTCGGGACCCCCGCCGCTTCCCCGGTTATCCGGTGCGCTCGGGCGCTCAGACCCGCTCCCGTGCGCTCAGGCGGTCTCCGCCGCGTCCTCCGCGGGAGCGATGCGCACGAGCATCTTGCCCGTGTTCGCGCCGCGCATCATGTCGAGGAACGCATCCACCGTGTTCTCGATCCCGTCGACGATCGTCTCGTCGTACGCGACCCTCCCCTCGGCGAACCAGGTCGCCATCTTCTCCTGGAACTCGGGCGCCAGGCCCAGGTACGCCGCGAGCGTGAAGCCCTTCAGGGTCAGGGCGCGGGTGATGATGTTGGCCATGTTGTCCGGCCCCGGGGTGCGGTCGGTCGTGTTGTAGCCGGCGATCGCGCCGCAGAGCGCCGCGCGGCCGCCGTCGTTGAACGCGTCGAGCGCCGCCTCCAGGTGATCCCCGCCGACGTTGTCGAAGAACACGTCGATGCCCTCCGGAGCGGCGGCCGCGAGCTGCGCCCGCACGTCGCCGTCCTTGTAGTTGAAGGCCACGTCGTAGCCGTACTTCTCGGTCAGCAGCGCGACCTTCTCGGGAGTGCCCGCCGAGCCGATCACCCGTCCCGCGCCGAGGAGCTTGGCGATCTGGCCGACCGCCGTGCCCACCGCGCCGGCCGCACCGGAGACGAACACGGTGTCGCCGGGCTTGAGCCCCGCGATCGCGGTGAGCCCGACGTACGCGGTGAGACCGGTCATCCCGAGGATGTGCAGACGCAGCGACGACGAGAGGCCGGGCACCTCGGGAACGGCGCGGAAGGTCGATGCGTCGGCCTGCACGACATCGGCCCAGCCGTGCTGGTGCAGCACGACCGTGCCGACCGGAAGCTCGGGGGCCGCGGAGACGACCACCCGCCCGATCGCGCCACCGGTGATCGTCTCGCCGAGGGCGAAGGGCGGCACGTAGCTGCGGACGTCGTTCATGCGTCCCCGCATGTACGGGTCGACGGAGACGAATTCGTTGCGCACGCGCACCTCGCCGGCCGCGGGGGCCTCGTAGACCACCTCCGCGGTCTGGAAGTCATCGGGCGTCGGCCAGCCGACCGGACGCTGGGCGAGCTGGATCTGGGTGCTCTGGGCAGTGGACATGGAACTCCTTCGTGAGGGGGATTCGGATGGTGGGGAAGTGAGGGAGCGGTCAGAGCACGAGGCCGATTGCCAGGAGGATCGCCGCCACCGCCGGGATCACACCCTGCTTGAGCGCGGCGCCCCGCTTGTCCGGGCTGGACAGCAGGAGCACGAGCGCCGCGGCGGCCATCGATCCCGCTCCGACGAACACGAGGGTGGCGCCCACGACCGAGGCGCCGACGGTGAAGAACACGATGCCCGCGAAGACCGCGATCGCGAGGAACAGGTTGTAGAACCCCTGGTTGAACGCCATCGACTTCGTCGCCCGCGCCTCCTCCTCGCTCATGCCGAACGTCGCGCGCACCCGGGGCGTGGTCCACGCCACCGACTCCATGACGAAGATGTAGACGTGCACGAGCGCCGCGACTCCGGCGAAGATCAGACCTGCGACGACCACGATGGGACTCCTCTGCGTGAAACGTTTTCTGTAACGACCTGTCCAATATATACTGGATCGGTCATTACAGAAAAGAGCGACCATGGCACGCCCGCAGAGCTTCGACCGCGACACCGTGGTGCGCGCGGCCCGCACGCTGTTCTGGACCGTCGGCTACGAGAGCGCGTCGATCCCCGAGCTCGAGACGGCGACCGGCCTCAGCCGCTCCAGCATCTACAACGCCTTCGGCTCCAAGCGCGGCCTGTTCGACGCCGCCGTGCAGAGCTACCTCGATGAGGTCGTCCGCCCGCGGCTGCGCCCCCTGACCGGCGAGGCGGTCGCACCGGGCGCGATCATCGACTATCTGCAGGGTCTGCGCGACGCCTTCGGAACCCTGACCTCGATGCCCGCGTCGCACGGCTGCCTGCTCGTGAACGCGGCGGGTGCGCCGATCGCGCAGGATCCGAAGGTCGCGCAGGTGATCGCCGACTACCGCGCAGAGCTCCGCGACGCCTTCGACCGCGGGGTGCGCGCGCATGCGCCCCACCTCGACGCCGCGGATCGCGAACGCCGGGTCACCGCGATCACGAGCAGCGTCGTCGCCGCGTTCGCGCTCGCGCGGATCGATCCCGCCGAGGCGGCGCGCGGCATCGCGTCGGCGATCGAGCTGGTCGCGCTCGAGACCGGGGCGGTCGCGCGCAGCTGACCGCGGCGCCGACGCGCTCCGCTGCGGGCGGTCAGGTCGACGTCGACCGCCCGCAGCGCACCCCGATCAGATCCGGTCGAGGCCCTCCTTGCGGCGCTCGTCCTGCGACCCCTCGTCGTCGACGCCGCCCGTCTCATCGAAGGCCTCGTCGCGGTGGTGCTGCCGGCGCTCCTCCTGCTCCTGCCGGTCCTCGCGCAGCTCGTCGTTCTTGTCGTGACCCATCTCGTCCTCCTCGTCCGCGCACGTGACGCGCGCTCAGGGACAGGATCCCCCACCCGCCCCGGATCCGCACGGTTTCTGTGCCGGCGACAACCAGGACGAGCCCGTGCGCCATCGGCCGACTGCTGCGGCGCTGCAACGCCTGGCTCGGCTGCGACGTCTGCAGGATCCCGCGACGGATGCAGGACGGATCCGCCCCACGGGTCCTGCATCCGTCGCGGGATCCTGCACCCGTCGCACGCCAGGCATGACCGAATCCCCCGGATCGGCCCGACTAGTGCCCGATGCCGAGATGCGCAAGCCCGTGGGACTCCGCGCGGCGAGCACGTAGCGTGCGCAGGGTCAGCGCAGGCGGATCCGCCCGCCTGCGGATCCCGTCCAAGAAGGAGTCCCATGAACGCCCCGGCGACGACCACCCCGAAGAACCGCCGCAAGCCCTCCCGCGGAGCCGCGCGCACCGCGGAGGAGAACGCCGAGAAGGGCTTCGCCGCATCCCAGAAGCTGAGCGACAGCATGCAGCGGGTGCTGGTCGACCTCATCGAGCTCTCGCTGCAGGGCAAGCAGGTGCACTGGAACGTGGTCGGCACGAACTTCCGCGACACGCACCTCCAGCTGGACGAGATCATCGAGGCCAGCCGGCTGTTCGCCGACACGGTGGCCGAGCGGATGCGCGCCCTCCACGCGCTCCCCGACGGCCGCAGCGACGTGGTCGCGG
>Ga0308158_10005457_pt1 | contig 10430 bp, 9 predicted proteins | sample PhyBR2_FD_201038 | JGI IMG/M metagenome (GOLD analysis project Ga0308158, IMG submission 201038) | Phyllosphere microbial communities from UC Gill Tract Community Farm, Albany, California, United States - DLSLB.R2 | ecosystem: Host-associated > Plants > Phyllosphere > Unclassified | place: USA...
AGCGCCAGCGTGGAGTAGCGGTAGAGCACATCGACCATGCGCTTGCGCATCAGCGGCCGGATGATCACGAGGGTGAGCAGGCCACCGACCCAGACGGCGGCACCGACGGTGTGCAGCACCATCGCCGTGAGCGTGATGTTGTGGTTGGCGAGGTCGCCGGAGTGACCCTGGGTGGCCATCGGAACCATCGCCGTGATCGCGAGCGCCGCCGTCACGGCGGAGACGAACCAGCCGCGAGCGGCGAAGGCGAGCACGGAGATGGCCGCTCCCGCGAGCGTCGTGATCAGCCAGGTCATGCCGGCCTCGGTGCCCAGGAAGCGGCCGAGGGCGTCGCCGAAGGTGCTGTCGAAGGAGATCGGAGCGTTCACCATGCTCGCCGAACTGAGGATGCCGACGGTGGCAGCCGCGGCCGCGAACACGGCAGCGGAGATGGAGGTCACATCCAGCGCGCGCTCGAAGGACTTCTGGCCGGGCTTCAGCGCGAACAGCGCAATCACCACGGATCCCACCATGCCCGCACCCGAGAGGTTCACGACCAGCTTGGCGATCGGGATACCCCACCGCACCACAGGACCGGCGTCGGCCAGCAGCAGCGGCGCGGCGCCGCCGCCGAATCCGAGCGCCCAGAGCACGCCGACGAGCGCGGTGGCGGCGAGGATGATCGGACCGATGAGGCGGAGGGAACGGGAATCCACCCCACCAGCCTAGGCTCGCGGCCTGGGAGTCACTGCCGTGCGCGGAATCAGCGACTGCGGTCGCCTCCGGGGCAGGACCATGCGCCGAAATCATGACGCAATGAGCGAATCCTTCATGCTTCCAGCGCACGATCATGGATTCGCGAAACGCGAAGGGGCGGGGTGCGCGATGCACCCCGCCCCTTCGACGGAATTACTTGACGGCAGCCTTGAGCTTGGAGCCAGCGGTCACCTTGACGCGCTTGCCGGCCGGGATCTTGATCTCGGCGCCGGTCTGCGGGTTGCGGCCCGTGCGAGCAGCGGTGTCGACCTGCTCGAACGCGATCCAGCCCGGGATCGAGACCTTGGCGCCCTTGGCGACGGCCTCGGAGACGGTGGAGAAGAGAGCGTCGAGCACACCCGAAACAGCAGCCTGGCTCTGACCGGTGGCGCTGGCGATGCTCGCGACGAGCTCGGTCTTGGTGATGGACTTGTCAGCCATGTGATGATCCTCCAGCGGCGAGGATCGCCGCGTCGTGAGTTGTTCGCCCCGGAGGCGGAAGCCCCCGGAGAGTCGTTCGACCGGGATGAGAGTATCAACCGCACCCCGGAAAACGCGGAAATACGCGGGTTTCACCCCCTTTTTTCCGCGATTCGCGAAAAAAAGGGGGTCAAAACGGTCTCGATCGTTGCGCTGAGGCGGATTTCTCGGGGGTTTCGCGCCCGATCGGGCACAATGTGGATGGTTGTCGTATCGATGACCGCGTCCCGCCCCATTGCCCCTGGAGGATCCCGTGGCCGAGCAGCGCCCCAAGAAGAAGGTCGTCGAGTCGACCGTCGAGACCCCCGCCGCGGATGCTTCGGCTCCCACCTGGCGCCCGACGGCAGAGGCGAAGAGCAAGGCCACGCGCTTCCGGATCATCGCAGCCGTGCTGTGGGTGCTCGCCATCGCCGGCGAGGCGTTCGCCATCTTCTGGGTACTCCGCCAGAACCCCGTCATCATGTGGCTGCTCATCGTGATGTTCGTGGTGATCGGCGCGCTGGCGATCGTCGGCGGTCAGCTCTGGAAGAAGGCGAACGACCTCGATCCCGCCTCCCGCAAGGATCCGGTGCGCTTCTTCGTGCAGAACCAGCTGGGCGCGATCATCTCGGTGGTGGCGTTCCTCCCGCTCATCATCCTGGTGTTCACGAACAAGAACATGACGGGCGGGCAGAAGGCCCTCGCCGGGATCATCGGCATCGTGATCGCCGGTGCGGCGGTGGCCTCGAACATCGACTACTCCCCCGCGTCGCAGGAGGAGTACGCCAACCAGGCTGGGCTCGTGCAGGACATCACCGGCGGCGACAAGGTGTACTGGACCACGTCCGGTTCGGTCTACCACCTGTGCCAGGAGGCGTCAGCGGTCAACAAGGAGCCCGCCTGACCCTGCAGCTGCCGCAGGAGCTGAAGGAGTGCGGCTACACCGACTACGTGCTGCCCGACAACTGGCAGGCCGTGGTCAAGGGCGAGGCACCGTTCGTCCCGTCCGGCGAGGTGGCTCCCGCGGTCGAGCCGACCTCGGACGGATCCGAGACTCCGGTGGCACCGGCTCCCTCCGCCACCAACTGACGTCAACGCCACGGGCCCCGCACTCCGGTGCGGGGCCCGTGGCATTGACGTCGGGATTCAGACGATCCGGATCCCGCGCGTGGTCAGTGCCTCATGCGCGGCTGCCGAGAGCATGGCCTCCGGATCCGAGACCTCCGCCAGTGCGGGCAGCTGATCGAGATCGCGGTCGGTGAGCTCCTCGATGTCGAAACGCGCGTCATCGGCGCCCCAGCGGGGATCGAGCTGACGGAGGACCTCGTTGGTGCGGGAGAACCGCAGCGTCGCCACCTCAGCCACGACATCGGCGGGCAGCTGATAGCCGCGGAACCAGTCCTCCACCGGGGCGCCGGGGTGCAGGCTCGCAGGCATCGTGAAGGCGGGCAGCACCGCTCCCTCGTCGTACATGAGGCGCTGCATCACGGCGAGCTTCAGCGGGAAGGAGCGCAGCCGCGCCACGCGCGGATCGGGTGCCGACGAGGGCCCGACCGGATTCGCCGCTGCGTGCGACGGCGCGCTGGAATCGGCGCTCGATCGACGGAAGAGGTCTCGCAGTCCCATGCAGCGATTCTCCCTCGCCATTGGTAACGATTGAGAAATTCGCAGATCAGGCAGTTATTTTCTCGCCTGTCTTAACCATATTCTTTCTGCCAGAATCAAATTCACACCCCTCATCGACCTGATCGAAGGAGATCCCGATGTCTGCGCAGACCGCCGCCGGCCGAGCACGAGTCCTGCTCGCGCACGCCCACCCCGACGACGAGAGCTGCGCCACCGGAGGAACCATCGCGCGCCTTCTCAGCGAGGGCGCAGCGGTCACCGTCGTCACCTCCACCCAGGGCGAGCAGGGGAAGATCGCCGTCCCCGAACTCGCCCACCTGCACGTGGACCAGGACGATGCCCTCGGCCCGGAGCGGGCACGTGAGCTCGCCGACGCCATGTCGGCACTGGGAGCCACCGATCACCGCTACCTGGGCGGCGCCGGCCACTTCCGCGACTCCGGCCGCATGGGCATCGCGGCCAACGACCGCCCCGACTCCTTCTGGCAGGCCGATCTCGACGAGGCGGGCGCGATGATGGCGGCCATCATCCGCGAGACCCGTCCCCACGCGGTCATCACCTACGACACCAACGGCGGATACGGCCACCCCGACCACATCCAGACCCACCGGGTTGCGATGCGAGGCGTGGAGCTCGCCGAGGACGCCAACGCCGACGTCGCGGGCGAGCCGTGGCGGGTTCCCCTGGTGTACTGGACCGCCGTGCCGCGTGAGCTCATCGTGGCCGAGCTGACCGAGCTCGCCCAGCACGCCGACGAGCTCGGGCTGTGGGTGGACCCGGATCCCGCGGAGTACCCCGACGGAGTCCACGACGACGCCGAGATCGATGTCGAGTACGACGTCTCGGATGTGCTCGATCTCAAGGCCGCGGCCCTGGACCGCCACCGCACGCAGCTCACGGTGAAGGGCCCGTACTGGGTCCTCGCCTCGGGACGCGGCATGCGCATCCAGGACCGGGAGTGGTTCATCCGGGTGCGCGGGGGACATCGCACGTCCGACGCCTACGAGAGCGAGCTGATCCCCGCGTCCGTGATCGCGGCTGGCTGAGATATGCCCCGCCCCACCCTTGCCGTCGCCGACCGCCGCGCCCAGCGTGCGGCGGTGGTCGGCGCGCTCCATGACGGGCGCATGAGCCGCTCGCAGCTGGTGGAGCGCTTCGGCGTCAGCGGCGCGCTCATCACCCGCGTGGTGCGTGGCCTGCTCGACGACGGCCTGGTCCGCGAGCTGGGCGTGCAGACGCCGAGTGTCGGGCGTCCGCCGATGCAGCTGGAGCTCTCGCGCGGCTATGGGGCCCTCATCGCCGTCTCCTGCACGGCCGATGGCGTGCAGATCCGCAGCAGCGACCTGCACCGCAAGCCGCTGCGCGAACTGGCCTCCCCCGACCGCAGCGCGCCACCCAGCCCCGAGGCACTCGTGGACCTCATCGGCGCCGTGACCGCTCGCACTCCCTCACTGATGGGGATCGGCGTGGCCGTCCCGGGTGTGGTCGATGCCGACACGGGTGACGTGAGCGAAGCGCCGGATCTCGGCTGGAGCGGCACCGTGCCGCTGCGCACGATGCTGGCGGAGCGCTTCCGCGTACCGGTCACGATCGACAACGACGTGAACCTCATGGTGACGGCCGAGCGTCAGACGCTGCCTGACCCCATCCGTCGCAACGCGGTGTATCTCTACCTGGGCGCCCGCGGAATCGGTGCCGGCCTCGTCGCGGGCGACCGCCTCGTGCGCGGCTCCCACGGCGGTGCCGGGGAGATCGGCCTCATCCCCCTCGGACTCGGCGGCGCCGAGCTGTCGGACTTCGAGGACAACGTGTCGACTATGGCGATCGCGGCCCGCCTGGATGCGGCCGGCCACCACATCACCGGTCCCGTGATCCCGGCACTGCTCGATCTGGCCGATGCCGGAGACGAGTTCGCCATTGCCGTGCGTCGCGACATCATCGCGGCGTTCGCCCATGCGGTCACGCTGATGACCGCGATCCTCGACCCGGCAGCCGTGCTCCTCGGCGGCCACGCCCGCTCCTTCCGGGAGTCCGAGCGAGCGGAGATCGCCGCCTCTCTCGGATCACACCTGCCCTTCCGGCCCGAGGTGATGTTCGCCCAGCACGGCCCCGCCGCCGTCCTGGATGCGGCACGCGATCGGTGCTGGCGCAACGTGCTCGCGGGAGGCCTATGAAACGATCCCCGCTCCCCAGCTTCACCGTCCCCAACCCGACAACAGACACCGAAAGACAAGGAAGTCACATGGCACTCAACCGACTGCCTCGCCTGATCGCAGGCGTGGCGTTCACCGCCGCAGCAGGTCTCGCCCTCGCCGGATGCGCCGGCGACGTCGCGCCCGCCGAGAACACCGGCACCCCGGATGCCGGCGCCAGCAGCGCCGCCCCCGAGGGCACCACGGCACCCTCCGAAGGCCTCACGATCCTCACCGGTCGCGACAAGGACGAGGTCGCCTGGGTCGTCAGCGAGTTCGAGAAGGAGTTCCCCGCATACGCGGGCAAGGTCCAGACCGTCATCGCGGGCGCCCAGGACAACCTCGACCGCATGCGCGCCGAGGCAGGCAACCCGCAGGCCGGATTCCTCTGGGGAGGCACCCAGCAGCAGTTCGAGCAGGCCGCGGCCGAGGGTCTCCTCGCGTCGTACACGCCGAAGTCGGACTCCGCCGTCCCCGACAAGTACAAGGATCCGAACCACCAGTGGATCGCCGAGATGCTGCTGCCGGAGGTGATCATCTACAACTCCAACCTGCTCACCAAGGACACCGCCCCGCAGGACTGGGCCGACCTCGGCAAGCCGGAGTGGAAGGACAAGATCGTCATCCGCGACGTCATGGCCTCCGGCACGATGCGCACCATCTACGCGTCGATCGTCTACTCGTCCTTCGCCAAGGACGGCTCGCCCGACGCCGGTTACGAGCTGCTGAAGCAGATCGACGCCAACACGGTCTCCTACGCGGCCAACCCGGACGACATGTACACGCAGCTGGACCAGGGCACGGGTCAGGTCACGGTGTGGAACATGCAGGACGCGCTCATCCAGCCGCTGAAGAACAACCGGCCGTGGGGCTACATCATGCCCTCCTCGGGCGCTCCGGTGCTGGTCGACGGTGTCGGCATCATCAAGAACGACAAGCAGGAGGCCGCGGCGAAGGACTTCATGGACTTCCTGATGGACCCGACCATGCAAGCCAAGCTCGCCACCGACTACTACCAGATCCCGGCGATGGACATCCCGACCGATCAGCAGCCCGACTGGATGAAGGCCGACGGCTTCAACATCAACGAGGCGAAGATCGACTGGAAGGTGTTCGCCGAGCACCAGGACGAGTGGATGACGTACTGGGCTGACAACATCAAGGGCAAGGGCAACAGCTGATCCATGGTCTCGGTCACCCTGCACAATCTGCACAAGTCATTCGCCCGTTCGGGCACCGTCGTCAACGGCCTCGATCTCGTGATCGAGGACGGCGAGTTCTTCACGCTGCTCGGCCCCTCCGGCTGCGGCAAGTCGACCACCCTGCGCATGATCGCCGGGTTCGAGGAGCCGGACGAGGGCACGATCCACTTCGATGAGCGCGATGTGACGTTCGCCCCGGCGAACAAGCGGGACGTGGGTCTGGTGTTCCAGAACTACGCGCTGTTCCCGCACATGTCCGTCGCCAAGAACGTGGGCTTCGGGCTGGACGTGCGCGGCGTGCGGGGTGCCGAGGCCGATCGGCGCATCGGCGACGTGCTGGCCCAGGTGGGCCTCACGGCGCAGCGCGATGCCCGCGTCGACGAGCTCTCGGGCGGGCAGCAGCAGCGTGTTGCGCTCGCCCGGGCGCTGGTCTTCCGTCCGCAGCTGTTGCTGCTGGACGAGCCGATGTCGAACCTGGACGCGAAGCTGCGCCTGGAGATGCGCGGGGCACTGCGCGACCTGCACGCGGAGACGGGCATCACCTCGGTGTACGTCACGCACGATCAGGCGGAAGCCCTGGCGATGTCCACGCGCATCGCGGTGATGAACACCGCGGTGGTGCACCAGGTGGGCACCCCGGACGAGGTGTACTCCCGCCCGACCACGGCGTTCGTCGCCGGCTTCCTCGGTCGCAACAACCTGATGACGGCCACCGTGGCAACCGTCGCGGACGGCACGGCGACCCTGGTGCTGAGCAACGGCTCCACCCTGGAGGCGCGCACCGTCAACGCCGCCCCCGCCGTCGATTTCACCCCCGGAGGCCGCGTGGTGGCCACCGTGCGCGCGGAGTCGGTGCGCGTGGCGCAGGACGGCGAGACCACCAACGTGGTCAGCGGTACGGTGGCCGACGTCGACTTCATCGGCTACTCCCTCTCCTGTGAGCTGGACAGCGACCTCGGGCGCATCAAGGTGGACCTCACCGGTTCTCACCGCCGCCCCGAGCGCGGCGACACGATGCGTGTGGTGCTGCCGGTCGACGCCGTCTACACCGTTCCTGCGGAGGACTGATGACCTCCCTCACCCACGCGCAGCGCGTCACCGGCCCCAGCAAGCGGCCCTCGTGGATCCGCCGCCGCTGGTCCACCGTTCTGACGCTCGCCGTCCTGCTCATCGTCCTGTTCGGCTACGTCATCGGCCCGATGATCGCCACGGCGCGGCGCAGCGTCTCCCAGGACAAGGCGGCCGTCCTCGGGTTCTCTTTCAAGGCCTGGGGCGACTTCTTCGCCAACCCGGCGCAGACCTCCGCCATCGGGGGATCCATCCTGGTGTCGGTTCTCTCGGTGATCTGCGCCGGCGTGCTCGGCACCGCCGTGGCCATCCTCCTCACCCGGTGGGAGTTCCCGGGCCGGCGCATCCTCCAGGTGCTGGCGATGCTGCCCATCGCCCTCCCGCCGCTCATGGGCGTGTGGTCGTTCAAGCTCCTCTTCGGCGTGGGCGGTCGCATCCCCTTCGCCATGCAGGAGTGGTTCGGGCTGGATCAGAAGATGTTCTGGTTGCAGGGCATGGCCGGTGTGCTCATCGTGCACGCCATGACGATGTACCCGTACTTCTACCTCACCGTCTCGGCCGCCCTGGTCAACGCGGACGCCTCGCTGGAGGAGGCCGCGGCATCGATGGGTGCGGGCAAGGCGCGCATCTGGATGCGGGTCATCCTGCCGATGCTGACCCCCGCCCTCGTGGCAGGGTCTCTCATCACGTTCATGTCGGCGATGAGCTCCTATACGGCGCCGCTGCTGTTCCAGTACACGGACGTGATGACGCAGCAGATCGTGATAGCCAAGACCAACGGCGACATGCGCCTGGCTTCGATCATCTCGACCACCCTCGCCATCATCTCCATCGCATTCCTCGCCATCATCCGCTCCTACGAGCAGCGGAAGGTGTACCGGACGCAGTCGAAGGGCGGCGGTCGTAAGCGGTCGACGCTGACCAGCACACCGGCGAAGATCGTGCTGCTGGTGATCTCCATCCCGGTCACCGTCTTCCTGGTGCTGCCGATCATCATGATCGCCGTGCTCTCCGTCACCGCGAAGGGCGGCTGGCTGATGAGCGTGCTGCCCACCGGATGGACGCTCGAGTGGTGGGCGCGCATGTTCACGGGCTTCGACTTCTGGCGCCCGGTGACCAACTCGCTGCTGATGAGCGTGATCGCCGTCGGCGGTGCGATCCTCCTGGGCGCGGGCGCCGCGTATGTGATGAGCCGTATGAAGTTCCGCGGCAAGCTGGCCCTGGACATCGCCGTGATGCTGCCGTGGGCGCTGCCGGGAACGGTGGTGGCGATCAACCTCATCACCGCGTTCTCCAGCCCCTCGCCGTTCGCGTTCGGCAACGTGCTGGTCGGGACCTTCGCGATCCTGCCGCTGGCGTACTTCGTGCGATTCAACCCGCTGATCTTCCGCTCCACATTCGCCTCGCTCAGCCAGCTCGACCCGAACCTGGAAGACGCGGCCCGCAGCCTCGGAGCCACGTGGTGGTACTCCTTCCGCAAGGTGGTGCTTCCGCTGATCTCCCGCGGCATCATGGCCGGCGCACTGCTCGCCTTCGTCGACGGCGTCGGCGAGTTCGTGGCCAGCGTGCTGATCTACACCCCCGACTGGGTGCCCCTGTCGATCGCCGTCAACAACGAGAACTACCAGGGCAACATCGGCATCGGCTCGGTCTACGGCATGATCCAGGTCTTCCTGGTGCTGATCGTGCTGGCCGTCACCAACCGTATGGGTGCGCGAAACGGCGCACCCGCCGCCCTCTGAACCGATCCAGAAGTACCGAAGGAAACGAAATGAACCGCGACGAGATCGTCCAGCGCGACGGCGACGTCTTCCCCGGCGCGAGCTACACCACCGCTGTGCTGCGCCCCGCCTACGACGAGGCCAAGCGCATGCTGCTGCCGTCGATGATGCAGATCCACCGCGCCCACCTCCTGATGCTCCACACCGCGGGCATCCTCAACGACACGGACGCAGCCACCATCGCCCGCTCGCTCGACGAGCTCGACCTCGACGCCCTGGCCGCCAGTGAGTACACCGGCGAGTTCGAGGACCTGTTCTTCACGGTGGAGCACCGCATGATGGAGATCGGCGGCGACGTCACCGGCAGCCTGCACACCGCTCGTAGCCGCAACGACATGGGGATGACGCTGTACCGCATGGTCATGCGCCACCAGCTGGTGCGCGTGCTGGAGGCCGCCGGCGAGCTCTACGAGACGCTCGTGCGTCTGGGTGCCGAGCATGCGGACACCCTCAACCTCGAGCACACCCACACCCAGCCCGCGCAGCCCTCGATTCTGGGTCACAGGTTCCTGGCCATCGCCGACGTGCTCGGCCGCGACATCCGTCGCGTGCAGCAGGCGTACGCCTCGCTGGACTACTCCCCCATGGGCGGCGCGGCCCTCACCGGCACCGGCTTCCCGATCAACCGCGAGCACATGGCCGAACTGCTCGGCTTCCGCGGCCTCGTGGAGAACTCCTATGACGCCGTGGCCGCGACCGACTACATCGCGCACTCCGCGATCACGCTGCAGCTCATGGCGGTGGACACCGGCCGCAGCTGCGTCGACTTCCTGAACTGGTGCACGGCCGAGTTCGGTCTGTACCGCGTGGCCGCCCCCTACGTGCAGATCTCCTCGATCATGCCGCAGAAGCGCAACCCGGTGTCCATCGAGCACTCCCGCTCGCTGCTGTCCGCGGCCTCGGCGAGCGCGGCGACCGTGCTCACGATGATGCACAACACGCCGTACGGCGACATCGTCGACACGGAGGACGACCTGCAGCCGCACATCTGGCGCGCGGTGGACATCCTCACGAACGTCCTGCAGCTGCTCACCGGCGTGCTCGGCACGATCCAGGTCAACACCGAGGTGATGCGTGAGCGCGCCCTGGCTTCGTTCGCCAACGCGACCGAGCTCGCCGACACCCTCGTCCGCGACGGCGGTCTGACGTTCACACAGGCGCACACCATCGTGTCGCGCGTCGTCCGCGAGGCGGACGCGGCCGGCATCACCGACGTGCGCACCATCGACCCGGAGCGCGTGCACGCCATCGCTCGCGAGGTGGTCGGGCACGACGTGGCGCTGACGCCGGCAGACATGGCGCGCGCGCTCAACGCCGACAACTTCGTCGCGGTGCGCACCTCCACGGGCGGTGCCGCACCGAGCGAG
>Ga0308158_10005460_pt1 | contig 10429 bp, 8 predicted proteins | sample PhyBR2_FD_201038 | JGI IMG/M metagenome (GOLD analysis project Ga0308158, IMG submission 201038) | Phyllosphere microbial communities from UC Gill Tract Community Farm, Albany, California, United States - DLSLB.R2 | ecosystem: Host-associated > Plants > Phyllosphere > Unclassified | place: USA...
TCGACGACCGGAAACGGCGCCCACGGGATCTACGCCGAGAGCGTGTCCTTAGGGATCACGATCTCGAACGCGATCGGGAGCACCGGCCATCTGAGCGTCGGTGCGGTCGGCACCGGTCTCGTGACCATCGTGCAGTCGGGCACCATCGACACGAGCGGGACGGAATCGCACGGCATCTCGGTCTACAACGCGAACTCGAAGTCGGACAGGGCCTTCGACGTCACCGTGAAGGGCGCGGTGACGGTGACCGGCGCTCGCTCCTACGGCCTCCTAGCCACCAACGGCCTGCTGCCGGACGCGACGCAGAACCGCGCCAACGGCTTCGTGACGGTCGCGCAGGGCGGCTCGATCAAGGCCAGCGGCCTGGACGGCGGCGCGATCAGGCTCGACAACCGCTTGGGCACGTCGAACGTCACCATCGAGGGCAGCGTCGACGGCGGGGCGGGAGACGCGATCTCGTCCATCTCGGGCTACTCCGTGAAGGTGCAGGCGGGCGGTTCGGTGACCGGCCGCGTCACGGCCGATTCGGGGGGCTTCGTCGTCTCCAACCAGGGCGTCATGCGGGGAGGTGTCGGCAGCGACGCCAACCCCGCCTACTACGCCCTGGGAACCGGCGGCCAGCACTTCCTCGGGGTCGACCCGCGGAATTCGGCCGGCGGCAGCGACAGACTGGTCGCGTCGACGATCGACGAGCAGGGAGGCACGATCAGCGCCTACCTGAAGAGCCTGCCCAAGTCGGGATACTCCGTCGACAGGTTCATCACCGGAGCCAGGTCGCTGTCCATGATCAGGTACGACGGCGTCGCGACCTTCTACGACTACTCGAAGGCCGGCGGCGACGTCTCCGTCGGCAACGTGACCGTCGACTACACGCGCGGCGGTTTCACCGGGAACGACGCCAACCTCGCCGGGATGGCGAACGGCCTGCTCGCGGACTGGACCAAGGCGACCGACGCCGGACAGCAGGCCAGGTTCGGGGACTTCCTGCTGGCGGCCGCCAACGCGTCGAGCGCGGGCCAGCTGTCGAGGATGCTCGAGACGTTCGACGCGTCGAGCCACTATTCGAGCGTCGACGCGGCCATGCTGGCGTCCTCCAACCACCTGAACAACATGCAGAGCTGCGGAACGACGTCCGGTCCATACGCGGCGATCGCCGAGAGCGAGTGCACCTGGGCCAAGGTCGTCTACACGCGGACCGATCGACGCGACGGAGACCAGAGGCACGATACGACGACCTGGGCGATCGGGCAGCAGCGGGAGGTGTCGCCGGACGTCTTCGTCGGCCTGAACGCCGCCTACGAGGATGCCGACTACACAGGCGTCGGCTCGCGCAGCGACGGACGGAGGGTCTATCTCGGCGCGATCGGAAAACTGTCGCGCGGTCCTCTCCTGGCCTCGGCTTCGGCGGCCGTCAGCTACGGCTGGTCGGACAGCCGCCGCGATGTGCGTATCGTGGATTCGGTGGCGAAGTCGAAGCAGGACACGAGGACCCTGGCCACCCGGCTGCGCGCGGCATACCTGCTCGAGACCGGAGCGCTCGACGTGACGCCGATCGTGGAGCTGGACATGGCGCTGATCGACGACGAAGGCTACGTCGAGAAGGGCGCCGGCGACTTCGACCTGCGCGTCCGCGCGAAGACGCACTTCCTCGCCGACCTCCGGCCGGCCGTTCGCTTCGGCAGCGAGACGGGGATCGGCACGGCGGTCCTCAGGGGATACGCCGAGACCGGCGCCCGGTTCGCCCTCAACGACACGACGCACAAGGTGTCGCTTGCGAACGTGCCGACGTCCATCGGAAGCGCCGCACTGGCGCTCGGCCGCGACGAGGTGGTCGGCACCCTGGCCGCAGGGGCTTCGATCAACTCCAGCGACCGTCTGGAGTTCAGCCTTCGCTACGAGGCCGGCTTCGGCGCCGACACGCGTAGCCACTCGGGGAGCTTCAAGGTCGGCCTGAAGTTCTGACTTACGGCCGCACCTCCCCACGCGGGGAGGTGCGGCTGCGTCTCGCGAGCCGACCAACAAACCATCACTCGTGAGAATACCCATGACCAGCCATGTCGCACCTCGTCTCCAACAGGCGCGGCCGCGAGCTGATCTCGATCATCCGCGTGGATGACAATCGCATTGCCGATGTCGTTGCCACCGCGGAACTCGAACGCGAGATGCGGGCGGTCGAGTAGGACGCCTCGCATGCCGCCAATGTCCGGCGCGGATATGCCGGGATCCTCAATGACGAGATCGACAAGCTCAGACGTGTCCCAGCCGAGCATAAGCTCGCGCCCTCGCGGCAGGGCAGCAAGAGCTCAGCGCCAGGCAGGTGGAGCCTATACTGCAAGCCAACCGCCGGTGGAGCCAAGCGATCGGCCGGCGCGGTCAGGGCTGGCTATGGTGCGAGAAGGCACCGGCGAAAAAGCGTGCTCCGGCCCAGACGCCGATGCCGAAGTCAGTGGTCGGAGCGGAGCAGACATGATGGTCCATCTGAGATGTAGACAACCTTGAGAAAGGAAAAACGATGAACATCGAGATGCTCCTCGCCGAGATGGGTGCTGACAAGCAGCAGGACCGATTCTTCGTCATGAACGTGGCGCTCGGCGGTGCCGTTTCCTTCATCAAGGAGCCGGACTGGAAGTCCGAACCGATGATCTCAAATGACGTGGCTACGTATCTCATTGTCAGCGGCGTTTCAGGCGACCGGGGCATCAAGCTCGGCGGCATGCCAATGACGACCAACATTGTCGCCTGCATCATACTCGACTGCTCTGTGGACACCTATTCAATCGAGCTCTTCGATAACAGCGATGACGCTATCGCGCACCTCGCCGACGATCCCGGAGCGGTCATCGACATTACGCTCGAAGGCAGCAGCGATCCGCTGGTCGTGCGACTGGACGCGTGAGGCGCGTCACCGCCAGACGCAAACAGACGGCTCGCCACAGACCGGCATGAGTTCGGCTCCCACCAGATAGGGCCGATACTGCAGGGCATTCCCGTCGATCTCGTTATCAAGCCAGTCCGCAGTGGCAAAACCAAGGATGGCGGCATCACCTATGCCGTCACGGTGACGGGTGACATTGCCGGAGACACGCTTGGGAGTGGAGCGCTGCAGATCGCTGCCTGATCCATCCCGCCTCCTCCGCACGGGGAAGAGGGGGCGACAGCGGCATGCATCGCGTTCCACACCCCTCCTCCGAGGAGCATCGGTGTTCGTCGGAAACGCCTTTGACAACAGGCTGAGACGGACTTAGGAAGAAGCTGGCGTCACCGGACGCCAGCCGCCCGCATCGGCCAACCCAACGGACCGGAACGCCCCTCGGGGCATCACCACATCGACCTCCTTTCCGTGGAGATCGCATCCGCCAGCGGGCATCGGATCCTGATCTCCTCGGAGAATGCACGTGACCGGACGACACGCGGCCGACGACGTCGGCAGCATCAAGCGCAGCGCACGCCTGCTCTCGAGAGAGAAGGGCATGCCCCACAGGCAGGCGCTCGACATCCTCGCCCGACAGGCGGGACATAGCCACTGGGGCTCCTACCTCTCGGCCCTGACCGCCTCCAACCTCCTCGGCCCCGGGTGGAATTCGGAAGGAGGGTTCATGTCCTATCCGCCCCTGATGCAGGCGCTGATCCAACGTCACGACGTCATCCAGCTCGCGATCAACGCCGACGGATCGGCATGGATCGACACGGGCTCCTTCATGAGTCCGTACTGGCGTCTTCTTCAGGTCGACGAAATCGACACGCCCGAGACCATCCGCTCCTTCATGGACACCGTGCCGGTCCACTCCAGGTTCCGAAACGGGCTTACCTTCCTGGCGGCAGGGGAGACGAAGGAGCGCGGGTCATGCCGCTTCATCGCACGGCGTCCCCGCGACGGCGAAGGACCCGTGGAGGTCGCGGTACGCAAGGGGCCGCGAAAGGACGATCCACGCCTCGCCCGGGATATCCGGGACTGGCAGGACCCGGAATGGCATGTCGATCTGGTCTCGGGACCGGGTCCAGACGCGATCTCCTTCGCGGGCACGATTGCGGCCGCGGGACGCCCTCGACCAACGCGGCTGCTGACCATGGGAGTCTCGCTCGACCGGTCGAATCACCCCAACACGGTGGCCGCATATTCCGACGCCTATGACGAGCGGACGGCGGTCGACTTCGGCATGCGGTGCGGCTGCAGTGGATTCGTTGCCCTGTGCGACACGCCGGCCCGTGCGGCAGCCGCGATGCTGATGGCCCGCACGGGACATGGGCCGGCGGTGCTAGTCGTCGATGCGCCTCGTGGCGAGGCGCTGTCCCGGCTGATCGGTCTGACGACGGTCGGCAACGTCGATCCCCACGACGGCATGCGTCAGAGCATGGCCAGGGCGGTCGAACTGCTACCCGATCAGCATACCCTGCACGCCTGACGACCACCTGGTGATAGGCAAGGCCGACAGGCCCATCCTCGCGGGCTTCAATGCGGAGGGGCCGGTGTGCCAGGAGTAGCTGACGGAAGCACGGAAACCACCTGATGCTCCTCCACCCGCAATGCGATGAAGTGCAATCGCGAATGGAATCCAGGCCGGGGATTGTGGAGCGTGCGGAGATGTGCCTACAACATGTTAACACAATTCCAGGATGGTGGGCACAATGGATCTCGGTGAACAGCTGCGCGAACTTCAGAAAATGGCCACCGAGCACAGGGAAGTGCTGGAGACCGAGGAGGCCGCCAAGAACGCTCTCGTGATGCCCTTCATCCGGGCCTTGGGCTACAACGTGTTCAATCCATTCGAGGTGAAACCCGAGTTCACCGCGGACGTGGGCATCAAGAAGGGCGAAAAGGTCGACTACGCGATCTGCGAGGGAGCCAACGTCCGGATCCTCATCGAATGCAAGGACTGCAGCGTATCGCTGGACCCGAAACGCTTTCCAAAACAATTCACCCAGCTGTACCGCTACTTCGGTGTCACCACGGCACGCATCGCGATTCTCACAAACGGTATCGAATACCGGTTCTTCTCGGACATCGTCAAACCGAACATAATGGACGACGAGCCTTTCTTCGTCTTCAATCTGCTCGCCATCCGGCCGGACGACATGCGCATGCTGTCGAAGTTCGCCAAGGAGACGTTCGACATCGAGAAGCTGGTCGCCGATGCGGCGGAGATGCGAACGCAGGCGCTCGTGAGGAACGCGATCGCGATGGAGTTGGATGAACCCTCAGAGGAGTTCATCAAGCTGATTGCGGCAAGGGTGTACGATGGGAGAATCACCCAAGCCGTACGCGACAGCTTCGCTAGACTGATTCCAGCCATGGCCGCAAGCGTCGTGCAGGATAGGGTCACGAAGCGGCTGGAGCAGGCACTGAGCGGAGCCGTTCCGCCGGTCGAGGCGGCTCCGGTTCCGGAGATGCCCGAACATCCCGATGACGAAATCGTCACGACTCAAGAGGAGATCGACGGCTTCAACATCGTGCGAGCGATATGCGCGCGATATGTGGATCCGGCCCGTATCGTCATGAGGGATGCAAAATCCTACTGCGCAATCCTGCTGGACGACAACAACAGGAAGTCCATCGTCAGAATGCACTTCAATAGCCCGACCGTGAAGTACCTAGGTACGTTCTGCGGCAAGGACGAGACGAAGGCGCACGTCGATGGAACGATGGGCCTTTACGCTCTCGAGGAGAGAATAATCTCTCGACTGCGGGAACTGGATCCGAGCATCCCGGCATAAATACCCATCAACGATGTGCTGATATGTCGATTGTACTGCGCTTTGAAAGCACGCATCGACAAAACAAGACATCATTCGACCCGGCGGCGGTCGGAGTGAACGCGGATCAGCACACCCTGGCGTCCAGCCTTGAACCGGACGCCACACGGTGACGTCCGGCCCGAAGGCGGCGAATCATCCTCGCCCACCGTCCTTCGCCTTCGAGGCCAGACCGGCGATCCATTCGGATCCGCGAACCGCCGGTCCCTTGGCCGGCGATACGAACGTCCTCGTTGGAACCGGGCGTTCGGCCTTCTCCTCCCGACGCTGGACGACCTCGCGTTCACGCCTTTCGACGGCGCGACCACGCGCGCCCGCTTCTTCGATCACGCTGCGGGCGTGATGCGACATTCCGGTGGAGGTCGACAGCGACGAATAGTCGCCACGCGACATCTTCACCATGTCGTCCCGATCCCTCGACGATGTGGTCGTCAGAGCGCCACGAAGAGGTGATACGAGCCTGGCGAGATTGCGACTCTCCTCATACGCCGCACGGACGTCCTGCGGCCTCCCGCGGGTACGAATGAGGTCGCCGTGCCGCAGGACGGCGGCCGCACGCAGCTGGAGTGCCGTGTCCGTCACCAGCCGCTCCTCGAGCTCGCGAGGCGTATATCCGCCATCACCGTCGCCGATTCCGCGACTGACGGCCGAGCGGAACTGCGGCGTCGAGAACACGTCCTCGACGCCGGCCGCCTCGAGCCGCAGACCCGCAATGCGGACCGCTCTGCCGGCGGGATGCTCGGGCTCAGGATAGGACGCATCGGCGAGAACGCGATCGACGACGGCGGGAGGTGCGTCCCTGAGCGGATACACGTAGCTGCCATCCATCATCATGTCGACGGTCCGACGCGCGATGCGACTGGTCTCGAACGGGAGCTCGCGCCCATCCCTCGGAGGCGGACCGTCGATCTCTCGATCGCGCCGTCTGCCTTCCGACAGGGCGTCCGAGAAGGCAGTCATCTCGGACTGGGTGCCGCGCCTGCCGACGCGGCCGACGATCGCCGAGGCCTCCTCGGCCGTGACGAGCCCCGCGGCCCTCATGATCCTCGCATCGAGTTCGGAGGTGATCGGCGCGCGGGCGGCGTCGATCGATGCGCGGTGGGCCGCCGACAGCTGCGGAGAGACGCCTGACATGTCTCCGGCCGCCAGCGATCTCAGACCATCCTCGGACTCGAACGACACGGGACCACGCAGCGCGTGCATCTCCCGCCAGTCGGCGCCGCGCGCCACCTGCTCGGAGAACGTCATCATCTTGTCGCGGTCGACCAGATCCAGGGACGCGAGCATGGCCGCATCTCGCTGGAGCGACATGTCCAGCGAGATCATCCGGGCCGCGACGATCGAGCCCAGCCTTGCCTTCGGGACCTCGGCGTCGAGATCCATCACGCGCGCCGTCGCCATGACGAGCCCGTCGCGGTCCCTCGTCGGATCGACACCCTCGTCGCGCCGCATGGCGACGTGGAAGGCCAGACCCCTCTCTACGGCACCCTCGGGCTCCCTGGATCCCGCCAGGATCGCGTCGACCGCCATCACCGCGCGCTCGAGCCGCGCATCGGTCGGTTCGGGCCAACCTGGTACCGACCCCATCTCCTCGATAGCCTTGGACACGTCCATCTCGCATTCCCCCTCGTGGCATCATTGTGGACGACGGAGGATGAGCGGGCAACCACCCCGTCTCCCCCTACGGGGAGGGGTGGTTCTTCGTCACCTTTATCTCCGGCAGCGACCTGAACGCCGCTGCACAAGGATCAGGCACGATCAAGTCACATCTCGTATAACCAGTGACATTGGATGCGACCAATACGAAACCGCCGAACAGGATGCCGACGATGGGCCATACACAGAACTCCTTGGCCCACTTGAGATTGGACTGAGAATCCTCTGACATTTTGGACGCTCTGCGTATCGTTCCGCGCAGATATTCCAGCTTTGCAACTAAGATGTCTCGCGTCCCAGCTGTTCTTTCGATAGCATCGTCCCACCTTTCCGGCGGCATGCCAATGATTGGAATCTCACCCGTGATGGCCCGGATCCCGAATGTGAATCCGATCAACATGGCCACCCCACCCAGAAAAGGCAGGATGGCCATATAGAGCGGCAAGCCTCCGGTCAGCACGACCGATGCCGCTCCGGTCACCAGCAGGCCACCTACGGTGACGAGGTAGCCCATCAGCTGCATACATTTCGTGTCTGTCACGACAATCAGATCACGCCACGCCTGGAGATGGATCTCGGCCTCCTTGACGGCGGTCTCCAGCACTCTAATATCCTGGTCACCATGATCTATTGGCGAGACCGTTGCGACCTGGGGCGACGAATGTCCCGTATGGGCCGTCGTCTCGGCATCAGGAGATTCCGCATGTCCAACGACAAGGCCCAGCAGCCTGCCCCACCTGCCAACAACCCGACGCCTTCTCAATCCAGCCCCCTCGATTTCGGTCAGGGTATCTTCGCCAAGCGGAACGAAGATCCTGTGGTGAACAGCCATTCGGCAAATCGCGATCGACGGTCACGATAACACCAACGACTCATGGGAGCGAGCGGAAACGTGTAAACACGTCCGCTGAAGGCATGTGAACACTAAACGCTCATCGTTACCGATGAGCACGTCGCTGATCAGCCGCTCGCATTCCCCCTAGGAACAGGACCGGACGGGAGGCAGATGCCTCCCGTCCGGTCCTGAGTCACTTCCTGGAACACCACTCCTTCACGATCCTCACGACTTCCGACGCAACCGAGGCCTTGAAGACCCAGCTACGATGCTTCGGATCGGGATAGTACCATCCGTCATGAGAACCCCTGAGTCCCTGCATCAGGGCGATGTAATCCGGGTCCGGTCGGCTGCAGCGAACCGAGATGTTACCACTGTCCTTGAAGAACGTGATTGTCACGACACCCCCGAAGAACGGGACGTTCTCGTAGGTGTATTCCAGTTCGTCATCCATGTTAGCATTCTCCTATGGCGCTTCCTTCAGCGCACGGTTACCGTCATCGAATGGCGGCTGGAGAAGCATGGGTGAACGACACCGAAATGTCCGTGGGATCGACGTCGATCCTACCTGATCTACTTGCTTACCGAGAGTGGCTGGACACGATAGATCAGACCGCCAAGACCGCGGATGTGCTCGCAAAATTCGTCACGGCCATCATCCAGAAAACTGGCCCGCAGGATGCCGAGGCAATGCCGGTTCCATGGTCCGCCGTGAGCAAAGAACTAATCATTAAGGACATAAACGGTCCCGAAACCGCCCTTCGCAAAGTCGTGCTGCCCGAGACCTTTGAGCGATGGATCAAAGGGCGTCAGGCCGGATACCTGCAGTATTGCGCGTCGAACTCAGCTTCGCCATTGCGCTTCAAGGTAATCGAAGGAAGGCCGAAACTATATACCTTCGAGCGGATCCCCAAGGAGGAGTACGAGAGTCGCGACCAGCCATGGCTCACGTCAGACAGTGTGGTGCGATGGCGCAGAACGCCTCTGAAGCAGCACGAGATGGGACCTATCGGGCGACTACTCTATCCCGACAACCGACATGAGATCTCCGGCTGGCGGCACGCGTTCCACTACGTGCAGGTCGGGATCATGGCGATCCTCTTCGCACTCCTCTTGATCTGTGCATACATCATGCTGATCGCCATGCAGTTCGGTAGCTCCGCCGTTCGCCTCGGCACCCTCGTATCGCTGGGCACCCAGATACTCCTCCTGTTCCTCTACTATCGATACATCATGGTGCCGACCGCTCGGTCGGCGGACATGAGGACGCACCCCGCCAATCCACTCCTCGTCAACTTCAAGGACGGCATCTGGGTCGACCGGATCAACGCCAATCTGGGTCGGTCCAGGAACGATCCCGCCTACAACGAATCAATGAAAGCCTTCAGGCAACTGGTCAGATGGCAGGCCGACTGCCCGATCTGCGGGTCGGTGATCGAGCTCAAGGCGGACAGCATCGTCGCCAAAGGCGAACTCGTGGGCTGCTGCGTCGAATCCCCGGATGAACACAGCTTCTCGTTCGACCGCGTTACCCTCGAGGGGCGACCCCTCCGCGCTCATCCGGCCGCCACCTCCTGACCACCCCCACCTCCCGAAACGGGGAGGGGCGGCGGAAGGCATTGCTCGTTGACGTGATAACACGCTTCTGTAAGGTGATCAGGTCCGCCAAGCGCAGACCCAAGGGGAAGAAATGAGCAACATTAAGACATACGGCAACCTGGTCTGGTCGGTTGCCGATCTCCTACGCGGACACTTCGGTCAGGCGGAATACGGCCACATCGTCCTGCCGTTCGTCGTGCTGAGACGTCTGGACTGTCTGCTGGCACCCGTAGCGCAGGCCACCAAAGAGGAGGCGGCCGGGCTACCGGCAGACATCGATGCCGACGACAAACGCATGCTCCTGATGGACGTCGTCTCCCAGGAGATCGGCGAGGACGTGAACGTCTACAATGCCTCGGGGCTGACCTTCGAGATCATCCGTGGGCAGGACCCCTCCCAGCTCGCGACCAACCTCAACGCCTACATGGCTGGCTTCCCGGAGGACGTGCGCGAGATCTTCGAGGATCACTTCGGCTTCCTTGAAACGATCAGGAAGCTCGGCGACAAGACCGTGCTGTGGCAGGTATTCGAGAAGTTCTGCCAGATCGATCTCGCCCCGGGCGAGGTGACCAACATCGAGATGGGCTA
>Ga0308158_10005461_pt1 | contig 10428 bp, 11 predicted proteins | sample PhyBR2_FD_201038 | JGI IMG/M metagenome (GOLD analysis project Ga0308158, IMG submission 201038) | Phyllosphere microbial communities from UC Gill Tract Community Farm, Albany, California, United States - DLSLB.R2 | ecosystem: Host-associated > Plants > Phyllosphere > Unclassified | place: USA...
GCCTGCGCGCCCTGCTGCTGGACGCCTGCGGTTATGAAACCAAGGTGTTCGAGTTCATTTCCCTGGAACACACCAACAAGAACAAGATGATTCTGGCGGTCAGACGTGACACGTCCGGCCCGAGCGGCGAGGCGCTGGCCAGGATCGAAGAGCTGAAGGCGTTCTACGGCATTCGCGAACAGCGCCTGCAGACCCTGCTGCAGGAAGACGGCCTGCTGGGATAGCCGCTGTCAGGCGTCGGCACTACAAGTCGCCGTCGTTGTGACCCGCTCCAGCCGAGCGCCACCATGGGCGCTCAAGTCAAGGGTTGGAGTTTGCAGTGACGCTCGACATCAAGCTGACGCCGCGCGAGCAGGAAGTGCTCGTGTGGAGTGGCAGGGGCAAGTCCTCATGGGAAATCTCGCGCATATTGGCCTGCTCCGAAGCCACCGTGAATTTCCATTTCGCCAACATCCGCCGCAAGTTCGCCGTGGGCTCGCGCAGCGTGGCGGTCCTTTTGGCACTGGAAAAAGGCCTGATCACGTTGTGCTGACAGCGCTGCCGGTTTCCAGCTTTCAGCGACGTTTCTTCACCACCGCAGGCACCGCCACATTCAGTTGCGCACTGCCCAGGCCATGGCTGGTCGCGTCGAAAAAGTGCAGGGTTTTGCCGCTGCCGGCAAACAGTGCTTCGAAGCGTTGTTTCTGGGTGATGATCCAGGCATCGCTCAGCGGAAAGATCGAAATGTACAGGGTCTGCGCAGGCGCCGAACACAACGCCTGGAGAATGTGCGCATCGTCGCCGTCCAGGTTGTGGCCGAAGATGCACAGCGTGCCGTCCTGCCGGCTCAACTCGCCATGGCACCAGCTCAGATAATCCGAATCGCGGATGGTGCGCAGTTTCTGCGCGCTGCTGCCTTCGTTGACCAGCAGCGGCACATCCCCAGGCGTGTTGATCGCAAACCCATCGAGCAAGGCTTCGCCTTCTGCAGTGCGTTGCCGGGTGGTGCCGTCGCTGTTCTTGATCAGGTGCAACCCGCCGTGCAGGTACAGCATGCGGCAGCCTTCAGCCCCGGTGCGACGGATATCGAAGCCGGTGTCCACGTCCATCAGCTCGGCGAAGCCATGCGGGTCATGCTGGACGGCCCATGGGCAGAGCAGGTCGTAGTTGCTGCTGTACACCGTGTCGAAGGCGCGCAGTTCGCGGTTCAGGACGGCCAGGCGCGCTCCATCCAGTAGACGAAAGGGAATGTGCACGCTGCGCACCGCATGGATCAACGCTTCCTTGATCGCATAGTAGCGGTTGAGCGGTGCAGTCGAACTGATCGCCAGGGCGGCGTTGACCCGTACGGTGCTGTTGAGCAGCGCGAGCACCTGCTCGAAACTGTGGGTCTGCAGCGACTTGAACAAGGCCAGGTCGGTGAGGCTCAAGGGTTTGTTGCGCACCTTTTGCGCGCGTTCGAACAGGGACGCGTAGGCGAAGCTGCGCCAGACTGCGCGGCTGGCGCCGTTGCCCAGCAGCAGGCTTTGCGCGCGCTGTCGGGTGTGCAGGGTCTGCCAGTCGTCGAGCTGGGCGTCGAAGGTGTCATGTGCCATGGTGATGATTCGTTCTACTCGTGTCTGGAACAAGGGCGCGACTCTAGCACGCCATCTCCTGTCATCCGACGCCGTCTATGCTAGGTCGGTTCATCGGCATTGCGCCGCGCCGTTTTCGATCATCTCTGAAAGGACTACGCATGTTGGCACACCTGTACAAGACCCTTTGCCTGACCGCCGCCTTGGGCGCCGCTGCCTCGGCCCATGGGCAAACCCCCGAGCAGTTGGCCCACGCCGCCAACATTCCCCACCCTGCAGTGATTGCCCACCGCGGTGCTTCGTACGATGCGCCGGAGTCGACGCTGCCGGCTTACCTGCTGGCCCGTGACCTGGGCGCCGACTACCTGGAGCTCGATGTACAGCGCACGCGCGACGGGCAATTGATTGCACTGCACGACGACACCCTGCTGCGCACCACCGATATCGCCAGCAAGTTTCCCGAGCGCAAGGACAAGCCCGTCAGCGACTTCACCCTGGCCGAGCTGAAAACCCTCGACGCCGGCAGCTGGTTCAATGCCGCGCATCCCCAGCGTGCCCGCGACAGCTACAAAGGCCTGAAGATTCTGACGCTTGACGAAGTGCTCGACGTGGCTCAAGGCGGCGCCCACAAGCCTGGGGTGTACATCGAAACCAAGGTGCCGCAGCAGTTTCCCGGCATCGAGCATGACCTCAAGGCCAAGCTCGCGCAGCGCGGCTGGCTAGACGGCCAGCATCGTGTGGTTTTGCAGACGTTCGAGAAAGGCAGCCTGGAATTGTTGGCCAAGGAAATGCCCCAAGTGCCCAAGGTGTTGTTGCTGTGGGTCGGCGAGGGCAGCATCGAGCCCAAATCCACGGTGGCATTCGCTGCGTCCGGCATGAAGGACAAGGCCGCCTACTATGCCCAGCAACAGCCCCGTGATCGGGCCGAATTCGAGCGCTGGGTAGACATCGCCAAGGCCAATGGTGCAGTGGGCACCGGTCCGTCGGCAGCGTTGACCGAAGGCGGCGAGCAGAGCTACATGGACTTGGTGCAGCCCTGGATGAACAAGCTGACCCACGACAAGGGCCTGCTGGTCCACGTGTATACCGTTGACGAGGCCGTCGATTTCAAAAAGGTCAGCGAGGCAGGTGTGGACGGTATCTTTACCAATCGCACCAGTGAATTGCTGAAGTTCTACGACCGTGCCTCGACCGAATCCGTCAGCCAGATTCTTCAGCGAAACGGTTACTGAAGGGCAGACATGACAACGGCGCAGATCCCCTGTCACTGAAGACGGAAATCTGCGCCGCTGTGACGGCTGCGGTGCGCTTATTTACCGGCGCCGCTGCCATTGCCACCGCTGTTGCCCGAACTGCCGTCGCCTTTGGTCGCGCCCATTGGCGTTGGACCGCCATCGGTAGTGCCGGCATCGGCGCCCTGGCTCATGGACCCGGACTTGCCGTCGATCCCAGTGGCATTGCCATTGTCCGGGGACTTGTCGGTGCCTGGAATGACCTGCTTGCCCGATGGCGCTTCCGGGGTGGCGGTGGGGTTGCTGTCGTTGGACGCCGCCATCGCCGCGAAGGACGAGGCCGACAGAAGACCGGCCAGAGCCAGCGAGGCAAGCTTTTTGCTAATCATCATGGTGCATCTCCGCAGTGAGTGGGGGGTACAAGCATTGGGCCACCCCCCGGTGCTCAACGTGCCCTCAGGGCGACGAGTGGTATGTTGCCCACAGGACTGGCTCAGCGATACAGGCGATGAAACCCTGGTGGATGGCTTCGAGCGGTATCGATGGAAATGGGCTGGCCGCGCTTGAGCCAGGCGTCCACGGTCTGGCCGAAGCTGTGTTCGGTGCAGTCACGCAGCAACATCAACGGAATTTGCAAATGACGCGCCACCGCTCGCGCGCTGTCCCGTTCCTGTTGCTGGAACACCTCCACTTCGGTCGCCGACGCATGACTGGCCGGCAGGCGCTGGAGCACCGTCCACGGCTCGCTCTCCAGCAACACGATTGCACCCAGGGAAAGCCGCTCGAAGGCGGCCAGATCAATGCCCAGCGCGCGAGGGCGCTTGCCCATCAACACAACGTTGCCTTCCAGCAACATCGACTTGCCGGTGGCGGCGATGCTGGTCAGGGCCAGTTCGAGAGCCTGGCGATTCCGGTCGCGGTTGGTCGCATAGCGATCATCGCTCCATTTCACACTGGCCAGCACCTGCCGCACCAACCCCGTCGCACTGCTGTGCAACACGCCTCGCCGATGGGCGTAGTGCTCGCAATGCCAAGTCTTCCCTACGCCATGAATACCCGCTACCAGGATGATCATGATGGATGTCCCTATCAAGTGAGAGGTTATTACTAGACTGGACGGACTGCGGAAGCGTCAACCGAAGTGTCAGAAATTTCTGATTGATGCTGGAGATATTTCTTCTGGGATTGGCGTAACTTGCTGTTTGCGGGGGGAAAGCAAGGAGGCAAAAGCGCGGGGGCGAGGGCGTAGAGAACGCTGATCTGTACTGGTCGGTACGGGCTATCTGTAGCTTGTTAACGCCTGATAAATGAGAAATGGCTTATAAAAGCGTTATGCCCTGGTACTCCTGTGATTGAAGGTGTACGCCGCCGCATCCACTGCGGCCGACGTACACCTTCTCCAATCAGACCCCTGCCAGGCTCAACGAACGCACGTCTCGCCGCGCCAGCAGCCAATAGAAACCGCCACCCAGGAAGCAACCGGTGAACCAGGCGAAGTTGGCGATCGGCTTGAACCAAGGCACGAAGGTCACGACCACCCCGATCAGCGTCGCCGCCAGCAGCGCCTTGATTGCCACCGGGTTGAAGCCGTTGCTGTACCAGTAGCGCCCGTTCGGTGAGTCATCGAACAGCGCCGCTACGTCGATCCGCTGCTGCTTGATGCAGTAGTAATCCACCAGCAGGATCCCGAACAGCGGGCCGACGAAAGTCGCCAGCACGTCGAGGGTGTAGTGGATCACTTCGGGGTTGTTGAACAGATTCCAGGGGGTGATGAAGATCGACGCCACCGCGGCAATCATCCCGCCCGCACGCCAGCTGATCTTGCTCGGCGCGCAGTTGGCGAAGTCGAAGGCCGGCGAGACGAAGTTGGCGACGATATTGATGCCGATCGTTGCCGTGACGAACGCGAATGCGCCCAGTAGCACCGCAACGTCGTTGTCGATGCGCGCTACCGTCGCGATGGGGTCGTGAAGCATTTCGCCGAACACGGGCAAGGTGCCCGATACGATCACCACAGTGACCAGCGAAAACGCCAGGAAATTTACCGGCAAGCCCCAGAAGTTGCCGCGCCGCACGTCCGCCATGGTCCGGCAATAGCGGCTGAAGTCGCCAAAGTTCAGGGTCGGACCGGAGAAGTACGACACCACCAGGGCGGTCGCCATCACCACCTGGCCAAAGGCTTCCCAGCCGCTCAGGGATTTTTCCGCAAGGGTAAAGCTGATGTTGCTCCAGCCCGCTTTCCAGACGATCCAACCGGCGAGAATGAACATCGCTGCGTAGACCACCGGCCCGGCCCAGTCGATGAAACGCCGGATCGAGTCCATGCCGGTCCAGAACACTGCTGCCTGCACCGCCCACAGGAACAGGAAGCCCATCCAGCCCAGGTACGACAAGCCCGCAAACTGCACCTGTGCGTAGCTTTCCATGCCGGGGAAGAAGCGCAACACCACGATGATCAGCGCGCTGGAGGCCAGGTACGTCTGCACGCCGTACCAGGCGACCGCGATCAGGCCACGAATCACCGCCGGAATGTTCGCGCCGAACACGCCGAAGGCCAGGCGGCAGATGACCGGGTACGGTACAGCGGCCTGCTGGCTGGGCTTGGCGACCAGATTGGCGATCACCTGGATGATCCCGATACCCACCAACAGCGCAATCAGCACCTGCCAACTGGCCAGGCCCAGGGCGAACAGGCTGGCAGCGAACACATAGCCGCCAACGCTGTGCACATCGCTCATCCAGAAGGCGAAAATGTTGTACCAATTCCACTTCTGCGCCACCGGGCCCAGGTCTTCGTTGTACAAGCGAGGGCTGTAGCCCTTGGGAAGGTCGGGATTGTTCACGCACACGCTCCAGGGTCGTGGCCGTTCCGGGCATTGCATACGGAGATCGGCAGGGTTGTATACGATCTGCCGAGCAGGATGCGTGCCAGAGAGTATCGAGGCCTTAGGCAACGGGGTGTGTAGCCATAATCTGGCCGGTGCAAGACTGTCCGCAAGACTATGTGAGCGCCTCTTTTAGCGCATCTAAACGCTGCCGAGACCCGTGTTGGTGCAGCGGCAATGCTTCCCATACGTTGCAAGACGAGCGTTGGCCAAGGCCGGCCTCTTTGTATACGATTGTCCCCGTGTGATCCCAGGAACCGATTCCGTGAACTCTCGTCTTTTTCTTGCCAACAGCGTTGATGGTCCGACCGCGGCCCGCCGCGACGAGCACATTTATCAGGAGATTCTCGACGCTATCGTCGAGCGTCGCTTGCAGCCCGGCGTGCGCCTTCCCGAAGATGCCTTGGCCGAGGTGTTCAACGTCAGCCGTACGGGCATTCGCAAGGCCTTGCAGCGGCTGGCGCTGGAACGGCTGGTCACCTTGCGGGCCAATCGCGGCGCAGAAGTGGCGCACCCCAGTGCCAAAGAGGCCCAGGACGTGTTCGCCGCTCGGCAACTGATCGAGCCTGCGCTGATGCCGACCGTGGTCGCCCACGCCATGGCCGAGCATTTCAGGCAACTGCGCGAGCTGGCCGAACAGGAGCAGCAGGCGCAACGCCAAGGCAGGCACAGCCATGCCATTCAGCTGTCGGCGCGCTTTCACGTGAAGCTCTCGATGGCCGCCGACAACCAGGTGCTCAGTGAGCAGATCGCCCAGTTGACCACCCGCTCTTCATTGATCATCGCCGTGTACGGCTCGCGCCACAGCGTCGGCTGCGATTGCGGCGAGCATGGCGAGTTGATCGAACTGCTGGAGCGCGGGGAGGGCGCCCAGGCGTCGAACTGGATGGCCCGGCATCTGGCGAGAATTCGCGCCAGCCTTCAGCTGGACGCCAAGCCCATGGCCGAACCCGACTTCAAATCCATCTTCAAGCGCTGATACAGCCGTCGAGTCTCGTATGAAAATCCAGGTCATCAATCCCAACACCAGCCAGTCCATGACCGCCAGCATCGGCCGCGCAGCACGTGCCGCTGCCGGGCCCGACACGCAGGTCATCGCCTGTTGCCCAGACGATGGCCCGGAATCCATCGAAGGCCACTTCGATGAAGCCATCGCCGCCGTGGGTGTGCTGGAAGAAGTGCGCAAGGGCGTAGCCGCCGGTTACGACGCGCACATCATCGCCTGCTTCGGCGACCCCGGCCTGCTGGCCGCCCGCGAGCTGGCACGCGGCCCGGTGATCGGCATCGCCGAAGCCGCCTTCCATGTCGCCAGCCTGCTGTGCACCCGCTTCGCCGTGGTCACCACGCTCACCCGCACACGCATCATCGCCGAGCACTTGTTGCGCAACTACGGCATGGCCGAGCATTGCACCTCGGTACGCTGCGTCGACATCGCCGTGCTTGAACTCGAAACCCTGGGTGACGACTTATTGGTCGAGCGCATTGCCGAACAGGCCCTGCAAGCCCGTGACCACGAAGGCGCCGGCGCCATTGTGCTGGGATGCGGCGGTATGGCGGACCTGCCAGCGCGGGTCAGCGAACGCGTCGGCTTGCCCGTGATCGATGGCGTGGCCGCGGCGGTGAAGCTGGCGCAAGTGTTGGTGGAAATGGGATTGGGGACGAGCAAGCACGGGGATCTGGCGTATCCGCTGGCGAAGCGGTTCAGTGGACGGTTTAGGCATTTTGGGGGGTGAGGCGGTTTGCCCGAAGCGGAATCAGTGAGAACACGCGCAGAGAAGATTCGCGTCTAGTCACGCTTCAGTTGCCACTGCAACGTGCAACATCTTCTCAAGTGCTGTTCTCACGTCGTTTTTGCTTTGCTCGGTCACGGCCCCCGGGTACTCATCGAACATATGAGGCACGCCTGGGTAGACGTGCATCTCCACCGGAACGCCGGATCGTGACAATTTCACACCGAATTCCACGTTTTCTTCCAAAAACAGATCCAGCGCGCCAACACCGATGAAGCTCGGTGGAAGGCCCTCGAGATGGGGCGCGAGCGAAGGAGACAATAAATACGCTCGTTCATCATTGGCCTCGTATCCCCCTTGCATGCACTGCCAACAGAAATGGTTAGCCGCTCGCGACCAACTCAGCCTGCCCGTCGTCGGGTTATTCATGGGCGATGATGCAGATCCCGTTCGATGATCGAGCATGGGGTAAATCATCACCAGACCTGCAGCCTTGCGTTGCTCCCTGTCTCTTGCCAACAGCGCCAAAGCGGCAGCGAGCCCGCCCCCGGCGCTGTGGCCCATGATGACTATTCTATGCTCGTCTATGCCTTGGGAAGCCGAGTTGAGACACATCCAGATCAGTGCCCTGTAGCAATCCTCGAGGGGCGCCGGGAAAGGATGTTCCGGCGCCAGGCGATAGTCGACTGCAACCACGACGACCTTTAGATCGTCGGCAAGGCCGGCCAGATAGCCGTCCGCCATCTCCGGACAACCTAGAACGAAGCCACCCCCGTGGATATACAGAATCGCCGGCAATGGTGGGTTTCGGGTCGGTCTGGATCTTGGTCGATGAATGCACAAGCGCACCGGTGGACAGGCACCATCACCCTCGGTCCATTGTTGCTGGCCGTGAGTCGTGTCGGCTGAGGGATAGTCGTTGTGGATGTGATCCCGGATGCTTGCAAGGGTTTCTCGAGTCCACAGCCTGGTGGGCTCGGTCAGGAACAATTCATAGGACGGATCAAGGAGCCTATCGGTGTCCATCAGGCTGTTCCTTCTCGGCATCGGGGGCACGCAGCCCCCGGGGAACGATTCAAAGCCAGCCCTTGATCTGGGCGCATACGGCCTGGGTTGAAATGCCGTAACGATCGTGCAGCGTAGGCAGAGCACCAGCGTCGAGAAAGGCGTCGGGCAATGCAATTTGCCGGAACGCAGGCGTGACACCGTTTCGCAGCAGCACAGTCGCCACTGCTTCACCCAGACCACCGATGATCGAATGGTTCTCTGCCGCCACGACCAGCCTGCCAGGCTTTCGAGCTTCCGCCAGAATGGTTTGCTCGTCCAGTGGCTTGATGGTGGGTACGTGAAGTACAGCCACATCGATGCCATCGGCTTGAAGTGCCTTGGCGGCCTCCAAGGCCCGCATGGTCATCAAGCCGGTCGAGATGATCAGCACGTCATTGCCTGTGCGCAGGGTCTTGGCTTTTCCAATCTCGAAGGTGTAGCCATATTCGTCCAATACCAGCGGAACGTTGCCGCGCAGCAGACGCATGTACACCGGCCCGTTGTGAGCGGCGATGGCGGGAACGGCCTGCTCGATTTCGAGCGCATCGCAGGGGTCGACAATCATCAGATTCGGCATCGCGCGGAAGATGGCCAAATCATCGGTGGCTTGGTGGCTGGGACCATAGCCAGTCGTCAACCCCGGCAACCCGCAGACGATCTTGACGTTGAGATTTTCTTCGGCGATGGCCATGCAGATGAAATCATAGGCACGGCGCGAGGCGAACACTGCATAGGTAGTGGCAAAGGGAACGAAGCCTTCGCGGGCCATGCCCGCAGCGGCACTCATCAACAGCTGTTCAGCCATGCCCATTTGGTAGAACCGGTCGGGATGTGCCTGCGCGAAGATATGCAGATCGGTGTATTTGGCCAGGTCGGCGGAAAGTCCGACGATATCCTGCCGCTCTGCAGCCAGGGCCGCCAGTGCATGGCCAAAAGGCGCCGATCGGGTTGCCTGGCCTTCAGAGGCAATCGACGCAATCATTGCCGAGGTCGTGAGTTTCTTCTTGGCGGCCGCTGGAGCCTGGGCCGCGTCGTTCTTCAAGTCGTTCATACGGTGTCCCCTTCTTCGAGGTGGTTCAAGGCCAGGTTCCACTCATGCTCGTCCACGCGAATGAAATGGGCCTTCTCCCGGGTTTCAAGAAACGGCACGCCTCTGCCCATTTTGGTATCGCAGATGATCACTCGCGGCTGCGTTCCGCCATGACTGCGCGCGGCATCGAAAGCCTCGACCAGCGCGTCCAGGTCATTGCCATCCACGCGCTGCGTGAACCAGCCAAACGCCTGCCAACGGTCAACGATGGGTTCGAAGGCCAGCACCTCGCTGGAGCGGCCATCCGCTTGTTGATTGTTGACGTCCACGATGGCGATCAGATTGTCGAGCTTCCAGTGAGAAGCAGACATCACCGCTTCCCAAGTCGACCCTTCGTTCAACTCGCCGTCGGACAGCAGGTTGTAGACGAACGAGTCGGAACCTTTGCGCTTGAGCCCCAGGCACGCACCAACAGCAATGCCCAGGCCCTGGCCCAGCGAGCCGCCGGTGATTTCCATCCCTGGGGTGTAGGTTGCCATCCCGGACATCGGTAGGCGGCTGTCATCGGAACCGTAAGTTTCGAGCTCGTCCAGCGGGACGATTTCCGCTTCGATCAGTGCCGCATACAGCGCAATGGCGTAGTGGCCAATGGAGAGATAGAAGCGGTCACGCTGTTCCCATTCGGGGTCATGGGGCTTGTAATTCAGCGCGTGAAAGTAGGCCACAGCGAGCAAGTCAGCAGCTCCCAGCGCCTGACCGACGTAGCCTTGGCCTTGAACCTGGCCCATGCGCAGCGCATGACGGCGAATATTGAGGGCACGTTGTGCCAGTGATGTTTCTGAAACAGCGGGCGAAATAGCAGTCATTCCAAGTACTCCGTGGACTCAACGATTGACCGAAGCGGCGGGGATTCGCAGTACCAGGCAGGCACCGATGCACAGCACGCCGGTG
>Ga0308158_10005462_pt1 | contig 10428 bp, 9 predicted proteins | sample PhyBR2_FD_201038 | JGI IMG/M metagenome (GOLD analysis project Ga0308158, IMG submission 201038) | Phyllosphere microbial communities from UC Gill Tract Community Farm, Albany, California, United States - DLSLB.R2 | ecosystem: Host-associated > Plants > Phyllosphere > Unclassified | place: USA...
GGCTCTACCGTGGATTGACAGCCACCCATGGGGTGGCTCTACCGGGCGGCACCGGGCGTAAAATGTCGGCATGAACGAATCCCTCGAAAGCCACCTGGTCCACGGCCGCCGCCAGCGCCCGGACGGTCCGTCGCCGGTCGACGTCATCTCGGTGCAGTCCCAGCTCGTTTACGGCTATGCCGGCAACAGCGCGGCCGTGCCGCCGCTGCGCGCGCTGGGCGTGCGCGTGGCCGAAATCCCCACCACGCTGCTCAGCAATGCGCCGTTCTACGAAACCACGCGCGGCCGCGTGCTGCCCTCGGACTGGTTCGCCGATCTGCTGCTGGGCGCGGGTGAGCGCGGCCTGCCGCAGCGCGCCCGCATGCTGGTCTCCGGCTATTTCGGCAGTGTCGGCAATGGGGCGGCCTTCGCCGACTGGCTCGATGCGGTGCTGCCGTCTTCGCCGCAGCTGCGTTATTGCCTGGACCCGGTGATCGGCGACACCCACACCGGCCCTTACGTCGAGCCGGGACTGGAAAAAGTTTTTGCCGAACGCCTGCTGCCGCATGCCTGGCTGGTCACGCCGAATGCCTTTGAACTCGGCCGCCTGACCGGCATGCCCAGCCTAGCCCAGGACGATGCGATCGCCGCCTCGCAGGCGCTGTTGGCGCGCGGTCCCGAGTGGGTGCTGGCGCACAGCGTCGGCGGCGATCCGGGTCAGCTGGTCACGCTCGCGGTGAGCCGCGACGCGATCTGGCGCTGGTCCTCGCCGCATCTGCCGGTGGACGTCGCCGGCACCGGCGATGTGCTGATGTCGTTGCTGGTCGCGTTCCTGCTGCGCGGGGAAACCTTCGAACAGGCGATCTCACGCGCCATCGCCGGCGTGCATGTCGCGCTGGAGACCACGCTGGCCAACGGGCATGAAGAGTTCGATGTGCTGGCGGCGGCGCCGGCGGCACTGGCACTGCCGGATCGCTTCGTCGCCGAGCGCCTGGCGTGAGTCTGACACCGGTGGTTGGCATTGTCGGCAGCGACGGTGCCTACGGGCGCTGGCTGCGCCGCTTCCTGGAGCAACGCCTCGGCCTGGAAGTGATCGGCCATGACCCGGCCGACCCCGCGTCGGACAGTCCGGAAACGCTGCTTGATCGCGCCGACGTGTTGATCTTCTCGGCGCCGATCCGGCACACGCCCGCGTTGATCGCCGAGTACGTTGCGCGCTCGGCTGGTCGCGAAGCCGGTCGTCTGTGGTTGGATGTCACCTCGGTCAAATCGGCCCCGGTCGAGGCGATGCTCGCTTCGCAGGCCGAGGTGGTGGGGCTGCATCCGATGACGGCTCCGCCCAAGGCACCGACGCTGAAGGGCAGGGTGATGGTGGTCTGCGAGGCGCGCCTGACGCAGTGGCAGCCGTTCGTGCAGCAGCTGTGCGAGGCACTGGAGGCGGAGTGCGTACGTGCCACGCCCGAGCATCACGACCAGGTCATGGCGCTGGTGCAGGCGATGGTGCATGCCACCCACCTGGCCCAGGCCGGTGTGCTGCGCGAGTACGCGCCGATACTCGGTGCCTTGCCGGCCTTGATGCCGTACCGCTCGGCCTCGTTCGAGCTGGATACCGCGATCATCGCGCGCATCCTCTCGCTCAATCCGGCGATCTACGAAGACATCCAGTTCGGCAACCCGCACGTGGCGCCGATGCTGGACCGCCTGTTGGCGCAGTTGCAGCAGTTGCGGGCACAGCTGGAGCAGGGCGATGACGCGGCGCGCGCGGCGTTCCGCCAGCAGTTGCTGCTGGACAACCGTGACAGCATGGGTGCGGAGGTGCTGGCCGACGGCAACTACACCTTCGAGCGGGTCGGCTACCTGCTGGCCGATCTGACCGAACGCAACGCGATCAGCGTGCACCTGCCCGAAGACCGGCCCGGTTCGCTGCGTGAGTTGCTGCATGTGTTCGAGCGGCACGGCGTCAGCCTGGCCTCGATCCATTCCTCGCGGACGCCGGCAGGCGAGGTGCACTTCCGGGTGGGGTTCGTGGTGGGCAGCGATGCCCTCGCGCTGCAGGCGGCGGCCATCGAGATCGATGCCTCGGGTATCGGCCGCGTGCTGGTGCGCTGACACGGTGCGCTGCAGCATTCATCCACAGGGGGTGTGGATGATCTGCGCACAAACATGTGGATAAGTGCGTACGCGCCTTGCGGTAAAAGGCTGTCAAGATGCTTGGTCAAAAATTGACCAACATCCGCGTAACTTTTTTTCAACGCCTCAGGTGACGAGGGTAAGCTCGCCGCCTGCCGTCCGGAACTCACGGCCGTCGCGGATCAGATGGCGGCCATCGGCCAGCTCGTAACGCGCGCTCTGGCCGGTGCCTGGGACGGCATCTGCCTGCTCATCCTTGAACTCGATGATGACGTAATCGTCGCCGTTGGCGTCGGTGGCGGGGAACTGTCGGAACGACATGAAACACCTCCTGCAGCGCATCCAGTGAGGGCTGCAGGATGCGATGGCCGGTGTTACCGGCCCGTCATCAATCGATGAATTGCAGGCGCGCCAGTTCGGCGTAGAGACCGCCCTCGGCCAGCAGCTCGGCATGCGTGCCCTGGGCGACGATGCGGCCGTGGTCCATGACCACGATGCGGTCAGCCTTCAGCACGGTGGCCAGGCGGTGCGCGATCACCAGCGTGGTGCGACCGGCCATCAACCGCTCCAGCGCCTGCTGCACCGCGCGCTCGCTTTGTGCATCCAGTGCACTGGTGGCTTCATCGAGGAGCAGGATCGGCGCGTCCTTGAGCAGGGCACGCGCGATCGCGATGCGTTGCTGCTGGCCGCCGGACAGGCGCGCACCGCGCTCGCCCAGCTCGCTGGCATAGCCTTCGGGCAGGGCCTGCAGGAATTCATCGGCCTCCGCGGCTTCGGCCGCGCGCTGCACTTCCTCGTCCGTTGCCTCCAGGCGGCCATAGCGGATGTTCTCGAACGCACTGCTGGCAAACAGGGTCGGCTGCTGCGGCACCAGCGCCAGCTGTTCGCGCAGCTGCGCCGGATCGACCTCGCGCAGATCCACGCCATCGACCAGGATGCGACCGGCCGCGGGATCGTGGAAGCGCAGCAGCATCGACAGGATGGTGCTCTTGCCTGCGCCGGAGGGGCCGACCAGCGCGACCGTTTCACCCGGGCGCACGTGCAGATCCACATGGTCCAGCGCAGCGGTATCCGGGCGCTGCGGGTAGTGGAACACCACATCCTCGAAACGGATCTCGCCGCGCAGTGGCTGCGGCAACGCGGTGGGATGGGCCGGGGCGGTGATCTCCACGTCTTCCTGCAGCAGTTCGGCGATGCGACCCATGCCACCCGACGCACGCTGCAGCTCGTTCCAGACCTCGGCAAGCGCGCCGACCGAACCGCCGCCGATCAGCGCATACAGCACGAACTGGCCCAGCGTACCGGCGCTCATGTTGCCGTCGATCACCTCGTGCGCGCCCAGCCACAGCACGCCGACGATGGCGCCGAACACCAGCACGATGGCGCTGGCGGTGACGATCGACTGGGCGCGGATGCGGCGGCGTGCGGCACCGATCGCATCGCCCAGCGCGGCATTGAAGCGGCCGCGCTCATACGGTTCGCGGGCGTGGGCCTGGACGGTGCGTACCGCCCCCAGGGTTTCCGAGGCCAGGCTGTTGGCATCGGCGATGCGGTCCTGGCTGGCGCGCGCGATGTTGCGCAGGCGGCGGGCGCCGATGATGATCGGCAACACCGCCAGCGGAATGCCGACCAGCGACCACGCCGCCAGGTGCGGGCTGGTCACGAACAGCATCACCAGGCTGCCGACCACGGTCACGCTGCTGCGCAGGGCCACCGACATGGTCGAGCCGATCACGCTGCGCAGCAGTTCGCTGTCGGCGGTCAGGCGCGAGACCAGCTCGCCGCTGCGGCTGCGGTCGTGGAAGCCGGCACCCAGCGTGATCAGATGGGCGTACAGGCGGCTGCGCAGATCGGCGACCACCTTTTCGCCCAGCAGCGAGACGAAGAAGAAGCGCGCGGCGGTGGCCAGGGCCAGCACCACCGCGACCAGGAACAGCAGCGCGAAGGCCTTGTTGATCTGGCCGCCGCTGGTGAAGCCGTGGTCGATCATCTGGCGCACCGCGACCGGCAGGCTCAGGGTGGCCACCGAGGACACCGCCAAGGCCACCAGCCAGGCGCTGAACAGCCCGACGTGCCGGCGGACGAACGGCCACAAGGTGTTCAAGCTGCCCAATCGGCGCATCGGCGTGTCGTTCGGAACGGGTGCGTCAGTCATTCGATGGGCCTGGTTCGATGCGGGATTCAATACGGACACGATCACGAGTGGCGTCGCGGAGGCGGTTTTTCAACGGTTGGACCTGATCTGCCGGCAAGCGCAGGTGCAGGTTCACGCCGTCGGCGGTGAACGCTTCGTCCACTTTCTCGGCCAGATGGGCGCCCAGGGCGGCATGCAGCGGGCCCAGATCCTCGAAGCCGGCCTGCACGTCCAGCTCGGCCATGGCGATCAGGGGCAGCCGCGGGGCTACCCGCAGGCACTCGGCGGCAGTGCCGCCATAGGCACGGACCAGGCCGCCGGCACCGAGCTTGATGCCGCCGTACCATCGTGTCACCACGACCATCACGCGATCGAAGCCCTGGCCATCAATGGCGGCCAGGATCGGGCGTCCGGCGGTGCCGGACGGCTCGCCGTCGTCGCTGGAGCGGTAGTCGTTGCCGTAGCGGTAGGCCCAGCAGTTGTGGGTGGCATCGGCGACGGCGACCTGCTGCAGGAACGCCAACGCAGCGGCTGCATGCTGGATTGGCGCGGCATGGGCGATGAAGCGGCTGTGCTTGATCTCCAGGCTGTGGCTGACGGGGGTGGCGAGCGTATCGGGCATTCCCATCATTCTAGTGGGGATGCCTGATCACCGTACGCGCCGTCTCAGTTCTCGAGCAGCTGGCGAAGGTCGCGCGGGATGCGCACTTCCGGGTATTGCTGCAGGTAGCGCTCCAGGCTGGCGCGTGCGGTATCCACATCGCCGGCATCACGCCGCTCGCGGATGCGCTTGAGCCACTGCTTGCGCGGCAGGCTGGCATCGGCAGCGACGGCCTGATGCAAAGCCTGCACGGCATCGTCTGGCGAGGCGGGGGCCGCCATCGGCGCGGCGGCGCGGCGCATCACGCCGGGAGCGCTGGGTGCGGGTTTGGCCGGCGGTGCGTTTTTGAGTGCGGCACGCGGCGCAGCGCGCTCGAGCGTCGAACCGGTCACCACGACGCTGTCCAGCGCCGGTTCGCTTGTGTCCATGGCATACGCCGAGGCTGCCTGGGGTGCCGGGGCCGACCTCATTGGCGCCGGGGCCTGCACCGGTGCCGGGGCGGGCGGTGCTGGCGCGGCGATGGCCTCGGGGCGGGGCGAGGACATGTCCCGCCCACGCTCGGTCGCAGGCGGTGCGGCGGCTGGGGCAGGTTCGAGCGCCGTTGTCTTTGCCGCGCGCGGCTGCTGGACCGCCGGCGGTGCCGCGGCGGGGGGCGGTGGCGGCGCGGCCTCCATCGCCGGCGCAGTCCCGGTCACCGCGGTGCTGGATGCCGGTGCGGCGACCGGTTCGGCCAACGGCGGGGCGGGCGGGTCTTCGGGCTTGAGCTGCCAGGCGATGCCCACGGCGAAGATCACCGAGGCGGCCAGCCCGAACACGGCCGGCAGGCGTGAGCGCGGACGTCGCGCAGGCACGGCGGTGTCCGGCGGCAGCGTCCAGGTGGCAGCGTCTGCGGCCGGTGCTTCCACTGCCGTACGGGCGGCCGCAAGCACCGCCTCGTCGATCGCCGGCGCCGGGCCGGTGGCACTCGGGCGACCCAGCAGCCGGGCCAGTTCGCGTTCTTCCGGGGTCAGTGGATCCGGGCGGTTCATCCGCTCAACCCCGTCCGCAGTTTGTCCATGGCATAGCGCAGCCGTGATTTGACTGTCTCACGGCCGACACCGGTGATCTCGGCAATCTCTTCCAGGCTCAGTTCCTGTTCCAGGCGCAACTGCAGGACCTCGCGCTGCTCGGGCGGCAGCTGCTCCATGGCCAGCTGCAGCTGGCGGCGTTGTTCGAACTCGGACAGCTGGGTTTCCGGCGTGCGTGCATCGGCGATCGCCGCGACCCGCTCATCGGCGTCGATCGGGGCTGCAGGCCGGTGCCTGGCCGCACGCCAGTGGTCGTTGAGGCGGTTGTGGGCGATCCGGAACAGCCAGGTGGTGAAGGCGGCATCCGGCTGCCAGCCGGCGCGCGCGGCGATCACGCGCTGCCAGACGTCCTGGAACATCTCATCGGCCAGCGCGCCGTCGCGCAGCTGGCGCAGCAGGAAGCTGTACAGACGGCTGCGATGACGGCCATACAGCGCCTCGAATGCACGCAGGTCGCCGCCGGCCCAGGCCAGCATCAGCGCTTCATCGGTCGGCAGGGCAAGGGCGTCCACGCCGCACAGAGTAAGCGCTGCGGGGGTGTTCGCATAGTCGATGGCGCGCGGGGCGGCAGAGCGGGATGGCATGGTGATGACCTGGGGCACAGCACGAACAACGTCCAGCAGCGCCGGACGGGGTTGAAGCGCTTCCATTGCCCCCCGGTCCGCGCGTTATGCTCGCAGGACAGGGGCGGTGCCGGGCAGTCGGCACGCGAGAGATGAGCAACGTGACCAGCCAGATGGTGACCTCTTCAGTGCAACGGGACGGTGATGCGGTGATCCCTGCCGCGGTCGCCACGGCGTTGTGCGCCCTGTTGCCGGCAGGGGCGGCAATCACGCTGGCCTGGTCGGATCCGGTGCTGGGCGAGGGCGCCCTGGCCCATCCTGAGGGCCGCACCCCGCCGGTGGGCCCTGTTCCCGCGCGGCGTCAGGCGGCCTCGGCCGGCATGGCGCTGCAGCAGTGCTGGAACCACAGCGGGGCCGTCCTGACGCTGGACGTGACCCCGGCCGCCGGGACGACACCGCCGGACACCTGGTGGGCGTTGGCGCGCTCCCTGTTCCAGAGCACCCTGCTGCTGGCGCGGCAGCGCCGCGAGATCGCCTCCCTGGAAGACTCCAAACGCCTGCAGCAGGCGCTCTATGAAATCGCCGATCTGGCCGGTGCGGACCTGGAAATGGCCGAGATGCTGCGCCACTTCCATCGCGTGCTCAATTCGCTGATGTACGCGCAGAACTGTTTCATCGTCGAATACGACGACATCCGCCACCGGGTCCGCTTCCTGTATTTCGCCGATCAGAAAGATGATTTCGTTGCCGACCCGGATCGCAGCTACGAAGAGCATGAAATGCCACGCAGCCTCACCTTCGCGCTGCTGCGGCATGGTGAGCCGTTGAGCGGTCCCTCGCGGGAACTGCTGGCCGTCCTTGATGACGAACATGACCCCGAGCGTGGCCCGGAAAGCCTGGACTGGCTGGGCGTGCCGATGCTGCGCGATGGGCGCGTGTGCGGCGCGATCGTGGTGCAGAGCTACGAACACCGCGCGCGCTATGGCGAGGCCGACCGCACCCTGTTGGGCTATGTCGCCCAGCACATCCTGACCGCGATGGACCGGCGCCAGGCGCAGGTGCAGTTGGAGCGGCAGGTCGAGCGCCGCACGGTCGAGCTGCAGCGTGCCAACCGCAATCTGCAGGAGGAGGTGGTCGAGCGCCGCCGTGCTGAGAAACTGCAGATGGCGCTGTTCAACATCGCCGAGCTGGCGATGAGCGCCGAGTCGCTGTCGCAGTACTACGGCCAGGTGCATGGCGTCGTCGGCACGCTGCTGGATGCGCGCAACTTCTATATCGCGCTGGTCAATGAACGCGGGGATGGGCTGGAGTTCGTGTACTCGGTGGATGAGTACAACCCCTCGCGCGCACCACGGCCCTTCAGCGAAGGCCTGACCGAGTTCATCGTGCGCAACCGGCAACCGCTGCTGGCCACGCGTGAGCGCATCGATGCGCTGCGCGACAGTGGCGTGGTGCGCGAGTTCGGTGCGCGCTCGAACTGCTGGCTGGGTGTGCCGTTGTTGAGCGATGACGATGTGGTCGGCGTGATCGTGGTGCAGAGTTATTCACCGGAGGTGGTGTTCACCGTGCACGACCAGCGGCTGCTGACCTTCGTGGCACAGAACATCGGCAACGGACTGGCGCGCCAGCGTGACCAGGAACGGTTGCGCAACGCGCATGCCGATCTGGAAAAGCGCGTGGACGAGCGCACCCGCGAGCTGGCCGACGTCAACGACAAGCTGCTGGGCCAGATCGGCGAGCGCCTGCGTGCCGAACAGCGCCTCACCCACCAGGCCATGCACGACGCGCTGACCGGACTGCCCAATCGCCTGCATCTGCTGGACCGGTTGGAAGACGCGATCGTGCGTGCGCGCGCCAACGAAAGCCAGGGCTTTGCCGTGCTGTTCCTGGACCTGGACCGGTTCAAGCTGGTCAATGACAGCATCGGCCATGCCGCTGGTGACCAGATGCTGATGGAGGTGGCCAAGCGCATCGTCTCGATGATCTCCGCACAGGATGTGGTCGCACGGCTGGGCGGGGATGAGTTCGCGATCCTGCTCCAGTGCGGCGATGGCCTGGCCTCGGCGCTGGAGTTTTCCCAGCGCATGCTGGTGGCGCTGGAAGAATCGATGTGGGTGAAGGGGCGCGAACTGTTCCCCTCGGGCAGCCTGGGTATCGCCATGTGGAACCCGCGTTACCGCAACGGCGAGGAACTGGTGCGCGATGCGGATGCGGCGATGTACCGCGCCAAGGCGCAGGGCAATGATCGCTGCGCCGTGTTCGATGAGGCGATGCGCGAGCAGGCACTGCGCAGCCTGGACCTGGAGGCGGACCTGCGCCGGGCCATCATCAACCGGGATTTCATGCCGTTCTATCAGCCGATCGTGCGGCTCAGCGATGGTGAGCTGGTCGGCCACGAAGCACTGTTGCGCTGGCAGCACGAGCGCCGCGGGCTGCTGCTGCCGAGTGCGTTCCTGGATCTGGGCGAAGAGAGCGGCCTGATCGAACAGGTGGACTGGTTGCTGTACGAACAGGTGATCACCCAGCTCGCGCGCGGTGGCCGTGGGTATCTGTCCGTCAATGTGTCGCCGCGGCACTTCCGCTCGGCCGATTTCAGCACGCGCCTGTTCGGCCTGATCGAAGCGGCCGGCGCCGATCCGCACCGGTTGCGGCTGGAGATCACCGAGGTGGCGCTGCTGGATGATGGCCCGCGCACGCTGCGCATCCTGCAGACCCTGCGTGAGCGCGGGGTGCTGGTGCAGCTGGATGATTTCGGCACCGGCTTCTCGGCGCTGTCCTACCTGCACCGGTTCCCGATCTCGACGCTGAAGATCGACCAATCCTTCATCGCCGGCCTGCACGGCCAGGACATGCAGAGCACGCACGCGCTGGTGCAGGGCGTGCTGTCACTGGCGCGCACACTAGGCATCGAAACGGTGGGCGAGGGCATCGAAACCCAGGCCCAGCACGATACGCTGCTGCAGCTCGGCTGCGATTACGGCCAGGGCTATCTGCTCGGCCGGCCGGCCCCGATGGTGATCCCCGCGACGGCCTGAACCGTCGCGGTGCCGCAGGCATCAACGCAGCGCGTTGGCCCGCTTTTCGTCGATCCACTTGGAGGCCTGCGCCGGCTCGTAGGCACGCATCCAGGCCAGCATTTCATCGATGTCCGAGCCATACCACAGGTCCGCGCGCTGGGCCGGGTGCAGGAAGCGCTCTTCGACCATGCGATCGATCATGCCGATCAGCGGGGCATAGAAGCCGTCCACATCCAGGAACGCGCAGGGCTTGTTGCCGATGCCCAGCTGGCGCCAGGTCAGCATCTCGAAAATTTCTTCCATGGTGCCGAAGCCGCCGGGCAGGGCGACGAACGCATCGGACAGATCGAACATGCGCGACTTGCGCTCGTGCATCGAACCGACGATTTCCAGCTCGGTCAGGCCACGGTGGGCCACTTCCCAGTCCGCCAGCTGCTGCGGGATCACGCCGGTGACTTCACCGCCGCCTTCAAGCACGGCATTGGCCACGGTGCCCATCAGGCCGACGTTGCCGCCGCCGTAGACCAGGCGCAGGCCGTCGCGGGCGATGCGGTCGCCCAGCGCGATGGCGCGCTCTGTGTAGACCGGCTTGCTGCCGGGGTTGGAACCACAGTAAACGCAAATCGACTTCATTGGATCTTCCTGTTGTCCGAATCTGTAGCGACCGGAAACGAAAAAGCCCCGCCGATGACCGGTGCGCTGGTCTCGTGACGGGGTGTCGTTCCGCAGGTGCGGTGGCGGATTATCGCGCGTTTCGGGCGCGGGGGCCAATCGGGCGCCGGGGGTGGCAGCCGACCAACGGTCGGCTCTACCGGGTTTGTGGCAGCCGACCAACGGTCGGCTCTACCGGGCTGCGCGTAACGCTTCTATCACCACGCGCATCGCGCTGGAGGATTGGCGGCGGCTGGGGTAGTAGGCGTAATAGCCGTCAAACACG
>Ga0308158_10005463_pt1 | contig 10427 bp, 9 predicted proteins | sample PhyBR2_FD_201038 | JGI IMG/M metagenome (GOLD analysis project Ga0308158, IMG submission 201038) | Phyllosphere microbial communities from UC Gill Tract Community Farm, Albany, California, United States - DLSLB.R2 | ecosystem: Host-associated > Plants > Phyllosphere > Unclassified | place: USA...
CGATCCGCTGCAGCCCGGCCCCGGTGGCTGCAGCCAGCATCTCGGCGGGTTTGACGAAGCGGTGCCACTGGTGTGTACCGCGCGGCAGCACGCGCATTACGTACTCCGCTGCCACGATGGCCAACAGGTAGCTCTTCCAGCTGCGGTCGATCGTCGACGCCAGCAGCAGACCACCGGGCGCCACGCGCCGAGCTACCTCTTCGATGAAGGCGTTGGGGTCGGCCACATGCTCGGCCACTTCGAGCGCCAGTACGACGTCGAAGCATTCATCGGGCCGCAGGACAGTCTCCAGTTCGCCGAGGCGATAATCGACTACCGCGCCGTTGGCGTCGGCGTGGCGTTGCGCCGCCGCCAGGTTGCCAGGCGAGGCATCGATGCCGACCACGTGCGCGCCACGCAGCGCCAGCGGTTCGGACAGCAGCCCGCCGCCACAGCCGACGTCGAGGATGCGCAGCCCCGCCAGCGACATATCGGCGCGGCCGAAATGCGACGCCATGCACGTCAGAAGATATGCTTGGCGCAACGCGTTCGTGACATGCAGCGGCCGCATCGGTCCGTTCGGGTCCCACCAGGTGGCGCCGAGGCGGTCGAAGCGGGCGATTTCGTCTGCAAGCGCGCTCATGTTTGGTCTCCGCTCGCAGCAGCGGTCACCAGCGCTGCCAGCGCGCGGCCGGAGCGCCAGGCGCCTTCCACACCGCCGCCGGCAAGGGCATCGCCGCACACACCAAGCCCCTTGCCCGCGTCCCACCAGGCGCCAGCGGCCGGCTCGTCACCGGGCGCTGCAGCCAGCGTTGCATACAGCCAGCGATGCACGGCCCCGAAGCGCCAGGCCAGAGCGCCGCCGACACAATCGGCAAGCGCCGCCTGCAGCGTCGCCTGTACCTGATCGGGCGGCGTGTCCAGATGCGCGCCGGTCCAGTCGGGCGTTGCGTGCACCACCCACTGGGCCTGCCCCGCCAGCACTGCGCGCGCCGGCTTGGCATCGTTGCGCACCACCAGCGCCAATGGGCCGGATGCGGGCAGCGCCAGGTCCCAGTCACAGCCCGTTGCGGGCGCGTCGGTTGTGCCCATCAAGACCCAGACGGGCAACATCTGCACGGCCTGCGCGCGCGCGGCCCAATCCGGGCGATGCACGCCCAGCAGCGCGGCCGCCTGTTGCGGCGGGATCGCCAGCGCCACGGCGTCGAAGCCATCGGCCACGGTCACACCGGCACTCTCCAGAGACCACGTTGCGCCGCTGCGACGCACGCCATCCACCGTGCACAGGGTATGCAACGGCAGGTCCTTCAACAACGCGCGGCACAGGGCCGGCATATCGGGAGTGGCAACCCAGAACGCGGCGCCAGGCAGGGCTGCGCCATGCGCCAGCCGCGGCGTCCAGCGCGCCAGCAGCCCGGCGCGCTGCCCCTGCTCGACGAAACCCAGGAAGTCGGCGCCCGTGGCAGCAAAGCACGGCGTCCCGTGATCCAGACCCAGCATGGCGTCGGCGCCAGCGACCGACGTCACACGCCTGGTGGACATGCGCCCGCCAACGCCGCGCGACTTGTCGAACACCTGCACCGCATGCCCGGCATCGGCCAGCGCGCGCGCACAGGCGGCCCCGGCAATGCCGGCCCCGACCACCGCCACCCGTAGGCTCGTGCCACTCATCGCTTGCTGCCGCGGCCGCGCCACAGCGGCCTCATGGCCAGGAACAGGCGATAGGCCGGCTCCAGCAACGCCAATGCGAGCCTGGACCCCAACAAGCGTCCAAGCCAGGCCCAGCGCGGCAAGGACCGCCACAGGAGGGTGAATGCCTCCGCACCGCTGGCCAGGGTGCCATCGGGACGACGCATGTGCAGGCGTGCCATGGCGGCCTCGCGGTTCAGTCCCGGGCCAAGCGCTTCGGGCGCGCAGTGGGCGACGTCGACCCAGCACACCTGGTCTGCTCCGTCCTGACGCTGATAGAGGGCGATCTCGCGGGTGCATACTGGGCAGCCGCCGTCGTAGTACACCGTGGGGGAGGTTGAGGATTGTTCTTGCATGATTTGATCATACAGGAAACAGGTCAAAATGCGGTTCACCGTCACGGGTGTTTCGGTTTAACGACCCACTAAACGGTTCACGTCCTGTTCATCAAATTGACTTGCGTCGCCTGCGAGTGACCTGGCAGCGCAAGCGCGTACATAGGCCGCTTGTTGTGCGACAAACCCGTCGAAGGCGTCGAGCAGCGGGCTGAAACGCCCGGGCGCGCCTTCCAGCTGACCCAGCGCCTGCGCCGCCGCTTCCAGGCTCGACAGCTGATGCGGCGCGTGCGCCTTGCGGATGCGGTAGTTCGACGGCGCCACTTCCGTCAGGCCCAGGCGTGGCAGCCGTTGCAGCGCCGGGTTCAGGTACAGCATCTTGCGGCTCTTGCGCCAGGTGGCGTCGAGCAGCACCAGCCGCACGGCTTCGGCAGGCAGCGCCGGCATTGGCGGCGGCACAGGCAGGCCGGCATCGCCCGGCGTGGCCGGATACAGCAGCACGGGCGTGCGCTCTTCTGCATGCAGCAGGCCATCGAGCACCCCGGCATCGAACGCTTCGCCGGTCGCCAGTACGCTGCCGGTGACGCACAGGTGCAGCAGGCGCGCGCTGTTCTTGGCGTTGGCCACTTCCAGCGGGTGCTGCAGGATCAGCAGGTGCGCCTGCGCCTGTACCGGCGTGATCCAGCGACAGATGCAGGCCGACTTCGCCCGCAAGCAGGTGCTGCAGACAGCGCGTTTCAAGCCAGCCGCATCCGTCACGGCGCCGGCGTCCAGCCGCCACCCAGTGCCCGGTACAGATCGACATGCGCCGCCAGCAAACTCGTGCGCAGTTGCAGCGCGGTGAGATCGGCACTGAACGCCGTACGCTGCGCGTCGAGTTCTTCCAGGTACGACGCATAGCCATTCGTGTAGCGGTTGTGGGCCACGCGCAGCACTTCACCGGCCGCTGCGCGGCGCGCCTCGGCTTCGACCAGTTGCCGCTGCAAGCCATCGATCGACGCCAGGGCATTCTCGGTCTCGGCAAACGCCGTGCGCACCACGGTCTCATAACCGTAGATGGCGCGGTCGCGCACCGTACCGGCGATCTCGGCCTGCGCACGCAGGCGGCCCGCGTCGAACAAGGGCGCAAGAACGCTCCCGCCAATGCTCCACAATTCCGTCGGCGAGCGCAGCAATTGCGAGATCCCGCCTGCCCCTGCCCCGAGCGACGCCGTCAGCCGGATCGACGGCAAGAGCGCATCGCGTGCCACGGCCAGGCTGGCGTCGGCCGCAGCGATGGCCTGCTCGGCCTGGGCGACATCGGGCCGGCGCCGCAGCAGTTCGGACGGCAAGCCGGCGCCCGGGGTCGGCTCACGCAGCGACAGCAGATCGGTACCACGCGCGATCGCGCCCGGACTCGCGCCCAGCAGCAGATTCAATGCCTGCTCCTGCTGCGCCACCTGCCGCTCGAGCTGCGGCACGGTGCCTGCCGTCGCGTGCAATTCGGCCTCGGCCTGCGACATTTCCAGGCGCGAGCTGTAGCCCACCTCGAACTGGTGCCGCGCCAGGTTGTACGAGCGCTCGCGCGAGGCCAGCGTGGCCCTGGCCAGCGCCAGCTGCGCGTCCAGGCCCAGCAGGTTCAGGTAACCCGACGCCGTATTGGCCGCCACCGCCAGCGCCGCTGCTTCCAGCGCCGCCTCTTGCGACAGCGCCTCGAACCGCGCCGCCTCGACGGTGTTGGCCACGCGGCCGAACAGGTCCAGCTCGTAGCTGGCCTGCACGGCGCCCACGAGTGACGTCGATTCAATCGGCGTGCCTTGTGGGCCGATGGCACGCGCCCGGGTCGGCGCCAGCGACAGGTTCAGCGCCGGCAGACGCGCGCTGTCGGCCACGCGAATGCGCGCCTGGTATTCCTGCAGCCGCGCGCGGGCGATCTTGAGGTCGCCGTTGTTCGCCTGCGCCTGTTGCACGAGGGCGTCCAGCGCCGGATCGCCGAACGCGCGCCACCAGTCACGCTCGACGCTGGCATTCGCGCCGGGCAAGGTCGTGCGCCACGCCACCGGCACCGTCACCGAGGACGGCGGCGCCGGCTGCGGCGCCATCGCGCAGGCGGCCAACAGGAGTGGCGCCGCCAGAACCACTAACCGCCGCTTCATCGCTGCCCCGCGTTCGCCGTGGTGGCAGCGGCCGTATCGATCGTCGTCACCACCGACATCCCGGGCCGCAGGCGGTTGGCCAGCGGCTGGTTCGGGTCGATGCTGATGCGCACCGGAATCCGCTGGGCGATCTTGACGTAGTTACCGGTGGCGTTGTCCGGCGCGATGACCGAAAACTCCGAACCGGTGGCCGGCGCGATGCGTTCGACGTGGCCGCGCAGCTTGGCGCCGCCCAGCGCATCGACACTAAAACTGACCGGCTGGCCAACGGCCACGCCCGCCATCTGCGTTTCCTTCAGGTTGGCGATGATCCACATCTGGTTCGGCACCAAGGCGGTCAGCTGCGCACCGGCATTCACAAAAGCGCCCTGGCGCACGGTCACTTGCCCCAGCTGGCCGTCGCGCGGTGCGGTGATGTTGGTGTTCGTTAAGTCGATCTCGGCCAGCTTGACAGCCGCTTCGGCGCTGGCGACTGCCGCTTCGAGGGCGGCGCGGTTGACGCCGACCGATGCCAGGTTTTGGCGGGCGATCTCGACCGAAGCGCGCGCCTGGTCGCGGCTGGCCGCTGACTGGGCGCGGGTAGCGCGCGCGGCGTCCAGTTCGCGCGCCGACAGCGAACCGTCGGCCGCCAACTCTTCCACGCGGCGCAGGTCGGCGCTGCTGCGCCGGGCCTGCGCTTCGTTCGAGGCCAGCAGCGCCTGGTTCTGGGCGATGGTCGCGCGGGCGCTGGCGTTCGTCTGCGCGAAGTTGGCCAGCGCCGCCTTGCGGTTGGCCAGTTCGGCGCGGGCCTGCGCCAGGCGCTGAATCGGGATCCGGTCATCGATGCGCAGCAACAGTTCGCCCTTCTTGACGGTCTGGAAATCCTGCACGCGGACCTCGGTCACGTAGCCGCTTAGTTGCGGACTGATGATCGTCACCTGGCCGCGTACCAGCGCGTTCTCGGTCGCCTGCAGCGTGCTGCGAAACGGCGGCAGGTTCCAGGCGTACAGCACGATCAGGATGCCGGCGAGCGCGATGGCAGCAAAGGCCAGCGCACTGAGGATGATCTTGCGCTTCGGGCGCGCGGGGGTGGGAACAGGTTCTGACATATCAATCGGTGACGGTAATGGGTGCAGGAATGTTATTGACAGGTGTTGCAGGGGCCGGCGCCGCCGCTGCTGCTGCCGGCGGGTTGTAATGCATCCAGAGAGCGTGCAGGAAGATCCAGGTTGCGCTCGTGGCAGCGATCAGGGCGATCATCAGGAACACGTCGTTGTAGGCCAGGATGTTGGCTTCGCGCGTGGCGCTGGCGGCCAGCGACGCCAGGCTCTGGCGCGTGCGCGCAGCCGGGTCGGCGAGCAACTGCCCGGCCGCCGCCGCGCCGGACTGGATGCGCCCGGCCACGAGCGGATCGAGCGAACTCAGGCCCTCGACGATCGTCGATGAGTGGAATTTCTCGCGCATGATCTGGAACGTGCCGACCAGTGCCGAGCCGATCAGGCCGCCCAGATTCTGGGTCAGGCCGAACAGCACCGAGAAACTGATCAGGGCGCCGGGATTGCCGATCACGGTGACGATCATCGAAATCAGCGACGGCCCGATGAACAACGTGCCGCCAAATGCCAGCAGGCTCTGGCTCAGGTACATCTGCTCGACGCGTGTCTGGTTATTGGCATGCGCATCCATCCAGGCGCCCAGCGCCATCAGCACCAGCGCGATGACCTGCGGCGCCATCAGGTGCTTCACGTTGACGGTCAGGGCCGACACCACGATGCCGGCGACCGTGGCCGCCAGCACGCACAGGAACAGCGACTGCATCTGGTTATTGTCCAGTCCCACGGCGCGCAGGAAGCCCACTGCCCCCACACTCTGCTCGGACAGCACGATGCGCACCAGCAGCAGCGACAGCGCCACGCGCAGGATGCTGCGGTTGGTCAGCCAGCGCAGGTTGAGCAGCGGGTTGGCCCGGTTGTGCTCGACGCACATCGCGGCCGCGAGCAGGAAGATCGACACCGCCAGCGCCACGCCGATCCACGCCTGCTCGGTCCACCAGAAGATGCGCCCGAACGTGAGCACCATGCACAGCAGCGCCATGCCCGGCGCAAACAGTGCGAACGTGACGAAATCGGTGGGACGGAACGCTTTGATCCGGTCGCCCGGCGGCAACTTGAGCAGCAGCACAGCGCCCAGCGACACCAGCGCCAGGCCCAGCTCGAACATGTACAGGCCGCGCCATTCGGCAATGCGCAGCAGGTCACCCGAGAAGATATAGGCCAGCGGCAGCGCCAGCTGGGCCGTGCCGAGCGAAATCGCGATGCCTTTCAGGCGCCACTCTTTCTTGAACCCCTGCAGCGTGTAATACAGGCCAAGCGGACTGACGGCGGCGGCCAGCATGCCGTGGGCGGCGCGCACGGCGATGGCCGAGCCGAGATCGTTGACGAACAGGTGGGCCAGCGTGACCAGCGCGTACAGCACCAGGAAGCACTCGGTGAACAGGCGCAGGCCGAACTGTTGCCGGAATTTCACCAGCAGCAGGTTCATCGATGCATTGGCCATCACGTACGCGGCCGGCAGCCAGGCCGTTTCGGTCTGATACGCGCCCAGCACGCCCTGCAGATTGATCAGGTTGACGGCAACCAGCGCATTGCCCAGACCGCCCGTGATCGTGACGAGGATGCCGACCGCCAGATAGGCCAATCGCAGCTTTGTAGGGTGCGCTGGCGTGGACGGAGAGCCGGGCAGCATCGGCTTTTCGTCGGGTGCCCATTCGCGTGGCGCGTACTTGCTCATCCTGCTGTTTCACCGAAGTTGTCAGGCTCGCTATCTTACGCCTTTGCTTCAAAACACGTCGGATGACACTTTCGCCACACTCAAAAATTTAATCTGAAAGTTGGTCAACCAGATATTGCCCTACGGATTTATTGGCTCTAGACTCAAATTGTTCCGTACGGAAATTGTTTCGTACAGCAGCATTTCCAGAGTCAGCCATGTCGAACATCCACGCCATTCGCACCCTGATCTCCGCTTCGCTTGCCGCGCTGGCCATGCTGCCCGCAGTCGGCTTCTCGCAGGCACTGCCGGCACCCATGCCCGTGACCAGCACGCTCGACTACCGGATGAACGAGCGCGTCATCCAGGTGCCGGCCGGGCCGGACGACGTCCTGCTCGAAACCACCGTTTTCCAGCCCGATGGCGCCGGGCCCTTCCCCCTGATCGTCATCAACCACGGCAAGGATCCGGGCCGCCCGAGCCTGCAGTCGCGCGACCGCTTCTATCATATGGCGTCCGTGTTCGTGAAGCGTGGCTATGCGGTGATGGTGCCGATGCGCCAGGGCTTTTCCAAGTCAGGCGGACGCTACCGCGATCGCGGCTGTGACATGACGGCCAATGGCTACACCCAGGCCGAAGACATCCGCGCCACCCTCGCCTATGCCCGCCAGCAACCGTGGATCGACGGCGGGCGCATGATCGTGGCCGGCCAGTCGTACGGCGGGCTGGCGGCCATCGCACTGGGCACCGAGGCGCTGCCGGGCGTGCGCGGCCTGATCAATTTTGCGGGCGGCCTGCGCGACGACAGCAACCGCTGCGCGTGGCGCTCGCAGCTGGTGGCGGCGTTTGCCGACTACGGCGCCAAGGCAAAAGTCCCGAGCCTGTGGATGTACGGCCAGAACGATTCGTTGTTCGGCCCGGAGCTGGCCAGCCGCATGCACGCCGCCTATGCCGCGGCCGGCGGCCGTGGCCGTCTGGTCGAATTCCCCGCATTCAAGCGCGACGCGCACGGCATGCTGGCCAGCCGTGATGGTGAAAAAGTCTGGCTGCAAGATACTGAACAGTTCCTGCGCGAGATCGGGATGCCGACCGCCGTCGTGGTCGACGTCCCTGCCCCGCCCAGCCCGGCGCGCACCGATTACGCGCAGGTCGACGATATCGCCGCCGTACCGTTCCTGTCCGAGACCGGCCGCCGCGCCTACCGCGATTACCTGACCAAGATGACGCCGCGCGCGTTTGCCGTGTCGGCCAGCGGCGGCTGGACCTGGGCCGAAGAAGGCGAAGATCCGGATGGACGCGCACTGGCGACCTGCTCGGCCAAGAGCAAGGAGCCGTGCCGGCTGTACTCGGTCGACGACTATGTGGTCTGGCATGACGAGCGCATCGACCGGGCCGAGAAAGCGGCAGCCACGGCGGCGCTGATGCCGGCGCCGAACCCGACGGCCGAATCCGATCCGACGACGTCGGTGGGCAGTACGACCGCGCGCTGATCGCGCAGGCTTGTCAAGCGGCCTGCGCAGTTCTTCCTGCATGAGTTCGCTTTACGGTGCGTCCGGTCGATCCAGCGCAAACCGTCGCTTGGTGATGCATCAGACAATGCGGCTGTCGCATTGTCCGGAGCATACCAATGGTTCGTCTCGTCCACGCCTGCGCTGCCGCGCTTCTCGTCGTCGTCTTCGGCCTGCTGGCCGCGCCCGTCGCCCTTGGCGCGAACAACGATCCCGTCGTGCTGGTACACGGCTTTCTGGGCTTCGGCCCCGACGAATTCCAGAAGAGCGGCTTCAACTACTGGGGCGGCTATGGCGATATCGCGGCGCACATGCAGGTCTACCGCGGCCCGCACACGGTGGTTGCCGCCGCCGTCAGCCCGATCGCGTCGAACTGGGACCGCGCCGCCGAGCTATACGCCCAGATCAAGGGCGGCTGCGTCGACTACGGAAAGGCGCACGTTGCCGCGCAGGGCGTGCCCGGTCAGGTGCAAAAACCGCCCGGCAAATGCTGGGCCGCCGACCCACGCGACAATCCGCACGCTTATCCGCTGGCGCTGTACCCGCAATGGGGCCGTGACCATCCGATCCACATGATCGGCCACAGCCAGGGCGGCACGACCATCCGCGCCCTGATCCAGCTGCTGGAGCACGGCGCAATGACGGACGAAGGCGACGGCGCGCTGTTCAGGGGCGGCAAGACGGGCTGGATCCGCAGCGCGACGACCATCTCGGCGCCGCACAATGGCACTACGCTCAGTGACGCGGTCTTGAATATCCTGCCCAATGTGCCTATCGTGCTGCGCGACATCCTGCGCAACCGGGCGGCCAGCTGGGAGCTCGCGCCGGACGGCGCACGCGAATTCAACCGGTGGGCGCTGACCTCGCCCAGCGTCTACTATTTTTCAGTTGCTACCCTTGCCACCGCCAGCGGCAGCTGGTGCTGCAACGGCACCGACCGCGCGATCGCACCGATCCAGACGACGGCATTCCAGTACGCGCGCGCCGATATGATGCCCTACTTCAAATCGTTCGCCGGCGAGTGGATCGTGCCCTCGGCCGCCCAGCGCGGCATGGGCAGCTACACCGTCAATGTGCCAAACCGGGTGCGCATCGACAGCGACTGGTTCCCGAGCGACGGCGTCGTCAATACGGTCAGCATGCGCGCACCTGGCGGGCATCCGGTACGCGACTACAACGGCACGGCGCTGCGCGGAACATGGAACTTTCTCGGCAACTACCCGGGATACGACCATTTCGATATCCTGAACTGGCCCAATCAAGGGCCATCGGCTGATCCGCTATACGACCGGATCAGCGACATCCTCTTTGCGCTGTAGCTCAGGATGACAACACCTCGTGGGGCCGGTGGATGCGCACGATCTGCAAGCCGTCGGGCTGGTCCACCAGCATGCACAGCTTGCCGGTGCGCTTGCAATGGTCCTGCACGCGCCAGTAGTCGCCGTGGCTCATGCAACCGGTCTGGCAGATCACCAGATCGGCGGCCTGCAGGCTCGCTTCCAGGTCCGCGGCCAAGCCGGCCGGCTTGTGCGCCGAGTCACCCGCGCTGCCTGCCTGCCCGGCCAGCTCACGGCGCTGCAGCGTGCGCGTCAAGTCATGCACGCGCGCCTGCAACGCGGCGACCTGGCGGCCCAAGGCCACGCGTCGGCCCAGGCCCGGCAGCGCCGCATCGAGGGCCGCGCGGTCTTCGCGTTCCCAGGCCAGTGCCGTTGCAGCGCGGATCGTCGCACCCCGCGCGCGGATCAGCTGCGCTTCCATGGCGGCGATGCGCACGGCCTGGGACTGCAGCAGCGCACTGCAGCGCGCCTGCGCATCTGCATGTGCCCGTAGCAACGTCACGTGCTCGCCAGCCAGGCCATCGGCTTCCCGGTATGCGGCCATCTGCACCTCCTGTTCCTGAACCAGGACCCATCTTAGATGAGAACGATTCTCATTTCAAGAGCGCGTCGAAGGGGGGACAAATCGACACATCGTGACGTGAGAACAAACTTTCACGATACAATATGGCCCTGCTCACCTGTGCGTTACCCCGA
>Ga0308158_10005468_pt1 | contig 10421 bp, 7 predicted proteins | sample PhyBR2_FD_201038 | JGI IMG/M metagenome (GOLD analysis project Ga0308158, IMG submission 201038) | Phyllosphere microbial communities from UC Gill Tract Community Farm, Albany, California, United States - DLSLB.R2 | ecosystem: Host-associated > Plants > Phyllosphere > Unclassified | place: USA...
CGGCGCGCACGCACCCTGCTGCTGGCGCGGGAGAACGGCTGGGACTTCGAGATCGAGTCGCTGGCGATCCCGCCGGCGCGGTCGATGAAGTTCGGTACGGATCGCAAGGTCCTCGACCTGGTGCGGCTGCGGAGGGCGCCACGCATCGAGCTCGGCATCTTCCAGACCACCGTCGATTCCGGAAAGTCGACGGCGATCGTCCGCCAGGACTATCTCGCCCTCGCCCTGCCGCAGAAGCTCCCCAACATCCTGCTGCAGGCCATGCCGCGCGGGTTCCGTCTGGGCAACGCTGTGGCCGTTCCGAGCGGAGTCGATCCGGATCAGTTCCTCAGCCTCGAGGGCGATTTCGACCGGTACTTCCGCCTGTACTGCCCGCCGGGGTACGAACGCGATGCGCTGTACCTGTTCACGCCCGACATCATGGCCCTGTTCATCGACCGCGCCCACGGCTGCAGCGTGGAGATCGTCGACAACTGGCTCATCGTGTCGGGGAACGAGCGACGCCTGCGAGGGGCGAAGGTCGAGTCGTGGATGCGCACGCTCGAGCTCATCACCGCGATCGAGGACAAACTCGAGCAGTGGGATCAGTGGCGGGATGACTCGAAGCGGCGCGTGGCGCCCCGCGGCACGCCACGCGCACTGGCGCGCCCCAAGCCGGACGTGGCCGCCGCGGGCGCACGCCTGAGGGATCTCTCGCGCGCCAACCGGATCAGGCGTCAGCTCACGACGGGCGGCATCATCCTCGGCGGAATCGCCGTCGTGTTCGCATCGATCCTGATTCCGATCCTGATCGCCGACGCCAACTGATCCGTATTCCGCGCAGGGAATACGTCAGATCAGCCCGAGCTGGCGAACCGCATCACGCTCGGAGACCAGTTCGGCAACCGACGCGTCGATGCGGGAGCGCGCGAAGTCATCCACAGCGAGGCCGGACACGATGCTCCAGTCGCCATCCGCGGTGGTCACCGGGAACGAGGAGAACAGCCCCTCGGGCACCCCGTAGGAACCGTCCGAGACCACCGCCATCGACGTCCAGTCGTGACCAGCCGTTCCGCCGAGCAGATCGCGCGCCGCGTCCACCGTCGCGGAGGCTGCCGACGACGCCGAAGACAGGCCGCGAGCGGCGATGATGGCCGCACCGCGCTGCGCCACGGTGGGGATGAAGAACTCCTCCACCCAGGCGCGATCCACGTAGTCCAGCGCGGGGGCGCCGTCGATCGTGGCCGCCGAGATGTCGGGGAACTGAGTGGCCGAGTGGTTGCCCCAGATGCTCATGCGCCGGATAGCGGAGACCGGCCGGTGCGTGTGCTGGGCGAGCTGTGCCAGCGCGCGGTTGTGGTCGAGACGGGTGAGCGCACTGAAGCGGGACGCAGGGACATCGGGCGCGTGGGTCGAGGCGATCAGCGCGTTGGTGTTGGCGGGGTTTCCCGTCACGATGACCCGCAGATCATCGGCCGCGACGGTGTTCAGGGCTGCGCCCTGCGTGCTGAAGATCGCGCCGTTGGCCGCCAGCAGATCGCCGCGCTCCATGCCGGGGCCACGCGGTCGGGCACCCACGAGAAGGGCCACGTTCACCCCGTCGAAGACCTTCTCCGGGTCGGATCCGATCTCCACACCGGCAAGACCCGGGAACGCTCCGTCCTGGAGCTCCATCACCACACCCTCCAGCGCGGGGAGGGCTGGTTCGATCTCCAGCAGCCGCAGTTCCACGGGACGATCGCCGGCGATCGCTCCGCTGGCGATGCGGAACAGCAGGCTGTAACCGATCTGTCCGGCGGCTCCGGTGACGGCGATGCGAAGCGGGCTCTGCGTGGTGTGGGTCATGCCCTCACGCTACGCCACCCCGCATCGCCGTCGGGAGCGTCACATCCAGTCTTTTCGGCGGAACACCAGCCAGAGACCCACCCCGAGCAGGAGCATCGCCCCTACGGCCAGCGGATAGCCGAATTGCCAGTGCAACTCGGGCATGTCGTCGAAGTTCATGCCGTAGATCGCGCCGATGAGCGTGGGAGCGAACAGGATGGCCGCCCAACCGGAGATCTTCTTCATGTCCTCGTTCTGGCGCTGTGTCACCAGGGTCGAGTTCACGCTGAGGATCTGATTGAGCGCGTCGCGCAGATCGGTGGTGCGGGTGGTGGCGCGGGAGAGGTGGTCGCCCACATCCTGCAGATGGGTCTGCAGCTCTTCCGCGACGCGGTATTTTCCGAAACCCGCGCGCAGGCGCACCAGGACGAGGCCCATCGGGCTCGCCGCGTGCTGCAGGTCGATCACCTCACGGCTGAGGCGATAGATGCGCTCCGTGACCGATCGCTCCCCGGTGAACACCTGACGCTCGATCTGCTCCTTGTCCACGTCCAGGCCGTCGAGCGCGGAGGCGTACCCGTCGACGATCGTGTCGAGCACGGTGTAGACGACGGCCTCCGATCCCTGGGCGAGCAGTTCCGGGTCGCCCCCAAACTGCTCGAGGTCCCACCTCTGCTCCTTCTCGCGGTCCTGGCAGATGACAGCCACGGTGTTGCCGCGGACGATCAGGTGGAATTCCGCGAACTCGACCTCCTCCGTCCAGTCGCGGTAGAGGGCGGAGCGCACCACCACGAAGAGCACGTCCCCGTACCGCTCCACCTTGGGGCGCTGACCGGCGTTCTCCAGGTCCTCCACGAGGATCGGGTGCAGATCGAACTGCTCGGCCAGCTCCGCGATCTGCTCAGGGGTGGGCAGGTCGTAGCCGATCACCGCGAGGTGGTTCGACTCGCCGTCGGCGTAGGCGACGGCCTCGGCGAGCGTCGCCGACTCGTCCCCGGGGATCCGCGCCCCGTCGCGGAACAGGTGCACGGTGCGGGTGCCGCGGCTGCCGGCGGGAGGCGCCGGTGGGATGGGTCTGCGCGCCGGGATGAGGCGATGCGGATCCAGACGGTTCACTCGCGGCTGATCATTGCGGATACTCATCGGACCTCCCCGGGTTGTGTGTGCGTGTGCAACGTTCCACCGTACGCCCTCCAACGGAACGAACCGTGTACGCACCCGTCACATGAATCGACGAGGGGGAGAAGAGTGTCAGCCGGCGCGGGAAGTCCACCAGGAGCGCAGTCGATCCTCCGCATCGGCCTCGGAGATGACGCCCTCGTCGAGCCGGATGTCCATGAGGAAGCGGTAGGCCTCACCTACCTCGCGCCCCGGACGGATGCCGAGGACCTCCTGGATGCGGTTCCCATCCAGCGCGGGCCGCAGAGAATCCAGCTCCTCCTGCGCGGCAAGCTCATCGATGCGGCGTTCGATGTCGTCATAGGCACTCGCCAGACGCGCGGCCTTGCGCTTGTTGCGTGTGGTCACATCGGCGCGGGTCAGGATGTGCAGGCGCGCCAGCTCGGCACCGGCGTCTCGGACATACCGCCGCACAGCAGAGTCGGTCCAGGTTCCCTCGGCGTAGCCGAAGAAGCGCAGGTGCTGCTCGATCAGCTGGGTGACGGACGAGATGGTGTCATTGTCGAAACGCAGGGCCTGAAGCCGCTTGCGTGCCATCCGCGAGCCCACGACGTCGTGGTGGTGGAAGCTCACCACGCCGCCGGGCTCCAGTTTGCGGGTGCGGGGCTTGCCGATGTCGTGCAGCAGCGCGGCCAGGCGAAGCGCCACGTCGGGCTCGGCGTCCGGGAAGCGGCTCTTCTCCAGCTGGATCGCCTGGGCGAGCACCGTCAGAGAGTGCTCGTAGACGTCCTTGTGGTGGTGGTGCTCATCGGTTTCAAGTCGCAGCTCCGAGATCTCGGGCAGGAACTCCTCGATCAGCCCGGTGTCCACCAGCAGACGGAGTCCGCGGGACGGGTCGTCGGTCTGCAGCAGGCGGACGAGTTCGGACTGGATGCGCTCCGGGGAGACGATGCCGAGAGTCGCGCGGAGAGCGGCGATGGCGGCGACGGTCTCCGGCGCGACCTCGAACTCCAGCTGCGAGGAGAAGCGTGCCGCGCGCAGCATGCGCAGCGGGTCGTCGCCGAAACTGATGGCGGGGTCGATGGGGGTGCGCAGCACACCGGCCACCAGATCCTCGATGCCGCCCGTGGGATCCACCAGCTGCACCTGGGGGACACGCAGCGCCATGGCGTTCACCGTGAAGTCACGACGCGTGAGGTCGGCCTCGAGGGAATCCCCGAATGCCACCACAGGCTTGCGCGTGACGCCGTCGTACTCGTCGGCGCGATACGTGGTGATCTCGACGTTCTCACCCTGGACACGGGCGCCGATCGTTCCGAACGCGCGGCCGATGTCCCAGTGGGTGCTGGAGATGGGCTTGACAATGGCGAGGATCTCGTCGGGGCTCGCGTCCGTGGTGAAGTCGAGGTCGTGCACCGGACGACCGAGCAGCGCGTCGCGTACCGGACCGCCCACCAGCGACAGGTCGTGACCGGCGACCGCGAACGCCTGCGCGACCGCGGCAACCACCGGATTCGCTGCGATGGCGCCCAGGCGCGCTACTCCCTCAGCCATGTTCAGCATGACTTCCAGCCTACCGGGGCCGCTCTCACGCGTTCATGCGTGGTCCCCGAGACCGAGGAACTCACGAACCGGACCGACGCCGCTGACCTCGAGCTCCCACGCCGGGCGGACGAAGTCCTCCTTGCGCACGCGGAGCCGGACCATGGTTTCCGCCGTGTCCGGGCGGGTGACCGCCCTCTGTATGCCGTCATCGGTATATCCCAGGGCACGGGAGACCCCGAGTGAGGAGGCGTTCCATTCCGCGGCACCAGATGTGGCCTCGCGCGCACCCAGATGATCGAAGGCGAAGCTCAGGACCGCCTGACGCATCTCCTTGCCCAGTCCGCGACCGTGCACCGACTGCGTCAGCCACGAACCCGTCGAGACCTCGCGAAGCTGGGGGAACTGGTGTCCGGCGAGGTCCTGCACTCCGATGACGACACCGTCGTGGATGATCGCGAACAGCACCGTCCAGGACTGCGGCTGGATGGCAGCGCGCATGCTCCAGTGGTAGCGCGCGATGGCCGGCCCCATGACCTCCGGTGCCTGATCGGTCCACGGGAACGAGAACGGCATCACCGCAGGATCGTGCACTCCGGCCGTCGCAGCGTCGACGACGGCGGGGATGTCCTCATCCCGTGCCGGGCGGAGCACCAGCCGAGGCGTCCGCAGTTCCAGGCCGAACAACGGCCATACCTCTTCGATCGTCGTCATCGCGACAGCTTACGTGCCGGGTCTCACGCGAACGGGAGCGGGTAGGGGTACCGATCGCCGAGACCGGGGGAGATGGACTCCAGCATCATGTCCAGTCGCATCACATCGTCATCAGAGGCGTCCGGAATGCGTTCGAAGGTACGCAGCGCATGTGCCAGCACGAGCCACTCGGTGATGTCGATGCGGAGCGCTTCGAACAGGTGCGCCGACTGCAGCCCGTGGTTGCTGTCGAAGAACCAGACCCCGCCATCCGGGCCGAGAAGCCAGGTGTCACCCTGGTCGTTGCCGCCGATCACGGCCCACCGCGGATCGACGTCGAGATCCTCCCACCGAGCCGGGTCGCGGAAGCGGGCGGTCTCACCCACCGCCATGGCCTCGTCGAAGGCGATGATGTCGGCGCTGATACGGGCCGGATGCTCCGGGAGCATGCGCAGCAGTGCGTCCACGCTCATGCGGCATCGTCGCCCGGGAGACGCAGGAAGCCGGTGAGAACGAGCTCGCGCACGCGCGGCAGCACATCCGCGCGGAGCTCGGCCGGGTCCACCTCCAAGAGCTGAGCGATCGCGGCGATGAGCGAGCCGACCGCGAGCTCACCGTCGCAGGCGCCCACGAGCCCGGCCACAGCCGGGTCCACAGACAGCGCGCGACCAAAGCCCGTACCCTGGCGAAGCTCGATCACCGTGGGATCTTCCTGACCGGGAAGGTGGTGTCGAACCTCCGACACATCGGGCGCCGTGACGAGCGCGTGGGCCGCGAGCGCGTCATCGTCCACCTCTGCCAGCCGATCGTGCGCGGCCAGCATCGCGGCGAGGTGCGAGCCCAGGGAGCCCTCGGCGGGGATCGGGGTGTCGACGCGCTCGAAGCGCCGGAGGGTCGGCTCGCCGATGGCACGGCGCAGCAGAACGTATCCGAAGCCGATCCGGGTGACGCGTCGGTGCGCGAAATCGTCCAGCCAGGCGTTCAGCAGCGTCTCGTGACCCGGCGAGCCCGCCACCGTTCCCCCGTCACGGATCCACAGCGACGCGTACTCGACCGGGTCCAGCTGCTCGCGCTCGATGACCCATGCGTCCAGCGGGACGGGGGACGACGCCACCCACTCACGGACACGATCGAGACCGTCCTCACCCCAGCGGTACTCCCAGTTGCCGAGGAACTGGGCGATTCCGCCCTCCACCAGGTGCTCACCGACGCCGGCGAACACGGCTGCCACGAGATCGTCTCCCTGCATTCCGCCATCGCGGTAGTCGAAGGCGGGGACGTCGGCACGACGAGGTGTGATCACGAACGGCGGATTCGACACGATCCGGTCGAACAGCTCGCCGGCCACGGGTTCGAAAAGACTGCCCTCGCGCAGCTCGATGTCGGTGATGTCGTTGAGCAGGGCATTGAACCGCGCGTAGGCGAGCGCGGAGGGTGAGATGTCGGTGCCGATCGCCTGATGGGCATAGCGACGGGCTCGGAGGGCCTGGATGCCGCATCCGGTGCCGAGATCCAGGACTCGCTCCGCGGGGATGGGCAGCTGAAGACCGGCGAGCGTCAGGGACGCGCCGCCGACGCCCAGCACGTGGTCATCCGGCAGGGGGCCGGCCAGCGCCACTTCGTCCAGATCGCTGGCGATCAGCCATTCACCCATTCCGGACTCATCGACATAGGACTGCGGCCGCAGCAGCGACCGGGCACGCACGTCATCCGCGTCGAGGGTGGCGACCCCCAGCCGGCACAGCCCCTCCACCCCGATCGAGGGCACAGCCGCCGCAACAGCGGACAGGGGCTGGGAGACCCCGAGCACGAACAGCCGCGCGAGGGTCGCGAGCGGGTCGGTGCGATCGCCCAGGGCCCGCAAGGCGGCGATGCGGATCCCGCGCCCGAAGGCGTCATCCGCACTCTCACCCCACGCGGCTCGGATGCGCTCCGAGGTGTAGCCAGCGGCACGAAGGTCGTGCGCAAGGAGCGCGACGAGCTCGGGATCGGGATGCACGTTCACCTCCCTATTCAAGCGCCAACGCCATGTCCTCGGTGTTCCCGCGCGCGGATCCTGGTCCGGGACACGATGCGGGCGATCCGAACTGTCAGGCGGCACGACCTAGAATCGACACGGGTTCGCGGGCGTCCGCCCGGGCTCCCGAAGACACAATGACTGCCATCAGCCTCGATGTCCGGGCGTCCCGGATCGCGCGCGGCCGTCGCCTGCGCTCTGCGGGTGCCGCCGCTTTCATCGTCATGGCCATCATGCTCGCAGTCCTGGGCGGCGGAGTGTCGACCCCGGCACATGCCACGGCCACACCGTCGCCGTCTCCCACTCCCGCAGAGCCCGAACTCGCGGTATCCCCGGCGGCAGACGGCATCCTTCGCCCCGGCCAGACCCTGCGCGTGACGACCAACGTCACCAACCCGGGCGACGAACCGCTTCCGGCCGGAACGGCCTCCCTCTCGCTCAGCCGTCAACCGCTCGCGGATCGGGCGGCAGTGCTCGGCTGGATGAGCGGCGCACGCAGTGCGGACGCGGTTCCCGTGTCCAGCACCCCGGTACCCGCGGTCACCGGGGGAGCGGTCGAGTCAGCCGTCATCACCACCCCGGTAGCCGATCCGGTCGTGTCGGCGCTGGTGCCCGGCGTGTACGCCGCGCAGGTGCACTACTCGGCGGGCACCCGATCCTTCACCCAGCGCACGGTGATCACCGTCGTCGCCGCGGACGCTGCGCCCATCACCACCACCACGGTGCTGCCGATCACCGCGCCGGCTGCCGGCGGAGGGCTGCTGTCCCAGGAGCGACTCGCGGAGCTCACGAGCCCGACCGGGGCTCTCACCGCCGCCCTGGAAGCCGCGGGCGAGCCGAGCGTCGTCCTTGCCATCGATCCGGCGATCCCTGCCGCCATTCGCGCCCTCGGCTCGACGGCACCCCCGTCTGCTGTGACGTGGCTGGCGGAACTCCTGGCGATGAAGAACGAGCGCTTCCTGCTGCCCTTCGCCGACGCCGATCCTCAGGTACAGGCTGCGGCCGGACTCACCGAGTTCCTCACGCCGCTATCGCTGGACGCGTATCTCTCCCCGGACAACTTCCGCGAGGCTGCGGTGGGACTTCCCGGGTCAGAACCTCGCCCCTCCGACTCCTCGTCGCCGACTCCGACTCCGACGCCGACGCCCTCGGAGTCTGTGACGGCCGCCGCTGCGGATGCCCCGACGCCCACACCAACGACGCCCGCCCCCTCCGATGCCCCCGCGCTGCCCACGCTGGAAAAGCTCGTCGATGTCGGTGACACGATCGGCACCCTCGTCTGGCCCGCCGCGGGGACCACCACGGACGCCGTCCTGCCCTTGGCCGCGGGCAATCCTGTGCTGGTGTCGAGTGATCAGCTGGCATCGATGGCCGGCCGTCAGGCCGTGGGCGAGTCCTCGTTGATCGGGTACGACGCCGCTCTGGCCGACGTGCTGCGCGCGGCCGCAGACGAGCCGGACCCCACGGCACGCGGCACGCTTCTCGCGACAGCGACCGCCCTGCTCCGCCTCGACGCCCAGCAGACCGGAGGCAACGTCGTCGCCGTCATCGGCCGTGGAACCGGGACACACCTGGAGGCGTTGCGTGCAACTCTCGACGCCGTGTCGTCCGGAGCCCTCATCACGGGGCAGCCGATGTCTCAGCTGCTCGCCACCGCCCCCATCGCCGGAGCGCTAACGTCGGCCACGCCCACGGAGGCTTCGGCAGAACAGGCGGAGGCGTTGCGCGGGCTGCTGTCCGACGAGGAGAAGGTGACGGCGTTCTCCTCCGTCCTCTCCGAACCGTCGGTCCTCATCGGCCGCGAGCGCGCGCGCATCCTCCAGCTGCTGTCCGTGACCGAGATCAGCCGTGACGACTGGAGTGCCCTCGTCGAGGCTCAGCGCACGCGCACACGGGACGAGATCATCGGTGCGGTGAGCATCGTGCGCCCGGAGACCGTCACCCTGGTGAGTTCTGGCTCCAGCATCCCGATGAAGATCCGCAACGACCTGGATCTCCCGGTGACGGTCGTGGTGACCGCCATCCCGCATGATCTGCGGCTGGGGGTGCGCAAGACCACCGTCGTCGAAGCCGCGGCCCACAGCAACACGAGCTTCTCGGTGCCGGTCACTGCCGGTATCAGCAACGGCGACGTGACCCTCGAATTGAGCGCGGCATCACCGACAGGAGTGCCGATCGGCGCCGTGCAGTATGCCGAGATCCGCGTACGTGCGGATTGGGAGACCATCGGCCTGGTGGTGCTGGGAACCATCGTCGTGGTCCTGTTCAGCCTGGGAACGTGGCGCACCATTCGCCGGCGCCGCGCGGATGCCGCCAGTGGCGTGGCGGCGGAACCCAGTCGGCGCGAGGCGCGCGCCGCCTACCGTGCCGGCTCGGCCGCGCCGGATGATGCGGCCTCCGCCGCGGACAAGGAGCCCCGTGGCTAGTCTCGGACGCAGCAGCGCGATGATCGCCGCCGGAACCATGGCCTCGCGCGTGCTGGGTCTGGTGCGAACGGTTCTGCTCGTGCAGGTGCTCGGCGAGTTCTTCGTCGGCGACGCGTTCGCGGTGGCCAACGGTCTTCCCAGCACGATTTTCAACATCATCTCCGCCGGTGTGCTCACCGCCGTGTTCGTGCCGCAGATCGTCAAGTCGCGTCAGCATGAAGACGGCGGAAACGCGTTCGTGTCCAAGCTGTTCACGCTCTCCACGGTTGTCCTCACGGTGGTGACCATCGCGGCGACGATCGCGGCACCGCTGCTGGTGCTGATCTACGCGAACAAGTTCAACGGCGGAGCGGCGCAGATCGCCCTGGCCACGGCGTTCGCGTACTGGTGCATCCCCCAGGTCCTCTTCTACGGGCTGTTCGCGCTGGTGGGGGAGACGTTCAACGCCCGCAAGGTGTACGGACCGTACACGTGGGCGCCGGTGGTGAACAACGTCTTCTCCATCGCGGGACTGGCGCTCTTCATGGCGATGTTCCAGACCCCGATGACCGAGATGGCGGACTGGACACCGGATCGAATCGCGTTCATCGGCATCGTCACCACCGGCGGGATCATCGCTCAGTTCCTGGTGCTTCTGCTGTTCTGGCGGCGCTCCGGCCTCACCCTGCGACCGGACTTCCGGTGGCGCGGTGTCGGTCTCAGCGAGGTCGCCCGGCTCGGCGGCTGGACGTTCGCGATGGTGATCGTGGCGCAGATCGCGGGGGCGATCCAGTCGAACCTCGTCGCGGACGCCTCGGGTGTGTCACCGGCGCAGCTCAGCA
>Ga0308158_10005470_pt1 | contig 10420 bp, 13 predicted proteins | sample PhyBR2_FD_201038 | JGI IMG/M metagenome (GOLD analysis project Ga0308158, IMG submission 201038) | Phyllosphere microbial communities from UC Gill Tract Community Farm, Albany, California, United States - DLSLB.R2 | ecosystem: Host-associated > Plants > Phyllosphere > Unclassified | place: USA...
CCTCAGTACGTCGTAATTGCAACTGCCCGAGCAGCAGAAGACCGCACTGACATGTAGCAATGCAGTTGATTTGACGACGAAAGCTGCTGGTGATCATCGATCGGACAGAACTCTACCATCTGGCGACCTCGAGACTGGCTCTTCTTCTCCCGGCGTTGATGATCTTGGCTCTTCTGAGGGTCATTCGCATGACGGCCCTTCTTCCGCTATCGCTAAGGTAAAGAGCAAGGTCACAGGCTTCGCCAGTACTCTCACTTCGAAGAGGGAATCGGAACCTGCACTCGTGTCAGCCCTGCCGGAGAAACTCGCCCATCTTGTCGACGGGTTCCGAGCCAGTGATCAGGCAAAGATCACCGAGGCGGAGGTCCATCGCTTGCACCAAGGGGTCGGCCTTGATGGCTTGCGGGAACTCACTTCGGAGACAACACCTTTCCGTACCTACAAGCGAGCTTCATGGTGGACCCAGTTCAAGGTGCTGAGCAGTCGCGCGTTCAAGAACCTTTATCGGTACGGCGGTTTTGCAAAATTCTGGTTCGCTATCGACTCATCATGCTCTTTCTCTTGTTCAGAAACCCTCTTCTTATGGCGACGCACTACATCGTCGCTATCGTTGTTGCGCGTGAGTGCACAGTGCAAATGGTAACTAGACCCGCACCTGCCCACTGAACAACGACCATGATAGTTTTCTGCGGATTTTTCTTCTACCACGTAACGAACGATATCCCGGGCTTCCAGAATCGACTCGGTCTGTTCTTCTTCATCCTTTCCCTCTTCGGGTTCTCTTGCCTTTCATCCGTTGGCGTGTTCGCGCAAGAAAGGATACTATTCATGAGGGAGAGGTGAGACCTGACTCTCACGCGAATGCACTTCCTAAGCTGACCAATACCCTGCATCCCTTGCCAGAGCGAACGGGTACTATTCCCCGTTCATTTACTTCATCTCGAAAGTCGTTTTCGACACACTACCTCTTCGGGTGATTCCCCCATTTGTGCTCGGATCAATCGTATACGGACTTGCCGGACTTAATCCAGAGGTCTCCTGCTTCTGGAAGTTCATCTTGACCTTAGTGCTTTTCAACTTGACGGCATCGAGCGTTGTCTTGTTCCTAAGTATCGCGGTGTCTGACACCGGAGTTGCCAATCTTCTGGGCAGCCTGATCATGCTTTACAAGTAGGTCGAACCGAAAAAAGGCTCTCGACTCAACCATCTGCTTATTGTTACTGATCATCTCTTTTTGCTGCAGTTTGTTGTTCGCTGGACTGCTCATGAACTACGACCGAGTCCCGAAGGGTTTCCGATGGATGCAGACAACTTCCTTTTTCCACGCCGCCTATGAGGCATTACTTGTTAACGAATTGCGCTATCTTCAATTGATCGAACACAAGGTCAGTTCGAAAGGGTGCTCAAAGCTTGCGCTTGACTGATGTCATTCTCATAGTTCGGACTGGACATCCAAGTGCCCTCTGCCACTATTCTCTCGTCTTTCGGGTTCCACGCTCAAGCGTTCTGGTGGCCTGACATCTCACTCTTGTGCATCGTCTTTGGTGTCTCCACAGTTGCATCTTATTTGGCATTGCAATTCCTTGTAAAGGAACGACGATGATCGATGGTTGAGCCATCGGGTTTCGTTAGGAATGGATCAAGCTCGGATTGTATTGTATTACTATGCATGGTTATCCGGTTTCGCAGCATATTATCGGTATCAATTGGTGTGCGAGAAATAATGACTGAAGTCCCCTAAATTTCGCATTTGAGCCTTGGCAAACATCCCGAGCGTCCGACCCTGAACCGTCCGCTTGACAGGGTCGTGTTCGGGAGACTTTGCGATCGCCTCGTCCGACAGTTCAGAACGTCTCGCAAGAGGGGTCGCCAATTCCTCTGGGGTCACCTGGGGCGATAAAGTGGGAACCACGCCAGTTTCTTGAACTTCCATAGCGCCATTGAATCCGCCTAGTATGCAAGCGCAGTCACAACCCATCGGGCACGTTGTGATGCCGGTTACGGATTGTCCTAATGTTACCACTGAGGCCAACTTCGCGCAAGAAGCGTGTTGTATATGGAGGCACAATGTACAAGAGACTGCCATTCCTATAAGATACAGATGAATACATAATCAAGAGGTGTTCTTGCACACGCCGAGCACGATTCACTCACCTCTCACGGGGAGTCGACAGAACACACAAGCTGGCGGTTTTCCTCTGCTGCATGAACAAGCCCGATCTACATCATCGCCGATCTCATAATTGCACTTGCCACAGATCGAAAGGGTAGCTGAGAGAACGTCGGTGAGAATGTGGTGTTGACGATCAGGCGCATGGCTCCCAGCTTTACTCACTCAATGAGTCAGGTGCAATATCTCGTCCAGATATGAGGATCGAGGACGCGCCACGCATCGGTAGTAGCAGTTCCGCTCGCGCCGTTGCGAGCCCCCATCGTAAAAGCAAGTCGGCGTACGCCAGACGCAACAAACCGTCGTCAAACAAGCCTTGCCAGGCATGTGCCCAACTGTGTGCGGCGTAAGTCTTAGCAGCTGGGCTAGCCGAAACCAGAAGTTCGGAGACTCGCCTGTCTTCGGCTGCTGGCGCCGATAGCCAGACCTCCGTATGCCAAGCTTTCACGGACGGTAACAGATTAGCTGTGGTAGTTGTCGAACCTGGCTGTATGTCGGAGCGTCTAGACGGGTCCGGCGGAGCAGTTATTGAACCGAAGGACACCCGGTTGATCCTGCTATGCGAAGCGAAATTGGAGTCACCTGGACTAGACTCATTAGCCATGCTCCGCATGGAAGCAGCATAGCTGGAATCGTGCGGCGAGCCTGGAGGCTTGCCAAAAAGCTGTTGGCGGAAACTGTCGCGACGTGGGCTTGCGGATCGGTTGGGCATGCGCAGGCTATTAGTCATAGGGACTGGTAGCGGACGCACGTCGGTGCTGGCGATCCAGGACGGGGATTCAGACGCTCTCCTCTCTCGATCCCCAAAGCCATGGCTTGAAACCAAGCTATTGCTGAATGGCAAGAACTGCGAGAAATTACTGGAGAGACCTTGGAGATAGGGAGTAACGAGAGATGGCGAAGGGGCTCGAGGTGTCTGATAGCTCGAACCAGCTTCGCTCCGACTGCGAGAGGGTTCGCGTGAGTTGAAATAGTCCGTTTCCGGATTTCTGGATCTTTCCCGCGCCCGAAGTACGTGGCAGTCTTTTGAAGAGGCAGGTCAATTCCCTAAAAATCAAACCCAGCGCCTCCTCTCTGCAACTCACTGGGTTCTTCGTCATTTATAGCCATGAAGATGGAGACTACCGTCGCTAAGAGCTGGAGATCACGAGACGCTACCAAAGTCTCAAAGCTGGGACGGAACGGGGTCAGTCATGTTTGAAGGGGAAACCCGATCGCCAAATGGATTCCTCACATCTGCGACAATGCTTCAACATTACGTCCTCTAGAAGGGCCATTTTCCGGTTTGACAGGATGATCTGTACCTCTAGTACGTTTTCGCTTGAAGCGGGGCGGCGGTCCTGTTAGGGACGACCCATTTTGAACGGGATCTGTATTCGCCGTCAAGCTTGATGCGATAAGTTTCCAGATAAGTTCATGATCTGGACGATGAAATTGTCGCGAAGTCTCAAGGTTGCATTGTACCGCCCGAGCGCCGCCAGACGTTTTGTAGCATTCCGCTAATCGGCGGTCGGGTTGGGCAAACGCGACATGCGTAGATAACCTTACCACGGACGAGGGTTTCTGCGGTGAAGTGAGCATACGGTTTTGAGGCTTGGCGGTTCCATTGAGGATAGAGCCGTCTGCGGCTATCATTTGAGCCTACGATGCGGTCAGGTCAGACCAGTTAGCGATGTATCGATTTCGAGGGAGGCGAGGGCTGACCTTGTGTATGCCTTCGGCAAATGAGAAGCCCGCCAGCTGTGCTTGCCGTTTCCGGTGCTTATCGTGCTTCATGTCGCTCAACCGCGAAAGCGCGGACATGGCCTTTAATAAAGCCGAATTGCCCTTGCCCGCTCCGTTACCTAAGCTCAGTTGTTTGCTCTGGTTTCCCGACGGCGTATGTGGGAGAGAACCGCTGCGTTTATTCGCTTGCTGCACGTTCTTTGTGAAAAAGGTTACAAGTTCGCCTGTCTTATGGGATGAGTTTCTGAACTTTGCAAGGAAAATAACAACTCACCATTGGGTCCCCAGCTCATGCCGCAGCTTCGCTTGTCCAAGACATGCTTTTGAGTCGGAAATTCGATGTCCGATTCCGAATCAGAATCCGGCTCAATGCTGTCCACTCTATTTTGCGTCTCATTGTAGCCTAGAAGATAGGAGATGCATGCAGCTAATGCAGGACGCTGTTCCTCACAGATTTCTTGAAGTCTCCGCTTCATCGTATCGTAGGTCTCAGGTGAAATCTCTGATCGAGCGATGAGCTTGAACGCAGGACAGCCTGCTTGACCAGCCTTGCGAGGGTACCCCGACGGGAAACGAAAGAGTATTCTCGTATAGACCAGACGAGCCCCATCCCCCCACGGTCCTCGGAGTGCGACAGCACATTGTCGCTTCCTGAAGTCTAACTGGAAGTGTCGCAACTCAGGACAGAAGACTGCGGTTGCAGAGACGAAAACCTACATTCTGGCTCTCGAATTTTGCTCGTGGAAATGCCACTTTTACTTGCCGAATCCTGTCGATACCAACGTGAGCAGTGATCGTCGACTTCACTTTTATAATACTCACTCATCAGCCAAGTCGATATTCAGATTCTCGTCCTCCTCAAGGTCTAGCTGAACACTGCCTCTTCTGTCGGCCATGAAACCTCGGAGGGAGAAAGAGAGAGGTCCTCCAGGAGTGCCCGGCAGTCCCTCTACAGAGTGACTCCCTGAATCCGAGCCCTTACGAGATTTAGATGCCAAGCGTGAAGTGCGATGTGATGTTGGTAAAGAGCTGCCGACCGAAAGATCGCCCTTTCCTTCGCGTCGTATCTTTGTGAATACATCTGATCAGCCACCGAATGGGTACATCCGCGTTAAACAGACCCACTGTTGTAACGCCACCTAGCCATTCTAATTGGTCGATTGCTTTGCGTTTCCTTCCACTTCGTCCGACAGATCCGCGAGTCATCACAGTCGTCTTCGCCGCCGATTTCGCTGGTCGCATACCATTGTCATCCGCTTTGAGGTTCGGTTTAGCAACAAAGAATGGAGCCAGCGAATCGGACCGAGTGCGGAAAGGTGGCAACCGGTTGGGCCCATCCTTATGGGGAAAGTTAGCAAGCGTCGGAGATGGCTCCGCCATTGTCGTTGCGCTGCTAGCAAGATCTTCTGCGGCTCGCAGCTTGGCGGAGAGAGGCGGCAATGGAGGAGGATCCCAGGTTGCATACGATATATCGGGAGCGTTTCTGCGGGACACAAGTACTGCAATCCAGCTTATCAGTGTCGTGTCGAGTCTCTAAAGCTCGTCGGCCGGGGCGACTCACAATCGATTGGCGCGCCTCTACGATAACCGGCCCGCTGGAATCAGACCGTGTTGTCAGTGCATCCCGAGCCCTGATATGAAAGCGTTATCACTTACAGCCAGAAGATCGCGCTGTATCGGAATCATTCGCAACTGACGATCCTTAGACCATGTTATGAGCTGGAATTCGCGGTCCTCTGAAGTAGAAAGCCGAGTCGGTCAGCCAGTACCATCTTGGCTACAGGAAAAGCGGCGTACCATGATCAGGGTCATTCCCTCCCCGGGTGCGCCACACAAATTCTTTGACTGGAGCAGTGTATTCTTCAAAGCGCTCAATAGGACCACTATCCTGATCCCTGCCCCACATCTCCAGTGCGCAAGCACCCCTTTGTGGAACACTCAGCACCCCTCGGCCGAATGGTAGATTTCTCGCTCGCCAGACGGGATGCTTGGTGCGTATGATCGAAGTAGGAGCGCTGGGCGCCGGTAGAGAGGGAAAGTATGATTTGTGTTGATATCGCTCGCGTTTATCGTATGACATATCATCGATTGACCAGTATTTGATGGTTTTGTCTGAAGCAAAGGGATTTAGCTCTGACTGGATTCGTCATAAGCTTTCGAGCTGCCTACCTAAAGAACAGGAAACAATCTGATGTCTCGATCGACGATCCCAGTCAATTCCGTACATCCTGTCGTCGTGTGCCTGAAAAGAGGTGATCGGAATCGCTCCTTTCTGTGAATCACAATCGTAAAGCATGAGCCTAGCTCTTCTATCGTGTCAGACCGTCGAACTCACCCTGGTATCCCAGATGCAGAGTCGATTGTCATGACTGCTTGCCAGAATGTGATCATGCTGCCTATTCCATTTGACCTGTGTTGCCGCGTCTCCCCAATCGGCTAATCGCATAACAGCGCGATCACTATCTTTGACCCGAATGTCCCACCCCTTGACAGAACCATCAATGGAGGTTGTCGCCATGAAATTAGGGTCTCTTGCGTGCCAATTGATATCGGTAATTCCACGTTCGTGCGCTTCGATCACCCGTGACAAACATGTAGACGGGGAGGTCGAACATAAGTCCCACAATAGTAGTTTCTGAGCTGACGTTGTCAAAATCAAATTTGATGTGGCCGGATGCGGGGACCACTGACAGCTGGAGTGAGAATCAGTCGTGAGCTTGCTAGGGCACAGTCTCGAATCGCGCGTGACCTACTCAGCTACCTGCCACATGCCACCCTGCGGAACATAGCGAGGTACCTGATCCACCACATTGAGGTCCATGATGAACAGACCTTTGCGCCTGCATTCAAACCACCGCGACTCAATTGCCAAAGCCTCGTGATAACCCAATCCGACTCACGACGCTAGACACAAGTCCCGCGACGAGGGGCTGATTGAAAGCGATCCCACGGGCTCGTTGATCGTGAGGACTGTCGAAAGAATTCTCATGGAGGTCAACCGCTGCCGCGCTTGGGTGTGTCCCAGAAAGGTCGTACGTACCTCGCTCTTTGTAGAAGTCGTCTACCTCGTCGTCTTCTCCCTCACCCGGCTCGACCCGATTCGCTCCCTCGGGATCATAGCGTCCCCTTGACATGGGAGGCGGCACTGAGCTACTCCCATCGCGAAACAATGTGGATGTACTTGTCGTGCTTCTCACGATCAATGGTCTCCTCAGCTGATGTTCTCCCCTGATGGACACGCTTGCAGGAGTGGAAGCGCTCGTTTCCGTCCGCAAGTGAGATGATATCCGAGCATCCCTCGCTTGTGCTTTTGCGGCGTCAAGATTAGCATCAGCAGAGACCGGCAGAGAAGCCGATCTTAGCGGGGATCTGATCGAAAATCTCCTATCATCCAGGTTCACCACTCCGAGCCGGCTTTGAGGAGTGCTTGTCGGAGAGGCTCTCCTTGAAGCCGGTAAGGGAATCCTAGCCTCTGGAGGGGTCACGGGTGTGGCCATCTAGGCTGTCAGTATTTCTATATTTATATGTTCCTGACAGATTCCATAGTGATCGTTGACCGTTTGGTAATTATGCAATTATCGATGAAGGTGAGCGGTATCCTTGCCGACCTAAAGGTCATATTCTAGAGGAGCCGGGAAGGTATTCAGGCGTTCGGAAGTAATTATTTGATTCCGCCTAGCTATCCTTAACCCGTTTGGATATGCCTTTGATCGCGTGTATGTTTGGATGATGGGTGACGGTTGTGTTGATGAGGGCAAGCTGAATAGCGAAAGATCCGCGCCTCAGCCGGGATATTCTAGCAGACCTTCAAGATATACGCGGGCTACTATCCAACTTCTCCACGCCATGTATTCCGCCTTGCAGAGGCTTCAAAATGCTTCAAGTTGGGCACTTTCGGTTTGTATGACACTGCTCGCGGTCATCAGTTTGACCTCATGGTACTCGCTGGCCTCACCTGAGCTAGGAAGTATCGGATTGAAGTCTTTTCAGATGTAAGTAAACAGATGCTACGATCGTACCGCAGCAGTCTCTGAGTCGCTGATCTGTTTTTACCGCCATGTCGAAAAACAGCGTGCCAGGCTCGGGATCGCAATCCAGCTTAGAATACGCCCTGATGCGGCTTGACGTACAGGCAGATCTTACTCCACTGTTTTCGAATTGGAACACAAAGCAGCTCTATGTTAGTGTCGTTGCTGATTGGAACAGTACTACAGAGAAGGTGAGTTTCTTGGATGCATCTAAGGCAGCCATCATGATACGAAGCGAGACCCTCCAAGTCGAGAGGTTAACGTCATGCCCATGCAATCACAGACCCAGAGCTCTGTCGTCTTGTGGGACAGGATCATCACCAGGAAGCGAACCGAAGCCGCAAGGTTGCGAATTGAAGGTCTGAAGGCGAAGAATGTTTGGAAGGTGCGACGTGGAGGCTTCAAGTGAGTGGCTTACTACGTCCGAATCAAAGCTGTGAAGCTGTTGCTCATCTTTTCCGTCCCTTGCCGCCTAGGAATATTCCGTCGTGTCAACTTTCGTTAAAGTACGATGTCATGCCATACGTTGGTGTCGTGACCCCGGGAGTCGGTGCTCGAGCGAGGAACCCTACCTGGACGAACGGGACGAAAGCTAGTTCCCCGAAAACACTTGGCGAATGGGATATTGCTGTACCGGGGATCAAGTCTGGAGGAGTGGGTAGTTGAGCCAGAGTCTTGTATGTTTTCCAGCAGTGCACATCATTTTGCAAAATGGATATCAAATCGTTATGTCAACCGTGGTACAAAGGTCTCGTCCAGTAAGGTACTTCTTTAAACAATTCGACGATCAGTCATGACCCTTACGATGCAGCCAACACCGGCTACCTCGGTCAACTGCTCGAACATGATGAGGTCTCAGTTTCAGTATTGCGATTTCACATAACCGATCGTGGTCGCTGACCTTTTCGTGCCATGAGAGCAGAACGGAACCACTGATCTCACTCTTCTCGCCGAGGTTAGCCATTCCCTGGCATAAGCACGGCTGTGTCAGTCGAGGTTCACGTATTGTCCAAAGCCAAATGCTTACCTTGTAGAGGTAGGCCATCAGTCGGTCCTGTTGATCTCCACTCAATCCCTTTACCAGGTTGGTGATGTCTGTTGATCTGGTCGAGTTGAGGATAAGAAGAAGGGCTGAGGTAGTAACGTCCTGCGATCCCAAAGCAAGCATTAACGTCAATGTCCCATATGACAACGAGACGAAGAATACGTACCTTTGCGTCGTCAACGTCCTCGCCGTAAGGGCAATCAGTCAATATGACATTCAAAGCTGATGCGATATCACCCCTGGGAGAGAAAGCATCAGCTTAGAAATTCCTTGATTGGCTGGATGAATAGGTCCAGCCGACCGAACCCAGAGCTTGCAGGTTCTGTCGGTTTCCATAACGACTTACTTGGACACAAGACCCCTAACTTCACCGCTTCGGTTCTTTGCATCTGCCATGACTCCATCGGGACCCCTTGGATCGGGGTCATAGAGGTCCGACGGCAGCAGCACGTCCTCTTCTAGCAGGTCAATGTTGATCTTTCGAAATGCTCCATCCATGTTTGTGGTATTATCGCTCGTTGCCGTGATTTTCGATCAACTATGGCAGCATGAACAGGATCAGCAGCAGCGAAAGCGGTCTTGGTTGTTGTTGTTCTACATGAACTACATGAGCCCGTCGACGACCTTGACCGACTGAGAGACCGCGGTCCGGCGATGACGCATATCGCGAGACACGCGCGCTTTCGTGGGCCATGGCGAGGCAATCAATTTGGCATTCATGGGCAATGCCATCTACCACTCAGAGCGATTGATCAGGCGAGGCAAACCGCACATACAGGCAGAAGTTGCTGAAAGATGGTCTCAGTACGTGTATTATATCCTCTTCGGGGACTCATTGCTACATTATGACACGCGCTAAAAGAGCGGCCTTGTATTGGATACATGACATTCACCATTCAAACTACTGCTTGGCCAATCGCTTCAAGTTCTCCTTCTTGCTAAACCACTTTCGATGGTCGAGCAGGAGATAAAGACGGAAGCACAGCACAGCAAAGGCACTAGACGAGCAGTAATTGGCTGGTTAGGCGTGTTTAGATTGATCGTCACAACAAACGACTCACTCGTCCATGAGTTCTTCAGGATACGAAGCGCCGAGTGCGTAAGCGGCGGCCATTCCTACAATGACGCGGGGGTTTAGCTGCGTTCGAAACAAGTGTTGTGGGAATTGAACTCTTACCACTGATGACAGCCAACTCGTGGGCATTGACAAGAGTCCAAGCAGCAGCATAATGGGTGCTCTTGGTCCCGTTCAGGAAGCTCATGAATGGCACAACAAAGGCATAGTGAGCTGTGGAAATGAATCAGAATCAGCATGTAATCAGGGATCCCGAATCACACGGTTACTCACTCCACCTGTGCTCGAGCTGATGCCACCAATCCTTGCGGATGATCTTGTCTTCTTTGATCTCGTCAATGGTCCAAGTCTTCTGGTCCTTCTTGTTCAAGAAAATG
>Ga0308158_10005472_pt1 | contig 10418 bp, 9 predicted proteins | sample PhyBR2_FD_201038 | JGI IMG/M metagenome (GOLD analysis project Ga0308158, IMG submission 201038) | Phyllosphere microbial communities from UC Gill Tract Community Farm, Albany, California, United States - DLSLB.R2 | ecosystem: Host-associated > Plants > Phyllosphere > Unclassified | place: USA...
TTAAGAGAGTATTTTGAACAGAAGAGCACTCGTCCCTATTACTAAGTTGTCGGCTACTACCTACTATACTTTTGTGCAGTATGGGGCACTATACTGACGCACCGGAGGATAATCTGCTGGGGCTAACTAGCAAAGAGGCGTTAAATGAACAGGAGGCCCTGGGCGTAGCTACCGTCGAGCGCTACTTACTCGAAGAAGTAGACTACCCCGTCGAGTTTTCGGTGGCGCTCGTGCAAGAGCTGCATCGGCGCGCCTTTGACCACCTCTACGACTGGGCCGGGCAGTGGCGCCGAACCGTACCCAATGTCGGCGCTTATGTGCCCCCTCCCGCCACCCGGGTACCCCAGTTGCTGTATGAGTGGGCCGATGAAGTACGCCATCGCCAACGCCAGCTGCCGCTCGAGCCTACGGCCGCCCAAGTGGCCGAGCTATTGGCCTACGTCCACCATCGCTTGGTCGCTATTCACCCCTTTACCAATGGCAATGGCCGCACGGCTCGCTTGGTAACCGACTTGCTGGCCTACAGCTACGGTTACCAAGCCGTCGTGCTCTACCAGCGCGCGCACGGCGAAGCACGCACGCAGTATTTAGCCGCGATTCGCCAAGCGGATAACTATGATTTGCGCCCCTTACAGCAGCTCATTAGCGCGCAGCTGCGCCCGTTGGCGTAGGCGCTGGAGCTGGCTCGGTCTGGGCGTAGAGCGCGTCGAGGCGCTCCATGGAAACGGTCTGATTCTCCAACGCCATTGAGGCGTAGACCGACTCTAACACCATGGCTTTGACCACAGCGGGGTTCTGCAAGTGCGGATAGCGGTCACGGAGTTTCATGATCACGAAGATAAGTGCAGGAGTAGGGGAAGTGTTGCGGTGCGTAATTGTGCTGCACCAGGCGATACTTAAAAGCACGCTAGCGTGTCTTATAATTTGCAATACGTAAAGTAACACCGCTGAAAAGCCCTAAGTCGAGACTACGCAAGCGCTTGTCAACCGCTTAACCGCGCCAAAAACCGGTTACAAAACCGCTCCAACCGGTCAGGAAAACCGGTCAAATCGCTCCTAAAAAGCAGGCCTTTCACCTTCCAATGACCGGTTTAAGCGGTTTTAGGACCGGTTGGAGCGGTTTTGTAACCGGTTTTTGGCGCGGCTAAGCGGTTGGCAAGCGTACTTTTCTTTTTCTTCGAGCTACTCGGATTCGCTGCGCGAATCCGATCCCTTACCTTTCTAGGGCCTTCTGTTCTTTTCAGGGTGCGCTCACCCGCTATCTGCTTGCTGCTCGTGCCTACCTGGTTGACTTCTTCGCCCCGATGGCTCCAGCTAGTGGTGCTGCTCTACGGCCTCGGCTTTTTAGCCGGTACGTACACCCATGCCCGCGGCATCCTTACCCACGGGTTTTTAGCCACCCCCGTTCCCCCAGCTATTGGGGCATACTGGGACGCGCTCACCGTGCTGGATCCGCTGACCGTGCTGGTGCTCTGGTGGCGCCCTACACGCGGCCGCTGGTGGGCCGTAGCCATCATGGCCTCCGATATCAGTGTCAACACGGGGGTCTACTTAGCTGGCTACTTTGGGCCGCCCACGGCCCATATGGTCCCCTTGTCCCTCTTCGAGCAAGCCTTATTTGGCCTGTTTGTCTTCGTCACCGCTCCACTACTCTCCGCGGCTACCCTACGGCTAAGCAGCAACTAGCGTCGCGCAGGCCGTTTTTAGGGAGAAGATGCTCCCATAAGAAATGGCAGGGGGCTCAATAAGGTGTGGTGGCTGTTGCAGAACGTTCCTACTCGTTCGACTAGTGGTCTTAGGTAGTACGGAGACGTGCTAAAAGCAGCCTTACTGCCGGTTTACTTTCCTGATTTGGCCGCTGGCAGCTCCCCCCAAAGTCCTCAATGGAGTTCTGCAACAGCCACCACGCCTTTCTGATACCCTTTTGCGTCTTGCCTAAGCGGTTGAGGAGGAGCCTGTAGGCGCTTAGAGCCGGAGTTGCGCAGCGACTCCGCTCGCAAACTGGTAAGAATCGGTGCAAACCGATAAGAACGGCTCAATTATCGCTGGACATTTGCCGCGCATTCGCGTAGCTACCCGACCGGTTAGGAGCAATTTGTGAGCGGTTCTCACCGGTTCTTACCGGTTTGCGCGCGGTAGACGATAAGCGGAGAGCTATGTGACTGCGCGGCAAATACCCGGCGCTCCCCGACCGGTTCGCAGCGGTTTTCCCCGCTTTGCGACCGGTTTAGGCCGCTTTGACAGGCGGCGCAGGGGCTGTTACCGACCTCTTCCGCGCCGTCACCACGCTCAAAAAGACGCGTAAAGAGCCGCTTCACCGCCGCTTTAGTAGCTCGCTGTAGCCGGGGGCCGCTTCCCACAACAGCTTGGCTAGCGTTCGGCAACAGCCACCACGCTTAGTTCATACCCCCTTCTTATCCTTCGCCGTCAGGCCAGCGCCGGAACCGCTCGGAACCGGTTTGCGAACGCCCACCAGTTGCCTCGCCTTCACGCAGCTGACCTACTCTACCGGTTCAAAGCAGGTTAGGACCGGTTTAGACCGCTTTGTGAACGATTTAAACCGGCTGCTGGGCGCGCGGCCTGACCCACCGGCAAACAGGGGCGCTAATTGGAAGCTATTTGTTCTTGGTAGGCAAGTAGCTAAAGGTCAATTCGCAATCCCTGCCAGAGTAGGGATGGGGCAGGGGGCAAGTAGGCTACCTAAAGTAGTGGATATCTCGTTGACTACTAGGAATAAGCAGCCCCCGACTAGCTACTCGGGGGCTACCCGTGCCGGCTGACTTATCCGCGAGGCATTTTCACGGGTTTGGTACTTGTCTAACATATTGGAAGTGGCTGCTGCAAAAGGCAATTAGTTGCTTGTTAGTAAGTTAGTAGCCTATGCTAGGTTACCATCCTGTCGGTACGTCGCTGGTTCAGCTTGTGCCCGCGCACCACATCTATCTGCGCCTGTTCCAGCGCGTCAATTTTGGCTTTGTGCGGCCCCTGGTGGCCCCATTTTACAGCCCCATCGGCCGTCCCTCGCTCGACCCTGTCGTGTTCGTCAAGTTGCTGCTTGTGCAGCACTTAGAGAATATCACCTCCGATCGCAAGCTCGTAGAGCTCATCAGCCTGCATCTAGGCATTCGCGCGTTTTTAGGCTATGAACTCGCCCAGTCGTTGCCCAGCCACAGTACAATTTCGCGGACGCGGCAACGGCTACCGCTAGCCTTCTTCGAAGCTTGCTTCACTTATATAGTCGGCCTGTGTGTGCAACAAGGTTTAGTCAGTGGCCACACCCAAGTGATTGATTACGCCCACCTTAAGGTTAACGCTTCCATGAGCAGCCTGCAGCCCAAGCGCGCCCTGTGGTTGGCGCAAGAGGCTGGTCCAGCCACAGCGGCTAGCTGCTCGCCTACAGCCACTGCGGCGCCTGCAGGCCACCCTTTTGCAGGCCGCGCCAACTAAAGCGGGGCAGCTGTTTAGCAATTTCACGCACTATAGCCCCGCCGACCCGGAAGCCCGCATTGCCTATAAGATCGGCAAACCGCGCCATTTAGCGTATCGGGCCAGTGTCAGCGTCGATGCTACCCAGCACGTCATTACCCACATCCAGGCCGACTTGGCCGACGGACGCGACAGTCGCTATCTGCTGCCGCTGGTAGAGACCACGCAGCAGCGCTTGCTGGGCTGGGGCCTGCGCCTGCAAAACGTCGTGGCTGATGCGGGCTATAGCTCCGGGAAGAACTACGCCCAGTTGGAAAGCCGGGGCCTCGTGGGCTTCATTCCGCCGCACGGCAAGTATCAAGTATAAAGAGCAGCGACCACGCTTTACCTATGATGCCCCCACAGACAACTACTTATGCAGCCAAGGCAAGCGCCTGGCGTTTGACCGGCTCGTGGTAGATCGGCAAGGCAATGCGCGCCATCGCTACCTAGCCAAGCGAACGGACTGTCGGAGCTGTCCCGTGCGCGTGGCGTGTAAGGGCAACACCCCGCAGGAAAAGCGACTGCATGATACGGCCTACAAAGCGTGCTATGAGCGCATGCTCAGTCGTTTAGCTACCCGGATAGGCAAGCGGATGATGCGCCTGCGCGCCTCGACAGTCGAACCGGTGCTCGGTAGCCTCATCACCTATTATGGCTTACGCCAAATCAGCAAGAAACGGCAAGTGGGAGCGGCCAAAGTGTTTTACCTGGCCGCTATGGCCTACAACCTGAAAAAGTACCTGCGCACGCCTCAGCAGCCAACTCGCGTGGCGCTCGCACTACCCGGCCACCTTTTTTGGATTCCGCTGCCCTTTTACAACAGCCACTGGGATTATCGATGGTGGAAGTATAGCTACCCCAGCTATTCTGGTGGCGGTAGCTCAGCGCCAGCGCTGTTTCGGCAAACAGGCGCACCCGCGCCGCCAGGGCGCAGCTCAGGCCCACAAACCCCCGGCCCTGTATCTGCCATAGGCAGAAATCACGGGAGCCAGTATCTATTTCGGTCTTGGGGCCTCCACCATTAAATCCGACCGGGTCATATAAGTAATTGATATAGTCGCGGTGCTTACTTCGGTAGCCGCCCCCTACCTCCAGCCCGTAGTGCCATTGCCAGTGGCGACTTAGCCGATGCTGCCACTCGTAGCCCACCAGCACGTTGACTTCCCAGACCCGCGCAGTTAAGCCTTTCTCCTGGATGTAAAACGCTCCGCCAGCGGTGGCCGTATCGTAGCGCGAGTAGTAGCCGGTGAGCCTCACCCGCCAGGCCCGGTCTGGCCGCACTTGGTGCTTGTAGAGCAGGCCAAGGGGCAGCACCCGGTTGCGTGCCGAACTGCGGGCTAACCGTCAGGCTCAGCTGGTGCTTGTAGGCGCGGGTAGTATCACCCGGCGCAGCCGTTTGAGCAGGGCCGGGCGGGAGAGGGCCGCTGCCAGCAGGGTCGCGGCAAGCAAGCGAAAGCAGAACATGGAAAAGGAAAGGTCAGGTGGTAGGCAGCGGGCGTAAAAATATAGGTCCCTGCTGACTGGAAAAAAGGACAAACTGCCCGGTTTTGTGACAGGCATTTTTCAGAGATGTATTATCATTTCACCGGTAGTATATTCATATGAAATTAATATACTACTGACTAGTGAGGTTCAGTTATTTAAAAAAGCAGCACATATTACGTCAAGTGTATATACTTTCCATACCCAGTCGTAGGTCAGGCCTAAGTAAAGGGGACCGAGGCACGGTCCCGAAAGGTGCACGTTGGTAGGTATGATGGGCTTCTTGTTTCAAGGAGTCGGATTTATAGGCTAAGCTGCCGGTGAGAAGCCCCAGCCGGTAACCGAGTTAACGACTGGGGCTTTTCACCTCCCTATTGGGGGACTTGCCACACAATCTGAAAGTGATTTGAAGAGGCCAGGGTAAAACAGGTGTGGAGTGGTCACTTTATTACGAATACTTACCTTTGGATTTTGCAACTCCTAGTCTCATGAAGCCCGTCACCATCATGGACCTGTACCAGCAGCTAGCCACGGCCGCTGATACAGAGCTGAGGGCCCTGCTGCCCCCGGACATTCAGCAGGAAATCGGGCACTTCAATGTCTTCAACGTGGGTGACCTCTTTCGGCACCACCGCGAGAAGCCAGCTATGCCCTATGACCGGCGGGCGTACTACAAAATCAGCCTCATCCGGGGCCGTAGCCGAGCGGATTACGCCGATAAAGTCCTGGAGATTGAGCAGAACGCCCTGCTCTTTGCGACCCCCAAGGTGCCCTACCACTGGCTGCCTGAAGACCGGGAACAGGACGGTTACTTCTGCGTCTTTACCGACGAGTTTCTGCTGCCTGCCAAGAGTGGGGTGCGGCTGGATGAGCTGCCGCTCTTTCAGCCGGGCGGCTACCCCGTCTTTCCAATTACGGACGAGGAATACGCCGAGCTACACGCCATTTTCCGCAAGATGGCCCGCGAGATTACCTCCGCCTACGCCTACAAGTACGACCTGCTGCGCACCTACGTGCTGGAGCTGATTCACTGGGGGCAGAAGCTGCAGCCGGCCACCGCGCTCTACCCGGCGCACACCGCCTCAGGGCGGGTCACCTCGCTGTTCGTGGAGTTGCTGGAGCGGCAGTTTCCCATCGAAACGCCGCAGCAGCAGCTGCAATTACGCACGGCTAAGGACTACGCCGACCGCTTGGCTGTGCATGTCAACCACCTCAACAAGGTGCTCAAGGAGACGACCGGCCGCACCACCACCGAGCTGATTGGGGGCCGCGTTATCCAGGAAGCCAAGCTGCTGCTGCGGCAAACGAGCTGGAACATCTCGCAGATTTCCGACAGCCTGGGGTTTGCCGAGGTGGCTCACTTCTCCAACTTCTTCAAGCGCCAGACGAGCGTATCGCCCGGCGCGTTTCGGGGATAGCGCAGGTCAGGGCCATTTGAATTTCGCAAACAACGGATTGGTAGACGCAAACGTGGGCTTTCAGCCGTGGGGGACCTTTGTCAGGTCATTACTTACCCCCAACGTCATGGAATTGCACCACCGCACCATCCTCCTCACCGGCGGCACCAGCGGCCTGGGCCTGGAGTTTGCTCGCCAACTGCTGGCCCTGGGCAACACGGTCCTGCTCACTGGCCGTGACCCGGCCAAACTCGCTCAAACGCAGCGTGAACTGCCGCAGGTACACACCTTCCAAAGCGATGTGCGCGACCCGGCCGCCATCGAGCGGCTCTACACGCAGGTAACGGCCCAGTTTCCGGCGCTAAGCATCCTGATTAATAACGCGGGCCAGATGCGCAAGCTCAACCTGCAGGACCCCACACTGGACGTGCGCGACGTGACGCAGGAGCTAGACAGCAACCTGGCGGGGCCAATTCGAATGGTGCAGCAGTTTTTGCCGCACCTGCTAGCCCAGCCGAAGGCCGCCATTCTCAATGTCACGTCGGGGCTAGCGCTCACCCCCTACCCACTCGCCCCAGTGTACGGGGCCAACAAGGCCGGCCTGCGCGCTTATACCAAAGCCCTGCGGGTGCAGCTGCAAAATACCCCCGTGCGGGTGTTTGAGCTGATTGCCCCGGCGGCCAAAACGCCGCTCAGCGACCCGTTTGCCAGCGATGTGCAGGAGAAGGACCTCATGGACCCGCGCCCGCTGATTGCCCACACCCTACGGGCCCTGCAGCAGGATAGCTGGGAGGTATATCCCGGCATGGCTACGGCCCTGCGCTACCTGAGTCGCCTGGCTCCCGGCCTACTGCTGCGGCAGCTGAGCAAGGGGGTGGCCGAGTCGCTGGCCCGGCTCACGCCGCACGCCCCGACTACCCGCTAGGCCAAGCAGAGAATGCCTTTTTGCTTCAGGGCGTAGATATAGCCTGTGCCGTAGACATACCTACGCCCCGAAGCAAAAGAGTGCTTGGCGGGTAAATTAGTCTTTCTGAAAGAAAACCCCATGCACCAATAGGGGTACAAAGCGATTAGGTCCGAAAGGTGCGCTTTTTGGGGCCATGAGGTAGGCAAAAGCTCCCTTATAAGGGTATTCTTTTGCGGGAAGCGCCCATAGGAACTAGCCCAGGTACGATTTGAGCGACTGCGAGCGCGAGGTGTGCTTAAGACGACGAATAGCCTTCTCCTTGATCTGCCGGACCCGCTCGCGGGTCAAGCTAAATTGTTCGCCAATCTCCTCCAGCGTTTGCGCACCGTGGCCATTGAGCCCGAAATGGAGCGTGATGACGTCGGCCTCCCGCTTGGTTAGCGTCGAGAGCGCTCGCTGCACCTCCCGGCGCAGGGACTCGTGCAGCAAACCCGCATCCGGCGTTTCTTGCCCCTCCTCCTGCAGCACATCGAGTAAGCCGTTTTCTTCCCCACTCACGAAAGGCGCATCCATCGAGACGTGACGGCCCGAGACTTTGAGCGTGTCCACCACTTCGGATGTGGTCAACTCCAGCAGTTCCGCAATCTCGTCGGGTGAGGGCTCTCGCTCGAATTTCTGCTCCAACTCGGCGAACGAGCGGCTGATTTTGTTGAGCGAGCCCACCCGGTTCAGCGGCAGGCGCACGATGCGGCTCTGCTCGGCCAGGGCTTGCAGGATGCTCTGGCGAATCCACCACACGGCGTAGGAGATGAACTTGAAGCCCTTGGTTTCGTCGAAGCGCTTGGCGGCCTTAATCAAGCCCAGATTACCCTCATTAATGAGGTCGCCTAGCGTCAGGCCCTGGTTCTGGTATTGCTTCGACACCGACACCACGAAGCGTAGGTTGGCTTTGGTCAGCTTTTCGAGGGCTACTTGGTCGCCCTCGCGGATGCGTTGGGCCAAGAGGACTTCCTCGTCGATCGACACCAAGCTCACTTTGCCAATCTCCTGCAGGTACTTGTCCAGCGACTGACTTTCACGGTTGGTAATCTGCTTACTAATTTTTAACTGTCTCATGCGGGAACGGCGCGGCCTAGAAGGGGCACTAGTAAGTCTTAACTCCCGGGGCAGCGGCTTAGTTTGACGGCCCCCGCGATGCTGCCCCGCCGGAAGGCTCACGGCTGGAGCAAAAGGTTGGCTGCCGCTTATAAGCTGGCCCCGAAAGGTGCAGTGGCTGTTGCAGAACGCTCCTGCTCGTTCGACTAGTGGTCTTAGGTAGTACGGAGACGTGCTAAAAGCAGCCTTACCGCCGGTTTACTTTCCTGATTTGGCCGCTGGCAGCTCCCTCCAAAGTCCTCAATGGAGTTCTGCAACAGCCACCACGCCTTCTTGGGCCGTGCTAGGTCGCACGAACAATTGTTGAAGCCATAGGATTGCTGAAATGAAATGCACCATTCCTAAGAAGCTGCTGGCCGTTTTATCGTAGCGTGTGGCCAGCCGACGAAACTGTTTGAGGCGACTGAAGAAGCGTTCGATTTTGTTGCGGTCGCGATATAAATTGCGGTCAATCAGGCGCGGAGCCAAGCGGTTCTTTTGCTTGGAATGACGACTTTAGCCCCGAGAACTGCCCCCAGGGCGAGGATGGCGTCCGTATCCTAGGCTTTGTCAGCCAGTACATTGCCGGCGCCTTGCGCAGCGGGCAGCAAGTCGGCTGCCCGTCGGCAATCGGCTTGCTGCCCGGGCCCCAGCACCACCCGCAAGGGGTTACCTAGCGCGTCAACCAAGATGTGAATTTTGGTACTCAGTCCGCTACGGCCAATAGCTTCGTCTGCGACGCGACTTTTTTTCGGCTACCGGCCGCCTACGCGTGGGCCCGCACTACGGTCGAGTCGAGCATCACCCAGTCCAGGTCCGGCTCCTGTACCGCTTCGAACAAGCGTTGCCAGATGCCTTTTTGAGCCCAACGCCGGCTGCGTTTGCGTAGCGTGTCGTGCTTGCCAAAGCGGGCGGGCAAGGCCCGCCAGGCACAACCGTGGCGCGCCAGCCAGATAAAGCATTGATAAACAAAATATTATTAACACCTGTGCGACCCACATCGCCCGCCTTGCCCGACAAGTGGGGCTCTAAAGCCGGCCACACGTGGTCACTGATTTCATCTATATTATGCACGGACGCAAAGGTAATTGTCCGTATTGCCTAGTTACCCTCAAATAGTTAGCCTAGGCGCGCCCTATAATTGGGTTAAGAAGTGGGCTCCACAAGCGTGCCGGGGCGGGCTGAGTAAGCGCTCCTTGTTGAGCCAGCCAAAGCGCGGACCCGCATGCGAAAACCCGCCGTGGCGGTTATAGAATTCGGCCTACCTTTTTGAGCAACGGGTCCTCGCACCAAGTCAGGCTGGAGCGGTTCACAGGTACTTACGGACCAACTAGCAAGTAATTTGCCTGAGAATTAGCCGCGCTTATGAAATACGTCCTGTTTTTTCTTCTATGTTCGGTCGTAGCAGTCCCGGCTGCACACGCCCAATCTGCTCCCCCTACCAACTGGTGTCCGCCCGGCGCTACCTGGACCTATGGCTGGGCGTGGTGGAATGAGAGCGGCACTTTGACGATGCGTTACGCACGTGATACGGTCGTGGCGGGTCAGCCCGCACAGCTGCTTACCCGCAGCCGGCTAGCCCATAACGCCGCTACCCCCGGCTCTCCGTCCTATACCGTGCCGATGTCGAGCGTGCTCACCCGCACGGTGGGCGACCGGGTAGACGTATGGGCCAATGGCCAGTTTTACACCCTCTACGACTTTGCCGCGCTGCCCGGAGCGGGGTGGCTCACGCCACGGGTCGTGCCGAGCGGGCCGTGCCCGACAGACCTCGTGCAGGTAACCGTCGATAGCGTGGGCACACAGCAGGTGGCAGGGCGTGCGTTGCGCTGGCTGCGCGTGCACTTGTCGGCCCCAGCGGGCACGAGTGGGCCCATGCTAGGCCAGTGGCGGGGCCGCCTCTATGAACAGTTAGGAAGTATGGAATACCTGCAGCCACAGTCGCCCACCTGCGCGGGCACGGACCCCGGCTACATAGCCGGCTTCAGCAGGTTCCAGGCGACGGGCTGGCCAGCCATCGGGTACGGTAA
>Ga0308158_10005474_pt1 | contig 10414 bp, 11 predicted proteins | sample PhyBR2_FD_201038 | JGI IMG/M metagenome (GOLD analysis project Ga0308158, IMG submission 201038) | Phyllosphere microbial communities from UC Gill Tract Community Farm, Albany, California, United States - DLSLB.R2 | ecosystem: Host-associated > Plants > Phyllosphere > Unclassified | place: USA...
TGCCTTCCTCGATGCGGGGTTCGGGCGACTTGTAGACTTCGAGGCGGTCGACCAGTTCGGGTGCGAGCAGCGAATAGTTGAAGGTGCGGCTCGACGGGTCGTTGTCGTTGCCGCCCCAGTCGGCCGACGCCAGCGCGTGGCCATCGAGCAGCATGCGGTTGAGCGCGGGGTCCGTCCCCAGAATGGCGACCTTTTCGCCCTCGCCGAAACGACGGTCGATGCTGACGCCGGGGATATGCGACAGCGACTCGGCGACGTTGCGATCCGGGAACTTGCCGATTGCCTCGGCGCTGATCACGTCGACCACCGCATTGGCCTCGCGCTTGACCGCGATCGCGCTGCGCAGGCTGCCACGGATACCGGTGACGACGATGTCGCCGTCGGCATTCGCGCTATCGGGGGTCGAGGATTGCGTGGTCGTACCGACCTGTGTGTCGGCGGAGCCCGGGGCAGTCTGCGCGGAGGCCGCCGACATCGTCATCCCGAACGCGAGTGCGCTCGTGGCGAGTAAAACCTGCTTGTGGAAAACCATGGTCAAAGCCCCTTCCCTTCGACGCCGCAGCGCCATCCCCGACACGGCCGCCCGCATCGCTCCAAACCCGATCAGCCGGTATTGTTTTGGTCACCGATCCGACCGCGTGACGCAGCGATATAACCAATTCGCTTATCGAATCTATCGAGAAAATGACCTTTTTATTACCAATTATCGTTTTGATACAGCCGCGACACAATAGTCACACCGGAGACATTGGTCAGCATGACGAACGTATAGCGTCACAGGTTTTTCAACTGGATCAACATCTGCTTGCGAGCATTTGGTAGCTTGTGCTGACCTTTATTAGCATGGCGGATTGCGAGTATCGCCACCGACTGGCGATAGCCGGTATCGCAACTCCGGTGCTGCCCCTGGCCGCCAACCGCCGTTTCACCGCATCGAACGGACCAATATAGGCCCACCCATATTACGCCGGTGGTTAACGTCGGTCATCGCCGCCTATCGGGCAATCGTGAGCAACGCCGCGTGCCACGACTCGTGCGGCGCAATGCCCGCCTCGTCTCAGGTTCGGGGGCAAAATGGTGTTCGCAGGGAACAACAGCGGGTAGATGGGGTTGGTTCGATCTGGCCGTTGTGGCCGTATCCCGGGAGACGATACATATGACCGATTTTGCCGACCTAGTTGATGGCTATCAGCGATTCCGCACGTCCGACTGGCGGCGCCAGCACGACCGTTGGGAAAAGCTGAAGGTCGGACAGGAGCCGCGCGTGATGGTGATCGCGTGTTCCGACAGCCGGGTCGAGCCCGCGCAGATCTTCGACACGCTGCCCGGCGAGATGTTCGTCGTGCGCAACGTCGCCAACCTCGTCCCGCCGTTCGAAACCGGTGGCGGCTATCACGGTGTGTCCGCGGCCGTCGAGTTCGCGGTGACGCAGCTCAAGGTCACCGAGATCGTCGTGCTTGGCCATGGCCAGTGCGGTGGTTGCAAGGCGGCACTCGCCGGCACCTTCACCGATGCCGAGCGCGGCAAGGGTGGTTTCATCAGCGACTGGGTCCACCTCCTCGACGGTGCCAAGGCGAAGGTCTCGTCGGATCACGCCGATCTGACATCGACCGAGGCCCGCGAGGCTATGGAGCAGGCAGCCGTGCAGACGTCGATCGACAATCTGCGCACATTCCCGTTCGTTCGCGAGGCAGAGGAAGCCGACCAGCTCGAGATCCGCGGCGCGGTCTTCTCGATCGACGACGGCATCCTGCGCGTCATGAACGAGACCGGCAAGTTCGAGCCGGCGCAGCCGCGAGCCGCTGCGTAATAACCGTGGCCGTCGCCACGTAAGTCCTTGATCGGCCACCGCGCCGATCGTCGAGGGACGGTTCAGACCCCGCCTTGCCGTCAGGCAAGCGCGGGGTCTATGCTGTCGGCTTCCCGTCATGAGGTATTCCGATGCGAAACGTCCTTCTTGTCGCCGCCGGCCTGTCGCTCGCAACCGGCGCGATCGCGGCACCCGATCCCGTCAGGGGTCCCGTCCCGAGCCCCGCGCTGATCGCCGCGACGAAGGCGGATACGCGCACCGCGAAGACGATCGCGCGCGACCAATATCGCCACCCTGCGCAGACGCTGGCATTTTTCGGCGTGAAACCGACCGACACGGTCGTCGAGATCTGGCCGAGCGGCGGCTGGTACACCGAGATCCTCGGGCCCTATCTTGCGGCGAAGGGCACGCTCTACGCCGCCGCGCCAAATGAAAAGGGTCTTGCGGCTGTGCGCGGCAAGCAGGCGGCGCAGCCCGCGGCCTATCGCTCGGTCAAATATGCGATGTTCCCGCGCGTCGCCGACCAGCCCGCGGTGCCTGCGGGCAGCGCCGACGTCGTGCTGACGTTCCGCAACGTCCATAATTGGCGCTTCGGTGCGGTCGATCAGACGCAGGCCGCGTTCGACCAGATGTTCGCGATGCTCAAGCCGGGTGGTACGCTCGGCCTCGTCGAGCATCACCTGCCCGAAACGGGGACGATCGTCGAAGGCAAGAGCGGCTATATGAAGCGGTCGTCGGTGATCGCGTTCGCGACCCGCGCGGGGTTCAAGCTGGCCGCCGAAAGCGCGATCAACGCCAACCCCAAGGACAGCCACGACTATCCCAAGGGCGTCTGGACGCTGCCGCCCAACTATGCCGAGGGCGACGTCGATCGGGCGCGCTATGCCGCGATCGGCGAGAGCGACCGGATGACGCTCAAATTCGTGAAGCCGCGCTAAACCGAGATCTTGTACGAAACATCGCGGTTCAAACGAGACACGCGCATTTGGCGCAAACGAAGGGGGCTGGTACGACGGGGCGTGAACCACGGTCTTCCCCTGTCCTCCCCGCCCATGCCGCTGGTCGATCAGCGCCCGCGACGCCTGCTCGAGCGGCTGCCCTTGCTCACCGACCGGCCGATCGCCGCCTATATGCTGGCGGTCGGCCTGTCGGTCGGGGCGTGCGTCCTGCGCATGGCGAGCGATCACTTGCTGCCGCCCGGCTTCCCGTACCTGACCTTCTTCCCCGCGGTGATCATTTGCGCGTTCCTGCTGGGCCGCGGTCCGGGAACGCTCGCCGCCGTGCTGTGCGGCCTGATGGCGTGGTATTTCTTCATTCCCCCGATCAACAGCTTCGCGCTTGGCGTCGATACCGCGGTCGCGCTGCTCTTCTATGCGGGCGTCGTCACGGTGGACATCATGCTCGTCGACTGGATGCAGACCGCCAACCATCGGCTGCGCGACGAACGCGAGCGTAATGCGGACCTGGCGCTGCGCAGCACGCAACTCGCCGAACGCACCGAGATCCTGTTCGGCGAACTCCAGCACCGCGTCTCGAACAACCTGCAGATGATCGGCGCGGTCCTGTCGCTGCAGAAGCGCGGTGTCACCGATCCCGCGGCGATCCAGGCGCTCGACAACGCCGCGACGCGGTTGACGCTGATCGGTCGCATCCAGCGGCAGCTTTACGACACCAGCGGGTCGCAGATCGCGCTCCACCAGTTCCTGCGCGATCTTGCCGCCGACGTGATCGAGGCGGGCGGCAAGCCGGGAATCGCGCACAGCGTCTCCGCGCCCGAGGGGATCACGCTGCCACCCGACGCGCTGATCCCGCTCGCGCTGATCCTTGCCGAGGCGATCGCCAACGCGATCGAGCACGGGTTTGCCACGCGCGACGACGGTCGCATCGCGATCGATCTGGTCGAGGTCGCGGGGCATCTTCACCTCAGCGTCGTCGATGACGGTGCGGGCCTGCCTCCCGCATTCGATCTGCGCACCAGCATCAGCCTCGGATCGAAGATCGCCACCACGCTCGCACGCCAGCTCGGCGGCAGTTTCGAAGTGCTCAACGCGGACCCGGTCGGCGCGATGAGCATCCTGGTCATCCCCCATCACGACCAGCGAGCACCCACCCGATGATCATTCGCAGCGACGAGACAATCGACGTTCCCTTCGCGACCGGCGGCGTGATGCGGACGCATATCTTCCGTCCGGCGGTCGAGGGGCGCTATCCCGGCGTGGCGCTGTTTTCCGAAATCTATCAGGTCACCGAGCCGATCCGCAGGCTTGCCGCGTTCGTCGCAGGACATGGCTATTGCGTCGCGGTGCCCGAGGTCTACCATGATTACGAAACGCCGGGCACCGTCCTGCGCTACGACCCGGCGGGGACGGATCGCGGCAATCTGCTGAAGCTGACCAAGCCCGTCTCGGCGTTCGATGCCGATGCGACCGCGACGCTCAACCTGCTGACCGCGCATTCGGCGTGCAACGGGCGGCTGGCGACGATGGGCGTCTGCCTCGGCGGGCACCTCGCCTATCGGGCCGCACTCGATCCGCGCGTCACCGCCGCCGCCTGCTTCTACGCGACCGACATCCACAGCGGCACGCTCGGGTTCGGTCGCAACGACGACAGCCTCGCGCGGATGGCGGAACTCAAGGCCGAGACGCTGTTCGTCTGGGGGCGCCAGGATCCGCACGTTCCCTTTACCGGGCGCGAGGCGATCAGGGCGAGGCTCGAAGCCGTTGGTGCTACCTATGAATGGCACGAGGTGAACGGCCAGCATGCGTTTCTGCGAGACGAGGGGCCGCGCTACGACCCTGCGTTGTTCGTCGAAGCGACGGGCTGGATGTTCGCGATGTTCCGCCGTGTTCTCGCGTCGTGATCGTCACGGCATAATCCTGTCGCGATCGCCGCGTCGCCTTAGCCCGGAGCTTCTCTGATGAAATCGATACTGTTCAGCATGGCGATGATTGCGACGGCAGCGCCCGTATCCGCGCAGGAAAAGGATGCGGCACCCGCGCCCGCCGCCGCGCCGAGCGATGCCGAGCAGCGGCTCCGGACCGATTGGGCATGGCTCGGGCGCTATCAGGCGGCGAATGCCGCGCTGCCCGATGCCGCACGCGGGGCGCAGCGCATCGTCTTCATGGGCGATTCGATCACCGAAGGCTGGGTCAGCCAGGCGCCCGATTTCTTCGCCGGCAAGAACCGCGTCGGGCGCGGGATCAGCGGGCAGACGACGCCGCAGATGGTGCTGCGCTTTCGTCAGGACGTGATCGACCTCAGGCCCGCGGTCGTGCACATCATGGCGGGCACCAACGATATTGCCGGGAATACCGGCCCGATGTCGCCCGACCAGACCAAGGCCAATATCCGGACGATGACCGAGCTTGCGCGCGCGCACGGTATCCGCGTGATCCTCGCGTCGATCCCGCCCGCGGATGGCTTCCCGTGGCGGCCGGGTCTTGCAACCGCCGACCCGATCATTGCAATGAATGCCTGGCTCAAGGCCTATGCGGCGGCCAACAACGCGACCTACGCCGATTACTGGACCGCGCTCCACGACGGCAAGGCGATGCGCGCCGAACTCGCCTCCGACGGCGTGCACCCGAATGCGAAGGGCTATGCCGTCATGGCGCCGGTCGCCGACAAGGCGATCCGCGCTTCGCTTGCCACACCCGCGCCAAAGGCGATCGCGCGGTAGCGCTCAGGCCGGCCAGAGCCGCGCGGCGCCGCGAACGCCCGACGAATCGCCCCAGCGCGCCGGGACGACCCGCCCCTTCCAGTCGCGCCCGAAGCTGTAGCGACTGATGATCGCCGGTAGCGGGTCGTAGATCGCCGCGACGTTCGACATGCCGCCGCCCAGCACGAACACGTCCGGGTCGACGATATTGGCGACCATCGCCATCGCGCGACCGAGCCGGTCGACATAGGCGTCGAGCGCGGCGACCGCGTCGCGCGCTCCCCGTTCGGCCGCGACGACGATCGCGGGGCCATCGAGCGTGACGCCGGATCGCCTCACATAATCGTTACGAAACCCGGTGCCCGACACCAGCATGTCGAGGCACCCATGCAGGCCGCACCAGCAGGCCGGCCCGGGAAACTCGTCCGCGGTCATCCACGGGAGCGGGACATGGCCCCACTCGCCGCCCATGCCATTGGCGCCCTCGACGATCCGGCCGTCGACCACCAGCCCACCACCGACCCCGGTGCCGACGATGACGCCGAACGCCGAGCGCGCGCCTGCCGCAGCGCCATCGACCGTTTCGGACAGCGCCATGCAATTCGCATCGTTCGCCATGCGCACCTCGCGACCCAGTGCCGCCTCCAGATCCTCGCGGAAACGGCGGCCATTCAGGAAGGTCGCGTTCGAATTGCGCATCAGGCCGTCACGCGGGCTGATCGAGCCGGGCGTACCGATACCGATCGTGCCCCGACCGCCCGCCTCGCTCTCCGCCTGCGCGATCAGCCCGCACAGGTCCCGGATCGCCGCGTCATAGCAACCGGGATTGGGCGTCCGTACCCGCGTCAGGAATTGACCATCGGCGTCGAGCGCCGCGGCCTCGATCTTCGTGCCACCGAAATCGATACCGATCTGGATCACTGCATCCCACTCCACTTTTTCTTGCGCTCACCCAGCAGTGTCGCTCGATAAAGTCAATTTGCTTTACTGATCAACCCTTGATCAGGATTGCATCGGAGGGAAGAATCCGGTCGAGGAACGGCAGGATCGCGGCGCCGACGGCGGGCGCATCCTGTGACAGCATCGCGCGGTGGATCGGCGCGATCGTGGGGATATTCGGTGCGGCGGCGGTTAGCTTGCGGTATGCATCGCTTGCGAGCCGATCGAGCACGTCATCGGGCAGGCGACCGCCGATCAGGACGGCGGCGGGGTTGATCAGACAGTTGACCGCGGTCAGCGCTGGCACGAGCGCGCTCGAGGCCTCGTCGAGCCAGGCATCGACGTGCTGTGCATAGGCGGCGGGAAACGCCTGCGTCGTCTCCACCGTGCCGAGCTCAAGCCCGGCATGCTCGAGCCGCGCCGAGAGCGCCGACAATGACACCACATCCTGCAACACGCGATCGGGTTCACCGGCCAGCGGCAAGAACCCGATCTCGCCGCTGCGCGCGCCGGCGCCACGGTAATAGGAGCCATCGATCACCACGCCGCCGCCAAGCCCGGCGCTCACCAATATGTAGAAGAAGCTTGCATGGTCGTGGCCGCTGCCGAATTGCGCCTCGCCGATCGCTGCCGCCGCGGCGTCGTTATCGATATGCACCGACCAAGGCACCGCATCGCCTAGCAGAGCCTGAAGATCGACATCGGCCCAGCGTTCATAGCCGGCAGGCCGATGCGGCATCGGCACGCGACCGAGATCGTCGGGTAGCGCGACGCCGACGCCCAGCACGCGGTCCATCCGGACCTTGCCCGATGCGCGGATGTCAGCGACCCCGTCGCGGACGAACGCGACGATGTCCTCGGGCATTGCGAACGAGACCTGGCGCGTCACCCGCGACCGGACGGTGCCTGCGAGATCGAGCGACACCAGGGTCACATGGTCGCGGTCGATATTCAGGCCGATCGCGAAACAGCCATCGGGATTGATCCGCAACCGCACCGCGGGCTGTCCACGCCCGCCATGCCGCCGACCCGCATCGATGATCAGGTCCGCCTCGAACAGCCGCCCCGTGATATTCGCGATCGTCGGCGCGGTCAGGTTCGTCATCGTCGCGATTTCGGTACGCGTGATATCGGGGTGACGACGGATGACCTGCAGGACGACGCGCTGGTTATAATCCCCCGCCCGTTCGAGGTTGGTCCCCGACAGGCTCGGCCCGAGACGAACCGCGCGCTCGTCTGCCGTCACACTGCTGCCCATCTGGGGCTGGTAATCCGAAAACGCCACTGTCTGCCATCTCCCCAACGACGCTATAGGGCGACAGTCGGGCATCGTCCCGAACCGGTCAAATAAATAAGGCAAGTTGCGCATCGTGGGGCGCGACGGAGCGCGATCCCGCGGCTGAGATGGCGGCAGCTGGCACGCTGTCGCGGCACCGTTCCGGCGCTGTCGATGCCACATCGCACTTCGCGAGATGCTATGGTATCCGCCGTCAATTCAATCCTTTGTGGAAGAACGGTTGCATGATTACACGGCTTGAGGATCTGGAGCGGGTCCGTACCGAGTGCCGCGCGCTCGTCACCAAGCGCTCGCTCGTTTCGGCGGGCGCCGCGGTCGTCCCCGTGCCGGGAATCGATCTGGTCGCGGACGTTGGTCTGCTCACGTCGCTTTTGCCGCAGATCAGTGCGAAGTTCGAGCTGGATCATGACCAGGTCCAGAAGCTCGAGCCCAAGATCGCGCAGCAGGTCCTGGTGATGGCGTCCAGCATGGGCAACAATGTGATCGGCCGCACGGTCACCAAGCGGATCGTCACGAGCCTGCTCCGCCGTGTCGGCGCGCGCGTCGCTGCGGGCTCCGTCGCCAAGTTCGTACCGTTCATCGGCTCCGCGGTCGCCGCGGGGATCAGCTTCGGCGCGATGAAGCTGGTCGGGAATGCGCATATCGAGGATTGCTACAAGACGGCACGCGCCTTGCTGCCAGCCTCCACGCTCGATACGCCGGGTGCCGGCACCGCGTCGCATCGCTGACGCTCCATACACACGAACGGGATCCCGGCATGGCGAAACAATATTGGGCGCAACTGATCGACTTCGACGAGGAGATGGAGTCGGCATGCATCTCCGGCGCGACCGACCACGAGGATGCAGCCGAGACGCTCGTCGCCGATTTTGTCGGGGCGATGGGTGGCGAGATCACGCAGGGCGCGGTCCGCGTCTGGGTCCAGGGCGGCGACGTCGAGAAGGTCTATGACTGGAAGGTCGATCTCGTCATGCCCGAGGGCGATGAGGGCAATGCCAGCGCGGACGACGACGAGATCGAGGTCGAGGCGGAAATCGAGCTCATCCAGCGAGTCTGATCCGCCGCGTTTGATCGCCTGCGTGCGGGGCAGCGCCCCCGCACGCTTGGCGGTTCAGCCGCCGCTCGCGATCTTGTCGAACCCGCGTTCGAGGATCTGCCCCACCAGCCGGTCGCGCGACGGGCCCGTGCGCTCGCCCAGGACGACCGCGATCAACCGCGTGTTGCCTCGCTTCGCCGATGCCGCAAGGTTGAACCCCGCCTCGACGGTATAGCCCGTCTTCAGTCCATCGACGCCCGCAAAGGCGCCAAGCATGTGGTTGTGGTTGAGCAGCCTGCGCGTGCCCCAGGTGAAGGACCGCGTGCCAAAATACGCATAGCGACGCGGATGCTTGTCGATCAGCGCCTTCGAGAGCAGCGCCATGTCCGTTGCGGTGGTCGCATTCGCGCCCGGGAGGCCGGTGACGTTGGTGAACGACGTATGGTGCATCCCGAGCGTCCGGGCCTTGGCAGTCATTTTGCGCGCGCACCCGGCCTCGGTGCCCCCGAGCTTTTCGCCGAGCGCCACCGCGACATCGTTCGCCGAACTCACCGCGATCGCACGGATCGCCTCGCCCACGGTCAGGCTTCCCCCGGGCTTGAACCCGAGCCGCGACGGCGGCTGGTTCGCCGCCGCGCGCGAGACCTTGACCGTATCGGTGAGCTGGAGCCTGTCCGCATCGAGCGCGTCGAACGTCAGGAACAGCAGCATCATCTTCGTCAGCGACGCAGGCCGCCGCACCAGGTTGGCGCTTTGCGCGTACAGCACGCGCCCGTCGCTCGCATCGATCAGGATGGCCGACACCGTCCGCGTCGACGCCACCACCAGCGGTGGACCGGTATCGACGGCCGGGAGCAAGGGCGCGGGCTGCGGGGCGGGCTGCGGGGCTGCCATCGGGCCCGCGGGTCCCGGGAACGACGTTCCCAGATACGCCGATGCCTGATCCACGGGCGCGTCCCGCGACTGTGTGGCCATCGCCGTCGCCGCTGGCATCGCGATCGCGGTCAGCGCGCAGACATGGATCGACAGGCGCGAGAGGCGCCGACCGGTCGCGGTCGGTGATACCGTCGCCGGTCTCACTCCGGCTCCGTCTCGTTGGTCGTCGGAGCATCACCTGCGGTATCGGGCGCTGCGTCCTTCGTGGAAGACCCGTCGCGCGTAACCCGTGCGGTCATCCCCGTCGCATCCGCGTCGTCCTGCATCTGGACGTCGGGCGCGATCTCCGCCGCGGGCGGGGCCTCGGCCTTGACCTCCGCGGGAGGCGGCGCCTCGGGCTCGGCGGCGACGGGCGCGGTTTCCTCGGCTGGTGCCTCTTCCTCGTAGGACATGTTTTCGGTCACCGGCGGTGCCTCGGGCTCGGAGCGCGAACAGCCACCCAGCACCGCCGTCATCATCGTTGCCGCAACCGCGTAGCCGATCCCGCTGGTCCGCTTGCCCATGCTGTATGTCGTCATGTTCATTACCCTTATCGTGCCGCCAGTGCCTGGCGAGCGGAGCGTGCCTCGATCTTGGCGGCGAGCTTGGCGTCCCAGCTATAGGGATCGGCCCGGAAATTCATCTGCCCGTTCCCACTGGCAAACGCCGTCCAGTAGAGCAGATAGACCGAGACCGGCTTGGCCAGCCGTGCGCGGACCGTATCACCCTTCGTTACGGTCGCGGCGATCGCCTCCGACG
>Ga0308158_10005477_pt1 | contig 10411 bp, 10 predicted proteins | sample PhyBR2_FD_201038 | JGI IMG/M metagenome (GOLD analysis project Ga0308158, IMG submission 201038) | Phyllosphere microbial communities from UC Gill Tract Community Farm, Albany, California, United States - DLSLB.R2 | ecosystem: Host-associated > Plants > Phyllosphere > Unclassified | place: USA...
GTTCGAATGCGATGCCTGTCAGGCACTTCATCTGCCGCACATGCAAAACTTCGATGGGGTGTTTGACGCCAAAATCGATCTGGTCGACAACGTCATTCTGTTTTCGGCGCTGGCTGAAGTGAAGCCAACGGCGCTGATTCCACTGGTTGGCGATTTGTCGCAAATCAATGCCAGTTCACTGACGGTGAAAGCATTTATCGACATTCAGGATGATAATCTGCCGAAGCTTATTGTCTGTCAGTCACTGATCACGACTGCCGGATTAACCTTTGGTCAGTTCTCACACTTTATGAAACAGAGTGAAGAGCAGATCTCCATGGTGATCCTGGAAGCCTTTGCTAACAATCTACTGATTGTGGGCGAAGAAGAAGAGCACGTTCCGGTGACCAGCGTCCATTCTGTGCTGCACTAAGCCCGACATGGTCGCCCACTGAGCCGTCCCCGTGACGGCTTTTTTATGCCCGCCATCCACAGCCGCGATAATTTTTTATTCTGCACTTTGCCCTTTAACGCCAGATATTTGTCGTGGTTTATGCCATCAAAGCCGAACCTCATAGCTTAAACATGCATAAAATATCGGTTTCAGGCGTTTTTTACGCTGGGGTCTGGTGCAGTCTGACCAGGGGGGCTATGCTTGCGGAGCTGTAACAGGCGCGTAACTGTGCTTCAGCTATAGGTTTTTACTATTAAACTCCCGCTGAATAATGATTCATTGTGTCACGGACGTTTTGTCCGGAACGCAATGCAGGGATCTCTGGTTTGCAGCGTTGTAATGACCCGCTCATGAGGATGGAAAAATATGTTCAACTCACGTCAGAAATGGCTGTCAGCTGTGGTAGCTGCTGCGCTGATGGCCGCGTCGGCCAGCAGCATGGCGGAAGATAAAACGCTGCACGTCTACAACTGGTCCGATTATATTTCGCCAGATACCGTGCCGAACTTTGAAAAGCAGTCCGGCATCAAAGTGGTCTACGATGTGTTTGACTCCAACGAAGTACTGGAAGGCAAACTGATGGCGGGCAGCACTGGCTACGATGTCGTTGTGCCATCCTCCAGCTTCCTGGCGCGTCAGCTGCAGTCGGGTGTCTTCCAGCCGCTGGATAAAAGCAAACTGCCAAACTACAAAAACCTCGATCCGGCGCTGATGGAAAAAGTGGCGCAGCACGATCCGGGTAACAAATATGCCATTCCTTATCTGTGGGGCACCACCGGTATCGGCTACAACATCGACAAAGTCAAAGCCGCACTGGGCGCCGATGCACCGGTTAACAGCTGGGATCTGGTGCTGAAGCCAGAAAACCTGGAGAAGCTGAAAAGCTGTGGCGTCTCCTTCCTGGATGCGCCGGAAGAGATTTTCGCGACGGTCCTCAACTATCTGGGCAAAGATCCGAATACTTCTGATGCCAAAGAGTATTCCGGCGCGGCCACTGACCTGCTGCTGAAACTGCGTCCGAATATCCGTTACTTCCATTCGTCGCAGTACATCAACGATCTGGCCAACGGCAACATTTGCGTCGCCATCGGCTGGTCAGGCGATATTCTGCAGGCGAAAAACCGTGCCGATGCTGCGAAAAACGGCGTGCATCTGGGCTACAGCGTACCGAAAGAGGGCGCACTGGCCTTCTTCGATATGATGGCGATCCCGAAAGATGCGAAAAACCTCGACGGTGCTTACGCCTGGCTGAACTACATCATGGATCCGAAAGTGATCGCCGATGTCTCCAACAAAATGAACTACGCCAACGGCAACAAAGCGTCGCTGCCGCTGATCAATGCCGACGTTCGCAACAACCCGGGTATCTTCCCGACGCCAGAAGCGATGTCGAAATTGTTCGTGCTGAAAGTCCAGGATCCGAAACTGGATCGTGTGCGTACGCGCGCATGGACTAAAGTAAAAAGTGGTAAGTAGTTCGTCCTTAACGGATTGACCTGTCACGCATCAGCAACAGAGGCGCAATCCTGGCCTCTGTTGTGCCATTTTTAGCGGCAAATTTTGTCGCCATGTTCCGCCTGGCTCCGGAGAGAACCCTTTGTGAACGATGCTATTCCCCGTCCTCAAAATAAAACCGCAAAGGCATTAACGCCGCTGCTGGAAATTCGCAATCTGACCAAATCTTTTGACGGCCAGCATGCCGTGGATGATGTCAGTCTGACTATTTATAAAGGTGAAATCTTTGCCCTGCTGGGTGCCTCGGGCTGTGGAAAGTCCACGCTGCTGCGCATGCTGGCCGGTTTTGAGCCGCCAACCAGCGGCCAGATTGTGCTGGACGGACAGGATCTGTCGCACGTTGCTCCCTATCAGCGCCCGATTAACATGATGTTCCAGTCCTACGCGCTGTTTCCGCACATGACGGTGGAGCAGAATATCGCCTTTGGTCTGAAGCAGGACCGGCTGCCAAAAGGGGAGATCAACAGTCGGGTCGCCGAAATGCTGGCGCTGGTGCACATGCAGGAATTCGCGAAACGTAAACCGCATCAGCTCTCCGGTGGTCAGCGTCAGCGCGTGGCGCTGGCTCGCAGCCTGGCGAAACGGCCAAAACTGCTGCTGCTCGATGAGCCGATGGGCGCTCTGGACAAGAAACTGCGCGACAGGATGCAGCTGGAAGTGGTCGATATTCTGGAGCGCGTTGGCGCGACCTGCGTGATGGTGACGCACGACCAGGAAGAGGCGATGACCATGGCGGGCCGCATTGCGATTATGAATCGCGGCAAGTTCGTGCAGATTGGCGAACCGGAGGAGATCTACGAGCATCCGACCAGCCGCTACAGCGCGGAGTTTATCGGATCGGTTAACGTCTTCGAAGGCTTACTGCGTGAACGTCAGGCAGATGGCCTGGTGATCGACAGTCCTGGCCTGATGCATCCGCTTAAAGTCGATTCCGATGTCTCGGTTGTCGATAACGTGCCGGTACATGTCGCGCTGCGCCCGGAAAAAGTGATGCTGTGTGATGACGTGCCCGCCGACGGCTATAACTTTGCGGTGGGTGAAGTGGTTCACATCGCCTATCTCGGCGACCTCTCTATCTTCCATGTCCGTCTGCACAGCGGACAGATGATCAGCGCACAGTTGCAAAACGCGCATCGCTACCGCAAAGGGTTGCCGACCTGGGGTGATGAAGTTCGCCTCTGCTGGGAAAGCGACAGCTGCGTGGTGTTGACGGTTTAAGGAGCGGCTATGAGCCAGATTTTCCAACGCGCCAAAGCGCCCGCCCGACTGGTCGGCACGCCGCTGCAACGCTGGGCCACGCGGATAAAAATGCAGCATGGCCGCAAGCTGGTCATCGCACTGCCTTATGTCTGGCTGGTGCTGTTATTCCTGCTGCCGTTTCTGACGGTGCTGAAGATAAGCTTCGCGGACATTGCGCGGGCGATTCCCCCTTACACCGAGCTGGTAAGCTGGGCGGATGACCAGTTCAGTATTGTGCTCAATTTCGGCAACTACCTGACGCTGACCGACGATCCGCTCTACATCGACGCCTATCTGCAGTCGCTGAAAGTGGCCGCGATCTCGACAGTAATCTGTCTGCTGATTGGTTATCCGCTCGCCTGGGCCGTGGCGCACAGCAAGCCGTCTATGCGCACCATTCTGCTGCTGCTGGTGATCCTGCCGTCGTGGACCTCGTTCCTGGTGCGCGTCTACGCCTGGATGGGATTGCTGAACAACAACGGCATTCTGAACCGCTTTCTGCTGTGGCTGGGTGTGATCGATCATCCGCTGGTGATTCTCTACACCAACACCGCCGTGTATATCGGTATCGTCTACTGTTATCTGCCGTTTATGGTGCTGCCGATCTACACCGCGCTGACCCGAATCGACTACTCGCTGGTGGAAGCCTCACTGGATCTGGGGGCGCGTCCGCTGAAGACCTTTTTCAGTGTGATTGTGCCGCTTACTAAAGGCGGTATTATCGCCGGTTCAATGCTGGTGTTTATCCCGGCGGTAGGGGAGTACGTGATTCCTGAACTGCTGGGTGGCCCGGACAGCATTATGATTGGCCGTATCCTGTGGCAGGAGTTCTTCAACAACCGCGACTGGCCGGTGGCCTCCGCGCTGGCGGTGATTATTCTGCTGATTCTGATTCTGCCGATCATCTGGTTCCATAAGCATCAAAACCGTGAAATGGGAGAGAAGGCATGAATAATTTGCCAACCATCCGCTCGCCCTGGCGTACCGGCATTCTGGTCTGCTGCTTCCTGTTTCTCTATGCGCCGATGCTGCTGCTGGTGGTTTACTCCTTCAACCGCTCCCCGCTGGTGACGGTGTGGGAGAGCTTCTCGTTCCACTGGTACAGGGTGCTATTCCAGGACAGCGCGATGATCGACGCGGTGCTGCTGAGTCTGAGCATTGCCGGGCTGTCGGCCACCATGGCGGTGGTGCTGGGCACGCTGGCGGCGGTGATCGTTGTGCGCTTTGGTCGCTTCCGCGGACACAACGGTTTTGCTTTTATGCTGACCGCGCCGCTGGTGATGCCCGATGTCATCACCGGGCTGTCGCTGCTGCTGCTGTTCGTCGCGATGGGCAACGCCTTTGGCTGGCCGAGCGAACGCGGCATGCTGACCATCTGGCTGGCACACGTCACCTTCTGTACCGCCTATGTGGCGGTGGTGATTAACTCGCGTCTGCGTGAGCTGGACCGCTCAATCGAAGAGGCCGCGATGGACTTAGGCGCTACGCCGCTGAAGGTCTTTTTCGTGATTACCGTGCCAATGATTGCGCCGGCTATTATCACCGGCTGGCTGCTGGCGTTTACCCTGTCACTCGACGATCTGGTGATCGCCAGCTTTGTGACCGGGCCTGGGGCCACCACGTTGCCGATGGCGATCTTCGCCACCGTGCGACGGGGTGTTAACCCGGAAATCAATGCGCTGGCTTCGTTGATCCTGTTTGTGGTCGGTATCGTCGGTTTTATCGCCTGGCGATTCATGGCGCACGAAGAAAAACAGCGTTTAAGCGATATTCAGAAAGCTAAACGTGGCTGAAATCCCTAACCTTTGCCACTATATGAGCGGGCCGGTTTAACCGGCCCGTTTTTCGATCAGGTGGAGTCACGGACTATGTCAGAAATCTTCAAAAGCAGCGCTACGCTCTCAGGCGCACCGGTTCCGGTGACGGTTGCGGGCATTGCTATTATCGCCACCCGCTGCCTGAGCGTTCTGATGCTGGCAAACGAACTGGGTTACAGTGAACTCGCCAACTTTGTTCATCGCAGCGCCCAGTCCTGGGACGCGACACTCATCTTTATCGCCAGCCAGCTGATCTTTCTGTTCGAACTACGCTGCGCCTTTACCCTGATGCGCGGCAGTAACCGTGGACGCTGGGGCTATGTGGCGACGCAGGGGATTGTGCTGATCTATATGCTGTTCGCCTCGCTGGGCGGGATCTACCCGGAAATTTTCAGCATTGATGGCGACAATAACGTCCAGATTATCCACCATACGCTGTCGCAGAAAATCCCCGATCTGCTGGTGCTGATGCTGCTGTTTCTGCCTGCCAGCAGCCGCGCTTTTTTCAGAAAGCGATGATACAATCGCGCTCCGCCCGATCCGATCGTTAAGGCTTTACCATGCACTGCGCGCTTTATGACGCTGACCGTTGCCGCTCCTGTCAGTGGCTGGAAAAACCCTATCCCACTCAGCTGAGCGACAAACAGTCGTTGCTGGAACAGTTACTGTCTGAGCAGCCGGTTGCGTCCTGGTTGCCGCCGGTTACCTCACCCCAGCAGGCATTCCGGAACAAAGCCAAAATGGTAGTCAGCGGCAGTGTGGAGCGTCCGGTGCTGGGGTTAATTCATCGTGATGGCGAGGCTGTCGATCTGTGCGACTGCCCGCTCTATCCCGCCAGCTTCCAGCCGGTGTTTACGGCGCTTAAGCCCTTTATCGCCCGTGCCGGGCTGACGCCCTATAACGTGGCACGCAAACGCGGCGAGCTTAAATTCCTGCTGATCACCGAAAGTCAGCAGGGCGGCATCATGCTCCGTTTTGTCCTGCGCTCAACTGCCAAGCTGGAACAGCTGCGTGCCGCATTGCCGTGGCTGCAACAACAGCTGCCGCAGCTGGCGGTCATCTCTGCCAATATTCAGCCGGTGCATATGGCGATTCTGGAGGGGGAAGAGGAGATTGCGCTGACGCCCGCGCAGTCGCTGGCAGAGAACTTCAACGGCGTGACGCTGTGGATCCGCCCGCAGAGCTTCTTCCAGACCAACCCGCAGGTTGCCAGCGCGCTCTATGCCACCGCGCGCGACTGGGTACGTGCGCTGCCGGTGAACAGCATGTGGGATCTCTTCTGTGGCGTGGGCGGTTTTGGCCTGCACTGCGCGACACCGGAGATGGAACTGACGGGTATTGAGATTAGCGCCGAGGCGATTAAATGCGCCCGACGTTCTGCTGAGATGCTGGGGCTGGAAAAAGTGCAGTTTGCGGCGCTGGATTCCACGGCATTTGCGTCCGGGCGCGACGCGGTGCCACAGCTGGTGCTGGTGAATCCGCCGCGTCGGGGGATAGGTGAAGCGTTGTGTGATTATCTCAGCCTGATGGCCCCGGATTATCTGCTCTATTCAAGCTGTAATCCGCAGACCATGGCGCAGGATATTGCCCGACTGAGCGCGTATGAGGTCACGAAGGTACAGCTGTTCGATATGTTCCCGCACACCGCCCATTTTGAAGTGCTGACGCTGTTAACCCGCCGTCACCACTGAGTCCGGTGACGTGACCGGAATTATTCCGGGAACCATTTCTGATTAAGCTGCTGCCAGCTGCCGTTGGCTTTCAGTTCGGTCAGCGCCTGATTGAACCGATCGCGCAGCGCGGTATTGCCTTTCCGCACCGCAATGCCCAGGCCGGTGCCAAAGTAGTCTGTATCTGTCACATGTTCACCGACCGTGGCGAGATCCGGATTGGTCTTCAGCCACTGATTTACCACTGCACTGTCGCCGAACACGCCATCCAGCCGGCCATTCTTCATATCCAGAATCGCATTCTGATAGCTGTCATACGCCACCGCTTTCACTTCCGGATGCTTATCCTGAAGGTACTTCTGGTGAGTGGTGCCGTTTTCAACACCGATGCGTTTGTCTTTCAAATCACTGACGCTGCTGAACTTGCCTTTCTGCGCGATGACAATGGCGGAGTTAGCGTAATAGGGCTGGGTAAAGTCGACCTGCTTGCTACGCTCAGCGGTGATATCCATGCCGGAAATGACCGCATCATAGCGGCGGAATTTCAGTGACGGAATCAGGCTGTCGAAGGCATTGTTGGTAAAGGTGCATTCCGCTTTCATCTGCTGACACAGCGCTTTGGCCAGGTCGATATCAAACCCCACCAGATTATTTTCCCGATCCAGCGTTTCAAACGGCGGATAGGTCGCTGAGGCGGCGAAGCGAATCTTTTCTGCTGCCTGGGCTGTCATCGTGAGTGACGCCAGCGCAGCGGCAATAATCCATTTTTTCATTTTATAATTCCTGTGATGTGGTCAGTCAGAGAAGGCGATACCCTGCCATAAAATGAATTTTTATGCAATTTTTGTGGTTTTTCAGGCGAGAAGGGCGAGGAGCCTCGCCCTGAACTCAGTTACGTCGTTCGAAGGCCAGAGCGCGTTTTTCGATCAGTCGCATCATCAGCGTCAGTAAACCATTAACGCAAAGATAAATCAGACCTGCCGCGGCATAGACCGTGATGTCGTAGGTGCGTCCATAAAGCAACTGTCCGTGACCCATGACTTCCATCAGAGTGATGGTGTAGGCCAGCGAGGTGCCTTTAAACACCAGCACCACTTCATTCGAGTAGGAGGAGAGGGCGCGTTTAAATGCATACGGCAGCAGAATACGCAGGGTGTCTTTACGGCTCATGCCAAGCGCCGCGCACGATTGCCACTGTCCGGAAGGAATCGCCCGGACCGCACCGTAAAACAGCTGCGTGGTATAAGCCGCGCTGTTCAGCGACAGTGCCAGCATCGCGCATAACCACGGCTGCGACAGGAGATGCCACAGCCAGGGGATCTGCTGGATCGACGGAAACTGTCCCGGACCGTAGTAGATCAGAAAGATCTGCACCAGCAGCGGCGTACCGGTAAACAGCGTAATAAAACCTTTCACCAGCGGATTAAACACCGGTGTTTTCAGCGACAGTACCACGGTGAAGAGCAGCGCAAGCAGTAGCGCCACCACCAGCGAGGCCGCCGTCAGCGTCAGACTGGTGTGCAGCCCTTTCAGGAGTTCAGGCAGATAGGCCAGCATTAGCTGTTCCCCCGTTCAAAGCGGGTCGTGCGCAGTTCGATGCGGCGTAACACCGCCTGGCTGAACAGCGTAATCACTAAGTAGATCGCGGCCGCCACCAGGAACCAGGTAAACGGCTCCTGCGTTCGGGTGGCAATACTTTTGGTCTGCAGCATCAGGTCGTTAACGCTGATCAGCGAGACCAGCGCGGTATCTTTCAGGAGCACCAGCCACTGATTGCCCAGACCGGGCAGGGCGTGACGCCACATCTGCGGCATAATCAGCCGGAGAAAAATAGCCGACTTTTTCATGCCCAGCGCCTGTCCCGATTCCCACTGACCGACAGGCACCGCTTTGAGTGCGCCGCGCAGCGTCTGTGAGGCGTAGGCGGCATAGAGCATCGCCAGCGCAATGACGCCACACAGGAAAGGACTGACATCAAAGTTCTCAATCTGCATCTGAACCGGCAGCGTAAATAGCCCGAAGTTCAGCGTGAAACCATCAGAGAGGGTGAGCAACAGCTGTGAGGCACCAAAATAGATAAACAGCACCACCAGAATTTCCGGCAGGCCACGGATCAGGGTCACCATGCCGGTGCCAATCCACGCCAGCGGTCTCAGACGCAGTGACTCCCAGCCAGCGAAAATCATCGCCAGCACCAGGCCAGCGATGAGAGCACAAACAGCAAGGCCGACGGTCATACCGGCGGCGCTTGCGAGGGTCATCATTTCATTCATCAGAGATTACTGCTGGAACCATTTGCTGTAGATGGTTTTATAGGTGCCATCCGCTTTGATCTTATCCAGCGCGCCATTGAATCTGGTCTGCAGATCGGTGTTACCGGTACGCACCGCAATGCCCAGGCCAGTACCAAAGTAGGCTTTGTCCGTGACTTTGTCGCCGACGGCAGCCAGCGCAGCATTCTGCTTCAGCCACTCGTTGACCACGGCGGTGTCACCAAATACGGCATCAATACGGCCATTTTTCAGATCCAGCACTGCGTTCTGATAGCTGTCGTAAGGAACGATGGTGATGTCGCTGTGTTTATCCGTCAGGTATTTCTGATGAGTGGTGCCGTTCTGAACGCCAACCCGCTTGCCTTTCAGCGCGTCAACACTGACAACTTTGCCTTTCTGGGCTACAAACAGCGCCGAGTTGTCGTAGTAAGGCTTGGTGAACAGGACCTGTTTTTCACGATCCGGCGTGATATCCATGCCCGCCATCACCGCATCAAAGCGACGGAATTTCAGGCTCGGGATCAGGCTGTCGAACGCCTGATTGGTGAAAGTACAGGTCGCGTCAATCTCTTTACACAACGCGTTCGCCAGATCGACGTCAAAGCCCTGAATCTTGTTGTCCGCATCCACAAACTCAAAAGGAGGATAAGAGGCTTCGGTCGCAAAACGAATTGTCTGTGCCGCGGTAGCGCTCAGGCTAAAACCGGCAAGCAGTGCAGCAAGTACCATTTTTTTCATTTTTAGCATCCTGACTTAGTGCGAAAGATAGTGAGCAAACGCCTCGGTTTGCGGCTGTGTAAAGCGGCTGGCATCACCCTGTTCCACAATGCGACCGTTCTCCATGTACACAACGCGGCTGGCTGTTTTACGTGCCACTTCCACTTCATGGGTCACAATCACCTGGGTAATGCGGGTCTGCGCCAGTTCGCGAATAATACTGACAATCTGTGCGGTAATTTCAGGGTCCAGCGCGGCCGTCGGCTCATCGAACAGCAGGACCTGCGGTTCCATCATCAGTGCGCGGGCAATCGCCACACGCTGCTGCTGACCACCAGAGAGGTGCAGCGGGAAGCGATCGCTGTAAGGCGTGAGGCGCAGACGGTCAAGCAACTTATCGGCACGGGCACGCGCATCGCTTTTGCTGAGGCCCAGAACCCGGCAGGGCGCTTCAATCAGATTCTGCAACACGGTCAGATGCGGCCAGAGATTATATTGCTGGAACACCATACCGACGTTCTGACGCAGTTCGCGAATCGCGGCATCAGACGGTTTCTGAGTGAAGTCGAACTGATTGCCGGCAATCTGCAACTGACCTGAACGAGGCTGCTCCAGCAGGTTAAGCACCCGCAGCAGTGAACTCTTGCCTGCACCGCTGGGACCCAGCAGTACCAGGGTCTCGCCTTGCGGACACTCAAGGTTGATGTCGAACAGCGCCTGATGAGCACCGTAGAAGCAGTTTATTGC
>Ga0308158_10005481_pt1 | contig 10406 bp, 10 predicted proteins | sample PhyBR2_FD_201038 | JGI IMG/M metagenome (GOLD analysis project Ga0308158, IMG submission 201038) | Phyllosphere microbial communities from UC Gill Tract Community Farm, Albany, California, United States - DLSLB.R2 | ecosystem: Host-associated > Plants > Phyllosphere > Unclassified | place: USA...
GAGGTCGAGGGCCCATCGATCACCACCGCCGACTACATGGCCTATTGCAGGGATGTATTTGCTTCAGAGCATGGCCGCGCCGGACGGCTCGGCTTTATGGTCTCAGCGTCCGCGCCGCAACGCTGCTCGGTGGAGATGATGCAGGCCTGCGTGGCGCTGGCACATGACCGGGGCGTGCCCTATCATACCCATGTGCTGGAGACGAAGACGCAGGCGGTGACCGGCCCCGAATTCTACGGCAAGAGTCTGATCCGCTATATGCACGATCTCGGCCTGCTGACGAAAAACACCACGATCGCCCATTCGATCTGGGTCAGCGATGACGACATGGCGCTGATGGGCGCCGCCGGCTGCTCGGTCGCCCACAATGCCGTCTCCAACCTGAAGCTCGGTTCCGGCATCGCACCGGTCCGCCGCCTGCTCAATGCCGGCGTGCATGTCGGCCTCGGCACCGACGGTCTTTCCAGCAACGACACCGCCCGGATTTTCGACGTGATGCGTTTCGCCGCATTGCTGCACGATATCGCAGCACCGGATACGGACGGCTGGATGACGGCGGCCCAAGTATTGCGCGCGGCGACGATCGAGGGCGCACGCACGGCCATGCTCAACCAGGTCGTCGGCTCGCTGGAGGTCGGCAAGCGCGCCGACCTGATCATGCTCGACATGTCCGGTTACGATTACACGCCGATGAACCGGCTCGACCATCATCTGGTTTATTGCGAGAACGGCTCAAACATCCGCATGGTCGTCGTGAACGGCGAGATTACCGTCGAGGACGGCAGGCTTCTAACCGTCAACCAGGCCGAAATCTTCGCCGAACTGCGCGAGCTCCTGCCCGCCTACATGTCCGAACATACGGAACTTGAAAGGCTGAATGCCCGGTTCGAGCCCTATGTGCGCGAAATGTATCGCCGCGCGACGATCCAGGACATCGGCATGAACCGCTATCAGGGCGACCTGCCGCTCTGGCGCGGCGCCAATCATTGAGGATGCCGGCATGAGCACTTTTCTCCCGGCACAGGTGATCCGCGCCAAGCGCAATCGCGAAATTCTCTCCAATGACGATATCCGCCGTTTCGTCGAGGGGATCGGGGCGGGCGAGATTTCCGAGGCGCAGATCGGCGCCTTTACCATGGCCTGTTTCCTCAACGGCATGACGCCGCGGGAAACGGCCGCCCTGACGCTTGCCATGCGTGATTCCGGCGATGTGGTGGACTGGTCGGGAAGCGGCTTTGCTCCGGAAACGATCATCGAAAAACATTCGACCGGCGGCACGGGCGACGAGAATCTCAGCCTGATCGTGGCGCCGCTTGTGGCCGCCTGCGGCGTGGCGATGCCGATGATTTCCGCTCGCGGGCTTGGCCATACCGGTGGCGAGGTTGATCTCATGGAGGCGATGCCCGGCGTGGCGATCGCGCCTTCCACCGAAATGTTCCGCCAGGCGGTGATTTCGGCGGGCTCCGCGATCATCGGCCCGACCCCAAGACTCGCTCCGGCGGATGCGGCGATCTATTACATCCGCGATGTCACCGCGACAGTGGAATCGATCCCCCTCATCACCGCCTCGATCCTGTCGAAGAAGCTCGCGGCCGGCGTTTCCGGCCTTGTCATGAGCGTCAATTACGGCTCCGGCGCCTTCATGCCGACCTATGCGGAGGCGCAGGAACTGGCAAAAAGCCTGATTGCCGTCGCCCGCATCGCCGGCCTGCCGATGGTTGCCCCGATCGTCGAGATGGACGAGATCATGGGGGATGCGATAGGCAGCCGGCTGCAGCTGCGCGAGGTGATCGACTTCCTCTCCAGGGTGAGACAGGAAAGTCGCATCCGGGCGCTTGTGATGGATATCTCCGCCGAAATCCTCGTCATGGCCGGGCTGGCCACCTCGAAGGACCGCGCACTCGATCTCGTCGAAGCCCGCCTTGCCGATGGATCGGCCCTCGACCGTTTCCAGCGCATGGTTACGGCGCTCGGCGGACCGGTGGATCTCGTCGCAAATCCCGATGTCCATTTCCCGCCCGCTCCGGTCATCGCGCCCCTCCCCTCGCCGACCACCGGCTTCGTCCAGAAGGTCGATGCCTACGCGGTCGGTATCGCCATGGTCAGACTCGGTGCTGGCCGGAAAGTTGCAAGCGACTTGCTCGACCAAGATGTCGGCCTGGCCGGCATGGTCCATATCGGCGATGAGATTGTCGAAGGCAACCCTCTCTGCATCCTGCATTGCCGCAGCCAGGCCGATTTCGATAGCGTGGCGAGCGCGATCACCGCTGCCATCAGCATCGGCTCGGCAAAGCCGGACCGCCGGCCGGTCGTGACCGGCCGCCTTTCCACCCAAGACTAACAAGAGCCCAATTCAACAAGAACTGAGAGAACCATGGCTTTCGCCCAGGAACACGCGATCACCGACATCTGCCTGCTCGTCAAGGACACCCAGCGCTCGATCGACTTTTATGTCGGAAAACTCGGTTTCGAGATCAACCGGCAGGCCGAGGGTTTCGTCGAGTTCAACGGCGCCGGGCTGACGCTTGCCTGCTGGGAGATCGATCATCTGAGCGACAATACCGGTGTCTCCAATGCCAAGGCGGAAGGGCCGCACAAGGCCTGTATCGCCGTGCGCGTGCCGTCGCCGGAAGCGGTCGATGCCTCGTATACCGAGCTCAAGGACAAGGGCGTACCGTTTTACGGTGGGCCCGCCGATTATGTCTGGAATGCGCGCGGTGCCTATTTCATCGGCCCGGACGACGAGCTTTGGGAAATCTACGCCTGGAAGGAAGGCGGCTCGATGGGCAATTTCTGAGCCGCCCCCTTTATCTCAGTGGGCGCCGGCTTCGACCGGCGCGTAAAGCCAGGGCTCGATTGTTACCGGACGACCTTCGAGTGACAGCGTCGCGGTGCGCGGCGCGGTTTCGGCAATCACCTTGCCGCGGCGGATAACGGCAAGACGGTTCGCCTTCATCCGCACCGCCTCGATCGTATCGCGCGCATCGAGCAGCACGAGATCGGCATTGCAGCCGACGCGGGTGCCATAACCATTGAGGCCAAAGGTCTTTGCCGGGTTTTCGGTGATCGCCTTGAAGCAGGATTTGACCGCATCGCGGCTGGTCATGTGCCCTGTATGGACAGCCATATGCGCAACTTCCAGCATGTCGGCGCTGCCGAACGAATACCAGGGATCCATGCAGCTATCCTGGCCGAAGGCGACATTGACGCCGAGCGCCATCAGCTCCGGCACCCGCATCATACCGCGCCGCTTCGGATAGGTGTCATGCCGGCCCTGAAGCACGATATTGGCGAGCGGGTTCGGCACGCAATGGATTTCCGCCTCGGCGATCAGTGGCAGAAGCTTCGAGGCGTAATAATTGTCCATCGAATGCATGGACGTGAGGTGCGAACCCGCCACCCGGCCCTTGAGGCCGAGCCGCTGGGTTTCATAGGCAAGGCTTTCGATATGCCGCGACATCGGGTCATCGGTCTCGTCGCAATGCAGATCCACCATCAGCCCGCGTTCGGCGGCGATCTCGCACAGCGCCTTCACCGAAAGCCGGCCGTCTTCCATCGTCCGCTCGAAATGCGGAATGCCGCCGACGACATCGACACCCATGTCGAGCGACCGGAGCAGGTTCTTGGCGGCCGTCGGCGAGCGATAGAAACCATCCTGCGGGAAGGCGACCAGCTGCAGGTCGAGATAGTCCTTCACCATGTCCTTGACTTCGAGTAGCGCCTCGACGCCGATCAACCGGTCGTCGCAGACGTCCACATGTGAGCGGACGGCCAGCAGGCCCTGGGAGACGGCGAGATCGCAATAACGCAGCGCACGCCCGATCACGGCCTCCTTGGTCAGCAGCGGCTTCAGTTCACCCCAGAGCTGGATGCCTTCGAGCAGCGTGCCGGAGCGGTTGAGACGCGGCGTGCCGAGCGACAGCGTCGCGTCCATGTGGAAATGGATGTCAATGAAGGGCGCCGTCACCAGCTTGCCGCCGGCATCGATCACGCGACCGGCCTCGGCGGAGATCCCGGCCTCGACCGCAACGATCTTGCCGCCGGAAACGGCGATATCGATGCCGGTCTGGTCATCGGGGAGATTGGCATTCTTGACGAGTATATCGAAGGTCATCGGTTGGCTCCGGACATGTTGGTGGTGTCGCTCCCCAGACTGAGCATGGACCGCCAGCTTCCGTTGACGGATCCGGTCATTGTTATAGCGCCAGACTAGATGTAACCTGACCAAGTCGTCAATTTTTTGATGATCGCTGCGGCAGGAAATGCAACTTCCCGCGCACGCTGCGAGCGTATTGGCCTATTTCGCGCCGCAGTTACAACAGGCGGCGTATGCCGTGAGGGAAAGGATGGATCATGGCCCGGACTGCGGAAAAATTAGATGAGAAGATCCGCGCCCGCAATATCAGGCTGATCCTCGATGTCGCGACGGATGTATTCTCGCGCAAGGGTTTCGACGGCACTCGCATCGCGGAGATTGCCGAACTGGCGGAACTGCCGAAGGCTAACATTTATTACTATTTTTCCTCGAAAGCGGAGATCTACTCGGCCATAATCGCAAACTTGATTGCCGGATGGGATGATGCCCTCTCAAAATTGCGTGTTGACCAAGACCCCGCTCAAGCGCTGCGTGATTATGTCAAAGCCAAGCTTCTGTATGCGCGTCAAAATCCACGGGAATCGCGGCTTTTCGCAAGCGAGATAATACAGGGCGCCCGCTTCCTCAGCAAAAAAGATCGCGCCCATATGCGTGCGGCCACTGATAGATACGTTGCGGTTCTTGAGCAGTGGATGCAGGAAGGGCGGATGAGAAAAATCGACGCCCGGCATTTCTTTATCATGCTTTGGGGAGCGACACAGTTCTACAGCGATTTCGAACCACTCGCCTGCGACGCACTCCACCGTCAGAATATTACTGAGCACGATCACGCTATGGCTGCAGAAACGATTGTAAATTCAATTACTGGCGGCATCATACCATCCTCCGGCTCGTGGTGACCAGTTATATCCGATGTCCGCTCACAAGCCGCGTAATGGAGGCATATCATCGCTCGCTGCTTCGGCTATGCGCTTCTTATGCAAGGCACTCCTAGCGGTCAGCCCAGCCTTGAGGCCGTCAGATCCTGCGGCTCACCTGGAGTGGAGGTGTTGAATGACCATCTAGATATGGTTGTCTCAAACTCTTGAACTGATCTGAACCGTCGGCCTCGTTGTATCACTGCTTTTTGGCACATCCATCTACGATCTCAAGACCAGGCAAATGCCACCGCGCGTCGATCTCGTTGAGAAAAATGGATTGACATTCTATACTGCGGACGTCGCTCTGGTAAAAGTTGCTGAAGCGTTTTTTCAAAGATCACCTATCGAAGCTCAGATCGTTCTGAAATCACTGCGCGATTTGTCGGGTATCCTCGGTCGATTGCTCGACGGAGGGCATTCGGCCGTGGCCGGCCGTCTGGCCGGGGCATTTCGGCGCATGGGAAAAGGCGAGTTCGCCGACGATATCTTGAAAACGATGAAAGGTGCGATGTACGATGTTAGAAAGACAGACCCGTTCGATCAAAACCAGCAAGTCTCCACCTTAGCTGTCGGTGGATCTCCCATTTGGGGCGCGTCTCAATGCTATATGGGAAAGCCAGCGTCAGGCGGTCCTCGATGTTTTCCCTGCTGCCCCCGAGCTTCCCTCGGACACGACCGAATTTATGAAATCGGTCGAGGACATATATAAAAACGACGCATATCACTCGCTTTCGATCGAAGGGTACAGCATTACTCCGGAGCTCATTGATCGCGTACGCGCTGGGACGTGGGAAGCGGACGTGGATCAGCAGGATAGAAGAAACCGCGGCGCCTTGGCAGCACGCGGCTACTGGCAGGCGTTTCAAAGCGTGAAGGAATCTGTCTCCGCGGTGCACCGGCGGGAGCCGTGATCCGGAAGCAACATAGGGATTGGTACCGCGAGCTGTTCACCCCCTCGATCGCCGCAGGTATTCTGAAACCCAGCGCCCTCGCGGGCTATCGAAACCGCCTTTATTTCTGCGCGGATCATGGCATGTACCACCGCGTTCAAAAGCAGTTCAGGATGGAATGGAGACCCTGTTCGATCCACTGGAGAAGGAAAGCGAGCCAGCGGTTAGGGCAGTCCTTGGCCACTGGTTGATACGCTATGTTCATCCATATCCTGACGGCAACGGACGGATGGCGCGCCTCCTGATGAACGCCATGTTCGCCTCGGGTGGGTCCATGGGCAGTGGTCAGGGTTGAGGATCGGTCTACTTATTTGGCCGGTCTTGAACAGGCGAGCGTCCACATGAACGTAAAACCGTTCGCGGACTTCATCGCGGAACGCACTTCTTGGTCGATGAGTAAGGCACTCTAAAATCATTGATACGCCTTGAGGGGATCCTAACCTGCGACCTGGCAACTCGACCAGCTAATACTGCCTAAATTGGCTTCAGAATAACGAGGGAAGCCGTTCGGAAGCTTCCGTTTTGCATTTAAGTGGCCTCTGGTTCCAGGGCCTTGGCTTTGCGAGCGTTGCCAGGGATTCAAAACTCGGCTTCGCCAAGAAGTAACCTTGTATGAGGGAAACGCCGAGATCTTTCAGCGTAGCCATCTCGTCAGCAGTTTCCACCCCTTCACACACAGGAACAATCGCCAGATCCCCCAGCATATCGAGCGTGTGTTTTACAATTTTGCGCCTGACGGGGTCGGTATCGATTCCTCGGATAAGGTCCATGTCCAGTTTTACGATGTCAGGCTGGAAATGAGTTAGGAGTCCGAGCCCCGAATGACCGGCACCGAAATCGTCGATTGCCGTCTTGAATCCCATATCTCTGTAGGTGCGAAGGATATGGAGGATGTGTTTGGTATCGAGCTGCTCGGTCTCGGTAAATTCGAAGATGATGCGATCAAGAGGAAAGCCAGCCTTCATCGCAGTGGCAAGGGTCAGTCGAATGCAGGCCCGCGGCTCATAGACCGCGTTTGGCATGAAGTTGATCGATAGCTTGACGTCATCGGCCGGATCGTAAAGTTCAGATGCCAACTCGATCGCCTTCACCCGACATTGCTGGTCGAACGCATAGCGATTTCCCTCCTTGACTTGGCTGAGAACTGAACCAGCCCCCCCGCCGTTCGGACCACGCACCAATGCCTCGTGAGCAAAGACAGCGCCCGTGCTGATATTGACGATCGGCTGAAACGCCATCGAAAAAGGAAGGTCGAAAGCGGCGCCATCGCGGCAGCCATCACATTGCGTCGGCATGATCAGCCCTCCGTTGAATGGCTAGCCTTACAGGATCGGCTATTAAACTTCCGTTGAAGCGCGACGCGAGAATGTCGCAGCTGATGTCAAGCAGTAAAAATCCGGAAAGACCTACACCAAGCTACGGGGCACGATCTGACCCAAATATCAAGGTACGGAATGATGGGCCATCTTTCCGACTGGTCTAAGCGATTGAGGAGAGGGTGAAGTGACAGGTTTGAGCTTGTGAAAACCCGTATGAACCGTGAAGCCGAACATGGTTGGAAATGAATGACAGCTTTGGCTGAGACAGAAGGGGCCACGAACGACAGCCTTGAGGGCGCAAGGCGTCGCTGGGACTGACACGTAGGATCGAGCAAGGTGCCTTGCCAGCGTCTTCGCCTTGATTGGAATCGAACACCATAACCGGTAACAATCAGCCGCCAGCTCATACTTTTAAGCTGACAAGCTTCCTTTCATGGGAAGCTTAGCTCCAGCGTGGCGGTGTTCCGATATGATTTTTGAGCGCCTCGGTGAATGCTCTGATTTTAGCAGACGGCACTTGGAGCGCCCGAAGAAGGTATATCCCGGAAGGCCGTTCATTCCATGCTTCGCCCGACAGTGATAGGCGGACAAGATCACCCGCCTGGACGGAAGGCCCCGAGACCCAGCTCGGTAGGAACGCCACCCCCATCCCGGCGATCGCAGCCGCGTTCAGCGCTTCAAAATCGTCGGACCGGAATACGACGCGCTCGCACGCTTCCCCTGTCGGCGCGCCAAGAATATTAGACCAACCGAGAAGATCGTTGCCATGGAGCTTATCGAGGACACGATGTTGGCGAAGCGCATCTGCACTTTCCGGCACGCCGTAGTGCTCAAGATATGCGGGGCTCGCCACGACGATGCGATCAAGAGGCGCCAACTTGGTGGCTATCAGCGAGCTGTCCTGTAGATCACCCATCCTCACCACCAGATCGAGCCGCTCGGCGACCGGGTCGGCCAGCCTTTCGGTGAGATCCAATTCGACATTCAGGCTTGGATATTCGCGCGCGAGAGATGCCAGAACGGGAATGACGTAGCGCTTTCCGAAAGTCGGGAAACAGGCGACCCGCAGCGTGCCGATGACCGCGCCATCGAAAGCGGCGACCTCGGAATGGGTATCCGCCAGATCGTCAAGCAGGCGCTGGGCGCGCTCAAAAAGGTGACGGCCCGCATCCGTCAAAGACAGCGCCCGTGTCGAGCGAACAAGGAGAGCAACACCCAGATCCTGCTCCAATGCATCGATCTGTCGAACGACAGCCGAGGGCGTGACGGCCCGGCGCCGAGACGCAGCCGAAAAGCTTCCAGTTCGGACGACATCGACGTAAACCGCGAGATGTTCGGCGAAGCGTGGGTCCCTCATCTTTGCCTAGGACGCAAAACCGTTTCGACCATTCAGTTCGTTATCATCTGCAGGCATTCGGCGCACTTTCCTCGTCGTGAACGGGCGAACGCCCAACAAACAGAAGGAACACTACTATGGTCAAGGTCCTCGATACAATTCTCTCCCAGTCCGCCTATTCAGCCGAGATCGACGTTCCGCTCGAACAGATCGATATTGCTGACTGGCTGTTCAACCTGCCCGAAGCCGAATATCTTCGCTGCTGCCCGCCCGATCATATCGCTGCCGGCGTCACCTGGACCGACGACGGCCGTCGGATGTCGATCAATGTCGAGCAGATCGGTTCGGGCCTGGTCGTACAGCACTATGTGGCCGAAGTCGCCGAGCCGGCCTATTGCCGCATGAACTCGATCTCGGATGTGTTCACAGTCAATGGGCGCACGAAGGTCAACGTCATATGGGAACTGATCGCCGAGAAGATCGACGACAGAAGGACCCGCTATACAAACAAGGTCACCGCGCACCCGACGGATGCGTTCATGTGCTTCATCGAAGAGCATGGTGTCAGCTACGAAGAGGCCGTGGCAGCCCGTCAGGCCGCAGGCGGCGACCACAACAGCCGCGAGACACCACTGTTTGCTGCAAGCATCGCCCGGCGAGCGCTTTCGAAATAAGGAGCCGTTGCGATGAAAGCGATCATATTCGATGACTTCGGAACCGCGGATGTCCTGCGGCTTGGCGAAGCGTCCATGCCCGAAGTACGCCCCGACGATCTTCTGGTCAAGGTGATGGCGGCTGGCGTCAACCGAGCCGACCTCCTGCAACGGGAAGGTGTCTATGGCTCGCAAAGCTACGGCGACAGCACTATTCTCGGGCTTGAGGTCGCTGGAGAAGTCATTGCCATGGGTGACGCGGTGACCGGCTTTGCAGTCGGAGACCGTGTTATGGGCATCGTCGGCGGCGGCGCCTACGCCCAATATGCGCGTCTCGACAGCGGATTGGCCGCTGCCATTCCAGCCGGCATGTCCTTCACCGATGCAGCGGCGGTCATGGAGAGCTTCGTGACGGCCTGGGAGGCGCTTTCAAATCTCGGGAAAGCCGCAAAAGGTGAGACCGTCCTCGTTCACGCTGCTGCAGGCGGTGTCGGATCGGCTGCCGTCCAGCTCGCAAGGGCCGCCGGAGCGGCCGTGCTGGCCACGGCTTCTGCAAGCAACATCGAAAACGTGCTGTCACTCGGTGCAGATGCGGTCTTCGATTATAAGCAGGCCGACTTCGAGGCAGAGATCGTTACGCCCGCCTCTCGCGGCGTCAATCTGATCATCGACTTTGTCGGCGGGTCCTACCTCGCCCGCAACATTCGTAGTCTTGCGCCTGGTGGCCGGCTTGTCCAGGTCGGCCTGCTGGGCCGCGATAACGACGCCATCATTCCCCTCGACATCGTTCTTCACAACCACTTGCAATTGCTGGGGACGGTGATGAAATCCAGGTCACGGTCAGAAAAACGAGCGATGATCGGCCGGTTCAGGGAACAGGTGCTGCCGAGGGTTGGCCACGAGCTGAAGCCAGTCATTGGAGCGACGTATCCGCTCACCGCTGCATCGGACGCCCATCGCCGAATGGAGGCCGGCGGATTGTTCGGGAAGGTCGTTCTGGTGGGCTTTCATGAATGACACAGGCCTACGGTGTGCCACCCGCGCCCTGAAAGGATGTGAACCTTTGACCATGCTGTTCCAAACTCCCTCCGTCATATTCCCAAGTAAGGCTCAAGCGAGCCAAATGTTCGCT
>Ga0308158_10005484_pt1 | contig 10405 bp, 11 predicted proteins | sample PhyBR2_FD_201038 | JGI IMG/M metagenome (GOLD analysis project Ga0308158, IMG submission 201038) | Phyllosphere microbial communities from UC Gill Tract Community Farm, Albany, California, United States - DLSLB.R2 | ecosystem: Host-associated > Plants > Phyllosphere > Unclassified | place: USA...
GCTCGAACACTTTGCTAGCGGCTACGTGGCCAGTGCCATGTTCAGCGACAGCCCCGACAAAATCAGCGCGCACTTCGGCGAGCTGGCAGAAGGGCCGCAACTGAGCCTGATCGCTTCGGACAAGGATTTGGCCGACATGGAAGAACTCAGCTTTGACGAAGCCGCGGAGTGCTTCAAATCGAACATCGAGGCGTTGGCCAAGGCCGGCTTCGACGTGATCCTGATCGACAACGCACCGTCGCTGGGTACGACACTTGCCGCCTCGCTCTACGCGGCAGACAGTGTTATTTCCCCGATCAAGCCCGAGTATTACAGCATCATGGGTATCAAGAAGATGCTGACTGTGATTGCGAACGTCCGCAAGATCAATTCCAAGCTGCAGTTCCTCGGCATGGTGCCGAGCATGGTTGACATGCGCAACCCCAGCCACGTTCAGAACCTGGCCGAACTCCAGGAAGCATATCCAAACCTAATGATTCCATTGTCGATAGGTCTGCGCAGCAGCATCGCAGATGCGTTGGCTGACCAGATGCCGGTCTGGAAAATCAAAAAAACTTCCGCCCGCAAAGCCGCCCAGGAAATGCGCGCCCTCGCCGCCTACGCAATCGAAAAAATGGAGATTAAATAATGAACGCACCGCTGAAAAAGAAAGGCCGCCTGTCCGGTCTGCTGGACGATGCCGCAGCCGATAACGTCATCACCTCGACGCAAGAGGGCCAGGCCGCGCTGGCACCGACCGGCGCGCCAATGATGATCGACCTAAACAAGATTCATCCTGATCCCAATCAGCCACGGTCGCGGGATAACCCCGGATTCAGCCCGGAGAGCATTGCCGAGTTGGCTGCATCGTTTGGCCCGAATGGCCCGAAGTCGCCAATCTCGGTGCGGAATCATCCCGACATTCCAGGCCACTACATGATCAATCATGGCGAACGTCGCTACCTGGCCACGGAGTTCAAGGGCTTGCCACAGATCGGCGCATTCCTCGACAACGATCACAACGAAGATGACCAGGTTATCGAGAACGTGCAGCGTGAAGACATGCTGCCGCGTGAAATCGCAGCCTACATTGGTCGCAAGCTGCAGCAGGGTTTGAAGAAGAAGGACATCGCCGACCTGATCGGCAAATCGCCCTCCTTCATCACCCAGCACGCCGCATTGCTGGACTTGCCGGAACCCATTGCCAAGGTGTTCAACACGGGCCGAGCCAACGACGTGACGGTGGTAAGCGAGTTGCTGACAGCCTTCAAGAAGAACCCGAAGGAAGTCACGGTCTGGCTTGAGGATGAGAACCAGGAGGTGACGCGGGGCGAGGTCAAGCTGTTGCGCGAATTCCTGGACGAGAAACGCAAGAGCGAGCAAGGCGACCGCGATCCAGACACGGTTGACCTAGAGACGGGCATGACCGATAACGAAGCTGGCAACCAGGGACAAGGCAACGAGCCGAAGAAGGAGAAGGAAGTCGATCCCGAGAAATTGAAGAAGGCGATCATCCAGGTTGAGCACAACGGCCGCCCTGCCCGCCTCATCTTGACCCGCCGTCCACCTGCAGATGGTTACGCCTGGATGAAGTACGAGGACGACGGCGAAGAGTTCGAAGCCAGCTTGGCAAATGTGAAACTCATGGCGTTGATTGAGGGATAACAATGTTGGCGCAGTAATCGACTGGTTGCTGCGCCTATCTTTTGAATTTAAGTAGTGAGGATAGTGGAGTATGAATACGTTTATAAGCGAGTGCGAGCGCCTAGAACGTCAGCAGGCAGTGGACTTCGCCCGCGCCTCGCTGGCCCTTGAGGGGTTCAAATTATCTGAGATAGCCGAGAAAGAATCAGCTCGATTTGTCGCTGGAGAAGTAAACCTTGCTGAGTTCTTGAAGACCCTACGCTGAAATTGTCTTGCGGGACAAGCGCTGAAATTGTCTTGCCGGACAAGCGCTGAAGTTGTCTTGTACGGCGAACGCTGAAATTGTCTTACGCAACTACCACTGAAATTGTTCTGTACGGCAAACGCTGAATCTGTCTTACGAAACAATTCACTAATGCCTAATAGCCTCCCACGTGGAGGTTTTTTTGGGGCTGAGATTTAGCAGCTAAAATCGGGCCGCAGTAATAATAATAATACTATTCTTACTATTATTCGGGTAAGCTGTGCTATAGGTCTCGTACTTACATTGGAGACTTGGCATGGAAATCTCAAAGGAAGCCCGCGACCGCATCTTTGCCGCTGCTAACACGCTTTACGGACAAGCCGGTCAGGGTGGCGCGTTCCCGACTGTCGATGCTGTGCGTAAGCTGGCTAAGGTCAACATGAACGATGCGAGCGCCGGCATGAAGGAGTGGCGTCGGGCGCAGAGCGTTCAAGCTGCGCCGGTCGCCGTACAAGTCCCGGAAGCCGTTCAGCAGGCCGGCGCCGCAGCTGTGGCGACACTCTGGCAGGAGGCTCAGGACCTGGCGAATGAGTCCCTGCGCGCCGCTCAAGCCGGCTGGGAGGCCGAGCGGATCGAAGCCGAGACCCTGACTAAGCAGATCGGCGATGCATACGAGGCGTTGGTAGCGAATTTCGACGTGGCGCAGCTGGAGATTGCCGCCACCAAGGCGAGTCTCGACCAGGCCGAAGCGAACGCCCGCGAGTTCGAGTCCAAGCTCGATGATGCCACCCAGACGTTGACGGCCGCCGAGGCAGCGACGGCCACGGCCGAAGCGCGGGTTGTCGAAATCAAGCATCGCGCCGATGAATTGCGTGCCGAGCTGGATCATTCGCACCAAGAGGCTGCGCAGACCCGCGAAGAACTGGCGGCGGCACGTCAGGCCCACCAGGCCGAGATCGAGGCTCTAAGGGCTGCTATGGCGTCCCAGCAGGCACGCACGGACGACGCGGTAGCGAAGGCCGAGGGGGCGGCCGGCGCGCTCAAGGCGGAACTGGCGGCTACGCACGCAAAATATGAAGAAGTGGCCAAGGAGGCCGCTGCAACCATTGACGCATTGCGGTCCGACCTGGCGACCGTCCGGGCTAAGGCAGAGGCGGCGCAGGAGTCGTTGAAGGTAGAGCGTACGCATGCCGCCGCCGAGGTCCAGCGACTGGCGCAGCAGCTGGACCAGGCTAAAGCGGAACGTGACCAGGTAGCGCAAACAGCGGCCCAGGCCCGCGAAGAGGCGGCCACGCTGCGAGGTCGTATGGATGCGATCACCGAGCAAAATGCGCAGCTCATGCAGTCGGTTAAAGGTAGTCAGGTGAACGGCGGCTCAAAGCAATGAATGGGAGCGCTCCCGTCATGGCTGCCTACGACTCGCTGGCGCAATGTTGTAGAAATCTCACCAATTCCCACTTTTTCTTTGTCATGAGGCTGAAATACCTGTTTTTATCGTAATAAACCGAAAACGGATCGGCTAAAATGGTGTTGTTCCAATGTAACTATACCTATAGCGCGTTAGTGCCGACGATGCTATTTTGACCATTCACTTTCGGGAGTAATTTGATGAAGCAGCGCCTTCTTGTAATGAACGGCCAGCGGTTAGTTCAGAGCGAAAAAGGCGGCGAATGGAACACCGATAAAGTAGAGAAAGCTGGTACGGTCAAGCCGGGTATTTACAACATTCATTTGTCCACTCAAGCCGACAAGGCGAAGGCCCACGACGGCCCTGTCATCCACGCTGACAAGGACCATGTGTATCAACAGGTCGGCAGGAACTTCGTCAAGCACGACCGCTCTGATTTCGGTAAAGTCCCTGAAATTGGTAGCAATTCCACCATAAAGTACGATAATGGGAAGGCAACCGTTTCCGCGTCTTCAATAAAGCTTGGGCGCGGAATTTCCTAGGAAACTTTAGCGGCTAAAATTGGAGGTGGGCATGAACCAGCAGCGGGAACAACTGCAACAGCAGACCAGGGCGATGCAGCAGGCCGTCAATTCATCGTTCGATGCAGAGGCCCAGGCGGATGGCTTGCTGGAGCGCGCAAATGCAGAGCAGGCCGAACAAGCGGCCTTGCTCGATACGCCGTCCATCGAAAGCCAGTACGCCACTGCCCTCGCCGCGCAGATCGAGAACAAGCATGACCAGGTGGAGCGCATTGAGGACCGCTTGGAAAACCTGATCGAGCAACAGTCGTCCCGCCTACAGCAATCCCGGTCACAGCAACCAGGACTAATCGCGTTGCCGAGCACGAAGGCGAAATGGCAACAGCAGCTACAGCAGCAGCAAAGCACGATGCAGCGCCTTCAAGGTCGCCTGGAAATGGTCAGGGAAATCAAGGACGGCATGGGCGCGCATGCCCCCCGCATCGAGGAACTGGCCGTCAAGAAGCTACGACACGATGAACCCGGCCTGGCCAGCGAATGGGGCGAGCAGCAGGCCGCAATTCGTCGTCATCAGGTCCTGCAGCGGAAGAAGGAAATGGAGCAACGCCAGCAGAGTACCGGCCTCGGAAAAGCCTTGGGAGCCTCGCAAACCCTCATCCTGTCCGTCAACACGCGGACATAAAAAAAGCCCGGCAAGCCGGGCTTTTTTTTCGAGCGGCAGGCTCAATGCACGACCGCCCACAGAGCAACAGCAGCGGCCGCCATCGTCACACACGCCGCAAAGACGTTCAACGTAGCGATCCTTTTGGCATCACGAACTGGCGCCGTCAGTTTGGCCAGGGCAGCGTCAATCTCCTTTGCGACACCGGCCGACGTGCTACGCGCCCCTTCCTGCATCAACTGGTCGATGGCATCTTTGGCAGCGCTGAGAGATGCGTTCAGGATGCGTTCGGCCTTTTCCCTGGCGTCATTCCCCCATCTGAGAGCCAGCGCTTCCAGTTCTTCCTTGTACTGGTCGAGTTGAGCCTGTTGGGCCTTCGCGCTGTCCTGCAGTAGTCGATTGTTGATCGTCTGCAGTACCAGGATCGGATCGTCCCTGGACACGGCTATACCGTGCTTGTGGGCGATTTCCTTGATGACTTCCTCGATCTGGTCGCTCATCACAGCACCGTCGCGTTTTCGAGTTGACCGTAAATCTGGCCCTTGATGATCTTGAGGCGTTGGCGGGTCATGATCGTCAACGAGTCCTGAGCGATGGCCTGGTCGAAGGTCAAACGCTCCTGCAGCATATCGCCCAGGTCGCGCCCGTATGTCTCATTCTTGAGCGCCGGAATCTGGATGAGAGCGGACACCCGAGCCTTGTTGGTCGTATAGGCCTTCATCTGCTCGAAACCCTTGCCCTCATGTTCGATCGGTCCCCAAAACGGGTTTAGCCAGACAACAAACTGTGCTTCGTCCGGGAACTGGCTCACAAGCTGGTTGAACCCGCTGACAGTATCGAGCAGCGCCTGTCCACCTGTCACAACCGTGTGGACGATGAGCTGATGGCCCATGTCAGCCAACAACGCCGGCACCTGGTTGCTGATTAGGAAGTGGGAGAGTGGCACGAACGAACTGGCGCCGTTGTCAATGATCACGTCGCCTTTTGCGGCCGCGATCATTTCCACCAGCGTGTCGAAGCTGCGCGGGTTGATTTCGTCCGCTTCCATGATCTGCAGCCGCTTGACGTTCAGCGCTTTGTAGCCGTGGAAGGTTGCGTTGACCGGATCGGTATCGATGCAGGTCGGATCGTTACCCTTCTCAGTGCTGTACTGAGCCAGGATCGCGGCGGCCACGGATTTACCCACGCCGCCCTTTCCCTGCAAGATGATGTGTACTTTTGCCATTATATCAATTCCTTAACGTCAGGTTGCGAGTTGAAGTTGAAGCCTGGTGTTGCGTCGGGTGCTTTGACTTTCGGCTCAGAAGTGGCAGGTGCGGCCGATGTTTTGCCGCCCTTGTTGGTCGGCTGCTGCTGTGCCGAGGGTGTTTTTGCTGGAACAGAATCGGCCGCGTTCGCTGCCTTCGCTGCCTTCGCTGCCTTCGCCCGAATATGCCGGTTGACGTAGTTGAGGAAGGTGTCATATCCGAACGCGACACGTTTTTCCTCGTGCATGTTTGCCCATATCGTTTTCACCGCGTATCCCGCCTCAATGGCCAGTTGGATATCGCCGCGCACAGCCAGGAACGCGACTAGGTTCTTGTCGCGTTTCGTGTTGGATTCCCGCCGCTTGACCCACTCGGCAAGTTGATCGGGGTAAGACTTCGCCATATCAATTTTTCGTCTACTGGTTGTTCAATTTTGGGCCGATTTTTAGCCGATTTTTCCCCGGCTGACCACGATTATAGGCCGTATACGTCAAATTTCGCCATATCCGTTGCAGAAAAGGCGTGTTTTACTGCTTTAAAAGAGGATAAATCGAAAATGGAGTGGTATCATTTCTTGGCGTAACTGACTCGTAGAGTCGGGCAGGATAGGTGAAGATAGCTATCCCCCAAGGGGGCTATCTCTCTTCACTCTCCCTTATTCGCACCTTCGGTGCTCAACGGGACTCCTGCTCTGCGAGGCACGCGGCTGCCGCCGCTATATCAACCCCATCACGGCCAAGACATGAGCGACAAAGAAACAAAAGTGACTCGCAAGCACAAGCACCTGCGGGTGCCCGTGCTTCCCGAGGAAGAGGCGGAAATCGCCCGTAACGCGAAGGCCGCCAACCTCCCCGTGGCGGTCTTCCTGCGGACCATCGGACAAGGTTATGAGGCGCGGAGCATCCTGGACAATCGCCGCGTGGAGGAACTGCTACGCATCAATGGCGACCTCGGCCGCTTGGGCGGCCTCCTGAAACTCTGGCTGACCAACGACGAGAGGACGGCCGAATTCGGCGAAGCGACGATCCGGGCTGTTTTGTCGAAGATCGAATCGACCCAGGATCAAATGCAGAGCGTCATGCGCGAAGTCCTGATCCCGAAGGCCGAGCGATGAAAAATTTAGCCGCTAAATTTTTGGAGCGTGCTGCATGATCGCCAAGCACGTTCCCATGAAGTCGCTCCAGAAAAGCAACTTTTCTGAGCTTGTCGAGTACATCACCGATGAACAAGAGAAGCACGAGCGCGTGGGAGCCGTCACCACTACTAATTGCCATTCCGAGCAGGCCGACATTGCCGCGCTGGAAGTGCTCAACACGCAGCTGCTCAACACCCGCTCCGAAGCGGACAAGACCTACCACCTGATTGTGAGCTTCCGCGTAGGCGAACTGCCCGATGAGGAAACGCTGAAAGCCATCGAGGAACGCATTTGCGCCGGCATCGGGTTTGCCGGCCATCAACGCGTCAGTGCCGTACACCACGACACTGACAACGTGCATATCCACATCGCCATCAACAAGATTCACCCGACCCGCTACACGATCCACGAGCCTTTCAACGCGTATCACACGCTTGGCCAACTATGCGACAAGCTGGAGGACGAATACGGTCTGCAGAAGGACAACCACAAAGCCGGCAAAACCGGCAGCGAGAACCGCGCTTCCGACATGGAGCGGCATGCGGACGTTGAAAGCCTGCTGGGCTGGATCAAGCGGGAATGCCAGGACCAGATACGCGGCGCGCAATCCTGGTCCGCGCTGCACCAGGTCATGCGGGACCACGGATTGGAAATCCGCGAGCACGGCAACGGCCTCGTCATATCGGCCGAGAACGGCATCACGGTCAAGGCCAGTTCTGTCAGCCGGGAATTCTCGAAACAGAAGCTCGAAGGCCGGCTTGGCGGTTTTACCAAGTCAGCGTTGTCGGGCGCAGCGAACCCGAAGAAGCGCTACGACAAGCAGCCCATGCGCTCGAAGGTCAACACCGTTGAACTGCACGCCAGGTACAAGCACGAACAGCAAAACTCGATGGCCAACCGCGCCGACGAGTGGGCCAAGGCCGTCGCACGGAAAAACCGGCTGATCGAGGACGCGAAGCGCAGCGGCAGGTTGAAGAGGGCGACGATCAAGATCAGCGGCGCACCCGCCATGGGCAAGCGGCTGATGTACGCCGCCGCGAGCGCGACCCTTCGGGCCGACATCGCCGCGATCAACAAGCAGTACAAACAAGATCGGCAGGAAATCTACGAGAAGTACCAGCGTCGGACGTGGGCCGACTGGCTCCGCAGCGAAGCCCTCAAAGGCGACAAAGAGGCCTTGGAGGCGTTGCGGGGGCGCGAGGCTACCACGGGCCTCGCCGGCAACACGATGGTCGGGAAGGGCGCTCAAAAGCCGTTTGAGGCGCCGTTCCAGCGTGACGGCATTACCAAGCGCGGAACCATCATCTACAAGGTCGGCGACAGTGCCGTCCGGGACGACGGCGACAAGCTCAAGGTCTCCCGAGGCGCCGACGACGCAGCGATGCTCGCAGCGCTGCGCATGGCGCAGGAACGCTACGGCGACCGGATCACCGTCAATGGCACGGCCGAGTTCAAGGAACGGATCGCCCGCGCCGCCGCAACAGCCAATCTCGCAATCACGTTTGACGACGCAGCCCTGGAAGCGCGCCGCCAACAATTAGTCCAACCACTTACCACGAAGGAGAAACCCCATGTCAGCAACGACAGACAAAACCGAGGACGAACTGATCGAATCCGCACTGGCGGCCCTGGACACGCCGCCACCCGAGCCGCCGCAGCCCGAGCCGCCGCAGCCGGAAGAGCCGCAGGAGCCACCGGAGCCGCTGGACCTGCAGGAGCCACCGGAGCCGAACGGATCGGTCAGCATGGACGACATGCCATCGGTGCCAAGTCCCACGCTCGAAGCGCTGGAAAAAACCCGCCACCCCAAGAAAAAAACGCTGTGCGAGACCTGTCCCAACGCAGTGTGGTTCACGTCTCCGAGCGAGGTGAAGTGCTATTGCCGGGTCATGTACCTGGTCATCTGGAGCAGCAAGGAGCCAAACCAGATCACGGGGTGCGACGGGATATACATCGGCCAGGAATAACAAGACGGTCCACGCCGGTACAGCCGACAGCACCGCACGGCCAGGCCATGCCAGGCGCCGGCAAGACGAAGATCGGCAAAGTGGGCATGTCGCCACCGCCAGGCAGTAAGGATCGCCTACGGCGCCTGTCCCAACTCGGCTCGCTGGCCCAACTTGGATCGATGTCAATTGGCGAGCCGGCCCCGGCGCCGGCGAATCCGACGCCGCCAGCTGCCGGCCAAGCCGCCCCGACCGTTGTGGCCGCCGTGGCCGCCGTGGCCGCGCCGGCGCCCTGGACTGCACCCGCAGTCACCACGCCGACCGCCACGCCGGCGCAACCTCCGCGAGAAAAGCCGAAGTCGGCGAAGAAGGAGGCCGGCACGCGCCGCGACATATTCGGGCTTGATCCCAAGCCGGCAGGGGAGGCGGCAGCGGAAAAATATATCGCTGAGCGGGAGCAGAAACGCGCCAAAATGTTCGATATACCGAAGCATGTCAAGTATAATTTTACTAATGATGCGACCGTTGTTTTCGGCGGTGTGCGTCAAGTCGATGGGCAGAATCTCGCCTTGCTCAAGCAAGGCGATGAAGTCGCTGTTCTACCAGTGGACGAAGCAACCGTACGCCGCCTGAAACGCGTGAGTGTTGGGGATCAAGTCAGCGTGACCGCCAAGGGCGCCATCAAAACGAAAGGACGAAGCAGATGAAAGACCGGTTCAACAACGCGGTAGGCCCGCAAGTCCGGGCCAAGAAGAAGGGGCCAGGGAAGGTCATTCCGGCCCTGGCGGTCGTGACGATGGGCGCGGGCCTGCAGGCCGCGACCCAATTCTTTGCCAACGACATGCGGTATCAGGATGCCCTCGGGCCGCATATCAACCACTACTACCCGACGTGGGGCATCATCCAGTGGGCGTCGAAGTGGTATTCGCAGTACCCGGACGCGTTCATGCGCGCCGGCAGTATGGGCGTGTCGGTGGCCGGTATCGGCCTTATCAGCCTGGTCGTGGCCAAGATGGTCATGGCCAACACGTCGAAGGTTAACGAGTTCCTGCATGGTTCGGCGCGCTGGGCGAACAAGAAGGACATCGAGGACTCCGGCCTGCTGCCACGTCCTCTCAAATGGCACGAAATCATCCGGGGCATACAGCCGAAGCTCAGTCGCGGCGTGTACGTGGGCGCGTGGGTCGATGGCGGCGGCAAGTTGCATTACCTGCGGCATGACGGCCCCGAACATTGCCTGATGTATGCGCCGACGCGATCCGGCAAAGGGGTCGGACCTGTCACCATGACGCTGCTGTCATGGCCACACAGCACCGTCGTCACCGACCTAAAAGGCGAACTGTGGGCCATGACGGCGGGCTGGCGGCGCGAGCACGCGAACAATCTGGTACTGCGCTGCGAACCGGCCGATCCGAACTGCGATGTGTTCTTCAACCCAATGGAGGAAGTCCGGGTTGGCACCGGACACGAAGTCGGCGACGTGCAGAGCCTGGCCACGCTGATTGTCGATCCTGATGGCAAGGGTCTCGAATCGCACTGGCAGAAGACGAGCCAGGCGCTGCTGGTGGGCATGATCTTGCACGCGCTCTACAAGCACAAGAACGACGGCACGCCTGCCAC
>Ga0308158_10005487_pt1 | contig 10401 bp, 8 predicted proteins | sample PhyBR2_FD_201038 | JGI IMG/M metagenome (GOLD analysis project Ga0308158, IMG submission 201038) | Phyllosphere microbial communities from UC Gill Tract Community Farm, Albany, California, United States - DLSLB.R2 | ecosystem: Host-associated > Plants > Phyllosphere > Unclassified | place: USA...
CGTGGATTGTCATAGCGGCAAAGAGCTGCAGAGTGCGGTGTTCAGCTATCCGCGCTGGCAACAGGGCTTATACAGCGATCCGCACACTAACCGTTTTCGTCACCATCCACAGGATTACATCGACGCTATGGAGCAGGCGCTGCTCGGCGTGCTGAATGCACTGAGCGAAGATCAGCGCAATGCCGTGGTCGGCATTGGCGTTGACAGTACCGGCTCAACGCCGGCGCCTATCGACCGCGACGGCAATGTGCTGGCGCTGCGTCCGGAGTTCGCTGAGAACCCCAACGCGATGTTCGTGTTGTGGAAAGATCATACTGCTATAGAAGAAGCGGAAGAGATTAATCAGCTTTGCCACAGCGGCCGCTTCGAGGATTACAGCCGCTACATCGGCGGCATTTACTCCTCGGAGTGGTTCTGGGCGAAGATTCTGCACGTGTCGCGTGAAGATGCGGCCGTGCGTGAAGCCGCCGTCTCCTGGGTGGAGCTGTGCGACTGGGTGCCTGCCCTGTTAAGCAGCACCACCGCGCCAGAGAAGCTGCGTCGTGGCCGTTGTGCCGCCGGGCATAAAGCGCTATGGCATGACGACTGGAACGGCCTGCCCGATGTCGATTTCCTTAATGCGCTCGACCCGCTGTTAACCCAGCAGCTCGACTCCCCTCTGTTTACGGATACCTGGACCGCTGATGTGCCGGTCGGCACGCTCAGTCCGGAATGGGCGAAGCGTCTTGGCCTGACCCAAACCGTTACACTCTCCGGTGGCGCATTTGACTGTCATATGGGCGCCGTGGGTGGCGGTGCCAAACCTTATACGCTGGTGAAAGTGATTGGCACCTCAACCTGCGACATCCTGATTGCTGATGCGGAAAAGGTCGGCGACCGCGATATCAAGGGTATCTGTGGTCAGGTGGATGGCAGCGTCGTACCTGGCGCTATCGGGCTGGAAGCAGGTCAGTCTGCCTTTGGTGATATCTATGCCTGGTTCAGCCGCTTACTGGGCTGGCCATTGCAGCTGGCGGCCCAGCAGCATCCGGCGCTGAAACCTCAGCTGGCTGAGATGCAAAAGAATCTGATTAAGGATCTCACCGAGGCCTGGGCTGCCAATCCGCAGCTCGACCATCTGCCGGTGGTGCTGGACTGGTTTAACGGTCGCCGCACACCGAATGCGAATCAGCGTCTGAAAGGGGTGATTACCGACCTGAATCTGGGCACCGATGCCCCTGCACTTTTTGGTGGTCTGGTCGCGGCAACCGCATTTGGCGCCCGCGCCATTATGGAGTGCTTCGAGCAGCAGCAGATCCCGGTCGGGAGCATTCTGACCCTTGGCGGCATCGCGCGAAAATCTCCGGCGATTATGCAGGCCTGCTGCGATGTGATGAACCGGCCACTGGATATCGTCGCCTCTGACGAGTGCTGTGCACTGGGTGCGGCCATTTTCGCCGCCGTTGCCGCCGGTGTTCACGCCAGCGTCCCGGATGCTCAGCAGGTCATGGCCAGTCCGATTGCCGTGACGCTGCAGCCCGATCCGGCGCGCGTCGCCCGCTATCAACAACTTTATCAACGCTATCAACAATGGTGCGTGACGGCTGAACCGCAATACGCCGCTCGCCCCGCTTCCGCGACGAGCCTGGCCCAACAGGCGTAATTGTTGCAGGCAGTCTGGACACGGACAGCGCGGAGCAACCAGGTGTACACGGCGTACGTGAGGATTGTGAGCACTGTCCAGGTTCAGAATGACAAATAAAATAGCCTATTAGGGTAGGCTCAAAGTAAAGGAGTGGTTTATGGAACAGTCAAACAGCTACAGCGTGTGGTTTGTCATCGGCACGCAGCACCTCTATGGGGCGGAGACGTTACGCCAGGTTGAACAGAATGCCCGTCAGGTTGTCGACGGTTTAAATCAGGCGGGTTTACCACTACGTCTGGAGCTGAAACCGCTGGTGAAATCACCGGATGAAGCGCTGGCCCTGTGCCGCGACGCAAACTACGACAAGCAGTGCGTCGGGATCATTACCTGGCTGCATACTTTCTCCCCGGCCAAAATGTGGATCGGCGGCCTGAGCGTACTGAATAAGCCGCTGCTGCAATTCCATACCCAGTTCAATGCCGAGATCCCGTGGGACAGCATGGACATGGACTTTATGAACCTGAACCAGACCGCGCACGGCGGCCGTGAGTTCGGTTTCATCGGCGCGCGCATGGGCCTGCAGCACAGCGTGGTGACCGGTCACTGGCAAGACAGCGCCAGCCAGCAGCGTCTGGGCAACTGGATGCGGGCGGCTCTGGCTAAACAGGCCAGCCAGCAGCTGAAAGTCGCCCGTTTTGGCGACAACATGCGTGAAGTGGCTGTGACCGAAGGCGATAAAGTCGCCGCACAGATTCAGTTCGGTTATTCAGTGAATAGCTGGGGCGTTGGCGATTTGGTTGAGGTGATCAACGGCGTCAGCGATGGCGACGTGAACGCGCTGATCGACGAGTATGAAAGTCTGTATCGCTTTACCGATGTCGCCGCGTCTGGCGGTGAAAAGCGTCAGAACGTGCTGGATGCTGCACGTATCGAACTCGGTCTGAAACGTTTTCTGGAAGCAGAGGGCTGCCACGCCTTCACCACTAACTTCCAGACGCTGCACGGCATGACGCAGTTACCTGGTCTGGCCGTTCAGCGCCTGATGGGTCAGGGTTATGGCTTCGCAGGCGAAGGAGACTGGAAAACCGCTGCCCTGCTGCGCATTTTCAAAGTGCTGGCCGGCGATCGTAAAGGTGGCACCTCATTTATGGAGGATTACACCTATCACTTCTCACCGGGCAACGATTTAGTGCTTGGCTCGCACATGCTGGAAGTCTGCCCGTCGATTGCCATTGAAGAGAAACCCTTAATCGATGTGCAGTTCCTGGGCATTGGTGATAAAGCCGATCCGGCACGTATGATTTTCTCCACGCCAGCCGGTCGTGCGGTTAACGCCAGCGTGATTGATATGGGCGATCGTTTCCGTCTGCTGGTTAACGTGGTGGATGCTATCGAACAGCCGAAACCGTTGCCGAAGTTGCCGGTTGCACGCGCACTGTGGAAAGCGCAGCCATCACTGGCGACCGCCTCCGAAGCGTGGATTCTGGGCGGCGGCGCGCACCATACGGTGTTCAGTCAGGCGCTGACGCTGGAGGATATGTATCTGTACGGTGAGATGAACGACATTGAAGTGCTGGTGATTGATGAGCACACGCGTTTGCCTGCGTTTAAAGACGCGCTGCGCTGGAACGAAGCGTATTACCGTCTGAAACGTTAATTAGCGATCATTGGCGCCTTAGGATTCTTTAAAAGATAGTTTCAGGGAAGATAAGGCGCCGTTTGGTAGAAAATTAGTGCAATTCAGTCGGAAATGGCGGGCGTTGCGTAAAGACGCCGTAAATACATCCCTGTAGGCTCTGCCGCCGCATCCATGCGGCGGACGCTTTACTCCACTGCCCGCCATCCCCTCCTTAATTTTGCATTTTTGCGAATATTCAAAAACTCAGCATAATCAGCATGTAATAAAAGCCCTTACTGGGAAAGTCCCATTTCGCTGCAACTGTGCACTCCATTATTTCAATTTCGCACTGCCCTTTACAGCAATGATTAAGCCCAACCGGGAAGGAATGGCATGCCTGAAGAGCAAAGCGTCCGCGCCAGGGATGGCGCGGCCGATCCGCATGGATGCGGGAATCCTTTGCGATCAGGCATACCTTTCCTGACCTTACACCTGAATCCCATAGCAATTGTTTTCCCGGTAATACATAAGAGCACCGGTCTCTTTGCTAAAACTCAACTCTTTCATCATCTTGCACTTTCTCCCACCAGCCTGTATTGCTACATACCTGATAAAACAAGGTGCCAACGCCATGCAAATTGCCGATCTGAACCAGCATCCTGACTACGCCCTACAAACCGCACAACTGCTGCACACCGAATGGTCACATCTTCCTGCATGGTCGCATCAGCCCACCATCCTTGCGCGTTTAACAAAACGGAATCAGACCGGCTCGTCGGAATTTACCCTCGTCGCCACATCGGACGGCAAAACGGTTATCGCGACCTGTAGCGTCATCCGTTATGAACTGGACGACATCGCGGCAAGGGAATACTGGATTGGCGAAGTAGTGACGGATAAGAAATTCAGGGGCCAGGGCGTGGCGAAAGCCTTAATCCAGCAAGCGATTGCCCGGGCAAAACACCCGCAGATTGGCGAGTTCTGGCTCTATACACCCGATCAACAGGCGTACTATCAGCGTTCAGGATGGCAGGCGGTGGAACAGCGGCACATCGCGGGTGAAGAAGTCACGGTGATGGTGCTGCATCTGGCGCAGTAAAAGGCGGCTCCTGAGAGCCGCCATTAACCAGAATACGCAATACTCAGCCAGGGATGCGTTTGACGGGTGCGTTCTGCTGACGATCCCAGATCACCGTCAGTAACCGCTGCAGCGCGATAAACGCAAACAGCAGAATCCCGATGGCGATCTTGGTCCACCACGAACTCAGCGTGCCGTCGAAGTTAATCCATGTCTGAATCAGTCCCTGAATTAACACGCCAAACAGCGTGCCCAGCACAGTTCCGACGCCACCCGACAACAACGTGCCGCCAATCACCACTGACGCAATCGCATCCAGCTCCACACCCAGCCCGGCCAGCGCATAACCTGCCGAGGTATAGATAGAGAACACAATGCCCGCCAGCGTTGCCAGCGTGGTGGAAAGCATATAAATCTTAATGGTCGTCGCACGGGTTGAAACACCCATCAACTGAGCGGACGTCATATTGCCGCCGATAGCGTAAACCCGGTTACCGAAGCGTGTGCGATGCGCCAGAATAATCCCGCCAAATACCACAACCAGCATAATCACGGCCAGCAGGCTAAGACGCCCTCCGCCCGGCACTTTCCACGCCAGACTTGAAAGCAGGGTATAGAACGGATGATCGATTGGAATCGAGTTCTCGGACACCAGATAGCTGCAGCCGCGCAGGAAAAACATCCCCGCCAGCGTAATGATAAAGGCCGGGATCTTCAGTGCATCAATCAGCCAGCCCATCATGGCACCGAACAGCGCACCCAGTGACAGAATCAGCGCAAACGCAAGCAGCGGATCGACATGGAAATCACCAATTGCTCGCGCCAGAAACACACCGGTAAACGCAATGACTGCGCCGACTGACAGATCGATACCACCGGATAAAATCACAAAGGTCATGCCGACGGCGATAATGCCGAGGAAAGCGTTATCGGTCAGGATATTGCAGATGACCCGGGTGGAGGCAAAGCCTGGAAACTGACTCAGACAAAAAAGGTAACCTGCGACAAACACCAGCAAGGTGATCATCAGCGGAAGATGACGTTTGATCATGTCGGGCGTCTCCGTTTCAACATCGCAATAAACCGCGGTGACTGCAGCAACAGCACGCACATCACCACCACCGCTTTCACGACCTGATTCAGCTCAGGCGGGAAGCCAGAAAGCAAAATCCCGGTATTCATCGACTGAATAATCAGTGCGCCAATCAGCGACAACACCAGATTAAAGCGCCCCCCCATCAAAGATGCCCCACCAATGACCACGGCGAGAATTGCATCCAGCTCCAGCCATAAACCCGCGTTATTGGCATCCGCACCGCGAATATCTGCTGCGACGATCAGACCCGCGACGGCGGCACAGACGCCACTGATCGCATAAGTGGACATTACGACCAGCCAGCCCGTCACACCCGCATTGCGCGCAGCGCGCAGGTTAATCCCCACGGCTTCGATAAACAGACCCAGCGCGGTTTTGCGCGTCAGCAGCCAGACGGCCAGCGCCACCACCAGCGTAATCCAGACCGGCACCGGCAACATCCATAGTGAGCCATTACCAAACCAGCCAAGACTGTCGCTATCGAACGTCACAATCTGTCCCTGAGTAATCAACTGAGCGATACCGCGTCCGGCCACCATCAGAATCAGCGTGGCAACAAACGGCTGAATCCGCAGCAGCGCCACCAGCACCCCATTCCACAAACCACAGGCTAAACCGGTGCCCAGCGTACAGAGAATAATAAACGGCACACCGTGCCCGGCCACGGTGAGTGTGGCGGCCGTCGCGCCCGCTATCGCCATCACCGCCCCCACGGAAAGATCGATGCCGCCAGTCGCGATCACCAGCGTCATCCCAATCGCCAGCAGGGCAACCGGTGCCGCACGGTTAAGAATATCGATTGGACTGCCGAACAGACGGCCATCCTGCAGATGCACCGCAAAAAAGTTACTGGCCACCAGACTGTCGATCAACAGCACCAGCAGCAGCGCGGCGATTTGCGGCATCCCTGGCGGGAGTTTTAGCTTACGACGTGGCGTTTTTTCAGATGTCATGGGAGACTCAAGCATGTTTTGCCCCTCCGTCTGCGATAGCATTGACGATCGACGCCACGGATAGCTGCTCCAGCGGAATTTCAGCCACCTGCTTCAGATCGCGCATGATCAACACCCGATCGGCATAACCGACCAGCTCTTCGAGTTCAGAGGAGATCACCAGCAGCGCCAGACCATCGGCGCACAGGGATTCAATTAAACGGATAATTTCGGCGTGCGCGCCTACATCAATACCGCGCGTCGGTTCGTCGAGGATTAAAAACTGGGGTTTAGTGACCAGCCAGCGCGACAGCAACACCTTCTGCTGATTGCCGCCCGATAACAGCTCCACCGGCTGCTCTGCATGCGGCGTGCGAATGCCCAGACTTTTGATAAAACGATCGGCAATCGCCTGCTGCTCACGCTTCTTAATCGGCCGTAACCAGCCGCGTTGCGCCTGCAGTGCCAGAATAATATTTTCGCGCACCGAGGCCGCGCCAATAATCCCGTCAGTCTTACGATCCTCCGGGCAAAAACCCATGCCGAGTTGTGACGCTTTCGCCGGGTTGGTAATGCGCTGCACTTTGCCTTTGATCTTCGCGGTTCCGCGATCGGCACGACGAATACCAAATAATACCTCGGCAGTTTCGGTACGGCCTGAACCCAGCAGACCGGCCAGGCCGACGACCTCACCGGGACGTACCGACAGGTTAAAGGGTTCAATGGTGCCCTTCCTGCCGTAATCTTCAAACGACACGACCGGCTGATTGCTGCGCAGCGTACTGCCCTGACGCTGTAACGCCGTCTCCAGCAGTTCGCGACCCAGCATCAGCTTAATCAGTTCAATCTGCGGCAGCGTGGCAGTATCGCGGGTGGCGATAAACTGCCCGTTGCGCAGTACGGTAATCCGGTCAGTAATGCGGTACACCTGGTCGAGAAAGTGGGTCACAAAAATCAGGCTCATCCCCCTGGCTTTTAACTGCGCCATCAGGGTAAACAGCATCTCAACTTCGCTGGCATCCAGACTGGCTGTCGGCTCATCGAGGATCAGCACCTGGGCCGACAGATCCACCGCGCGGCAGATGGCGATAATTTGCTGCATCGCCACCGAGTAGTGGCCAAGCGGGCGCGTAACATCAAGGGAAAAACCGTAGTTCCGCATTAGCGCATCGGCATCGCGCACCATCTTCCGACGGTCGATCATGCCAAAGCGGCGCGGCTCACGGCCAATATAGAGGTTATCCGCCACCGACATGTTCGGCAGCATATTCACTTCCTGATAGACGGTGCCGATGCCCATCTCCTGCGCCTGCGCCGTATTATGCGGCGTAATGGGCTCTCCATTCAGGGTGATAGTGCCCGCATCGCGCGTGTAAACCCCGGTCAGCACTTTAATCAGGGTGGATTTGCCCGCGCCGTTCTCGCCCAGCAGCGCCATGATCTCCCCTTTACGGATATCAAAGGAAACATTGCTCAGCGCTTTGACGCCGGGAAACCCTTTGCTGACGCCGCTGATAGATAACAGCGGTGTTTCATTTTGCGTGGTCATTCTGCTCACTCCGCCTTACGTCATGAAAAACCGCCCCGTAGGGCGGTCTGCGGCTGGTCTGTGGCGGGTCTGTGAATCAGTAACCCATACCATTTTTCTTATCCAGCTCCTTCTGCGCATCAGCAGGCAGGAACAGCTTCGACTCGGTCTTGATCACTTTTGGCGGCAGCGTGCCATCTTTCTTGAATTTTTCCAGCGCATCAAACGCCGGGCCAGCCATATCTGGCGTCAGCTCGACGTTGGCGTTAGCCTCACCCGCCAGCATCGCTTTATAGATATCCGGTACACCATCAATTGAGCCGGTAAGAATATCTTTGCCTGGTTTCAGCCCCGCTTCTTTAATCGCCTGGATGGCACCGATCGCCATGTCATCGTTATGCGCGTAAACCATGCAGATGTTTTTGCCGTTGTTCTCTGCCTTGATAAAGCTCTCCATCACCTCTTTACCTTTACTGCGGGTAAAGTCACCGGACTGCGAGCGAATCACTTTAATATTTGGATGGTTGCTGATCGCCTCGGCAAAGCCTTTCTTACGGTCGATCGCCACGCTGGCACCCACTGTGCCCTGCAGTTCCACCACGTTACACTGCTTGTCGCCCACGGTTTTCACCAGCCAGTCGCCAATCAGTTTGCCTTCCAGCACGTTGTCCGCCGTCACCACCGCCTGATAGAGCGATTTGTCTTTCACCACGATGGCGCGGTCCAGCAGGTAAACCGGGATTTTGGCATCTTTGGCTTCTTCCAGGACCGGCTCCCAGCCAGTCTGTACAACAGGCGCAATAAAGATGGCATCAACGCCCTGCGCGATGAATGAGCGTACGGCTTTGATCTGGTTCTCTTGTTTCTGCTGTCCATCGGCGATTTTCAGGGTGATTCCGCGTTTTTTGGCTTCGCTTTTCGCTACGTTGGTTTCCGCTGAGCGCCAGCCAGATTCCGAACCGACCTGCGAGAAGCCGACCGTCATATCTGCGGCAAGTACCGGGCCGGTTAACGCGGCGCTGACCAGCGTGGTCAGAAGTAAACGTTTCCACATAGTTTTCATTCCTCTGAAAGGCGTTTGCTGTTTAGGGTAGAGAGCCTGCTTAGACTGGACTAAAAAAGGGTGCATAATGGCGACATACTTCACAAAATAGAGCAATTTAAAGGAGTTACGTGCAGAGTCGCGGGTTCGCTGGCTGGGGTATTATGGATAAAACGGCTGATTTAAATGACAATGCCCGTTAAATAATTGTAATAAACAGAATCGCTTATGTTTAACGCCACTGGAAACGATTACAGCCAGGCGTACAAAACGGGTTATCCGGCTTACGATGAACAAAAAATGGGATTTGTGATTGCCCGCACAGTCGTCAGTGGCTTCAGGGCAGGAGCGAAACGTTTCTATAGCAGGGGTTCCCGAACGGTCAAATTTCCCGCGGTAAAAGCATCAGAAAGAAGACGCTGACTCCCTGTCCAGGCCGAATGAAATAAAAATAATGTTTTATCTCTACGGTAAACGATTTATTCGCGTACTTGCTTCCGGTGCCAGTCGGGTTTTTAAAGCAAAGCCCCTGAGTTAACGACCCAAATAATAGTAAAAAAGCCAGATATGGACTTTTAGTGACGAATAAGGTGCTTTTGTCTGATTTTCGGCTTTTTTCATCTGCATGATCTGGACAGCTTAAGCCGGCCCCCTATACTGAGCACTCCTTTGTTACTTCTATCTCTTATGGCAATGATGACTGCGCACGATTACCTGCTTAAATTCCGCAAAGTAAATAATACAGACAGTCTGGAAAAGCTTTTCGATCATCTGAATTATTCCCTGACGAATGATCTGGAAATCATCAATATGTACCGGGCTGCCGACCATCGACGCGCTGAACTGGCCTCTGGCGGTCGGTTATATGATCTGGGCTGTGTTCCTAAAACGGTGTGGCGCTACGTAGTCTGATCTCAGACTGATTCATCACCTCTTTTACCGCTGACCTTGTCCGGATGGGCGCGCCCCTCTGGACATGTTATTCTGCTGCGCTTCGACTCCCCGAGACAGGAATAACCACGATGAATGAACAGGTTGCTGCGCCGCGTATTGGTGGCTGGCTTTTGCTGCCGCTGGCCTGGCTGATAATGACCCTGTTAACCACCGTTCTGGTGCTGGCGATGTATCTGACACCCCTGTTTAATCCGGAATGGCGTGTCGCGCTGTTTTCTCACGGCAGCACACTCTTCTCTTACTGGGCCATTTCTCTGCTCACCGCTGTGGCGGTCTGGGCCTATAGTCTCTGGATCAGCTGGCTGTTCCTGAAGCGCTCCCGCCGCCTGCCGCGCCATTATCTGCTCTGGCTGCTTATTACCGTGCTACTGGCGCTGAAAACTTTTGCTTTCACGCCAGTCGTTGATAGCCGGGCCCTCCAGACATTACTGCTGTCACTGCTGGCCGCTGCGGTGTTTGTGCCCTATTTTAAACGCTCAGAACGGGTAAAAAAGACCTTTATCGCGCCCTGATGTGGTGAGTTGTGTCA
>Ga0308158_10005489_pt1 | contig 10397 bp, 8 predicted proteins | sample PhyBR2_FD_201038 | JGI IMG/M metagenome (GOLD analysis project Ga0308158, IMG submission 201038) | Phyllosphere microbial communities from UC Gill Tract Community Farm, Albany, California, United States - DLSLB.R2 | ecosystem: Host-associated > Plants > Phyllosphere > Unclassified | place: USA...
AGGACGATCCAGTGCAGCAGCACGACCACCGCCACTGGCAGCAGCCGGCGGCGACGGGGAAGAAGAATCGGTGCGGATGGCATGACGCTAGTGTAGCGCGGGCGCCGGGATGGACACGCGTGCCGGGATCAGGGCAGCAGGATCGACAGCTCCTGCGCACCCGCGCGCAGGACCGGCAGGAAGTCGTCTTCCATCTTGCGCCGGGATACCCGCGCCGCGTGCGCGCCGATATTCAGCGCCGCCAGCACATTGCCCGACGCGCCGCGCACCGGCACCGCGATCGAGCGCAGCCCGACCTCCAGCTCTTCTTCCACCAGCGCGTAACCGGCCTCGCGCACCTCCGCCAGGATGGTCCTGAGTCGCTCGGGATTGACCACCGTGCGCCCGGTCATGGCCTTGAGCGGCACCCTTGCCAGGTAGTCATCCAGATCGGGCGCCGGCAGGTGTGCCAGCAGCATCCGGCCCAGCGCCGTGCAATACGCCGGCAGGCGGCTGCCAGTGGTCAGCGACACCGACATGATGCGCGACGCCGCCGAGCGCCCCACGTACAGCACTTCGTCATCCTGCAGCACGGCGAGCGAGCAGGATTCGTTCAGGCTGCGGCTGACCTGGTTCAGGTAGGGATGGGCCGAGACCGTGAGCGGCGTCGACGACAGGTAGGAGTAACCGAGCGACAGCACCTTCGGCTTGAGCGAGAACTGGTTGCCGTCCGCACTGGCGTAACCGAGCGCGATCAGCGTGTGCAGGCAGCGCCGCACCGAGGCGCGCGGGATCGCCGTACGGTGGCTGATCTGGGCAATCGTCAGGCTGCGGCGCTGGTCGCTGAATGCCTGCAGCACCGCCAGGCCGCGCGCCAGCGACAGCATGAAATTCGGGTCGCTCGCGGCGACGTCCGCCGTGGCTGGCGCATCCGGCTCGTGTGGCGTGTTCATGGTGCTCCTTGGCAATGAGGTGATAAACCGTTCGGCAATCGAACACATTCCGTCGAGCTGTCTTGCGCCAGGGGCCGGCACGCTCCTACACTCGATTCACCTGTTCAGTGATCAGACATTAGTGCGATTATCGAACAGTGTCAACGAGCGTCTTGCGCTGGAAAGGACCTGCACCATGATCGACAAGATTTCCCCTTCGCTGGAGGCAGCGGTGGCCGACATCCCCGATGGCGCGACCATCCTGATCGGGGGCTTCGGCACCGCCGGCATGCCTGCCGCGCTGATCGACGCGCTGATCGCCCAGGGAGCGCGCGACCTCGTCATCGTCAACAACAATGCCGGCAACGGCGACACCGGCCTGGCAGCGCTGCTCAAGGCGCGCCGCGTGCGCAAGATCATCTGCTCGTTCCCGCGCCAGGCTGATTCGCATGTGTTCGACGCGCTGTACCGGGCCGGCGAGATCGAACTCGAACTGACGCCGCAGGGCAACCTGGCCGAGCGCATCCGCGCCGCCGGCGCCGGCATCGGCGGCTTCTTTTCGCCCACCGGCTACGGCACCGATCTGGCGGCCGGCAAGGAAACGCGCGTCATCGACGGCCGCCACTATGTGCTCGAGTCGCCGATCCATGCCGACTTCGCGCTGATCAAGGCCTTCCACGGCGACCGCTGGGGCAACCTGGTGTACCGCAAGACCGCGCGCAACTTCGGTCCGATCATGGCGATGGCGGCGCGCTGCACCATCGCCCAGGTCACCCGCGTGGTCGACCTGGGCGAGCTCGATCCGGAAGCCATCGTCACGCCGGGCATTTTTGTTCAGCGTGTCGTACTGGGAGAACCCGCATGCAACGCTTGACCCGTGACCAGATCGCCGCGCGCGTCGCGCGCGACATTCCCGAAGGCGCTTACGTGAACCTGGGGATCGGCCTGCCGACGATGGTCGGCGCGCACCTGCCCCCGGACCGCGAGATCTTCCTGCACAGTGAAAACGGCCTGCTCGGCATGGGCCCGCCCCCTGCACCCGGCGACGAAGACGAAGACCTGATCAATGCCGGCAAGCAGCCGGTGACGCTGCTGGCCGGCGGCAGCTACTTCCACCACGCCGATTCGTTCGCGATGATGCGCGGCGGTCATCTGGACATCTGCGTGCTCGGCGCGTTCCAGGTGTCCGTGCGGGGCGACCTGGCCAACTGGCATACCGGCGGCCCGGACGCGATTCCGGCCGTCGGCGGCGCGATGGACCTGGCCATCGGCGCCAAGCGCGTGTTCGTCATGATGGAACACCAGACACGTGACGGCGTCAGCAAGATCGTCGAGCGCTGCACCTATCCGCTCACCAGCCTGGCGTGCGTGAGCCGCATCTACACCGACCTGGCCGTGCTCGACGTGACGCCCGCCGGCCTGACGGTGCGGGAGATCGTCGATGGCCTGTCGTTCGCCGAACTCGAAGGCCTGACCGGGCTGACCTTGACGGATGCGACGCAGGCGCGCACCGACCAACCGTAACAGGAGCCGCCATGCAGGATGCGTATATTTGCGATGCCGTCCGCACGCCAATCGGCCGCTACGGCGGTGCATTGAAGGACGTGCGCGCCGACGACTTGGGCGCCATCCCCTTGCGCACCCTGATGGCGCGGTACCCGGATGTCGACTGGTCGCAGGTCGACGACGTGATTCTTGGCTGCGCCAACCAGGCCGGTGAAGACAACCGCAACGTGGCGCGCATGGCCACGCTGCTGGCCGGCCTGCCGGAGCAGGTGAGCGCGACCACCGTCAACCGCCTGTGCGGCTCGGGGCTCGATGCGCTCGGTATCGCGGCACGCGCGATCAGGACCGGTGAAGCGGCCCTGGTCATCGCCGGCGGCGTCGAATCGATGACGCGCGCGCCGTTCGTCATGGGCAAGGCAGACAGCGCCTTCTCGCGCCACGCAGGGTTGCAGGACACGACCATGGGCTGGCGCTTCATCAATCCGGCGCTGCAGGCGCAGTATGGCGTGGCGACGATGCCCGAGACGGCGGAAAACGTCGCGCGCGACTTCGGCATCAGTCGCGCCGACCAGGACCGCTTTGCGCTGGCCAGCCAGACCAAGACCGCCACCGCCCGCGCGGCAGGCCTGTTCGACGCTGAAATCGTGGCCGTGACGATTCCGCAAAAAAAAGGCGCGGCGCTCGTGTTGTCACACGACGAACACCCGCGCGCGACGACGCTCGAGGCGCTGGCACGGCTTGCGCCCGTCGTCGCCGCCGACGGCACGGTCACGGCGGGCAACGCGTCGGGCATCAATGACGGCGCCTGCGCGCTGCTCGTGGCCAGCGGCGCGGCAGCAGCGCGCCACGGACTCACGCCGCGCGCACGCATCGTGGGCATGGCCACGGCCGGCGTGGCGCCCAGCATCATGGGCATCGGCCCGGTGCCGGCCGTGCACAAGCTGCTGCGCCAGACGGGCCTGACGCTGGCGCAGATGGACCTGATCGAACTGAACGAAGCGTTTGCCGCGCAGGGCCTGGCCGTGCTGCGCGAACTGGGGCTGGCCGACGACGATCCGCGCGTAAACCCGCAGGGCGGCGCGATCGCGCTGGGCCATCCGCTGGGCATGAGCGGCGCGCGCCTGGCCACCACCGCACTGTTCCAGCTCGAACGGAGCAGCGGGCGCTACGCGCTGTGCACCATGTGCATCGGCGTGGGGCAAGGCATCGCGCTGATCATCGAACGCGTCTGACTACAAAGGAGAAGACCCGCCCTACCCTGGTTCGTCAAGCAGCCGGCGCCCGACGCTAGCGCTTTCCTGTAAAAATACAAGGAGACAAAATGCATCGACAAGACGTGACACTGGTCACCGGCGGCAGCGCCGGCATTGGCCGGGCCATCTGCGAAACGCTGATCGCGCAAGGCCGCACGGTCATCAATCTCGACTACCGCCAGCCCGACTGGCGGCACGACCAGCTCGTGTCGTTCCAGGCCGACCTGACACGCCAGAACGAGACCCGCATCATCGCGCAGCAGATCGCCGCCGCCTACAGCGTGACGGCGCTGGTGAACAATGCTGGCGCCACCCGCCCCGGCACCATCGACACGGCCACGATGGAGGATCTCGACCATGTCGTCGACCTGCATCTGAAGGCCGCCATCCTGCTGATCCAGGCGTTCCTGCCCGCGCTGCGCGCATCCGGTCAAGGCCGCATCGTCAACATCGCCTCGCGCGCGGCGCTGGGCAAGGCCGAGCGCATCGTGTACGCCGCCACCAAGGCCGGCCTGATTGGCCTGACACGCACGCTCGCGCTGGAACTGGGCGGCGACGGCATCACCGTCAATGCTGTGGCGCCGGGACCGATCGCGACTGAACTCTTCCACAACAGCAATCCCGACGGCGCGCCACAGACCCGGCGCATCATCGACAGCATCGTGGTGGGCCGCCTCGGAACGCCGGACGACGTGGCGCGCGCCGCTGCCTTTTTCCTGTCGCCCGACAACGGTTTCGTCACCGGCCAGGTGCTGTATGTGTGTGGCGGCACCACGCTGGGCGTGGCCCCGGTCTGATTCGATCAGCAACAAGGCCTGGCTGCCGCCTGCGCGCGTGCCCGGTCCATTTCGCCGCACCCGTTGTCCTTATTGGAGACCCATCATGTCACGTACTTTCCTGTCGACCCGCCGTACCCTTACCCTTGCCGCCGCGTCGGCCCTCGGCCTGCTGGCCCTGACGCCGCTGGCGGCGCAGGCCCAGGCCTTCCCTTCCAAGGCCATCACGATCATCGTCCCGTTCTCGGCCGGTGGCACGACCGACATCCTGGCACGCGTGCTGGGGCAATACATGAGCAAGGACCTTGGCCAGCCGGTCATCATCGACAACCGCGCGGGCGCAGGCGGCAATATCGGCACCCAGCTCGTGGCGCGCGCCGCGCCGGACGGCTACACCATCCTCATGGGCACGGTCGGCACCCATGCCATCAACCAGAGCCTGTATCCGAAGCTGGGATTCGACCCGATCAAGGACTTCGCCCCGCTCACGCGCGTAGCGCTGGTGCCGAACCTGCTGGTGGCCAATCCGGCGCAGCCGTTCAAGACCGTCAAGGAGCTGATGGCGTATGCCAAGGCCAACCCCGGCAAGGTCACGTTCGGCTCGTCCGGCAGCGGCACGTCGATCCACCTGTCCGGCGAACTGTTCAACCAGATGACCGGGGTCGACATCCAGCACGTGGCCTACAAGGGGAGCGCGCCGGCCGTCAATGACCTGCTTGGCAACCATATCGCGATCATGTTCGACAATATGCCGTCGGCCATCGGCCACGTCAAAGCCGGCAAGCTGCGGCCCCTGGCCGTCACCACGGCGCAGCGCTCGCCGGCGCTGCCCGACGTGCCGACGATCGCCGAAGCGGGCGTGCCCGGCTACGAAGCCACGTCGTGGTTCGGCCTGCTGGCGCCGGCCAAGACGCCGGCACCCGTCGTGGCCAGACTGAACGCGGTGATCCTCAAGGCGCTGGCCGATCCGGACGTCAAGAAAAAGCTGCTGGAACAAGGCGCCGAACCAGCCGGCGAGACACCGGCGCAGTTCGCCGCCTTCATCGGCAGCGAGACGGTCAAGTGGGGCAAGATCGTCAAGCAGTCCGGCGCGACGGCGCAGTAAGCTGCCGTGATGTGCGGGGCGTGGTTTGCCCCGGCGTTATCTGCTACGCTAGCCGCACCAACCAAGGAGACGCCACATGCTCAAGCCGCCGATGCCCGGAATGACCGACACCCTCGACTTCGTCAAGAACCTGTGGGGCGGCATGCAGATTCCCGGCACCGTTCCGGGCATGGCCGGCATGCCCGCCATGCCCGGCGCCGGCATGTCGGTCGAAGACCTGGACAAGAAGATTGCCGACCTGAAGGCGGTCGAGGCCTGGCTCACGCTCAACCAGAACATGCTGCACGGTACGATCCAGGCCCTGGAAATCCAGCGCGGCACACTGGCCACGCTCAAGGCGATGGGCGACAGCATGGCCCAGGCCATGGGCCAGACGAAGGTCGGCGAATCGTCGGTCGCGCCGTTCGCGCAATTCTTCGCGCAGATGGCGCAGGCGGCCACGCCGGCTGCTGCGGCGCAAACGCCGCAAACGCCACCAGCGCCAGCGGCACCGCCGCCGCCGCCCGACCCGGCGCAGGCTGCACCGGATGCCGCAGGCGCTGCCATGCCAGCCGCCATGGCTTGGTGGAACTTGTTGCAAGACCAGTTCCGCCATGCCGTGGCCAGCACCATCCCGGCCGAGGGCGCGGAAGGCGCCGACGCGGCCGACCCTGCAGCCGCCCCGCCCGATGCACCATCGGCGGAACCGGCAGCACGCGCCCGGCGCACCAACCGCGGCAAGGCCGACAAGCCCTGACGCCGGTAGCGCCCCATTGACGGGGCTGGTAGCGCACGCGCATAAACCGTGCTGAACTGATCGGGCGGCCCGCCTTTCGCGGCCGCGCCTGTCGTCCAGCCGGAGCGCGCCATGCTGCCCAGTGACCTGTCCCACCTGACACCATCGCAGGTCGACGACCTGCGCCGCAAGCTGGCCGCCGCCGGCTGCCATCCCCCACCGCACGCCACCACGATCAGCCAACTGCACGACGCGTTCGTGCGGCTGCGTCGCCGTCACGGCCTGGCGCCGGCAAGCACCATCGATGCCGACACGCTGCGCTGCCTGGACCTCAGCGCCGGCCTGCTGTTTGGCGAAGTGCTGCGCGACGAACTCGATCTGCTGCGGCCCGCCAGCAGCGAACCACTGGATGCCGGCGTGCCGCCCGACCGCGCACGCCTGTCTGCACGCGCCCACGACAGCATGCTCACCGGCCTGGCCCTGTCCGGTGGCGGCGTGCGCAGCGCCACGTTCGGCCTGGGCGCCCTGCAGGCGCTGGCGCGCTACCGCTTGCTGGGCCGGATCGATTACCTGTCCACCGTGTCGGGCGGCGGTTTTGTCGGCGGCTGGCTGGCGCGCTGCCTGCACGCGCATGGCAACGACATCCACCAGGTCGAAGCCCTGCTGGCGCCGCCGGCCGGCGCAGTTGCAAACGCAGGCGAGGCGCCCGAACTGCGCTTCCTGCGCCAGTACAGCAACTACCTGTCGCCGCAGGGCGGCATGTTCAGCGCCGATACCTGGACTCTGCTCGGCATCTATCTGCGCAACACGGGCCTGAACCTGACCATGCTGGTGGCCTGGCTATGCGCGCTGCTGCTGCTGCCGCGCTTTGCCGTCTGGGGCGTGCACCGGGTCGTGGCGCCGGGCGGGCCGTGGACCCACCTGGGCGACGCCGCCTGGATCGCGGCCGTGCTGCTGTTCCTGTGCGCCGTGTTCTGCATCGCGCTGTCGGTCTCCAGCAAGCCGGAAAGCTCGCGTGGCCGGCGCCGCTTTCCGCTGTCGCAGGGCGCGGTCCTGTGGTGCATCAACCTGCCGCTGCTGCTGGCGGGCTTTCTCGGCAGCCTCGCGCTGTGGCGCCAAGGCGGCGCTTTGCCCGCGACGCTGCTGCCGCCGCAACTGGCCGCCCGGCCGTACTGGCTGCTTGCGCCGGGCGTGGTCTACTTCATTGTCTGGGCCTGCGGCTGGTATCTGGCGCACGACCGGTCCAGTCCCTACCGGCGCGCCGGCTATACCGTCTGCAGCGCCGGCGCCCTGGCGGTACTGCTGGTCATGCTCGACGCCGCGCGCACCTTCGCACCGGCGATGGTGGCGTGGCTGCCGGACGGCGGCGCGCCGCTATCGTGGTGGCTGTGTGGCGGCGTGGCACTGCTGCTGGTGTTTGCAATCTGGCTGGTCATGTACACGCGCCTGCGCGCCGATCCGCCGCCGCGCGACCTGACGCGCGCAGAACTGGGCGAAGGCCTGTCGCACTTTGCCTGCGCGATGGGCGCGCTCACGCTGGGCACCGTGCTGCTGCTGTGCGCGCTGGCGCTGCTGCCGGCGCCCGGCACGCATCCGCTATTCAACAATGCGGTCGCGCTGGCCACCTTCGGCATGCCATCGATGATGGCGCTGTTTGCCGTCACGATGAACCTGATGATCGGCCTGATCGGCCGCCAGTACAGCGACGCGAGCCGCGAATGGTGGAGCCGCCAGGGCGCCTGGACGGCGATCTTCGCGCTCGGCTGGCTGGCCGTCCACGGTGTGTGTTTCTTCTTCGCGCCGCTGCTGCACTGGGCCTGGCTCACGTATGCGCCGTGGTCCAACCTGGCCACGCTGCTTGGCTGGCTGGCCACGACGGCGTTCGGCCTGAAGGCCGGCAGCGGTGGCGCCACCGGGGCCCGCGTTGCGCGCGATCCGAAGCTCGAACTGGTGGCGCGCCTGGCACCGTATCTGTTCACGGTCGGGATCTTCGCGCTGCTCGGCAGCCTGGTGCAGCTGACGGTGGCGCGCCCGCACCTGGACTGTCCGGCCGCCACGTTCGCGTGCGTGTTGCAGGCGCACGCGAACGCCACGCTGGCGACGCGGGGCAGTACGCTGCTGGTGGCGTTTGCCGGCTTTCTGGGGGCCGCGCTGGTGCTCGGCTGGCGCGTCGACATCAACAAGTTTTCGCTGTACATGCTGTACCGGAACCGCGTCGTACGCGCCTGGTTCGGCGCCGCCAACCGCGCGCGACGGCCGCACCCGTTCACCGGCTTCGACCCGGGCGACGACATGCTGCTCGCCGAGCTCAAAAACGCGCGCCCGTACCCGATCGTCAACACCGCGCTGAACCTGGTGGACGGCGAAGAACTGGCATGGCAGACGCGGCGTACCGCGGCATTTGCATTCACGCCGCGCTGGTGCGGCTACGAACAGCCCGGTCCCGGCGGCGCCGGCTGCTACCGCCCCACCGCCGGCTATGCCGCGCAGGCGGGCGTTGGCCTGGACGATGACGCCGGCGTGCGGCTCGGGATGGCGGTGGCGCTGTCGGGCGCCGCGGCCAGTCCGAACATGGGCGCGCATTCGTCGGCGCCGCTGAATTTCCTGATGACGATGTTCAATGTGCGCCTGGGACGCTGGTGCCCGAACCCCGCGCGCCCGACCTGGACCAGTTCCTCGCCGCCCATTGGCTTGTTCAGCCTGTTGGCCGAGCTGTTCGGCCAACTGGATGCCGACGCCGGCTACGTGCACCTGAGCGATGGCGGCCACTTCGACAACCTGGGCATCTATGAACTGGTGCGGCGCCGCTGCCGCCTGGTGATCGCGGTGGACGTGGGCAGCGACCGCGAACATGCGTTCGAAGACCTGGGCAACGCGATCCGGCGCTGCGCCACCGACCTGCACGTGCGGATCGACCTGGATGTGGCGCGCCTTGCGGTCGCGCCGGAGACCGGCATGTGCCGCGCCAGCTGCGCCGCCGGCAGCATCCGCTACGGCCAGGCCGACGGCGCTGCCGGTGATGGCGTCATCCTGTACGTCAAGCCGGCCATCGTCGGCACCGAAAACGCCGACCTGCTCAATTACCGCAAGCTGCATCCCGACTACCCGCACGACAGCCTGGCCGATGGCTGGTTCGACGAGGCGCGCTTCGAGAGCTACCGCGCGCTGGGTGAACACGTGCTGGCGGGTGCGCTGGGTGATGCAGCGCGGGCGGCAACGCAGGCCGATGGCGGCTGCGATCTCGACGTGCTGTGCGCGGAATTGCTGCGCCAGCACGGGCCGGTGCGCTAAGCGAAGCGGTTGCTGTGCGTGGGCTTCGGTGCCGGCGTTGATTCGGCCGGCGTCCCGGTCGCTTCTTCCTTCTGCTCGGGCGCATCCACTTCTCCAGGCGGCGCCGCCGGATCGGCTTTCGGCTGCAACCCGCGCAACTGTTCCATCAGCTGCGCGAAGCGCTGCTGCCCCGGCTGCAGCTTGTCGACGTGTTCGAGCACCATGCGTGCCTCGACGTCGAGTTCCTCTTCATAGCCTTCCTGCTGCATGTGCGAGATCGAAATCTGCACGGCGTTGAACAGCACCCGCACATTGTCCGGCACCCGTCCGCGCGCCATGCGCATCCACTTGACGGCGTCGGGCAGCTTGCCGCTCTTCCACAGCACGACGCCCTGGTTCATCAGGTCGACCGCTTCCTTGCGCGCGGCGCGAATGATGGCCGCGCCCTCGTCGCTCAGGCGCGCCTTGTCGAAAATGGCCTGGACTTCATCCTGCAGCAGGCTGTTGTCGTGGTTGTTGCGCACCACGTGGGCCAGCACCTCGCCCGGCGTGTCCTTGACGCCCACCGCAAACAGCAACGTCGCCATCTCGATGCAGATCGCCGTGCCGGGCCGCTTGGGGTCCTCGCCCAGCATCGTCTCGAGCTCGTCGCCGGCGCGCCGCGCGTTGCGGTAGTCGCCGCTCTCGTGGTGGATCAGGCCTTCGGTGATCTTGGCGCGCAGCGCCATGTCGTCGTATTCGCCACCGAAGTCGCGCTGGGCCAGTTGCAGCAGTTGCAGCGCATCCTTGGTATTGTTTTTCAGGCCGCACACGCGCGCCAGGCCAAGGTAGGCATCGGGCGTCTTGCGGATCGAGTATTCG
>Ga0308158_10005491_pt1 | contig 10396 bp, 7 predicted proteins | sample PhyBR2_FD_201038 | JGI IMG/M metagenome (GOLD analysis project Ga0308158, IMG submission 201038) | Phyllosphere microbial communities from UC Gill Tract Community Farm, Albany, California, United States - DLSLB.R2 | ecosystem: Host-associated > Plants > Phyllosphere > Unclassified | place: USA...
CGTGTCGGTGTCGGTCGACTCCACCTTGATCGCGACGCCGATGTCCTTCATCCACGGCACGAAGAACTCGGCCTCGGCCTGCTCGGTGGCGCTGGTGGAGTCCACGTACAGGCGCAGCTCGAGCTTCTTGCCGTCCTTCTCGCGGATGCCGTCGGCACCGGCCTTCCAGCCTGCCTCCTCCAGCTTCTGCTTCGCCGCCTCCGGATCGAACTTCATGATGACCTTGTCGTCGGCCGGCAGCGTCCACTTCGGATAGGAGGCCGGGATGAAGCTGGTGGCCGGCTCGCCGTAGCCGCCGAGCACCTTATCGAGCAGCGTGTCGGTGTCGGTGCCGAGGCGGATCGCCTGCCGCACGGCCTCGTCCTGCAGTGCGGGACTGCCGTTGCCGTACGCCTGCCCGTCGCGGGTCTTCAGCCCGACGTTGAAGCTGATCGCCGAATAGCGCCGGCCCTGACCGGAGTGCGTGGCGATGCCCTTCACGCCGTCCAGCGCCTCGAACTGCGTGGCGGTGAGACCCGTGACCATGTCGACGTCGCCGGAGCGCAGTGCCTGCACCTGGGCGTCGGAGTTCGTGTAATAGATGTACTGGATGCGGTCGATCTTCGGGGCGCCCCTCCAGAAGTCCTTGTTCGCCTTCAGGACGATGGACTGGTTCGCCTTGTAGCTCTCCAGCAGGAACGGCCCTGATCCCACGACATCCTTGTCGTTCGCGTACTCGGCGGGCTTGTCGATCTTCTCCCACACGTGCTTGGGGACCACCGGGATCTCGACACCGGGGTTCGGCGCCTGCGGCTCCTTCATGTTCAGCACGACGGTCTTCTCGTCCGGTGTCTCGATCGAATCGACGTTGCTGAGCAGACCGCCGTTGGCCACGCCCATCGCCGGGTCGTCCAACATCGCCTGGTAGGTGTAGGCGACGTCGGCCGAGGTGATCGGCTTGCCGTCGGACCATTTCAGCCCATCCTGCAGTGTGAAGGTCCAGACCTTTCCGCCGTCGGACGGCTCCCACTTCTCCGCCAGGCCCTTGGTGGGCGAGCCGTCCTCCTGAGAGTTCTGCACGAGGAACTCGTACGTGTAGCGCAGGATGTTGGTCGGCAGCAGGTAGATCGAGGTGAACGGGTTGAACGAGTCCACGAAGCCCGAGGTCGCCACCCGAAGCGTCTTCGCGTCGGACTTGTCAGAGGGCTGCGCCGACGACCCGGCTGCGTGGATGCCAGTGGGGGCGGCGGCATTCGCGGCCGCGGCAGGAGCGACGACCATCGCGGCGGCCGCGGCCACGCACAGGGCGCGGACCAGATGTTTACGGTGACGAGTTCGCATCAGCATCCTTCTCTCGGTGCGGGAGCCGCGCGGAGACGGTCCCGTGGGATTCAGTTATAGAACCGCATGTCAGGCACTCTGGTCAACAGATTCGTACCAGATCGTTGCCATCGAAGAGTCTCACACGGTGTCTTCCCTGACATCTGGCGAACGGTGTCTCGGCGGCGACACCGACGCGCGTACAGCCTACGACACGTGTCATGCTCTGGGAACAGCCCTGGGAAGACCCGCCTTCGCATGACCGGGATGACTGGCGCCAGTCTTGACAGCACCCCTGGATGCGACTGATGATCCGTAACAGATCATCGGTCCTAACAAACGAGGAGCCACCGTGCCGAAGACCGTGACGCCGAGGTGGCGCACCCGACTGCTGCGCGCCGATCCGGAGGCAGGGTGGGAGGACCACGCCTGGACGTCCGCCGTACTGGAGCCCGGCTTCGCCGCTGATCAGGCGGTCGCGTCGTGGAACGTGGACGCCGCGGTCACGGCGCACGTCGAGATCCGCGCCCGTGGTGTCGACGGGAGCTGGTCGCCGTGGCTGCCCCTCGCCGACTGGGGCGAGCCCGGTGCGCGTCGCAGCCCCGAGCCCGCCTCGCGCGACAGGGCGGAGGCCGAGCCGTTCGTGGACACGGACGTGCTGATGGCCGCACCGCGGCATCCGTTCGACGCTGCGCAGCTGCGCATCACTTTCGATGGCCGATCCGGCGGCGATGCGCGCCTGCATCTCGCCGCCGTGAGCTTCACCGCGGCAGCGGACCCCCGTCCGTTCGACGATGACGGATCCGCGCTCGGCGCGGTCGGCGCCGCCGCGGCCCTCCGGCCGCTCTCGCAGCGCGCCTACCCGGCGCGCGACGACCTCGGCGGCGGAGGGCCGGTGTGGTGCTCGCCGACCTCGCTCACCATGGTGCTCGCAGCCTGGGGTGCAGATCTCCCCGAGTCGCCGGCGGATGCCCCGGGCGGCGCAGATCCGCACGTGCCCTGGGTGGCCCGCGGGGTGTACGACACCGTCTACTCCGGCACCGGCAACTGGGCGTTCAACGCGGCGCTCGCCGGCACTCTCGGGTTCGACGCGGTCATCACCCGGCTGCCGTCGCTGCGAGATGCTCGGAGACTGACCGACGCCGGGATTCCGGTGATCTCGTCGATCCGGTTCGCGGATCGCGCTGAACTGCCCGGCGCCGACTACGAGGCGCCCACCGGGCACCTGGTCGTGCTGCGCGGGTTCACGCCCGATGGGGATGTGCTGGTCGCTGATCCGGCCAGCGCAGGCGGCCCCGAGGGCCTGCGCACGTATCCGCGCGTCGCGTTCGACATCGCGTGGGCGCGCAGCCGTCGCACGGTCTACCTGGTCACACCGCGCGGACACGTCCTGCCGGAGCCCGCGGGCGATGGGGCCTGGTAGCGGTTCAGACGTCGGCGAGCACGGCCTCGAGCAGTTCGATGCGCGCGGTCAGGGAGGACAGCAGGGCGTGCTCGCCGACCGCATGCGCTCCGCCGCCGCGCGGCCCGAAGCCGTCGATCGTCGGAATGCCGAGGCTGCCGAGCAGGTTCGCATCACCCGCGCCGTCGGCCGGTCGCCCGGCGACGACCTGACCGATTCGGGCCCCCGCATCCGCCACCCTCGCGAGCAGCCGCTGGTCGGCGGCAGAGGGGCTCCAGGCGGGCCGATGACTGAGCACGGTCGTCTCTACGACCGCTCCGGCGCGCATAGGCCGGAGGGCGCGCAGCGCACCGAGCACCCGCTCCTCGGTCGCGCCGTCCAGGAAGCGCAGCCCGATCTCGGCTGCGGCCTCGGCGGGCACCACGTTCGCGCGCCCGCCGCCGTCGATCGTTCCGACGTTGCAGAGCACCTCCGAGTCCAGGGCGGGATCCGCGATGATGCTCCGGATCACCATGAGCTGGTCGACCAGTTCATCGATCGCCGAGACCCCGGCGTCCGGGTCGAGAGCCGCGTGGGCCGCCCGTCCGCGCACGTGCAGACGCAGCCGGGTGCTGCCCCGCCGTCCCACCTTCATCGCGCCGTCCGGATGCGGCGATTCGAATCCGATCGCGCCGGCGACGCCGGCCGCGCACTCCCGCATCAGGTCCTGCGACAGCGGCGAGCCGATCTCCTCGTCGCACACCAGGACGGCGCGCACGGCTCGCCGAGGCCGGCCGCGCAGCCGCTCGACAGCCGCGATCATCGCGACCAGGCCGCTCTTCATGTCGTAGACGCCGGGGCCGCGCACGACATCGCCGTCCACTGCCCAGGGGACCTCTCCCTCGAGGGTGCCCTGGGGCCAGACCGTGTCGGTGTGACCGACCAGCAGCAGCGGATCGCCTGCGCCGTCGACTTCGGCGACGAGGTGCGGGCCCGCGTCGCTCTCCACCAGGCGCACCCGCGCGCCGGCATCCGTCCACCACTGCGCGAGCAGAACAGCCATCTCCCTGGCGCCGCCGACATCCCGCGAGGGGGACTCGATCTCCGTCAATCGACGCAGCCTGTTCAGCAGGCTCTCCGCGCCCGTCGCCGCGGCATCCGTCATGCTCGCCCCCTTCGTGCGATGTTATGAACCATATCTGATCATTGCTTCGCCCCTCATCCTCCGATATCTTCAACCTTCGGATGGAAATCAGCGGAATATAGGATACGTATCATGCACCACGCGTCGGAGCGAAGGTACCAGTGCGCGACACTGCGCAACCATGCGGAGCTGCACGCGGCCGCCGATCTGTACGCGCGCGTGTTCGACTACGAGACCCCTGATCTGCATCTGAACACCAACCTGCTCAGCGCTCTCGTGCGCAACGGCGGATCAGCCGTAGGCGCTCGTGCCGAGGACGGCGAGCTGGTCGGCTTCGCATACGGGTTCGCCGGCCGCGACCGCGCAGGCCACGAGTTCCACTACTCGCAGGCCGCGGTGGTCGATCCCGCCCACCAGGGGTCCGGGGTCGGGCGGCTGCTCAAGGCCACCCAGCGCGATGTCGCCCTGGGCTGGGGACAGCGCCGCATGCGCTGGACCTTCGACCCCTCGCTGGCGCGCAACGCGCATTTCAATTTCAGCGCGCTCGGCGCCGAGGGCGTCGACTACGAGGTCGACTACTACGGCCGCCCCGGCACGGACCGCATCGTGGTGGAGTGGGCGCTGGACCGCCGGGACGACCCCTACGCCGCCGCACGGTCGTTGCGGCCTCCGCAGTTCCGTCCCGAGGACTGGGGCCGGCCGATCCCGGCCGACGACGACGCGATCTGGCTGCCGGTCCCCGCCCAGCCCGGCGACGATCCGGACGTCTGCCGTGCGGTGCGTTCGGGGCTCCGCGGACTCGTGGCAGAGGACCGCGTGCTCGTCGCGTGCACGAGAGTCGACGACAGAACTGCCGCGCACCTCGCGGTGCGCCGCCTCGACGAGGAGGAAGAGTGAAAGCGAACAAATCCCTTTCGGCGGCCACGAACGAGGCGGACGCCCACGACCGGACGCTGGTCTCACCCGGCGAGCGCTACGGCGAGCGCATCCGCACGAACGTGTCGGCCGAAGCGCTGCAGGCGCGCGTCATCGAGGCGGAGACCCGGTCCCTGGCGCAGACCTTCGACGAGCTCTCCCGCACTGGCGACGTGCCTCGCGCCGCCGCCCTGATCCTCGGCGCCCGTCGCCGCTACATCGGTGGACAGGGCAAGGCCGCGGCGTACGCGGAACTGCTCGGCGCCGACCTCTCGGCGACCCTCTCGAACGTGTTCCTGGTCGACGGCCGCGCACTGACCCCGCTCACCGTGCTGACCGACGTGCGCGCCAGCGACGTTCTCGTGGTGTTCTCGATGCGTCGCTACCGGGAGGACACGGTGCGCTTCGGCGAGCTGTTCCGCGAATCGGGCGGCCAACTGGTGGTGATCACCGACAGCGCGGATGCGCCGCTGGCCGCCGTCGCCTCGGCCCTCATCCGCGTGCACACCGGTTCGGCCTCGTACGCCGACTCCCCCACCTCGGTCGCCGCGGTATGTCACCTGCTCTCGACTCTCACCACTGCCAGCGCCAAGGGGGCACGCCGCCGGCTGACCGTGCGCGACCGGTTCGGCAGGGATCTGGGCCTGTATCACACCGGCCCGGCCGCGGGAGCGGAGCCACGGGGATGAGGATCGATCGACTGCGTCTCTTCGAGGTCGCTCTCCCGCTCGTGCATGGATTCCAGACCAGCTCACATCGCAAGACGGCCCTCGACCACATCCTGATCGAGGCGACGGACGCCGAGGGCCGCACGGGCTGGGGCGAGATCGCTTCCCCCGCCGACCCGTTCTACGGCTCGGAGACCACCGAGACGGCGTGGACGATCGCGTTGCGGCATCTGGTGCCGGCCGTTCTCGGCGTCGAGTGGGACACTCCTGAGCAGCTGGAGGCGAGCTGGCGCCGCGTCCGCGGCCACGAGTTCGCGAAGGCCGGGTTCTCGTCCGCCGGCTGGGATCTGCATGCCCGCGCTCAGGGTCTCTCGCTCGCGACCGCGCTCGGCGGCAGCCGCACCGAGGTCGTCGCCGGGGTGTCGCTCGGCATCGAGCCGACCATCGACGACCTGCTCGCACAGGTGGAGCGTCAGCGGGATGCCGGGTACGGCAGGGTCAAGCTCAAGATCGCTCCCGGCTGGGACGTGGAGCCCGTGCGCGCCGTGCGCGCGGCGCATCCGCACCTCGACCTGCATGTCGACGCGAACGGCGCGTACCCCGATGACGACGCAGCCGCCGAGGTCTTCCGCGTCCTCGACGAGGCGGAGCTGACCATGATCGAGCAGCCTTTCGCGCCGCGTGACTTCGTCGCGCACGCCCGATTGCAGCAGAGCATCGAGACCCCGATCTGCCTCGACGAATCGGTTGTCGATCTCGGTGACCTGCGCACCATGCTCGCGCTGGATGCCGGCCGCATCCTGAACATCAAGGTGTCGCGGATGGGCGGGCTCTCGGTCGCGCGCGCCGCGCATGATCTGGCCGCGGAGGCGGGGGTGCCGGTCTGGTGCGGTGGCATGCACGAATACGGGGTGGGGCGGGCCGCCAACGTCGCGATCTCGTCGCTTCCCAACTTCACGCTGCCCTCGGATGTGTCAGGGTCGGACAAGTACTTCACACGCGACGTCGTGACGCCCCCCGTGGTGGCGCACGAGGGTCGTGTGACGGTGCCCGCCGCACCCGGGATCGGGCACGACATCGACCTGGAATGGGTGCGCCAGAACACCTCCCGCAGCTTCGACACGGACAGGAGTGACGGATGATCCCCGTCATCGACGGCCACAACGATCTCGCCTGGGAGCGCCGTGAGCGCTTCGGCTCGACGACGACGGGTCTGGACGCTTCGGTGCCGACGTTGCACACCGATCTGCCGCGCCTCGTCGCCGGCGGCGTCGGCGGGCAGTTCTGGTCGGTGTGGGTGGACCCCGAGCTGGTCGGAGCCGAACAGGTCACGGCGACGCTGGAGCAGATCGACTTCGTGCAGCGTCTGATCGCCGCCTACCCCGACCGCCTGGCGGCCGCGCGCACGGCCGTCGATGTGCGGACCGCGATGGCGGAGGGCCGGATCGCCTCGCTGATCGGAGTCGAGGGCGGTGCGCAGATCGACGGATCGCTCGCCGTGCTCCGTCAGTACGCACGACTCGGCGCCCGGTATATGACGCTCACCTGGTCACGAACGATCGCCTGGGCGGATTCGGCGACCGACGAGCCGCAGCACGGCGGCCTGACCGGCTTCGGCCGCGACGTCGTGCGCGAGATGAACCGGATCGGCATGCTGGTGGACCTGGCTCATGTGGCGCCGACGACGATGCGCGACGCCCTCTCCGTGAGCACGCGGCCAGTGGTGGTGACGCATTCATGCGCTCTGGCACTGTGCGACCACCCCCGCAACGTGCCCGATGATGTGCTCGAGATGATCGGCGCGCAGGGCGGCGTGGTGATGGTGGCGTTCGTGCCGTCCTTCGTGTCGCAGGCCCGGCGCGACTGGGTGCTGGCGGGCGAGCAGGGCGAGCCCCCTGCGGTCGGGATCGCGGATGTCGCCGACCACGTCGAGTATGTCCGTGACGTCGCCGGCGTGCACGCGGTCGGTCTCGGCGCGGATTACGACGGCACCGGGTCGATGCCATCCGGCTTGGAAGATGTCTCGCGCTATCAGAGCCTGCTCGAGGAGCTGCGCACCCGCGGATGGTCGCAGCAGGATCTCGAGGCCGTCGCACACGGCAATGTGCTCCGCGTGCTCGAGGCATCCGATGCCGACCACGCCGCCTTCCTGGCAGGAACCGCCGGCGAGCCGGTGGCGAGCACCCCGTCGGTCGACATCGCGCAGCGCACGGCTGCGCGGGCCCCGCGCGTGCTCGTGGTCGTCAACGCCGAGTCCTCAGGACCACGTCGACTCGGACGCTGGCTCGAGGAGGACGGCATCGTCGTGGACACCGCGCTCGGGTCGGACGGCCTGCCCGACGACCTCAGCGGCTACGACGGGCTGGTCATGCTCGGCGGCGGACTGATGCCCGACGACGACGATCGCGCCCCCTGGTTGGCGCAGGAGCGAGTCCTGGCCCGCGAGGCGATCGACGCCGATCTGCCGACGCTCGGCATCTGTCTGGGCGGTCAGCTGCTCGCGCACGTCACCGGCGGCGAGGTGCGCGCCTCCTTCGGCCCGAAGGAGCGCGGAGCCACCCTGATCACCCCGTCCGCGCACGGGTCGTCGGATGCCCTGCTGTCGGCGCTCGGCGACGCCGTTCACATGATCGAGAACCATCAGGACATGATCACGGCGCTGCCGCCGGACGCCGTGCTGCTCGCGTCGAGCGAGGCCGTCGAGAACCAGGCCTTCCGTCTCGGCGCGCACGTACGCGGCCTGCAGTTCCATCCCGAGGTGGGCGCCGAGGATCTCACCCGGTGGGAGGAGCCGACCACCAGGGCAGAGGGTGACCGTCCGCTCGCGGAACTCCTCGCCGAGGCACGGAACGTCGACCAGCTCAACACCCGCGCCAGCCGGTCGATGGCCGCGGCATTCGCCGCAGAGGTACGCGCTGCCGCAGCGACCCGGATCGCAGGATGACACCACGTCCGCTCGCGACGGAGGAGCTGGCCGTGCAGGCGCGCGAGGCGTTGGCCGGACGGCTGGATGCCCCGACGCTGCGTCGCGCCCCGGCATCCGTCGCGGCCGTGACTCACCATGGCGCGGTCGTGTCGGTCCACACCCATGGCGAGCCGCGCCGCGACGGCGCGGCGACCGCTCCCGGCACCGTGTTCCGGATCGCGTCGATGTCGAAGAGCTTCCTCGCAGCGACCGTGTTGTCGCTGCGAGATGAAGGGCTGCTCGACCTGCACGTCCCGATCGAGCGCTACGTGCCCGAGGCGGCTGCGACGCGGTACGACGGCCGCCCGGCGCATCTCACGCTCGACATGCTGCTGAGCAATCGGTCAGGCCTGGCCGAGGACAATCCGTGGGGCGACGAGTTTCTCGGCGCGTCCCGGGAGTTCATCGGCGCGCTGGTCCGCGACGGACTGACGCTGTCGGCGACTCCCGCGTCCACGTACCAGTACTCCAATCTCGGCCAGTCGCTGGCCGGTCGTGCGATCGAGGCGGTCACCGGACGCCCTGTCGAGGACGTCATCAGGGAGCGGATGCTGCACCCGCTGGGCCTTGCCGGCACACAGGCATCCGCCGACCTCTACCCCGCCGGCACCGACCTCGCACACGGCTTCCGCACGTTCGATGACGGCGAGTCCTTCGTGCCGGAGCCGTATGTCGAGACCGGGGCGCTGGGCTGCATCGGCAGCCTGTTCAGCACGGTCTCGGACATCGCCGCGTGGATGGGGTTCCTCGGCTCCGCGTTCGAGGCGAACGCTGCTGACGCGGTGCTCGCCGCCTCCTCGCGGCGGGAGATGCAGGTCGCGCACACCCTGATCGCCCCCACAGCAGGGCAGTTCGGCGAGCGCGAGCTCGACGGTGCGGGGTACGGCTATGGGCTCGTCGTGGAACACGACCGCCGCTTCGGTCGCGTCGTGCAGCATGCCGGTGGGCTCCCCGGGTTCTCCTCGCACATGCGCTGGCATCCGGCGAGCGGCATCGGCGTGGTGGTGTTCGGGAACTCCGATCAGTTCGGCGCGGGTCGCATCGCCGGCGCCGTGCTGCACGACGTGCTGGGCAGAGTCGACGCCCCCGCCGCCATCGTGCGACCCTGGCCCCAGACCGTCGCCGCGGCCCGCCGCATCGACGACCTGCTCCGCACGGGACGGGCGGACGCCTGGGAGCTGATGGGTCCGCTCGCGCGCAACGTGCTCCGCGACGTGCCCGCCGAGGTCCGAACCCGACGCCACGAGGCAGCACTCGCTGAGGTCGGCCCGCCGGCGCCGGATACCCCGCCGTTCGAGGGGCGGGTGGTGTCGGCGAGCGATGCCTCCGCGCTGCGCTGGACCGTGCCGTGTCGCGCCGGCGCACTGGTGTGCGACGTCCGGATGATGGGGTTGCGCGAGCCGCTCGTGCAGTCGATCGACGTGCAGCCGGCCGATGAGACGGGACGCAAGCCCCGCAGGGAGACGCCGCTGGTCACGGACCACCACCGGGTGCTGCTTCCGGCCGATCGTCGAGAGAGCAGCGAAGGAGCGAGACGGAACGCCAGGCACGACGCGGCGTTCTGACGCCTCCGCTCGATCAGGGCGCAGGCGGCGCGCTCGGCGGCATCGGCGCATAGCCGCCGGCCGGAGCGTCGTACGGTCCTGCGACCGTGGGTCCCGCGTGCGCGGCGCCACCGGCATCTGCGGTTCCCGATCCCGTCGACGGATCCAGGTGCGACCCCCAGCGGTGCGAGTGATCGCGAGCAGCGGCGGCCGCGGCCGCCCGGCTCACGCCGTCGAGCAGCGCGATCGCGTCGTCGCGCTCGAGCCCGGACAGCGTGCCCGAGATGGGGCCGGTGACGGAGTGCACCTGCCCGCCCGAGACGCCCTGCAGCCGGTCGAGCGGCCCCTGCGACACCGACACGCCCTGCAGACGTGCCAGCGGGAAGACCGCCAGCTTGCGCCAGAACACACCGCGGCGAAGCAGCACGCCGAACTCCGTGACCGCGTAGCCGTGCCGCTTCCACGACAGCGGCCGGTGCC
>Ga0308158_10005492_pt1 | contig 10396 bp, 12 predicted proteins | sample PhyBR2_FD_201038 | JGI IMG/M metagenome (GOLD analysis project Ga0308158, IMG submission 201038) | Phyllosphere microbial communities from UC Gill Tract Community Farm, Albany, California, United States - DLSLB.R2 | ecosystem: Host-associated > Plants > Phyllosphere > Unclassified | place: USA...
CTGATGGGTTGTGGGAGGAAATAAGCGAAGCGCCGACACAATCCATCAGCGGCGCAGCCGTCCGCAGGACGGTTGAGCCGGTGGAGCGGGCACGTACGATCCGCAGGACAGCAGCAAAAAACAGAAAAACGCTTTTACAGCCCGAGCGCAGCGAGGACCGATCCCCTAACCCAAGCGCTGCATGGGCGAGGCTGGAAACAGTGTCAGCCGTTACCCGCTGTTCAGGAGCACCTACAGGTTGCTGTTCTGGCGTGCAGCGAGGGCCTGCTGGTGGCGGTAAAGCGTTGCACGGCTCCAGCCCACGAGCCGGGCGGCGTCTTCCGCAGTACGGCCCTTCGCACGGGCGTCCTGGGGGATCGCCAGTTTGTCCGCGATGATGGCAGGGTCAGACACCGGCCGGCCGAATCGGGTTCCGTTCTGCCTGGCGGCCGTGATGCCAGCGTTGACACGTTCGATGATCAGTTCGCGCTCATACTCGGCGAGGGTGGCGAGTAGGTTCAGCATCAGCCGGCCCGTTGAGGTCGCGGGGTCGATGCCGTCCGAGATGGATCGGACGTGGATGCCGCGGTCGCGCAGCAGGGTCACGGTGTTGAGCACATCGATCAGCGACCGGCCCAACCGGTCGACCCGCCACACCACAACGGTGTCGCCCTCCTCGGCGTACTCGAGAAGTCTTCTCATTCCGGGCCGCTCGATGGCGGTCTTGCTGCCCGAAGTCACGTCAGCGAAGACGTCGCGTTTCTGCACGCCAGCGGTGACCAGCGCGTCCAGCTGCAGCTTTGCATCCTGACTGGAAGTGCTGACGCGCGTGTAACCAAGTTGCCTCACCAGGCCATTCTGACTCGAAAAGTCCCCGATGTACCCTCGGCGAGACGACTGGTGGCGAGACGCGTTTCCGAGACGCAGGCAGCCCTGCTTTCCCGCAGACCCGACCGGCCCATCCTTACCCCGAACGGTGTCTTGAAAAGCTGTTGTTTGCTGAGACAGAAGATCCCGTCAACCTTAATCGCCATCCACGCAGGACTACGGCGAGGATGGCCCCCAGGCGAGCGAGAACTATCGATTTCCTCGAAAGCGATGCCGCTTATTCTATGGCTCCTCGCCACCGCCACTCTCAGCAGCGCGGTGGTTTCCAGTGTTCCTGTCGGGGCGGCCTTCCGCCTTCCGTCCCGGAAAACATAATCAGGAGCGGAGCAAGCGCACATCCAATACCCAGAATTGATCCAGACAAGCCTGCGATCCAATCTCCGATGGCACCCCCAAGGCACAGTGCGAGAACTGCGAGGACCCAAAATACGGCCCTATTTCTCATGACAGTTCTCCCTCCGGGTTGCCCCAGTCCGTTTGGTATTCATTCGCGGGCCGTTGTTCTCCGTTCATAGAGTCCCCGTAGGCCGGTAGCCAAGACTATGAAGTAGATGCCGATCATCGTAGGGCTTGAGGAATTTATAGAGGTGATTATTGCGTATATCAATCCCCCCACCCCAAAAATCGCTATGGCCACGGGGTAGCCCCTACTAGATCGCATGATGTACTTAGGCCGCAGCGCGCTACCTCGGAGTAGTTGACCAGCGGAGTACAGGCTGACGATGGAAAATGCGCTGAGCACTGGAATGGCGATTGCGGCTGCCGAGAAGTCCCGGAAGAACAAAATGATGATCAACCCTCCTAGGCTCAGGGTCGCGATGGTGATCGCAAGATATCGCCTAGGCGCACGTTCGGAACCTGCCGGAGTGTTTTCATGAGTCACCATTTGCTTTAGTCCTTTGCATCGGGAGGGCATGTGTCCTCATGAACAAAAAGGCTTTACCCCAAAGGCCGCTATGCCTAACGCTGTCGCCGCTGCCTCCGGGATCTTGTAAAGGAGCGAGACTCCTCCGACAAACCAAAGTGCTGTGTCCAATCTGCATGCGAATGTATCCGATGGATCCGATATAAGTGGAACGTCGTAGCCAGCGCACGTTGCCGTATTGTAGGGCCCACACCCATACCAATCCCCTGTCCCAAGAAATTCGAGGCCATTTGGATCTATGTTGTTGATCGGGTCGCCGCCAGTGTAGAGGTAACGGTTGGCTTCTTGTCCAGATGGGTCTGATTGGGTGAAGCGGCCACGGGCGGGGTTGTAGTAGCGGGCGCCGAATTTGATGCGGTTGCTGGTGGTGTCGTTGTACCCGCCAGCGTAGGTCCAGGGGTTGGTAGCTGCTTGTGCCCCGGTGGCGCTGGTGGCTTGTCCCCAGGAGTCGTAGCCGTAGGTGGCGGCTTTGGCTTGGGAGCCGTCGGTGAGCAGGATGACGGAGCCGAGGGCGTCGGTGGTGTAGTAGTAGCTTGCTCCTGCACTGTCGCGCATGCTGATCAGCGTACCGTCGGGGTCCCGGATGAACGAGGTGCTTGCCCCGGACTTCGTCTGTTGTGCAACACCGAGGGATGGGACTGCCCCGGCTTTTGTTGACTCGGGGTCTTAGGCCGCTTTGAGCGCGGTCCGGTTGATTGTTTCATATTCGATGGGCGTGAGTTTTCCCAGCGCGAATTTTTTGGTCGGCGACGGACACCAGCTGCGGCTGCGTCCTTCCCTGTGGCCTCGGCTGTGGAGACGGAACGACCGCCACTGACGCCGGCCCAGCTGGCCGACTTAGAAGAGGCCTGGGTTGAGCTTCGCCAGGCTTCCCAGGAAGCCGGCGTGACGTCATTTCGAGCTTGTACGCGTGACGGCAGCCGCTGGGAGGACAACCCGGAGTCCGTGCGGGCCATGACGCGCATGATCAAGGGAACGCAGAAGTACACAGCCGAAGGCCCGAAGGACGTGTAAGGACTGGAGGGTCAACCCTGCCCGTTGTCAGACCCCTCCCCCATGATTAAAAGGATGGCGGCCATTCGTGGCCGCCATCCTTTTCCGTGTCGCTTCGAATATGTGTTCTAAGGTTGTGGTATGTCCTCCGAGAGTTTTGCGGCCGCGCTGCAGGCGCAGTACGCACGGCGGGCCGGCCCAATCGGGCTCACCGTGGAAGAGCTCGATTTCGAGCACTTCCCGGCCAAAAACGGGTACCCGGGGATCCCGGTGAAGGCGTGGATCCGGTTCCCGAACTGCGCCGAGCTGGTGGACGGCGAAGTCTTTGCCTGGACAGCGAAAGCCGCCGAAGTGACGTGGAAGGACGGGCCGGTCACGTACCGGACCTGGGTGTGGAGTTCGGCGGTCACCCGCCGGGAGGAAATGATGAACAGGAATTTGGGAGAGCGGACCCGTGGCAAGAACAGCAACAGCAACTGAGAACCCCTTGGACGTGCCGGTGCAGGTCCGGTTTACCGCGAAGGGCATTCCCCTGGCCGTCAGATATGACGGCAGGATTTGGGCTGTGGCCGCGGAACCGGTGCGCTGGTTTACCCGTGCGGATTGGTGGAGCACCGCCAAGCGGGCACCGGTCGGTTGCGGTGACCTGGTCAGCGTTGAGCACTGGCAGGTCCAGGTCCGCCTTATCTACCCTCAACTGGGGTTCACAGGCACGTGGGTTCTGAACTAGGGTCATCTCGGAACGCACGGATTATCTACCCCGACGAGGTACGTCCGCATGGCGCAGTCACTGATTCCGTTTCCGTCGACCAACCACCCGAACCCCTCGATTCCACGGCACTGGATCGCGTTCAGGGTCATCCACAAGGCCGGAGGCCCTTCGTGGGCCGTGGTGGATGCTTCCAACTACGAACTGCACCCCGAATCCAGCTCATACCTTCACTACCTCTTTGGTTCCTCCCGGTCCACGAATACCCTCAGGGCGTACGCGCAACGCCTCGCCGCGTACTTCACCTGGCTCGGGCCGGCCAGGTTGAACTGGGCCGAAGGCGTGCCGGTCGTTTCCCGGTTTATCCGGGAACTGGCAGTTTCTCCATTGCCCGCCGCTGAAGCAGACACGGAATACCACGAGCCGCGTTATCGCAGCGGGAAAACGATGAATCAGTACGCCGCAGCCTTGACCCAGTTCTACATGTGGGCCGCCCGCAACGATCTGATCAGTGAGAAGACTGCCTCCGGTTTCTATGAGACGCGAATCGCATACGGCTATTCCGGTGACAGGCTCCTGCCGGGCAAGGTATCCAAGGCCAGGGCTGCGCGGGTCAAGGAAGTCGAAGAAGCCCCCAAGCTTCTCGATGAACGCTCTGCCTACTCGCTGCTGTCGGCGATGGCCAACCGTCGTGACAGTTTCCTGGTGGCACTAATGCTCGAAACAGGCCTCCGGATCGGCGAAGCTCTGGGTCTGCGGACAGCGGATCTACACCTCTTCCATGACTCCCGCGGCTTGGGCTGCGCGACCGCCGGCCCTCACATCCATGTCCGTCGGCGCCAGAACCCCAACGACGCCTTGTCAAAGTCCGCAAATCCGCGCCGCATCCCGGTCACTGAAACGGTCTGCACCCTTTACCACCTCTACGCTGAGGACCGCATTGACCGTCTGGACGTGGACTCAAGCCCCATGGTCTTCGTCAACCTCTACTCCCGGTCCCATGCTGGGGAAGCGATGAAATACTCCAACGCCGTCAAGATCTTCTACCGCTCCTCAGGCCGCGCCGGTCTCAGGGTAAACCCGCACATGACACGGCATACAGCGGCGACCCGCTGGATTCGGGCCGGAGTGCCGGGACCGGACGTCCAGGAACTGCTCGGACATCGCAGTCCCTCATCCCAGCACGTGTACGAGCATGCCAGCGACCAAGACCTTCGCGACGCCATCGAAAGTATCCGGTCAGGTTCGGAGCGGTACCGATGAGCGGCGCACGACAGACCCCGCTTGATGTTGCTCCTGCCCCAGTACGAACGGAACCGGTCGACCCGTCGTTGGACCTCTCCCGGTTCCAGCACATGCTGGCCCAGGAAATCCGTGACGATTGGCGCCCGAACGAATGGAACAGCACGACGTGGATCTTCACCGGAGTTCCAGGCCATCTGGGGACCCTCGTCAACGGCTGCAATTTCCCCGGATGTTCCCGTCCCTCATTCACTCGCCGCAGTGGGCTGTGCAACATCTGCACGGGCCGCTACATCCGACACATCAAACGCATGGGCGCCATGAGCGCCGAGGACTGGATCAACCGGGCAGCCGAGCTGCAGAAGACGAACTGGGTATCCCGCATCGTCCCGATCCTGTGCTCAGTGGAAATCTGCACAAACCGCAGTAAAGGCCTGGGCGTGCCCCTGATGGCCGCCACGGACGGAAACCCACGACGATGGCACCAGAAAAAGGAGCGACTGCCTCCCCTATGCCTGGGCCACCATCCGATCAGGGCAGTCCCAGACGTAGCAGCGTGGGTGGCTGCCCAGGAAGCAAGGCCGGTCGCGGCGCCGGAATACTGCGCGGTCCCATGGTGCGGCTACAAGCGGCACGCCGCCAATCGGATCGGACTCTGCCGGCGCCATTCAAAGCTGATCGCCACCCAGGGCGAGCTGACGTTGCACCTCGAACGGGAAGCTGTCGTCTCGCTGGAACCCGACGGCTACCGGGAAATCCACGCCCCCTCCGCCGCAACAGGCGGATACGAACTCAACCTCGCTGCCCTGCGCCGGCGGCACCCTGGACTGGCCACGGAACTGCTATGGGCCCTTCAGCACCAGGACCGCATTGGCTTCCCCATCAATATCGTCACGACCCGGGCCCTCATCCGTTCGGCCATGGATTTTCCGCAGGCCACGAAATCCTTCCTCAACGCCGACACCCGCGCCCTGTCCGGGAGCAAGGTAATGCGCTCGGTAAATGCCTGGTCGATGTTCCGTGTGGTGCGGGCGAGATTACTCGAACGCTACGTCCCGTGGTCCACCAACGGCGATCTTCTCCGGTCAGACCTCATCCCATTCGGTCTTCTGACGACGTCATCCAACAGATCCGGGTCGGTCCGCTCCATGGCAGCTCTGGACTTCCGGCCGATACCTCTGGAGTGGGCACGGCAAATGACCAAGCTCTGGATCCTCGAGCGATCCACCACGGAGACTTCGGCGACGACCCTCATCACTCACGTCGCACGGCTTTGCACCGACTTTGTCGTCCAGTGCGCTGCGCGGAAACTTCCCTCGCCCATGAACGCGTCCGAACTCACCCGGGAACATGGCAAGGTCCTGGCACAGGCGCTGGCAGGTCTGGCCCGGCTCGACGGGCAACCCCTGCCCAACAGCTACAAACGGCTCCTTGGATCGACGCTGGCCGGCATGATCGACTACGCCCGGAAAAACTCGGACTTGTTCGAAAACACCACTCTCTCGTTCGCTCTGGACTACGACCTGCAGATCCCCCTCGAAGACAATCCGGGGGCAGACGAAGACGATGAGACCGGACGGGCGGTTCCCGAAGTTGTCATGGAGTATCTCTTCGAGCAATTGCCCACCGCACGAGTCTCCAACCCCGCATCAGCCGCTGTCCCTAATGACGTCTACAAAGCAGCATTCACCTGCTACCTGACCCTCTTGCGGGATGCCGGACGCCGGCCCAGCGAAACCGCAGGCCTCCGCCGTGACTGCCTCAGCTATGACAACACGGGCCAAGCCACCCTGCTCTGGCACAACGACAAAGGAAGGCGCAGGGGCAGGCGCCTTCCCATCTGGGCAGAAACCGCCCAAGCCCTGGAGACCTGGTTTATCGTCCGGGATGAACACATCACGGCGATGCCGCCGGGGCAGCAGGACTGGCTTTTTCCCACGTTCCGTCCCCGAGCCCGGGACAAACACCTCAAGACAACGTGGTTCAACAAACGGCTCCGGGACTGGATCGACCTCGATCTTCCAGACCTGCCAGGGCCCAATAACGGCCCCGGAGCAGGAACGCCGTTCTGCAAACGCCTGGCCGACGCAGGCGTCCCCCAGGAAACCCTCCGCCGCCTCATGGACCACCGGTCCGCCGACACCACCGCGCAGTACTACACAGTGACCAATGCACGAAAACGCAAAGCCATCGAGTCCGTCAAAAGGCTTTCCTTCGACGCTCTGGGAGCCCACTCCCCCGTCACCGAAGACCTTTACTCCATGGCGGCGGTCGCCGTCCCGTTCGGCAACTGCACCGAACCGACCAACATCAAAGCCGCTGGAAAAGCATGCCCGGCACGTTTCCAGTGCGGCGGCTGCACATTCTTCAGATCCGACCCTTCCCACCTACCTGACCTCAAGGCGCATCTGGAACGGATGAAAGAAGACCTCGCATGGCAGATCGCTCAGAACGTCCGGCCCTCGCTCATCACCGACACCCGGAACGAAATCGACGCGTTCACTTCTCTCATAGCCGCGCAGGAAACACGGCTTGCCGACCTGCCCGGCAGCGAAAGGGAGTCCCTCGCGGAGGCATCCGCCGTGCTGCGCCGGCTCCGTGCCAGTGTCCCGACCGCAGTCGAGAAGCCTTTCATCCCGGTCGGAAGCCTCAAGATCAAGACCCGCCCAGTCGAGGATGAGGGATGATCACCGGAGCAGGGTCGAAAACGGCGGCCATGGTTCACCAACGGAAGAAAGACAGCAAAGCCAAAAGGCGTGCGGTCCTGTCGACCATCGAGGCAATGAAGCGAACCGGCAGTCCCATCACCATCGCCGACGTTGCACGCCGCGCCGGCGTCAGCTCCTGGCTCGTCCGCCAGCAACCCCTCCTGGAACACGTCAGAAAAGCGCAAAACGACCAAGCCGCCGGTACCCCGGCAGCCGAACGGACACAGCCTGCATCGCCAGAATCAGTCCTGGTCGAACGCGATCTTCTGCGCAAGGAGAACCAACGGCTCCGTCATGAACTACAGAAGCACCAGCGCCGCATCTCCGAATTGCTCGGCGACCAAATCGACGGCACTGACGCCCACTCCCAAAGCCTTCGGGTTCAAGACCTGACAGACCAAAACGCAATACTTTCCAAACAAACCAGTGAGACGATGCAGGAGGTCCGTCAGCTTCGACAGAGCCTGGAAGCACTGTCATCCGACCTGGATGCCGCCCACCGGGTCAACCGTTCCCTCATGGCCGAGATCAACCGCCCAGCACGCCCCGAGCCGGGCCGAACATGACTCTCGCCGCGCCCGCCTTCAACGTTGAACCCACCAGTGAATGCGTGCAGCGGTTCCTACATAAACGCGGCTGACTACTCCGTGGGGTCTTTTAAAACTCGGAAAACGGACAGTCCCACCCCGTCCGTTATGCGGGAGCTGCCCCGCCCGTTAGGGATGTAAGGGCTTTGATCTGGCTTTCGTCCAGATCAATGTCCGCTGCTGTTGCGTTGGCGTGGAGTTCCTGGACGGTTTCCGCTCCGATGATGACCGACGCGACGGTCGGCTGGGCCAGCAGCCATGCGAGGGATGTTTGGTAGGGGGCCCGGCCCCAGTCGCGGCTGAGGTGGTCCACTTCCCGGGCGATTGCCACTTCCGATTCGCTGAACCCCGGACCGGCGAAGCGTTGGTCACCGGTGATCTCCCGCTCAAGGACGTGGAGGTCGGCAAGCAGTCCTCCGTGGAGCGGCGCGTAGGGGATTATCGAGACCCCGAAAAACGGTGGCTACCGTGACGATGATGAATCTTCTCCGCCGCCGACCCGAACCGCCCGTGGCGCGGCAGTGAGCGACCGGCCGTTCGCTTTGGGCCGCCCCGGTGTGGCGTGGCCGGGCGGTCAGGAATACGGCGGCCATCCTCAGGGCCGCGGCGGCCGCGGCTTTAATGCCCTTGCTCGAGCCTCTGGATGAGTTGGATCCGGGAAATTCGGGGGGCGACGAGGTGGTTCCATACCGGCAGCCAGGCAAGGATCCCTGCACAGCTGATGGGTACGGATGCGAGGACGTCGCTGAGGTAGTGCACACCGAGATACATCCGGGAGAAAGCCACGATTGCGCCCGGTCCTCCTGAAGGTGGGGGATGGCCGCCCAGTTTGGCTAAACGGTGCGGGTGTCATTCAAAAGTCTTTTGCACGGGTGAGCTGATTTTCCCGGGTGGTGCGGGCGGGTGTTGGGTGGCGGGTTTCCCGTGCTTGTCCGCACCGGGCGTGCTGGGAAGCCGCGCTCATGCGCTCATGCGCTCTTGCCGGCCAGGACGGAGGGTAGTTCGGTCAGGGCAGTGACGGTGTGGTCCGGTGGGGTGAAGTAGGCGGGGTAGGGGGCGCCGGCGCGGTTGATCCAGGCCGTTTGCAGGCCTGCTCTGGCTGCGCCGTGGATGTCCCAGGGGTGCACGGCGACCAGCATCATCTGTGAAGGGTCAGTGCCGGTGAATTGTGCGGCGTAGCCGTAGGCGGCCGGCGCCGGTTTCCACGCAGGTGCGTTTTCGACCGAGAGCAGTGCTTCGAACGCGTCGCGGATACCAGCGGGTTCGAAGAGCCTCTCCGCGACCGTGGCGGAGCCGTTGGTCAGGGTGATCAGCCGGTACCCGGCCTGGTGCAGGGCCCGCACGCCGTCGGGGACATCCGGGTGCAGGCCGAGTGAGGCCATGCCTGCCATGATGTGCTCCACCGCGTGGACCAGCTCGCGGTTGAGGTCGGTGCCAGTCAGCAGGCCGCGCAGCGCTTCGGCTCCAATGTCGGCGAACCTGCCGTTGTCTCCGGCCGCGGTGAGGGCGAACCCGTCCCTGAGCAAGGTGGTGAACCAGAGCTTGGCCAGGGCGGCGGGCGCGCCGACCTCCGCGAAGCATCCTGCCATCGGGGACATGTCCGAAAGGGTTTCATTCACATCAAAGACAATCACTGAGGGGCTGGTGCTCACCATGTTCTCCTTCACAGCAGGGGACGGGTTCAGGGAACCCACTCTGCCCGATCCCCGGCCCGGATGATAGATGGCCGCCTGCCCGGGCCACCCTCCAGCTTGGCGGGAGAAAGGCGAAAGCCGTCCGGATGAGCAGGCCCGCGGGCCCCCGGCGGAAGCGCAGAGCCCGGGGGCCAGGACACGTTTTCAGAGACCGTGACTGCGTGGACAGAACCGGATTGGAGGGAATGCGCGGGCGGCGGGCCTTGTTAGTCCGGCTATGACACTTCTTCCTACACAGATAGCCCCCGGCCTCGCCCTCGCCCTGGTGGGCGGGGGAACCACCGATGATCTGAAGCTGGGCACCGGGGCCGGCGGCCGTTTCAGCCTGGTTGTCTTCTACCGGGGCCTGCACTGCCCGATCTGCCGTAAACAACTTGCCGAGATCGACCAGCGGATCGAGGACCTGAAGGCAGCCGGCATCGGCCAGGTCGTTGCGGTCAGCATGGAAACAGAAGAGCGAAGCACCCGGATCGTGGAACAGTGGCACGTGGCCACCCTCCCCGTGGCCTACGGCCTGAGCGAGGAAGCCGCCCGGTCCTGGGGCCTGAACCTTTCGCACGCGATCAAGGACGGCGAGCCGGACCTCTTCAACGAACCGGGCATCTTCATCCTCGACGAGGACAGGACCCTGTTCTGGTCCAGCACCGCAACCATGCCCTTCGGCCGGCCGT
>Ga0308158_10005493_pt1 | contig 10395 bp, 10 predicted proteins | sample PhyBR2_FD_201038 | JGI IMG/M metagenome (GOLD analysis project Ga0308158, IMG submission 201038) | Phyllosphere microbial communities from UC Gill Tract Community Farm, Albany, California, United States - DLSLB.R2 | ecosystem: Host-associated > Plants > Phyllosphere > Unclassified | place: USA...
ATTGCGTGACATGCGCATGTCGAGCGGCCCATCCTTCTGGAAGGAAAAGCCACGCTCGGCTTCATCGATCTGCATCGACGAGACACCGATATCGAGCACAACGCCATCCACTTTCGCGCCTTCTCCCTCGACTTTTTCAACGGCTTCATCCAACGCCGAGAACCGGCTTTCGACCAGATTGAGCTTGCCTTCGAACTGCTTTTCCATAGCGCGACCGGCTGCAATTGCGGTCGGGTCGCGATCGATAGCGATGACGCTGGCGCCCTCTTCCAGAATGCGCCGCGTATAACCGCCCGCACCAAACGTGCCATCGACGATCACCTTGCCGGATTCGGGCTTCAAGGCTTCAATCACTTCGGAAATAAGCACCGGAACGTGACGGTCCTTAGCCCCTTCAGCTTGAGATGTGTCTCCGCCGAGGCTAGCCATCATTCCGATCCTTTCTCGGGGTCACATCCCGCTAAACTGTCTTTGTCTGGATGAATCCCGGCCAATTGTAGACAAGCCCCAGCTTGGCGGATTCGTTCAAACAGTTATCGGATATTAAGCTTAATGAACCGTTATCCTTTGCCACGTGCATGCAGAAAACGGGGCGTTATACAAAAGTATTTCGAGCACCTTCTTGCCCAACAAAACGACGGTTAATTGCGCTTTTGAACAAGAGTGAAACCCTCCAATACCCGTATAGCTGGATCAAATATTTATGAGAAAAGCCCTGTTCGTGCCCGTTGACGGACAAGCTTCGCGAGTTTATTAATTGCAAATAGTTCGCAATTGCATTTTGAAAGCGTATATTATGGCATTTAAGATGGCCCCTCGTGGGAGCACTCCCCTCGCCAAACACGACGTCACATTTGAAGGCTGGCGTCGAGACCGTGGCGAAGCGTCCATGTCCGACGTACACCGATCCATCCGGGTCAGCCGATCCGGCTCAAAACTTCGCCGCGCGACAGCTTTCTTCGGCCCCGGCTATCTGGTTGCCGTCGGCTATATGGACCCGGGCAACTGGGCAACCTCTCTCGCCGGCGGCTCGCGGTTCGGCTACATGTTGCTGTCGGTCGTCCTTATTTCCAATCTCATGGCCGTCCTGTTGCAGGCGCTTTGCACCCGGCTCGCGGTTGCGACAGGCCGCGATCTCGCACAGGCCTGCCGCGATGCCTATCCGCGTTTCCTCGCATGGCCTTTGTGGCTGCTGGCAGAACTCGCCATTTGCGCAACGGACTTGGCGGAAGTGATCGGCACGGCAATTGGTCTTAATCTTCTTTTCGGCATTCCACTTGAACTTGGCGTCATCATCACGGCAACCGACGTACTCCTCGTTCTTTACTTACAGAACAAGGGCTTCCGCCGCGTCGAAGCACTTATCATCACGCTGTTGGGCGTGATTGCACTCTGCTTCCTCATCCAGATTTTGATGGCAGAACCCAAATGGGGCGAAGTGATCCGAGGCTTTGCACCAACGACTGAAATTCTCCGCAATCCGGATATGCTTTATATAGCATTGGGCATTATCGGCGCGACGGTGATGCCGCATAATCTCTATCTGCACTCCGGTATCATTCAGACCCGTGATTATGGTCATACCTTGCCAGAAAAGCGCGAAGCGATCCGATTTGCGACGCTCGACTCCACCATCGCCCTCACCTTCGCGTTGCTGGTCAATGCCTCGATCCTGATCCTCGCCGCAGCAAGCTTTCATGCCACCGGCAACACCGGGGTAGAGGATCTCGACAAAGCGCATACATTGCTCAATCCGCTGCTCGGCTCCGCATTGGCACCTACCCTCTTTGCAATTGCGCTTTTATGCTGCGGGCTCAATTCGACTATTACGGCAACCATGGCCGGTCAGATCGTGATGGAAGGCTTTATCGATATCAAGCTCAAGCCCTGGCTTCGCCGCGCCATCACACGCTTCGTGGCGATTGTGCCCGCAGCCACTATCACCATCATGTATGGCTCGCAGGGAACGACCGAACTGCTCATCCTGTCTCAGGTCGTGCTCAGCTTGCAGCTTCCTTTTGCGATCATTCCGCTGGTCATGTTCACAGCAGAAAAGAAGAAGATGGGAGCTTTGGTCGCCCCGCGCTGGGTGACGCTCCTTGCAGCAATCACAGCCGCCATCATCGTCGTACTGAATATGAAGCTCATCTACGACTTCTTCATAGGCGTGCCCATTTAGAGCGCACCTTCATGCGAGGCTGCGGCTTTCCGTTCCGGAAAGCCGCAGTTCCTTTATTTGACTGCTGAATTACCCCCATCCGCATAAAGCGCTGAACCAGTGACAAAGCTCGCCATTGGTCCGGCAAGAAAAAGCGCCGCTTGTGCAATTTCTTCAGGCTGTGCAATCCGCTTCATTGCGTGGAGACCAGCCGCCCATTCTTTCTGCGCATCGCCGCCTGCCATAGGCGTATCGACACCGCCCGGCAAAAGCGCGTTGGCCCTGATACCTCGCGATCCGTAATCTGCAGTGATGCCCTTGACCAAGCCCATCAAGCCAGCCTTTGCTGCGCCATAGAGCGACATCCCCGGAATGCCGACGCTCGTCCCGACAAAGGTTGATGTGAAAATTATCGACCCACCGCCAGACTTGAGCATCGATGGAATCTGCAATTTTGCGCCAAGGAATGCCGCCGTCAGATTGCCTGCAATTACGTTGTTCCAATCTTCAAGGCTTGCTTCTGTCAACGGGCAAATCGGACCGACGATGCCTGCATTGTTGAATGCGATATCAAGGCGACCGAATTCCTTTTGAGCAGCGGTCACCAGCGTTTCATGTGTCTCCATTTGAGAGACATCACCGGCCACACAATGGGCCTGCCCGCCCAATTCTCTGATTTTCGATGCGACTTGCTCGAGCCCGGCCTCGTTGCGGGCATTCAACACAACTGCGGCCCCTTCCGAAGCAAACAGCAGTGCCGTAGCTCGACCTATTCCCGATGATGCGCCGGTAATGATTGCGACTTTATCTTTTAAGCTCGACATGGAACCTCCTTGGTTGGGAAGCTCCGCAATAGATGCCCGACCAGGTTCACATCTATCCGTTTCCTGCGATCAAACAGAAATGCCGATAACCGATCCCGGGAGTTAAAGTGTCAGTCGGTCTGTAAGCCGGGTTCTGTATGGCTGGACTTGCGTCCAACGTGGCAGCCATTCATCTGGGACGGATGTCGCCACCCGCCTCTTGCAACCCACCCGGACGGCTGATCCGGAAACTGATTATCCGCCCTTTCGGGCTGATGCGCCGTCCCTATTCGGTTTTGCTCCCAGTGGGGTTTACCGTGCCGCCTGTGTTGCCACCGGCGCGGTGGGCTCTTACCCCACCCTTTCACCCTTACCCCGTCATCCCTGCCGCTTCTTGAAAGCGGTACGGAAGACGGGGCGGTCTACTTTCTGTGGCACTATCCCTGGGGTCACCCCCGCCGGGCGTTACCCGGCACCGTATTTCCATGGAGCCCGGACTTTCCTCACCTGCCGCCTTTCGGCATATGACAAGCGCGGCTGCCCGACCGACTGACGGCGCGTGTATAGCATGATCGCAGAAAGTGGGAACCGGTTTTCGAAAAAAACTATGTACAACAGAAAAGCCGGCAGCGAGACCGCTACCGGCTTTTCGTTCACGTCATCGGTTTGGAACTCTACGCAACCGACAACGTAAATCTGGAGCTCATCCCGGAACAAGATGTGCGTTGGAACAGATATTTAGAGCATAATCCGATCATCAGATCGAAACGCGCTCTAAAGTCCAGCCATATAGGACTTAACCGAGCTGCAATATTTTGCGGAAGTCGGGTTCATGCGCTTTGCGCCATGACCGGCATTGTATTTGAGGATTGTGCCGCATGTGCTGCCGCCGCCCAGCTTCTGTGCCATCGCGAGGTACTTCATGCCGAACTGGATGTTGGTTGAAGGTTCATAGAGACCCTTTGCCGAACCCGTATAACCCAGACCGCGCGCCGTCGAGAGCTTGATCTGCATCAGACCGATCTCCCCTGCTGCGCCGCGAACATTAGGCTGGAAATTGCTTTCGTGACGAACAACAGCATGGGCCAGCGAGGAAGATACGCCGTAAGTTGCTGCATAACGATTGATGATCTGCGAATAACCCTTGCCGCCCTGCACAGACTTTGAAGTCTCGCCACGTGACTTGGAACGCTTTGCAATTTTAGCAGTTGGTGCAGCACGCTTGGTGATGACAGAAACCTTCTTGGCAGTCTGTCTGCGCTCTGCCTGTGCTGCGCGGGATGCCTTTTCAGACTTGTTGGTTTCAGCAGCCTTGTTTTGTGCCCGTGCCTTGAGCAATGCCGCGAGATTGGTTGGCTCATTAACCGGAGCACTCATTGCAGAATTAAGGCCAAAAGAACTCATGGCGCCAATAAGAGCGCATACAACAACAAATTTTACTTTCATAACCTACCGTCTTGGATCGTTTTTATGGGGCATTGCTGGTCTTGGGGGCAGCGTTGCCGTTTATTTATGATCCCGCTCGACAAGCTTTTTGCCCGCCCGTCACCGCTGGGAATGGCAGATCATTTGCTGGGGAAATGCAGCCGAAGATTGGTTGGGGAAGTAAAATAGTCTTACAGGTTGTAATAAACCCTGTCATCTTCCGCTATGCGGGTCTGAGTGAAAGAGAACCACCACTTAAAGCTGCAATTATTCTAATTTAATGAAATTATTATAGAAATATGAATGTCCGCCTCTGTTTGCCCCTCCAAAGGAAGGGGCGGTCAGGCGGTAACATTCTGCAATGAAAAAATCAGCCTGTAGAGGGTATCTATAGTAGATACATCGGCTACACCGTCCACATTTTGTGTCCGAAAATGCCGCTGAAAGGCCTTAATCACGGTTTGTGTGGCTTCATCGAAGACACCGTTGATCTCGATTTTATAGCCATAAAGGGCAAGCATGGACTGCAAAGCCTCCACTGGCTGCCCCTGTTCACCCCGCGCGAGGAAGCGCCCGCCACGGATCGGCGCGGGTTCGATGTAGTGGCCGATGCCTGCTTGGTGCAGTTTCTTCCAGGGGAAGTTATGCCCCGGATCGGTCTTGCGTTCCGGCGCAATATCGGAATGCGCGAGAACGTTTTCCGGGCGGATTTCATAGCGTTCGCATATGCTGCGACACAGATCGATGACGGATTCAATCTGTCTCTCTGCGAAAGCTGGATAGTTTTCCAGTTCACCCGGATTGACAATCTCAATGCCGATGGACGCCGAATTGATATCGGTCTCGCCCTTCCAGAAACTTCGGCCTGCATGCCATGCACGTGCCTTTTCAGACACCATCTGCACCACACGGCCATCTTCGTGAACCAGATAATGCGCCGAAACTTCCATCTCCGGCGACTTGAGAATATCGAGCGCCTCCCGAGCCGTCGCAAGGCCCGTATAATGCAGAACGAGGTAAGTCGGGGTCTTGCGGTCTTTGCGGAGACCGAAATTCGGCGATGCATCGATTGAGGCCGTTGGATAATCGGGTTTATCCAAAGCAAGATCAGCCAAGAGTTCTGCTTCTGATACGTCCACGCTGCTCATGCGGCTTCCAACTGTTTTTCTACGCTTGCCCAGGCTGCATTGATGGCCGCAAGACGTGCATTCGCAATAGTTATGAATTCGAGCGGAAGACCTTCCGCAATGAGCCGATCCGGATGATGTTCTTTCACCAATGACCGGTAGTGCTTGCGCGCATCCTCAAACGAAACGCCGCGAACCAGCCCGAGGATGGCATAAGGATCACCTTCTCCGCGATTGACGTGCCGCAAAGCGATACGTTCGAAGCTTTCCTCATCAAAGCCGAAAATCCCGGCAACGCTCGACAGGAAAGCCATTTCCTTGTCGTGCACGTAGCCGTCAGCGGTTGCGATGTGAAAAAGACCGTCGAGGATATCTTCAAGCAGATGACAGTTGTCATCGCCTTCCCGGCACAGACCCGCGAGCTGGCGAGCATAGCTCTCATAGCCTGCGACATCCTGCTGCGCGAGATTATACAAGCGAACCACATGGGCATGTTCTTCGGGTGGCACGGAGAAAATGCTCTGGAACGCGCGGAACTCGTCCTGTGTCACCACACCGTCGGCCTTGGCCATTTTGGCGGAAAGCGCAATCATCGCAATGGAGAATGCAACGCGCCTGCGCGTATCCGCATCGCCTTCAAAAACCGTTCGCACCGCTTCGATGACGCTTGAAATAGCGTTCAACGTGACGGAGGAGACAAACTCACCAATGCGAACCCAGATCGACATGAATCGTTTCTATATAATTCCGTAAAGGCTGGAAACAACAACCCGTTGCAATCGACGAAAAAACAATAATTTAGAAGAATATGCGCTTTATAGAGACAATTATTGCGCGGCCTGCCGAGCCTCGAACGAACGCTGGGCAGCAGCTACTGCTGCTTCACCGGCGGCTTGAACCTGCGCAGCGTTTTGGCCCACAGATTTGGCTGCGGCCTCTGCATTGCTGCGTGCTCGGTCAATGGCCGCCTTCTGCTCTTCAGGTGTCATAACACCGGCATTATCCTGTAACGCCTTCATCAAATCAGGCCCAGCCTGCTTATCAGCGTCAGCCGCTGGAGCAGTCGTCGTTTGTGCTGGCTCAGTCGGAGCGGCAGCCTGCTCATCCTCTCCTCTACCGCAAGCGGCAAGGGCAACAAGAACAATAGCGGAAATCAGAAACAGAAAATGACGGCTCATAACAAAAGCCATAACCGAAGAAAGCCTGCGTTTGAACACGGAAAACGCAGTTTTATCGTCTTTCTTGACCACAACTGCATAATTATCCATCAGCTTTGCTCCTTTCGGGGCAAATGGCGGCCCGCTGACCGGACCGCCACTCATTACCAGTCGGAATCACTGGCATTAAAATCACGCCGTCTGCAATTCTAAGCATGTCTTTATCCGTAAACCGGTTCCCACTTGTGGGAGACATGCTTTAGTTTGCAGGAGGCGAACCTGTCGTACCCGGCGTCGAAGGGGCAGGTGCGGGTGTTGCCGGCGTGGTTGTATTGTTGTTTGAAGGCGCTGCTGGTGACGCCGGCGCTTCAGGCGAGGGCGATGCCGGTGCCTTGCTGGCATCGTTTGAATTGTCGCTGCAAGCTGCAAGCCCCAAAAACGATACGGCAGCAACCGAAGTAATCAAAAACTTCTTCATGATGGCTCTCCTTCCCTAAAATCCAGCGTTGCGGGGATATAGCCAACGCCGTTTTGGTTTTCCGTGTTGACCGATCCAGTCGATCAATCACCTTACGAAGACAGTCGTCACACCACACTTGGTCCCCGGTGATGCTTTTCGACGATGACAACGTCACATCAGAAAACGGCGAGGATGCGGAAAAGTTCTCTCAAATAGTCTTACGTCTGGTAACAAAGCGCTATAATAACAAAGTTTTAACTATAATTTGCTCCCGAAACAGCCGTCACGCCCCTGTCACCGGCCAATGCTTAACTCCGTCAAACAAGGTTGGATTCGCCTTAGGACCTTTGCGCATCTTGCCCGAAATCATTCGGAATTTCGGGATGCGCTCTAAAAACACGGGGAACATGGAATGACAGGCCAAGATGCCAACGGCACAATCCTCAAGCGCGCAGTCACACAAAATCATATGCTTTCGCGCGATGGTGTTTCCGAACGATTATTCGCCTGGCTCTTCAAAGGGCTGGTCTATCCGCAAATATGGGAAGACCCCGAAGTGGATATGGCAGCACTGGCCATTCAGCCGAGCCAGCGTATCGTGACCATCGCGTCGGGCGGCTGCAATGCTCTCTCTTATCTGACTGCTGATCCGGCCTCGGTCGAAGCTGTCGATCTCAACAGCGCCCATGTTGCCTTCAACCGCCTGAAACTGGGCGCTCTGAAGCATCTGCCGGATTATGCCAGCTTCTATCGGTTCTATGGCAAGGCCGATGACAAGGCCAATCTCGCCGCTTATCAACGCTTCATTCGTCCACACCTTGACGCGGAAAGTCGCGCCTATTGGGAAAAGCGCAAATGGAGTGGCCGTCAACGTATTTCTATCTTTTCGCGGGATCTATATCGCCACGGACTGCTGGGGGTCTTTATCGGCATGGGCCATCGTGTCGCTCGTCTTTACGGCATTGATCCGCGCGACATCCTTAAAGCCCGCACGATGGAAGAACAGCGTAGCTTCTTCGACACCGCCCTCGCCCCCTTGTTTGAAAAACGCATGATACGCTGGGCAACAGCGCGCAAATCGTCGCTGTTTGGTCTCGGCATTCCGCCTCAGCAATATGACGCGCTGGCAACAGCCGGAAATGGCGACATGGCTTTCGTGCTGCGTGCCCGGCTTGAGAAACTTGCCTGTGCCTTTCCGCTGGCCGAGAACTATTTCGCCTGGCAGGCTTTTGGGCGAGGTTATAGCGGCGATGAAGAAACTGGCCCCCTGCCACCCTATCTCTCAAGAGCAAATTTCGACACGGTTCGCGCCCGTGTGGATCGTATGACGGTGCGCAATGCCAATTACACGGAGTTTCTCAGCCAAAAACTCGCCGGATCGGTAGACCGCTACATCCTGCTCGACGCACAGGACTGGATGAACGACGCGCAGCTCAATGCACTCTGGAGCGAAATTACCCGCACGGCTGCTGCCGGTGCGCGCGTTATCTTCCGCACCGCGGCGGAGCCCAGCCTCCTGCCGGGTCGGGTTGATCCATCCATCCTTGAACACTGGCACTATCACGAAGAAGAATCGTGATATGGGCACCAATCCGCAGCGCGCACAGGGGCAGATCAAGGGCATCGATCATGCCAGCCTGATGGACAGGGTCTATCGGCGGCAGCGGCATTTCTATGATGCCACGCGCAAATATTACCTTTTGGGCCGCGATCCCATGATTGCGGGCCTGAACGTGCCTGAAGGCGGCAGCGTGCTTGAAATCGGCTGCGGTACAGGACGCAATCTTGTCAAAGCGGCACGGAACTATCCCGACGCCAAACTCTTCGGCATCGATATTTCGGCTGAAATGCTCGACACGGCACGTCAGGCAGCAAAGCGTGCCGGAATTGCAGACCGAACCAGACTTGAACGTGCCGACGCCACACATTTCGACCCTGTGACCCTTTTCGGCAAGGACAGCTTTGACCGTATCTTCATTTCCTATGCTGTTTCGATGATACCGCAATGGCAATCGGTCATTCGGGAAAGCATCCGACACTTAAACCCCGGCGGCGAACTGCATATCGTCGATTTTGGCGATCAGCAGCGTCTGCCGCGATGGTTCAAAAAGGCCCTTTTCACGTGGCTGGGATGGTTTCATGTGACACCGCGTGATGATCTCTTCAGTGTCGCGGATCAAATGGCGGCAGAACAGAACGCCACCTCCAAAAGCATAAATCTTTATCGCGGCTTTGCGTGGATCGCGACTATACGCGCCGCATAGATGCCGGAAGACCCTAGACCATACGCCTGCCCTCTTCATCCCGAGGAGCCGTCGAAGACGGCATCTCGTAGGGCGAGGTTATGCCAACTGGCGCGACACAATCCATTTCCCGCAAAATTTTGCCAGCATAGCTAATGACGTCCGCACCCGGATCGCGTAACCGTTATTACGATTGATTCGCGACATCGGGACCACTGTATGAACCGTCTGGCCAACCGCAGCATTCTTGCCCTTGGCGTTTTCCTTCTGTCCGCCTGTACGACAGTGGATTACGACTTCTCCGATGTGAAAAAGTCCGGCAAGCCGATGCAGCAGATGGCGCAGCCAACCGGGGCGGTCAATGCACCACGTTTCGGTGACCGCAAGCCGTTTGAATGGACCGGCAGAACGCCCTGGCATTATCCAATCCACGGCACGGATGTTTCCAAATATCAGGTCGATGTCGACTGGAATGCCGTAAGGCGCAGCGGAATTTCCTTCGTCTTCATCAAGGCAACCGAAGGCGGCGACCGTTTCGATGACCGTTTCGCTGAACATTGGAACGGCGCAAAACAGGCTGGCATTCCACGCAGTGCCTATCACTTCTATTATTTCTGCCGCCCGGCAATCGAGCAGGCGCGCTGGTATATCCAGAATGTGCCGCGTGATCCAAATGCGCTGCCACCCGTTCTGGACATGGAATGGAATGCGCAGTCGCCAAGCTGCAAGCTGAGACCAAATGCTGTCATCGTCCGCAAGGAAATGAAGATTTTCCTCGATGCGATCGAAAAGCATTACGGCAAGCGCCCCATCATTTACACGACGGTCGATTTCTTCGACGAAAATGATCTGAACCAGCTACGCGAATATCCATTCTGGCTGCGCTCGACTGCGGGGCATCCGACGGAAAAATATGGCCCGCACCCTTGGACATTCTGGCAATATACCGGAACGGGCACTATTCCCGGCATCAAGGGCGATGCGGATATAAATGTCTTTGCCGGCAGCGCGGGCGCCTGGAA
>Ga0308158_10005494_pt1 | contig 10393 bp, 9 predicted proteins | sample PhyBR2_FD_201038 | JGI IMG/M metagenome (GOLD analysis project Ga0308158, IMG submission 201038) | Phyllosphere microbial communities from UC Gill Tract Community Farm, Albany, California, United States - DLSLB.R2 | ecosystem: Host-associated > Plants > Phyllosphere > Unclassified | place: USA...
CCGGCGCCGTCCAGCCCGTCAGCCTCGTCCAACTCCTGCACAACACTGCGGGCGTCGGGAGCATTTGCTGACTGGAGCTGCTCGAGTGAGTTGTCCTGCGATTCCTTGACGTCGGAACGCAGTTCATCGTAATCGGTTGCCACTTTGGGTGCTTCTCTTTTCTTTGATTGGCTGTCGGGTATGAAACGTACAGCATCAAGCCGGTATTCCCCAACAGGGAGCGTAGATCCACTGCCGATTGGGTAAAGGTTCAAAGGAGCGGCCGCGGGTTTAAAACCGCTGTGCGGCTGCATGGGCAGTGGAGGGGCGGCCGGGCTGTTCCCTCCCGGTGACGGAAGGGGCAGTTTGTGGAGCAACTCACTGCAGAGTTTGGCGGTGCCGGACAAATTGGTGTGGGCGTCGGTCCCGTGCTGGAAAAGTTTGATGATGTGTCCAGGATCGTTGTCCTGCGCGGAGGCGGCCTGGGGGACCTGATCTTCGCTGTTCCGGCAATGGCAGCGTTGAAGGCGGCCTATCCTGCATCGAGGATCACCTTGTTGGGCACTCCGATCCACAAGGCGCTGCTCGGAGCGGTGGAAAGCCCGGTGGACGAGGTCGTTGTCCTGCCGTTCGCGGAAGGCGTACGGCCCGGGGAAGAGGACACCGGCGAACTGGACCGTTTCTTTGCCGATATGCGCGCGCGCCACTTTGATGTGGCCGTCCAGCTCCACGGCGGGGGACGGTACTCGAACCCCTTCCTGCTGCGGCTGGGGGCACGCCACACGGTGGGGACCCGGACGGCCGACGCCGCAAGCCTTGAGCGCACCGTCCCGTACCTCTATTACCAGCACGAACCCCTCAGGGCCTTGGAGGTGGCCGGGTTCGCCGGCGCGTTCCCCGTGGACCTTGAGGCGCGGCTTGCACCCTCCCCGCCGGCAGCACCCTGCCAAGCCGGCAGCGGCGACGGCGACCAGCCGCTCGTGGTGATCCACCCCGGCGCCACCGACCCCCGCCGTCGTTGGCCCGCAGCCAAGTTCGCGGAACTTGCCGCTGCCTGCGCGGCTGATGGTTCGCGAGTGGTCATTATCGGCGATTCCAGTGAACAGGAGCTGGCAGCGGAAGTTGCCTCCCGGGCGGCCTCCCCGGCAGTTCATTCCGCGGCAGGCGAACTGGATATGGCAGGCCTGGTGGCGCTGCTGGCGGAAGCCGGCGTTGTGGTGGCCAATGACAGCGGACCGAGGCATCTGGCGCAGGCCCTCGGCGTGCCGACGGTCGGCATCTTCTGGGCGGGCAACGTGATTAATGCCGGGGCGCTGGGGCGGAGCCTTCACCGCGTCCACGCCTCATGGGTCACGGCCTGCCCCACCTGCGGCATCGACGTCACCCAAGTGGGCTGGACAGCACCGCGCTGCGTCCACGACGACTCGGCGGTGGCCGGTATAGGCGTCACGGAAGTCTATGAGGACGTCCGCAGCCTCACCGCCACCACGTTCGCGAAGCAGGACGCATGAGCGGCGCGGTTATGGCGGAGGAGGCCGGTGCTCCGATACCCGCAGACGGCAAACCGGAGCTTTTGGTCCTGCGTGCCTTGAAGCTGGGCGACCTGTTGGTGGCCGTACCGGCGCTGAAGGGCATCCAACGCGCTTTTCCCGGGCACCGGCTCCGCTACGCCGCGCAGGGGTGGCTGTCGGAGGCCCTGGGACTGGTGGGTGGCTATGAGCTGCTGCCTACGCACGGTCTCGACGAGCCGCTGGCGATGGATCCCGGCGTGGTGGACGTGGCCATCAACCTGCACGGCAGCGGCCCGGAGAGCCAGGGGAGGATCGAAGCGTTGAGGGCCCGCCAGACCTTGGGCCATAGAAGCGCCTACCGGGACGGGCCGCCCTGGCGGCCGGAGCTGCATGAGCGCGAGCGCTGGGTCCGGCTCCTCGAATGGCATGGAGTGGAAGCCGATCCGCTGGATGTGCAGTTGAACACACCGCACGTTCCCAGTCCCGTCCCCGGCGCAACAGTCCTGCATGTGGGAGCCGCCTACGGCAGCAGGCTGTGGCCGGCGGAGCGCTTTGCCGCGGTGGCGACGGCACTGACCGAAACCGGACACCAGGTGGTCTTCACCGGAGGTACGTCCGAGAGGGAGCGCGCCGGGGAAGTGTGCCGCCTTGCAGGACTGCCGGGCACGGCCGTACTGGCAGGGGTGCTGGGCCTGGGGGAGTTCGCTGCCACGATTGCCGCCGCGCGCCTGGTGGTCTCGGCCGACACAGGGGCTGCACACCTGGCATCTGCGTACGGCACCCCATCCGTGGTGCTCTTTGGTCCGGCCCCGCCTGAGATCTGGGGACCGCCGCCGGGACCCCATGTTGTCCTGACCCGGGCCGAACTGCGGCGCGGGGACACCTTCGCGGCACAGCCGGACCCTGCCTTGCTTGCTGTCCAGGTCTCCGATGTCATGGCTGCTGTCAAAGGACTGGGGTTGCTCTGAACCCTGTGGGTTTACGCGTCGATGCTGTGGGTCTGCAGGGGTTGGATCCTGCGCCGCGGGCCTAAAATTGATGCATGAGCACTGAGCTGGAAATCGCTTTGGTGTTGGGGACGGCGTTCCTGTGGGTCACCGTGACGCTGACCATCCTGTCCGCCATCGACCGGCCCGAAAGGAAGGCGCGGCGGCAGGAACGGCGCGACATCCGGACGGAAAAGCGGCGGATTGAGTACCGTCCAGTGGCGGCGGGGCCGCATGCCCAGGGACGGAACCGGCACCCGCGGTCCCGGAGGCTCCACCCGCACTGACCGACGACGTGACTGTCGCGGGTGGGCCGGCGTGGAGCGCGGGCCCGGACCTCCGCGCGCGGCCGCCCGGCCGTCGTCGTACTCTGCCCTGTGGTGGGCGCGCTCGACGTCCCTTCCCCCTTTAGTCAAGTCTTGACGGGGTTGGCCGGATCCCTGACACTTCCCCAATGGGAGTAAGCGAAGAGTTGCGGGCTCTGGGCGATGTGGTGGACAGGCTCGCGGCGAAGTTTCCCGCCCTGTCCAGGGAGCACATTGAGGATGTAGTGCAGCAGGAACACAGCCTCCTGGACACGGGCAGGGTCCGGGCGTTCATACCGGTCCTGGTTGAGCACGCAGCCAGGGACCGCCTCTCGCGTTAATTCGCGGTAAGGCCTCAGGTGGCCGGCATGACGTCGATAAGCACCTTTCCGATGGTCTCCTGTTCCACCGCATCATGGGCTGCGGAAGTCTGCTCCAGCGGGAACCGCGTCAGTGGCAGCCCGTGTTCTTCACCCACCCGGAGCGCACCGGCGGCGAGCGCTTCGGCGACGGCGGCCACGGCGTGCCGTTTCTGGTCGTCGGTGACTGTGTACGTGAGGATGAACTGGTACCGGACGTTCTTGGTCATGCTTTCGCGGATGGGGACCGTGAGTGATTCTCCGGGGTTCGCGGCGTAGATGGAGATGGTTCCGCCCGGTTTGAGGATCTGCAGGTCCGTTTCTATGTTGGCGGGCGCGTTGACGTCCACAATGATGTCGACGCCGTCCGCGGCCAGCTGGTGGACGGCGTCGACAACGTCGTCCGTCCGGTAGTTGATGACCGTTCCGGCTCCGGCACGGCGGGCAAGCTCAGCCTTGCGGTCCCCGCTGACGGTCGTGATGACGGCGGCACCGGCCCATCGGGCAAGCTGGATGGCCGCATGGCCTACGGCTCCGGCGCCTCCCGTGACCAGGACGGTGCGCCCCGCCAGGGCACCGGGGGAGAGCCGGGCCGGCCCGTCCTCGTTCGAGGTCAGGGCCCGGTGCGCCGTCAGGGCCGGGATCCCCAACGAGGCGCCGGTATCGAAGGACTCGGCGTCGGGAAGGGCCACTGCTTTGTGGCTCGGCACCACCACGTATTCCTGAGCGGTACCTTCGTTGCCGCCCCAGGCGACGTCCCACAGCCAGACGCGATCGCCCACGGTGAAGCCGGCCACTCCGGCACCCAGCTGGTCGATGACTCCGGCTCCGTCCTGGTTTGGAACCTTCGGGGCATCCAGCTTCCTGCTTCCGCTTCCGGACCGCGACTTCCAGTCGGTGGGGTTCACTCCGGACACCACCACCCGGACGCGGACTTCTCCCGCTCCTGGCTCCGCTAATGGCCTGTCCTGGAGCTTCAGCACGGATGCGGGCCCTGTTGCCTCGTATACGATTGCCTTCATGTTGTCTCCCCTGTCCGGTTGCGGATGCCCTACCGCTCCAACCTACCGAAAGCGCAGCACGGGAGCAGCGCCCCAGTCCATGGGCGTTCAGTCTTCCTGCAGGTTGGCGGTGCCCAGGGCGGTCTTCCCGGCGTAGTCATAGATGACTACGCTGCGAATGGGTTCCCGCAGGGCGGCCCACCTGCCGGCGTCCATTTCCACCCGCTGGCCCGCGCCCGTGAGCGGCCCCAGTTCGATCAGCTTGGTGGAGGACAGTCCAGCGCTGCCGCCCGTCCCTGGGACCAGTTTGCCCGGGCTCAACATCAGGCGGAGATCGTCGCCGGCGCCGGTTGCAAGATTTTCCAGCTGCAGGACAGCACCGGCTTTGGTGACGTGGATCGTCACCGTTCCCGTCGTGACTGCTCCCTGGGACTGGAATTGTCCCCTCAGAGTCACGGGCCCCGCAGCGGAGGGAACACCGGGAGCAGGTTCCACCGTGGGGCCTTGCTGCTGCGGCCCGGGCGCGGACCCGGAATCAGTGCAGCCGGCCAGGCCGGCCGCCAGCACCACCGAGAGCGCCGCGGACTGTATCGCCTTCATTTTTCCCCCAATGATTTATTCCCGTCTTCCTAGAACCGGGTCGTGCCACGCAGCGGGCGCGGCCGGCCATCCGGGTCCACAATGAACCGGTAGATGGGCTCGGCCCACAGGCGGTGGAACGGCGGGACGGGCTGGGGTGTGTGGTGACGTACCTGCCCGGCCGGGCGGGGCGTGGAACGGCCGGTGCGGTGCCACTGGTCCAGGCCATCGGCCGCGCTGTTCCACAGCTCCAGTTCGCCCCCGTCCGCCAGGAGACGGGGGTCGTCCTGGTCAAGGCCCAAATGCTCGGCCCAGAGCTGGAGCCGCAGCTTCCCCGCGAGCGGGTGGGTCCCCATCCCGCCCTTGTTGTCGCCGGGCGTCCCGCCGGCCGATGTGTCGATTACCGCACAGGTGAGCTCGCTGTCGGTTGTCCAGGACCGGCGGTTGAAGTTGTCCGACCCGCAGGTGAACCAGGTGTCGTCGATGATGCAGATCTTGGCGTGGACGTAGATCGGTGTCCCGTCGCTGTTCTCCAGGTCGAACACCCCCACCCGGTCCGGAGCGGCCCGGCGGAGCATGCCGATGGCACGCAGTTGCCCCAGGCGCCTGGGCGGTCCGCCAAGGAAGCCGTCAGAGTCCGGGTACCGGGGCACCACGACGATGACGTTGAGCCTGTGGTTGCGCTGTAGGGCGTCTGCAATGCCGGCGGCGACTTCCGTTGACCACAGGTACTGGTCCTCGATGTAGATGAGCGAGCGGGCCTGGGCAAAGGCCTTCGCATACGCCCTGGCTATGCTTCGTTCTCCATTGGGGGCGAACGCGAAGGGCGGATGCTTCACACCGTAGGTGCGCAGCAGTTGGACGGAGTGAGGGCCGGCCGGCGGCGGGGGCGGAGCGGCCTCCGGCAACGGCTTGGGGTGCCTCGGCATGCGGGCCAGGCGCTGCAACAGCATCCGGTAAGGAGTTTTGCGGTCCAGCGGGTGGGGGTCGTTCCACCGTTCTGCGAACACTGCGAGCACATCGGCAACGATGGGGCCGCGCAGTTCAAGGGCGGCATCGTGCCAAGGAGGCCGCTGCCCGTAGCGGGAATCCATCTTCACTGCCTGCGGGTCTCCGGCATGGCCGGCATCATCGCGGCGGCTGTGTGAAAGGTCGATTCCCCCGACGAAGGCTACGTCGTGGGAGGGGTCGTCACGACGGCGGATGACCACTAGTTTCTGATGGTGGGAACCGAAGATCCGGACGCGCTGATCCAACAGCGCCTCCCCGCCGGCGTCGTTGATCTGGCGGCTGAGGAGCTCGTTTGAGCGTCCACTGATGGGGGCTGACACCCGTTCGCCGTGTGACCTCCAGACAAGGCCGCGTACTTCGACGCCGGACCGGGCCAGTTCCGCGAGCAACCCGCCAATCGTCGTACCACCCGGTTCCAACTGCTCATCACCGTCGCCGCGCCAGTCAGTGAACCATACCCGGTCTCCGGCCTTCAGGCCGGACAGTTCCGCGTGCAGCCTGGAGAAATAGGCAGCTCCATGCACCAGGGGCCTGACCAGGTTGCCTTCCGACCAGGGTGGAGAATCTGCACCGCCGGCATGGATCAAGGAGGCCGGGTTTCCGCGCTCGGCCCGGTTCAGGAACCACTTGCCAACCGTGCTGTCCACTCGGTGCTCCTTTCGGGGCCCGGGGGACCAGGCCGCTGCGGATTCCAAACTAGCCTATGGCCGCACGCAAACTGTCTGTTTCCCGGGCGGGGCCGAACAAGCCACGATGCGGCAGCAGTCCGGCCAGGTGGGAATAGGCTTGTCCCAGGCCGCTTCCACACCCCTGAAGAATGAGGCAGAACATGTCATTGAAGGAAAAGCTGAAGGGCGACGTCGTCGCCCACATGAAAGCCGGCAACAAGGTCGCCCTCACCACGGTGCGCAACGTCCTTGGTGAGATCGAAACGCGGGAGAAATCAGGAAAGACCCCGGTTGAGCTCGATGACCTCCAGGTCACGGCGTTGCTGCAGAAAGAGGCCGCCAAGCGCCGTGACACGGCCGCCACCTATACCGCCGCCGGGCACGACGACCGGGCACAGGCCGAGATCGCCGAGGCTGAGGTCATCGAGGCCTACCTGCCCAAGGCCTTGACCCGCGAGGAAGCTGAAGCCATCATCGACGGGGTCATCGCTGAATTGGGAGCCGGGAACACCGCCCTGACCATGCGTTCCATGGGTACGGTCATGAAGTCCGTAACCCCCAAAATCGGCGGACGCTTCGACGGCAAAGCCGTCAGCGAGATCGTCAAGGAACGCCTGGCCTGACGACAGGGCGACGATGCAGTGCGGGCCTGACGGATTTCCCGCCGACCTGCGCATAATGAGGCCATGGGGTTCCGGGCTCACCGAGCCGATCAGTCGCGGAAAAGCGTGGCAGTGATGGCCACTGCCGGTGTGCTTGTGTCGTGTCTGTCGTCTGCCTGCGGCGGGTCATGGCAAGGGGAGCCGCCCTGTTTGCCCCCAAGCTATGCCGTAACCCCGGCCGTCGCGAAACCCGGTGACGCCGTCACAGTCCACGCGGCCGACGCTGACTGCAATCCCCGGTACGGCCAGGACGCCCGGATTTACGTCTCGGTCACCGACGCCGCCGGCCACACCGTCGTCAGCACGACTGCCGCGATGAACGATGCCGGCGGGTTTTCTTACCAGTTCGACGTGCCGCTGGCGGCAGCGCCGGGGGAGGACAGTGTTGAGGCCTACCCTTTCGGCGTGGATTGGTGTGACGATACCGGGACGAACAACCGTGTTCGCCATGCGGAAGGTTTCAGCCGGGCCTCGTGCGCTGCAAGGACGAGGCCGCTGACAATTACCCCCTAGCCGCCCAGTCCGCACAGGGATCGCATCCCCGTGACGGGGTTCAGGAGGTGCCGTAATCGATCCTGGCCGTGCCGTCCTTGGGAACGGTGATCCGTCCGCCCTGGAAATCCTGGACGGTGCTGCCGTCTGCCGTCACGTAGTTATCCGTGGTCGGGTAACCAAGCCTGCCCCACTCGAAACCGGTCCCTGCCCAGGCGTCGCGGGTCTTGCCGACGGAGAGGCGAACTCCGGTGGCCGGGCTGGAGATCAGGGCGCCCTTCTGGAAGTTGATGAAGGAGCCACCGTCCTTCAGCCCGGTCACCCGGTTGGTTCCGGGAAACCCCAGGGTGGCTGGACCGTTCACAGCATCGAATGCGGCGCTGAACTCTGACGGCATGGAGAAGGCTCCGAGGGCTGCGGTCCAGTAGATGGATCCGCCCTGGTAGGTCTGTTTGACGCCACCGCTGACCGGTATTTCGTCACTCGTTGGGTAGCCGAGGAACCCGTTCTCGTAGCCGGCCTGGGCCCAGGCTCCGCGGGTGGCACCAATGGACACGTGGGCGCCGGTGGCAGGGGACCAGAGCATGGAGCCGTTCTGGAAGTTCTGGTACAGCCCGCCGTTCTTGATGGCCACCTGGGGACTGACGGCAGCGCCGAGTGAGCGGCCCATTGCCTCATGCTTTGTGAAGATGGCCCCGGATACCGCGTAGGTTCCGACGTTGGGCACGAAGTAGATGACGCCGCCCTGGTAGTTCTGGGCAACAGCGCCCCCTGGCGTGCCGTACTCATCCGCGGTGGGGTAGCCGAGGACACCGTGCTCGAAGTTCTGTCCGGCCCAGACGTTGCGGATGGCTCCCACGGAGATGATGGCGCCGTTTGCCGGGGTCCACAGGATGGAGCCTCCCTGGTAGTTCTGGAAGGCACCTCCTTCCTTTAGGCCGCTGATCACATCGGTGACCGGGTAGCCCAGGCTGCCCCACTCAAAACCCGTGGAGGCCCATTTGTCACGGATCGGGCCGGCGCTGAGTGAGGCTCCGGACGCTGGGGAAAACATGATCGCCCCGCCCTGGAACCCCTGCCAGGAGCCGCCATTGCGGAGCCCGCGGAACTCATCGGTTGTTGGGTATCCCAAGGGGCCACCTTCAGCTCCCTGGGAGCGCCACTTGCCGTAGATGCCCGCTGTGACGGCGTGCGTTCCCGCAGCGGGTGAGGAGAAGATCGCGCCATTCTGGTACGCCTGGTAGGAGCCGCCGTCTTTCAGGCCGGTGATGACGTCACTGACGGGGTATCCCAAGGCGCCGTTTTCGAATCCGGTTTCTGCCCACTTGTCCCGGATTGGCCCGAAAGACGAAAGGTACGCGCCGCTGGCGGGGGAAAACATGATGACGCCGCCCTGGTACACCTGGTAGACGCCACCGCCACGCAGGCCTCCAACTTCGTCGGTGACCGGGTAGCCGAGGGGGCCGTTTTCATAACCGAGGGAGGCCCACTTGCCGCGGGTGGCTCCCCACGAGAAATGGGCTCCGGAGAGGGGAGACCAGATGATGGCTCCTCCCTGGTAGTTCTGGAAGGCGCCACCGTCCCTCAGTCCACCCACCTCGTTGGAGACCGGGCTGCCAAGCTGGCCGGCCGGCCCTCCGCCCAGGCTGTATTTCTGTGTGATGGCGCCAAAGGGATCCGCTGAATACGGGGTGAAGATGTCATCGACTGCGCCCATGATGATTCGATCGCCGGGGCGGCTGCTGCGCAGGAACCTGTTGACCGTCTCAAGGCTGGTGGACAGGCAGCCGGCGGACGTGGTGCGGCCGGCGTGCAGGAAGATTGCGTAGGAGGCCCCCTGCACGGTATTCATGTCCGGCTGGCGGTTGTAGTTGATGACCGCCGCCTGTTCGTAATACCCCTGATTCATGTAGGTGTAGAGGTTCTCGTCAGAGGGACCGCCGCTGCCTTCGAAGTACTGGTTGTAGGTAGGTCCGTACTCACCGCCCCAGCGGGAGTTTGCGTTGACCGTATGGTAGGCAAGGGCCGTGCCCGGGTTGGAGCGGCCCAATGCCTCGGTGACGCTGTACGAACCGGTGGGTGACTTGAATGTGTCCTCCCAGGTCAGTCCCGGCGGAGCGAAGCCTTTTAGCCCCGCGTAGCCCCAGTCCTGCCATTCCTGGACATAGCCATTGCCGGAACGAACGCACCCGGTGATGGTGACGACGTTGGATTCACGGCCGGTGGCGGTAGCGAACGTTACCCGGTTAGCACCGAAGCTGTTGTACTTCACCTGTCCCGCAGACAGCCGCTGGCAGGGGTTGTTCTCCTGGGGTCCAGCCTGGGCACTGCCGGTGCCAAGGAAGGCACTGCCCGCGACTGCGATCACCGCCAAGGCGAGTGATAGTGGCCTGGTCCTCTTCACGGGTCCTTCTTCCTGGAAGGCGCAGCATGGCGCCTTGGTGACAAATAGTCCATGCCAGGACATAAAACCCGAGTTGACGTGGGACGATGCCGGATCTGGCGCGGCTGCCCCTAGGCTACCGGGCTAATTGCGCAACCCACGGCACCAAGTGTGGACAAGCGCACGAGCGAGTCGGCCCGCGCTGTCCACCGTTGTGCTGATGAGGCAGGACATCAGGCTCGCTTTAGGCCATCTGCCTGGCGCTTGCGGCGCTCGCCGAATTGGCCCCGGGTGTGGACTACGGATGGCGACGAGCCTGTCGCTACCGGTGCCTAGGTGTAATTCCCGCGGACGTTGTGAACAGCGTGGCGTGATGTAAAGGGCGAGGGCCTCCGGTATCGATTTGGGTTACCACACTCATATCGACGCCAGGAGGCCCTCGTGTCCTACGTTACCC
>Ga0308158_10005495_pt1 | contig 10393 bp, 5 predicted proteins | sample PhyBR2_FD_201038 | JGI IMG/M metagenome (GOLD analysis project Ga0308158, IMG submission 201038) | Phyllosphere microbial communities from UC Gill Tract Community Farm, Albany, California, United States - DLSLB.R2 | ecosystem: Host-associated > Plants > Phyllosphere > Unclassified | place: USA...
CCGCTGCGTCCGAAAAAACTGCGTTCGCTCGGCATCGACCCGTCGAAAGGCGCAGGGCAGATCCGCGCCGTGGCGCGCTTGTACCTGTTCGACAAGTACCCGAAGCTGCGCGGCCGCATCAAGGGCGCGCTGAACTACCTGGGCAGTAATGCCGGCATCGAGCGCAAGGAAAACTACCAGCGCCTCGGCCTGCAGGTCGACACCTCCAAGTTCCGCATCGTCGTCATCGCCTCGAATGCGGGCGGCACCGGCGCCGGCAGCGCGATCGACCTGGGCTGGATGGCCAAAGCCATCGCGCGCCAGGAAGTGGCCGACAGCCAGGTCGACCTGGTGATGTTCATGCCTTCCGGTTTCGCCAAGGCCAACAAGGAGCGGACCGAGGCGAATGCCTACGCGACCATGATGGAGCTGGAGACCACCATGCGCGACATGAACGCGCAGGTAAAATGGATGGACCCGGACAGCATCACGGGTCGCGGCGCGCCCTTCGACGACGTGTATTTCGTCGACACGGCCAACCTGGCCAACAAGGCGACGCAAGACGTGAAGGACGTCTACCAGATGGTGGCCGATACCCTGTTCGAGGATTTCGCCTCGGCCGATTTCGCCAACCGCAAGCGCTCGGTTGCGGTCAACCAGCAGCAGCACAAGCTCGGCCCCTACAACCCGCGCGTGCCGGAAAGCCGCTTCGGCGACATGCGCCTGTCCTACTCGAAGGTGTATTCGGCTTTCGGCCAGTCCGTGCTCGACACCCAGCAAAGCCTGCGCGAAGACATCCGGGCGTATGAACTGGCGGCGCTGATGGTGAAGGAATTCTTCGGCCTGGTCGGGCGCGACGGCGCATTGGCGCGCCGCGCCGGCGACCAGGAGCGCGACGGCTTCATGCGCGAGCACATGGACATGCGCGAGCTGCCCTTCGACGAATTCCCTGACTTTAAAAAGGGGACGGTGGACGTCACGCCTTTCCAGGAATACGCATTGACCGGTCTGCTGTTGCGCGACAAGGAAGGACGCTCGCTGCTGGAACGCGTCGAGAGCAAGGTCAATCTCGAGATGGACCGCATCATGGCCGCCTTCGACGTGCCGCAGTGGAGAGAACGCGTGGCCGAGCTGCTGCCGAACCTGGAACGCGACGCCATCCGCGAAGCCGGCGCCAGCGCCGAGACCAGCGAAGACCGCATCAAGCGCCACACGATCGAACTGACGAATGGCCTGAAGGCGCGGGTGCGCGAGCGCCTGTATGCGCTGCTCGACGACCGCAAGCAGGGCGGGCTCGAATTCGTGCTGTCGCTGCTGGAACAGGTCAAGTCGCGCCTGCAGCAGCGCGACCTGGCCCACGCCGAGCGCAATGGCCGCCGTTACCGCGACATCCGCGATGCGCTGCGCACGCGGCAGGTCGAGGAATCGCTGAACAACCTGTCGCAGGCGGCCGGCCGCCTGTTCGGCAAGGACGCGCAGGCGCGCGAAGTCATGGCCCACTTAAAGCGCGACATCGCCGACTACCTGCGCTTCCACCTGCTGGCGGTCAGCGCCGGACAGGCCATCGAGGTCATGCGCGGCATGTCGTCCTGGCTGGGCGAGCCGCAGTCGACCGACGAATACGGCAATGCGCAGTGGAGCGGCATCGCCGGCGAATTCCAGGAAGGGCGGCGCCACGTGCAGGACATCCTGCGCGCCGTCGACGGCCGCATCAGCCAGCTGCGCGCGGATGCGCGCCAGGAGCACGCCACCTACATCAAGCTGGCCGGCGACCTGCAGCCGGCGCCGGTGCGCCTGACCGGCGACGTCAGTGCCTGGAGCGAAGAAGTGCTGCTCGAATTCGGCGGCTCGGGAAAACTGTTCCCGCAGCTGGGCGACGAGCGCACCCGCGCCGAGTTGTTATTGAAACTGTTCAGGCGCGCGCAGACCCAGCTATCGAACACAGAGCTGCAGGGCGAGCCGGTGGACCCGCTGCTCGAGCGACTGAACGCGATGACGCCGCAGGAGCGGCAACGCGTCTTCGCCGAATGGATCAGGAGCGCCATGCCCTGGGTGAACGCGCGCTTCTCGGCCGAGTTCACGCCGAACGCCGACCAGTTCAAGTGTTTTATCGGCGTCGGCGACGTCGCCGCCTGGCGCCGGATGGAGGGCGAGATCCGCGCCGCCGTGCCGACCGGGTATTTTCATGGCGACCTGGTCTCGGTGGTGAACACCGGCATTCCGGGGCGCGCGGTCTGCTACATCGAGCTGTCGGGCTTCCCGATGACGATCCTGCGCGGCCTGCCGACCTGGCGCGCCTCTTACCAGATCGAGAACCCGAAGATCCCGACCCACCTGCACTTCGATTCGACCCGTTTCCGCCACCCGATCTCGCCGTCGATGGACGAGCTGAATCGCCTGGCCGACGATTACGAGTGGTTCCTGCAGGCGATCGCGCTCGGCGTCATTCGCCGCAAGGGAGACATGGGCGACCGCGAAGCCGCCTTCCAGCCGCGCGGCCAATACCTGTTCGAGGTCGAACCGGGTTCGGGCGAATGGCTGCAGATCGGGAACGAGTATGCGATCCGCTCGAACGGCCTGCCGCCGTATTACCGCGAGCAGGTGATCGCCGCCGTGCGCAACCGTCTGACGGGACTGGGTCCGCACCAGTTGCTGCTGCTGGCCGCGCTGATGCGCCACTACCAGCTGCGCGTGTACGAGCCGCGCCTCGAGATGGACGAAACCGGCGCCCAGCTGCCGTCGCCGTCGCTGCCGAACATCACGGCGCGCCGCCTGTTCGAGGCCTGGTTGCGCCGCGCACAGTCGCTCGATCCGACGCTTTCCAACGCCGCCGTGGACGCGGCGCTGGCGGCGATCGCGGTCTGGACCGAAGTCGTGCCCGATTCGGCCCACGACGCCTACAGCTGGGAAGTCGAGCGCCCGATCGACAAGCGCATCGTCAAGCCCGAGATCCTGGCCAGCGAGGCGCGCGCCGCAGCGGCGCTGGAGGTGCGCGGCCTGGGCTCGACCACGGTGCCGATTCCCGATCCGCTGCCCGCGTCCTCGAGCGAGCGCTATAAATTGTTCGTGGCGGGCGCCCAGCGCGGGCCGTTCGCGCTCGACGAGGTGGCGCGGCAGCTGGCGCGCGGCGAGATCGACCTCGGCACGCGCGCCTGGAACATGGCGCAGGACCCGAAGACCGGCAAGTGGGGGACGGTAGCCGACATTCCCGGCCTTGCCGGCGTAGCCGAGTCGCCATCGATACCCGATCCGGACGACGGCGTTCCGGATCCGAAATAGCGGGGGACGGTTTTGCAAGACGACGCCATGGTCCGCTGCATCCAGGCCGCGTGCGGGCACAGCCTGCCGCGCCGGGTGAAGTTCTGTCCGTATTGCGGAGCTCCGCAGGGGGAGCGTGTGACGCATGTGCCGCCGGCGGCGGCGCCGGTGCAGCCGCCGGTTGCGCCCACGCCAGCGCGTGTCGACGTTCCGGCGGAGCCGGTTCAGCCAGTCGCCGCGCAGGCGCCTGCGCCGGCCGCGCCGCCGACAGCGGCTCCACAGGTGCCGCCACCGCCGCCGCGGCCGGCTCCACCGCCACCGCCGCCGGTTCCACCGCCACCGCCGCCGCCACGCTGTGGTCCCACGACCGGCACGCCGCCGCCCAAGCGCGAGCCGGTGCGCCTGCGCTGGTGGCTGCTGGCGCTGGCCGCGCTGTGGGCGATCTGGCTGATCGCGAAACCCTCGAACCGCCGCATCGAAGCCCAGATGGACAAGGCGATCGCGCTGGCGGCCGAGTGCAAGGCGCGCGACGCCCAGAGCGAACTGATCGCCCTGCGCAAGACCAAGGCCACGCCCGAGCAGCTGCAGAAGGTGCAGAAGGCGCTCAACGAGGCCAGCGCCGCCTGCACCCGCAAGCGCCAGCGCGACAAGGCCTGGCGCGAGGCGAAACCGGGCATCGCGGCGGCCATGGCCTCATCCTCCTACGAGCGTGCCCGCACAAGGCTGCGCGCGTTCACCAAGCGCTGGGGCGAGGACGACGAGACACGCGCCATGAAAGATGAGATCGACACCCGCGCGCCAGAACACCGCCGCGCTGATGAGGTAACGCGCTGAGCGGTGCCGCCGGGTGTATGCTGTTGCAAACACGATCACAGGAGCAAAGCATGAAGACGACGAGCATGTTCACTGCGCTGCTGGTCCTGGCCCTGGCGGCCGGCTGCACGCGCGAGGAAGACGGCATGGGCCCGGCGCAAAAGGCCGGCAAGGCCGTCGACGAAGCCGGCGACAAGGTCGCCCGCGAACTGCGCGCCCCGCTGGAAAAGGCGGACGAGGCCGCGAAAAAACTGGCCGAACGCGCCGAGGAAGAACGGCGCCAGCTCGCCGAACGCACCGAGGAAGCGCGCGAAAAGATCAAGGACGCGACCGAGGAAGCCGGCCGTGGATTGCAGAAGGCGACCGGCAAGGTCGGCGAGAAGGTCGAGCAGGCCGGCGAGAAGATGCAGGACGCGGCGCGCTGAGTTCCTCACGCGCTGGCAGAGGCCGTAAGGTGGGCGGGTTTCCGCCCACGCGTTCAACGATCCGATGCGTCGTCGCGCCTTACGCGCTCGCCCGCAAATCCGGATACCCGCCCGTCACGATCGCCATATCGACAAACCCCGCCCGCCAGGCCTGCTCCAGGTTCTGCTCGATCTCTTCCATCGAGGTCTTCCCGAAGTTCGCAAACCCGCGCACGCCATACGCGCGGTTGCGTCCATGCCCCTTGGCCATGTACAGCGCCATGTCGACCAGGTTGACCGCGCGCTCCCACGGCAGCGGCTTGCCGCCCGGCGCCAGCGGGTAGGGCGCGTAGCCGATCGAAACGTTGACGTTCAGCGTCGTGCCCTGGAACTCGATGCTGGTCTCGCTGATGCCGTTCAGCAGGCGGCGCGCCACTTCGTCCAGGCCGCTCTTCGGGATCGCCGGCAGGAAGGCGAGAAACTCCTCGCCGCCCCAGCGCACGATCATGTCGGTCTCGCGCAGGATCTCGCGCAGGCTCTCGGCGATCCTGATCAGCACCGCGTCGCCGGCGCCGTGGCCCCAGGTGTCGTTGATGTGCTTGAAGTGGTCGACGTCCATCAGGAACAGCGCGCTGACCATCTCCTCGCCCGAGGTGCCGGCGCCGCGCTTCTCGTCGGCGCGGTGATTGCGCATGAAGTCCTGGAAGTGGCGGCGGTTGTACAGGCCCGTCAAGGGGTCGCGCACGCTCTGCTGCTTCAGCTCCTGGTTCTTCAGGTACAGCTGCGCATTCGCATGGCGCACCTTGCGGTACAGGAGGCCGACCACGACCGAGGCCAGCGCGAACACCACGGCCAGCAGCCACCAGACGCGCTGCTGCAGGCGGCGGTTGTCGATCTCGACCGACTTGACCTGGTTCTCGCGCTCCAGCAGTTCGATCTGGCGCTGCTTCTTGTCGGCGTCGTATTTTTGCTGCAGCTCGAGCATCGCCTTCTGGCGCCGCTTCTCGAACAGCTCGTTCGACAGGCCGCGTTCGCGGTGATAAGCCTTGACCGCACCGGCATAATCGCCCGCGCGCTCCAGCGCCTCGCCGTATTCGGCCAGCACGGTCTGCAGTTCGGGCTTGTCGCCGCTTTTTTCGTAGGACGCCAGGCCGGCTTCGAAGCTGCGCTTGCCCTCGGCCAGGCGGCCGGTGGCCAGATAGGCTTGGCCCAGGTTGATGCGGGCCGTCGCCACGCCGTTTTCGTAATTGATGGCTGCCGACGCCGCAATCGCCTGGTTTGCATAGGCCGCCGCGTGTGCGTAGTCGCGCATGCGCAGGTAGCAATCCGACAGGTTGATCAGCGAGCGCGCGGCCATCGCGTGCGCGCCAATCTGACGCTCGAGCGCCAGGGCCGCCGTCTGCGCCTTCAGCGCGCGTTCCAGCTGCCCGGATTCGACCGCCAGGCCGTATTCGGTGCCTTTCAGGGTCGCCAGGCGGCCCGGCGAATTCGCCTTCTCGGCCGCGACCAGCGCCTCGTCGAGCGCCTCGAAGCCCTTGTCGTACTCGCGCATCTGGCGGTACAGGCGCGCCAGCGAATTGAGCACGATGACCAGGTGGACCGGCCCGCCATGCTGGCGCGTATAGGCCAGCGTCGCCTGCATCTTCTCCAGCGCATGCGGGAAGTTGCCGTCCTCGGCGAAGGACTCGGCGGCCGACACGCCGACGCGCACGCGCAGTTCGACGTCGTCGGTCGTATTCGCGAGGCGCTCCGCTTCCCAGACCAGGTCATGCGATGCCACCAGGTCGTTCTGGTCGTATTTGATGTAGCCCTTGCGCACCAGGCCCTTGGCCAGCGCGCCATTGTCCTTGTGCGCGCGGCCGAAGGCGATCAGCTCGTCGCAGGTGGCCAGCGCCAGTTCCTGCTTGCCCACCTTCTGGTAGGCGACGCACAGCTGCGCCAGCATCTCGCCCGTCTCTTCGACCGAAGCGGCACGCGCCTCCGCCTCGATCTTGAGCAGCATCGGCAGAGCACGTTCAGGCGTGAAACGGTTGATTTCGCGGATGTCGGCCAGGCGCTCGGTCAGGCTCGGCGTGGCGTCGGCCCAGGCAGGGGAGGCCGCCAGCAGGGGCGCCGCCAGCAACAACGAGGCCACTAGCGTCGCGCTGCGACGGCGTGGCTGTCTGGTCTTGCGTGCTGCCGGCATAGATGTCCTCGATGGGGTGGTCGGTATCGCGTACGTACGCGCGCCCATCTGTCATTATATTCTTGTTGCAAGACAGAAACATCGTTTTTTTTGACCAGGTATCGCAAAAATGCGACGTCGAAAGGGCAATGTTGGCGTTCAATTATTGCCCGTTCAACTACATATGCGTCCTTTTTGCTTACACCGCCAACTGCTGCAACAAATACAAGCGCTGATACAAGCCCCCCTCGATCCGCATCAGCTCCTCATGCGCGCCGGATTCCGTAATCCGCCCATGATTCAGCACCACGATCCGGTCCGCATCCCGAATGGTGGAGAGCCGATGCGCAATCGCGATGATCGTCACATGCCCGCGCAACTCGTCCAGCGCCTCCTGCACGATCTGCTCGGTCGCGCTGTCGATGCGCGAGGTCGCTTCGTCCAATAACAGGATGCGCGGCTCGCCGGCGAGCGCGCGGGCGATCGCGATCAGCTGCTTCTGGCCCGACGACAAACGCGAGCCGCCTTCGCCCAGCGAAGTCTCGTACCCCTGTTCCAGCGCCGCGATGAAGTCATGCGCATGCGCTGCGCGGGCAGCGGCTTCGATGCGGTCGAGCGACAGCCCCCGCCCCATGTCGATGTTCTCGCGCGCCGATGCCGCCAGGATGAAGGGATCCTGCGGCACCAGGCCGACTTCGTTGCGGAAGCGTTCGTTGTCGATGCCGGCGATCGGTTCGCCGCAGATCTCGATGCGGCCGTTTTCGGCCGGGTAGTAGCGCAGCAGCAGCGACAACAAGGTGGACTTGCCGCTGCCGGTGTGGCCGACGATGCCGAAGAAGGCGCCTTGGGGGATGTCGAGGTTGATGTCGTGCAGGACGTTCTGGCCCGGCACATACGCGAAACTCAGGTCGCGCACGCGCACGGCGGGGGCGTCGGGACGCGCTTCCAGGCGTGATCCGGCCGCACGGCCAGACAAGTGTTCGGCGGCGCCGGCTTCGTCCAGCAGGCCGGCCACACGTGCGGTCGCGACCACCGCCTGCTGCAGGCCGCTGAACTGCATCGTGATCTGGATGAGAGGCTCGACCACGCGCGCGATGTAGCTGATGAAGGCGTACAGGATGCCGACTTCGACGGCGCCGATGCTGCGCTGGCCGAAGCTGAAGATGACGACCGCCAGCAGGATCACGTTCAGCAGGTCCAGTGCCGGGCGCAAGAGAAACGCGTTGGCCTTCAGTTCGGACAGGCGCGCGTGGTAGTGCTTGTCGTTGGTGGAGGCGAAGCGCTCGCCGAAGCGGCCGGCGGCGTTGCTGGCCTGGAGCACGGTCATGCCGCCGATCGATTCGGCCATCTGGCCGTTGATGTCGCTGCGCAGGGCGCGCGCACGCGTCACCGCCGGCGCCGACAGGCGCTGGTAGAGCCAGACGATGATCAGGACCGCCGGCAGCAGGGCCAGCACGATCAGCATCAGGCGCCAGTCGAGCCAGGCCATGGCGATCATGGTGCCGACCAGGACGATGGTCGAATCGAGCAGCACGAACAGCACCTGGATGTACAGGGTCTTGACCGCTTCGGTGTCGTTGGTCACGCGGCTGACCAGTTGACCCGTGATGGCGCGATCGAAAAAGGCCATCGGCAGGCGCATCACGTGGCCGTACACCCATTCGCGCAGGCGCCGCACCGAGCGCATCGCCATGCCGGACAGGCGGATCAGCTGCAGGTAGCGCAGCCAGCTTGCGGCCCAGCCGGTCACCAGCACGCCGCCCAGCAGCAGGGCCATGCGCGTCCAGTCGGCGTGACGCGGCACCAGGTGCTCGTCGATCAGGGCTTTGCCGAGGATCGGGCCGATCACCTCCAGGAAGGCCGACAGCATCAGCCACAGGGTCGCCAGCACCAGTTGCCTGCGGTCCGGCCAGGCGGCGCGGCGCAGCAGGGAGGCGGCCTGCGTGACCTGGGCGCGGCCGGCTTTTTCTTTTACATCAGGCTGCGTCAAGGCTGGCCTCCAGTTGTTGGTAGCGCCACTGGCTGGCATACCAGCCGTCCAAAGCGATGAGGGCGTCGTGGTCGCCCGATTCGACGATGCGGCCGTCCTTCAGCACGACGATCAGGTCGGCATTCACGACGGCCGACAGGCGGTGGCTGGCGATGATGGCGGTGAGTTCGGGGCGCGCGGCGCGCAGTTCGGCCAAATGTTCGAGGATGCGCGTCTCGGTGCCGGTGTCGACCGCGGACAGGGCGTCGTCCAGCAGCAGCAGCGAGCTCTCGGCCAGCAGCGAACGGGCGATCGCCACGCGCTGGCGCTGGCCGCCCGAGAGCGTGATGCCCTTTTCGCCCACCGGCGTGTCGTAGCCCTGCGGGAAGCGCAGGATGTCGTCGTGGATGGCCGCCATGTCGGCCGCCTCCTCGACTTCCTTGCGGCTGGCGCCGGGGCGGGCGAGGGCGATGTTCTCGGCGATGCTGGCCGAGAACAGGAAGGATTCCTGCGGCACCCAGCTGGTGGCCGCGCGCAGCGCCTCGAGTCTGTAACTGTCCAGAGGATGGCCGCCCCAGGTCACCGCGCCCGCCTGCGGCGTCGCCTGGCGCAGCAGCACGCGCAGCAGCGTCGACTTGCCGGCGCCCGTAGGGCCGACCAGGCCCAGCGTCATGCCCGGGCGAAGCGCCACCGAGACGCCGTCGAGCGCCGGCCGCTCGGCGCCGCCATAGCTGAAGCGCACGTCGCGCAGCACCAGCGGGCCGTCTTCGATTTGGGTCAGCGTGCCTTCGTCTTCCACGGTCAGTGGCGCGTCCAGCATCGGCTGCAGGCGCGCCAGGCCTGCCCGTCCGCGTTCGATCAGGGACAGCACCCAGCCGGCCGCGAACATCGGCCAGATCAGCTGGCCGAGGTACATCGTAAAACTGGTCAAGGCGCCGATGGTGAGCTGGTTATGCCAGACAAGGTAGCCGCCCAATCCAAGGGTTAAGGTGCTCGCCGCGGTGAGGGTCAGGCCGACGGCCGGCTCGTAGGCCGCTTCCCATTTCTGCGCACTCAGGCTGGCATCGGCCGCCTTGCCGGCCAGTTCGGAAAACTGCTGGCTGCTGCGCGCTTCCAGGCCCAGAGCGCGCACGGTACGCACGCCGGACAGCGACTCCTGCACGTGGTCGTTCAGCGCCGAAAAGCGTTTCAAGGAATCCGTTTCCGCCGTGTGGATATGGCGCGAGATGTACCAGAAGGCCAGGCCCATGAGCGGGAAGGGCAGCAGTGCGATCAGGGCCAGGCGGTAGTCGACGCCGAGCAGCATCACGCCCAGCACCATGACCAGCGTCAGCGTGCCGTCGAAGCCGGCCAGCATCGCTTCGCCGGCGGCCATTTCGATGGCGTCGATGTCGTTGGTGGCCAGCGCCATCAGGTCGCCGGTGCGCTGCTTCTGGTAGAAGGCCGGGCCCTGGTTCGACAGGCGCGCATATAAACGCGTGCGCAGTTCGACGCCGAGACGGTAGGCGGCCGAATACAGGCGGATGCGCCAGCTCACGCGCAGGACGTAGATCGCCACGCCCAGTGCGAGCAGCTGCAGGATGCCGACGGTCAGGTCCTGGCTGGAAAGGGAGTGCGCAGCCAGGCCGTCGATCATGGCGCCGACCTTGCGCGGTATCCAGACGGTGCAGATGGCGACGCCGATCAGCATCACGCCCGACGATGCATAGGCTTTCCAGTGGCGCAGCACAAAGCCGCCGACCAGGCTCGCTAAACTCATTACGATTCCTTGCGTTGGCGCCCGCGCGGGACAAAAAAGAAAGCGGG
>Ga0308158_10005496_pt1 | contig 10390 bp, 7 predicted proteins | sample PhyBR2_FD_201038 | JGI IMG/M metagenome (GOLD analysis project Ga0308158, IMG submission 201038) | Phyllosphere microbial communities from UC Gill Tract Community Farm, Albany, California, United States - DLSLB.R2 | ecosystem: Host-associated > Plants > Phyllosphere > Unclassified | place: USA...
TCGCGTCGTTCGCGATCTTCCAGTTCCTGTGGGTGTGGAACGACCTGCTCGTCGCGTTGACGTTCGCTGGCGGTGACAACGCGGTCAAGCCGCTCACCGTCTACATCGCGGACCTGTCGGGCACTCGTGGCGCCGACTGGCACCTGCTGTCGGCGGCTGCGTTCATCTCGATGATCGTGCCTGTCATCATCTTCGTCGGGCTCCAGCGCTACTTCGTCCGCGGTCTCCTCGCGGGGTCCGTCAAGGGCTGACGACGCGCTGACGCACGAGGGGGCCGGGTCCACGAGGACCCGGCCCTCTCGTCGTCCGGGGGGCCTGCCTGCTCGCCGTGCGTCGACACGCCGGTCAGACGTCGCGGACGAGGACGACCTTGCCGAACGGCGAACCGTGCTTCACGGTCTCGTGGGCCAGCTGTGCGTCCTCGAGAGGGAAGGTCGCGTGCACGACGGGCGTGATCGTGCCGTCGACGACGAGGGGCCACGCTTCCGCACGGACCGCGGCCATGATCGCGGCCTTCTCGTCGATCGGCCGCGAACGCAGCGTCGTCCCGTGCACGCTCGCGCGCTTGGCCAGCAACGTACCCAGGTCAAGCTCACCCCTGCGCCCGCGCTGCAGCCCGATGACGACGAGCCGTCCAGCCTGCGCGAGCGCCCCGACGTTGCGGCCGAGGTTCGCGGCGCCCACCACGTCGAGGACGACATCGGCGCCGCCCAGGTCGTGGCAGGCCTCCACGAAGTCCTCGGTCGTCCGGTCCACGACCACAGGGGCGTGCGTGCCCGGCACGGAAGCGAGGAGCCCTCGCAGCCGCTGCGCGCGCTCAGGGCCCCCTGCGACTGCCACGACCCGCGCGCCGCGCGCGACGGCGAGCTGAGCAGCGATCGAACCGACGCCTCCCGTGCCGCCGTGGACGAGCACCACGTCGTCGGCCTGCATGCCGGCGACGTCGACGAGGTTCGACCATGCCGTCGCGAGCGCCTCCGGCACGGCAGCGGCCGCGACGCTCGTGAGCGCGTCAGGCACCGCCAGGAGCTGCGACGCGGGCGCTGCGGCGAGCTCCGCGTAGCCGCCGCCAGGGAGCAGGGCCGCGACGCGCTGCCCCACGGCCCAGCCGTGGACGAGCGGACCGGTTGCGACGACGCGGCCGGCCACCTCGAGCCCTGGCCACGAGGGCGCACCGCTCGGCGCGGGGTACTTGCCGGCGACCTGCAGGAGGTCCGCCGGGTTGACCCCTGCTGCCTCGACCGCGATCACGACACCGTCGTCGGCAAGCGCCGGATCGGGTGAATCGCGCACAGCCAGGACTGCCTCGGCTTCCCTCTGGGCGGGGTCTGCTGTGATAATGCGCACGGCGCACATCCTAGTTCCGGCACGTTGTCACCACTCGGCCAGCCGCGGACTGGGTGTTTCCCCGCGCTGCGGGGTGGTGTCCTGTCATTCGAGGCCGCGCTCTGCTAATGGAACCGGCCGAACGTGCCGATTCATTGATCACAGCGAGCGACCTGCCTGGGCCGCGAGCTGGGAGGAGCCTCCCGTGGGCCCTCCGCGACAAGGACGAGAGAGGTACCGATGCTCCGCAGACTAGGGGTGCGCGGAAAGATCCTGGCGACACTGGCCGTGCCGGTGCTCGTCCTGGTCCTTGGCGCCGGTTACCTCGTCGTGTCCGCCTACGACACATGGCAGTACTCGCGGCTGCAGGCCAGCTACCTCGGGGCTGTCGCCGTCCAGGACGAGCTCATCTCCGCTCTTCAGCAGGAGCGTTGGACGTCGGTCGCGGTTGCGACCGGACGTACCGCCTACGCCAAGGGCCTCGACGAGGCTCGCAAGGCGACGGACGACGCGGTGAGCAAGCTCGACCGCGCCCTGCGCCAGATGGACCGCAAGAGCGACAACGCCGCCGTCAACGAGACGATGGCCCGAGCCGTCCAGTCCCGTGAGCCAGCGCAGATCGAGCTCGCACGGAGCCTCGTCGACGAGCGCATCGGCTGGGGGACGTCAGGCGGCGGTACGACCGTCCGTAACCTCATGTCGTACTACGACACGATGATCGACGCTCAGCTCGACCTCGGCGACATCCTGTCGACGACCGTCCGCGACCGTGGTCTCGGTACGCACGTCATCGCGTACACGAACACCAACCGCCTCATGAACAACATGCAGATCGAGGCGCAGTCCGGCCAGATCCTCATCGAGGACTCGTTCGCCAACATGGACACCGAGGTCGACCGCCGCGCAGTCGCGGTCCAGATGGCCGAGGGCACGTCCGTGCGCACGGACGCGATCCGCACCGTCGCCGACCTCGGCTACGAAGGCATCGAGATCCCCGCCCTGAGCGCGTCGTTCCAGATCGCTCGTGACGGCCTTCTCCAGGCCGCCCCCAACTCGGTCCCGGTGCAGTACCGGACCCAGTGGGAGGACAACGCCTCGAACGAGAACGCCCGCCTGCTCAAGGTTCGCGACGACCTGCGGACGCTCGCGGTCGAGTACGGAAAGTCGGCGCAGGACGCTGCGACCCGGTCGCTCCTCCTCACGCTCGCCGTCGCGCTCGCCGCTGTCGCGGCCTCCGTGTTCATCGCACTGACGGTCGCGCGCACGATCACCGAGCCGCTCCGTCGCCTCACCGATGCGGCAGGCCGCGTGCGTGACGAGCTGCCGCGCATCGTCGACGAGGTCGCCGAGCCGGGCAAGAGCCCCGACGTCTCGGTCGAGAAGATCGATGTCACCTCCCAGGACGAGGTCGGCCGTCTGGCGACCGCGTTCAACGAGGTGAACGCGGTGACGCTGCGCGTCGCCCGCGAGCAGGCCCTCCTGCGTGGCTCGATCGCCGAGATGTTCATCAACGTCGCACGCCGCGACCAGGTCCTCCTCAACCGCCAGCTGGTCTTCCTCGACGAGCTCGAGCGCTCCGAGGAAGACCCGGGCACGCTCTCGAACCTGTTCCGGCTCGACCACCTCGCGACGCGGATGCGCCGCAACGCCGAGTCGCTCCTCGTCCTCGCGGGCATCGAGTCGGGTCGTCGCGTCCGGGCTCCCATGCCGCTGTCCGACGTCGTCCGTACGGCCTCCTCGGAGATCGAGCTGTACGAGCGCGTCGAGCTCGACCTGCACGTCGACCCGCTCATGCTCGGTCACAACGCTCTGCCCGCAGCGCACCTGATCGCTGAGCTCCTCGAGAATGCCACCGTCTTCTCCGACCCGGGTACCCCGGTCGTCGTGACCGTCGAGGAGGACTCCCGCTGGTACACGGTCGCCGTGCTCGACGAGGGTCTCGGCATGAGCGACGAAGAGCTCGACGAGGCCAACGAGAAGGCCTCGACCTACGCCGCGAGCGAGATCGTCGGTTCGCAGCGTCTCGGCCTCTACGTGGTCGGCCGCCTCGCCTACAAGCTCGGCGCTTCCGTCCGCTTCTCGCGGCCTGAGGGTCGCCAGGGCACGCTCGCCCGCGTGATGTTCCCTCGCGCGCTCTTCATCTCGGCGACCGAGGTCCCGCTCGACGAGCCGGTGGACGTGCTCAGCAAGGACAGCCGTGAGGCCACGGAGGCGTGGGTTGCCCCGGAGCCCGCTGCAGCGCAGCCGCTCACGACGCGTCGGAACGTGGAGCCGGAGGCGCCCGTCGCGGTGCCCGTCGACCTGGACGCGCTCACGGACGGCTCCACGAGCACGGGCATGCCGCGTCGCAAGACGCGCGTCGCCCCTGAGGCTGCGGCACCCAGCGCCTCGCTCGGCGCCCTGGCCGAGAACGACATCGTTCTGCCGGAGCTCGCCGCGTCGGAGCTCCCGAGCGACTTCGTCGCGGGGGCCGATGACCTGTGGACCCCGCCGAGCAACCTCGCTGGTCCTGCGTCGCTGCCCTCGCGCGGCGGCGGTACGTTGCCGACGCGCGGCGGGGCTGCCCTGCCGACCCGCGGTTCCGCCTTGCCGACCCGCGGCGCTGCCCCGACGGTGCCGTCGGCTCCGTTCCCGGCTGAGCCGACGCTCGAGCAGGCTGGACCTGTCGCGCCCGCTCCTGAGCGTGCTGCAGTCTTCTCGAACTTCCGTACGCGCCGCTCGCTCGAGTTCATGGGCGAGGCTGTCGAGCCGCTCCCCGCACACGAGGGGCAGCGCGAGACGCCGGCCGAGGCGCACGTCGACGCTCCCGCGGCCGAGGTCGTCCCGTCGATCGAGCCGGAGATGCCCGTCTTCGACGCGCACCAGGACGCCGCGGTGCAGGCCCTCGCCGACGTGTGGAACCCGAGCTTCGCCGACGGTTCCACGAACGACGAGAGCGCCGCCCAGTTCCACGACGCCGAGAGCGCCGCGTGGCAGCCGACGCACGCCTCGGACCTGCCCCCCGCGACGCCGCACGACGACCGCCTGCGCACCCTTGGTGCGCACGTCGGCTCGATCGCGTCGGCCGCTGACATCGACGACGAGGCATACCCCGACGTCCCGACGCGTCGCGGGCGCTACGCCCGCTATGACGAGGATGCTTCCACCGGGGTGGACGGGTCGGCTGCCGCCGCGGCCTTCGCGGCCCCTGTGGACGAGCCCGCGCCGTCGTTCGAGGCCGCTCCGGCCGAGGACATCGACCCGACGCTGGGCTTCGCCATCCCCGGCCTCGTCGAGGACGACTTCGAGGTCCCGGACGTCGCCGACGGCGTCGTGTACGACGAGACGCCCGCCGAGGTCTACCCGGTCGAGCAGGCCGCCTATGCGGGCGCGCCTGACGCCCAGGACCTCGAGGTCGACGGCGCCCCGCACGCCGAGACCGTGAGCCCGCGCTACGACGAGCCCCAGTACGACGAGGCCCAGTACGCGGCTCCGCAGTACGAGGTCCCGTCTGCCGAGGCGGAGCTCCAGCAGCCCGAAGCAGAGGCGGCTCCCGCCGCCGGCGGCTTCCTGCCGATGCCTGCGGCCAGCGCCGACATCGCCCCGTTCGCGGTCAGCCCGTCCGGCGCACCGCTGCCCAGCTTCTCGGACGTGCTCGCGGCTGCACCGGCAGCACCGGCGCCGGCCGCCGCTGCCGAGCCGGAGAAGAAGCGCGGAATCTTCGGGCGCAAGCGCAAGAAGAAGGGCGCAGACGTCCCTGCTGTCACGCCGCCGCAGGCTCCCGTCCAGCAGGAGTCCGCCGGCTGGGGCTTCGCGCCCGCCCCTGCGGCGCCAGCTGCTGAGGCCTTTGCACCCCCGGCGCAGGCTGACGCAGGCTTCCCGCCCGCGCCGCAGGCCGCCCCGGCCTACGAGGCTCCGGCTGCTCCGTCGTACGACGCACCGGCCTACGAGGCCCCGGCTGCGTACGCCCCGGCGCCCGCGGCAGAGCCTGCTCCGCTCGAGCGCCGTACGCCGGCGACCTTCACACCGCAGCCGATCGAGCCCGACGGCTTCACGTACTCGCCTCCGGCGTTCGGTGCCTCGGTCGCCTCCGCGACCTCGACCGAGGGCACGAGTCGTCCCGCGCCGTCGGCCACCGCATTCTTCGGACCGAGGGACGACGCCGCCCCCGCGGCGCCTTCCGCGCCTGCCGCTCCGGCCGCTGCCGCTGCCCAGCCCACCAGCTGGGGCGTCGGCGAGATGGACGCAGAGCTCTCAGCCCGGCTCGCCCTGCAGGCCGGGATCCAGGAGCAGGCCCTGGCCGAGCTCAGCCAGCTCTCCTCGTACCGGCCGAACCAGATGGCCGGGACCGCGGCGAGCAGCAGCCTCACCAAGCGAGTCCGGACGGAGGTGCCCGCCTCTACACTTCCGGACGAGGGCTCTTCCAAGATCAGCCGCGACGCGGCAGAGCTCCGGTCGCGACTGTCGTCCTTCGTGAGTGCCACCAACCGGGCACGTCAGGAAGGCGACGGAGCTCCGGTGCAAGATGTCCATGAACCGACCCACGACCCCGCACCACAGTCGCGTTGACTCTGGAAGAAGGAGAGAAAGTGTCCATCAGTACTGAGGCAACCAACTTCGGGTGGTTGCTCGACAACTTCGTCAGGACAGTTGCCGGCACCCGCCACACGCTCGTCGTCTCTGCGGACGGTCTGCTCATGGCGATGTCGGAGAACCTGGACCGGACCTCCGGCGACCAGCTCGCCGCCATCGTGTCCGGCATGTCCTCCCTGACGCGCGGTGCCGCGCGCCAGCTCGAGGCTGGGAACGTCCGCCAGTCCATCATCGAGATGGACGACGCGTTCCTGTTCCTCATGAACGTGTCCAACGGTTCCGTGCTCGCTGCGGTGGCAGAGTCCACCTGCGACGTCGGCCTCATCGGCTACGAGATGGCTCTGCTCGTCTCGCGCACCGAGGCCACGCTGACTCCGCAGCTCATCACCGAGATGCGCGGCAACCTTCCCGTCGACGGTGCGACTCGTCTTCTCGGCTGAGGGAGATTCACATGTCTAGCTCGCACGACGGTCACGAGTTCGAGAGCTCGACCGTCAGGCCCTACGCAGTCACCGGCGGCCGCGTCCGCTCGGCGACGTCCGACCTCCCGCTGGAGGCGCTCGTCGAGGCGATGCCGGGTGCCGTCACGGGAACGCGTCTGACGCCCGAGAAGCGCGAGATCATCCGCCACGCGGCGCTGAACTACGTCTCGGTCGCGGAGCTCTCGGCGCTCCTGCGGATGCCGATCGGTGTGGTCCGCGTCGTGATCGCGGACCTTGCCGACGACGGCTACATCAAGGTGCACACCGCGGCACCCGTCAACGTCCACACGGGTCACGGCCAGCCTGGCCACCAGAACCCTGCCCTGTCCCTGAGCGTGTTGGAGAGTGTTCTCAATGGCATTTCCTCCCTCTGAGTCCGCGTCCGTCACGCCGCACGCGCCTGCCCCCACGGTCGTCAAGATCGTCGTCGCAGGTGGCTTCGCAGTGGGCAAGACGACGTTCATCGGCTCCATCTCTGACATCGAGCCCCTCAACACCGAGGCTGCGATGACCGAGCACTCCGTCGGTGTCGACGACGCCGGTGGTGTGACCGACCGCAAGACGACGACCACGGTCGCCATGGACTTCGGTCGCATCGAGCTCTCGAGCTCGCTGTGGCTGTACCTCTTCGGCACGCCCGGCCAGGACCGCTTCCTCTTCATGTGGGACGACCTGGTCCGCGGCGCGATCGGCGCTGTCGTGCTCGTCGACACCGACCGCCTCGAGCAGTGCTTCCCGGCGATCGACTACTTCGAGTCGCGCGGCATCCCGTTCGTCGTGGGCGTCAACTGCTTCGACGGTGTGGCCAAGCACCGCCTCGAGGACGTCCGTGAGGCCCTGCAGGTCCCCGCGCACGTCCCGATGCTGTACACGGACGCACGTTCGCGTGCGGCGACGAAGCAGACGCTGATCTCGCTCGTCCAGCTGGCGATGGCGCGTCTGCGCGCTGCCTGAGCCTCCGCAAGCTGTAGTCTCCGGCCGGGGCCGTCGTTCGTCGACGGCCCCGGCCGGTGTCGTCTCGGGTAGATTCGTCCCGTCCGCGGGATGGGCCCGCGCGTGCGACGGAGGTTGCCGTGTTTCTCGTCGACGGCTCGGCGCTGCGGCTGACGGTCGTCGACTCCTCGTACGCGCTCCTGCCCGGTGAGGATCGCGCGATCGTGGGGGAGGCGCTCGCCTGGCGGACGTGGCTGGGTGAGCACGAACCTGACGTCGCAGTCACGGAGATCGGCCTGATGCAGCTGCGTCGGACGGCCGACCCGCTCGGACCGGAGGCTCGCGAGACGGTGCGCCAGCTCGTGCCGCGGCTGACCGTCCTGCGGATCCCCGACCGGGCGATGACTGTGTCGCCGCTCGTCACGCCCGTCCTCGGGCCGTTCGACGCCCTGCATCTCGGCCTCGCCGTCGTGCACCACGAGATCACGACGATCGTGACGTACGAGCGCGACCTGGCACGCCTCGCGCGCATGTATGCCCTCGAGGTGTTCAGCCCGGGCCGCGACGACGTCTGGTGGGTCTGAGGCCTCGCGGACACGGGCGCCCTTCAGCCAGGTTGTGCGTGCACGTTGGTAAGGTTGGGGCCTTGGAAGAGTGGCGGAGTGGCCTAACGCACCGGTCTTGAAAACCGGAGGTCGGCAACGACCCGCAGGTTCAAATCCTGTCTCTTCCGCCATCGACGAAGGCCGCGCTGCACAGGCGCGGCCTTCGTCGTACTCCTCACCGCGACCGGCCCGAGGGGAGGATGGTCCCGCCTCCGCACCGTCACGGGAGGGATGATGTCCCGGTGAACACCACCGCGACAGAGGACGAGCTCGAACCGGTCGGGCTCATCAGACAGTCCGGCGCCGTCCTGCGGCTCGGCCGCCTCAGCCTCTCCGCGGGTACGGGCAGCTACCGCGTCAAGGCGACCATGGAGCGTGCGGCGCGCGCGCTCGGCATGGCGCGTCACGAGGCGCACGTGACCCTCACCGAGATCACCGCGACGTCGCACCGAGGGCCGATCTTCCGCACCGAGGTCACCGAGGTCCGGTCGATCGGCGTCAACTCGGACCGCCTCATGGAGATCGAGCGCTACGTCTCGGCTCTCCCGGAGGAGACCACGGTCGAGGAGCTCGAGCGCGGGGTGGACCGGATCGCGTCGAAGCCCCTGCTCTACGGGCGTGCGGCGAACGCGCTGTTCGCCGCGGTCGCGTGCGCGGCGTTCGCGTTCCTCAACAACGGTGGGCCCGTCGAGTGTGCGGGCGTGTTCCTCGCGGCGGGCTCCGGTCAGCTGCTGCGCCGCACGCTCCTGCACAAGGGGTTCAACCAGTTCGCGGTGACGATGCTTGCTGCGTGCCTCGCGTCGTTCATGTACCTCGGGCTGATGATGGCGCTCGACTCGACCGTCGCCGCGTGGGGCGGGCACGAGGCCGGCTACGTGTCGGCGGTCCTGTTCCTCGTGCCCGGCTTCCCGCTCGTCACGGGCGCCCTCGACCTCGCGAAGCTCGACTACTCGGCTGGTGTGGCGCGCCTGACCTACGCGGTCATGATCCTCACGTCGGCGGCCCTCGCCGTGTGGGGCGTGTCGACGCTCGCGGGCGTGACGCCCGACGCCGTGCAGCCGCTCGACATCCCCACAGGCTTGCTCCTGACCCTGCGACTCGTCGCGAGCTTTCTCGGCGTGCTCGGGTTCGCGCTCATGTTCAACAGCCCGTGGACCATGGCGCTGAGCGCCGCGACCATCGGGATGGTCGCGAACGTGCTGCGCATCAGCGTCGTCGAGCAGGGCCTCGCACCGCAGGCGGCCGCAGCGATCGCGGCATGCCTCGTGGGGCTCATCACCGCCGTCGTCGCTCCCGCGATCGACGTGCCGCGCGTGACCGTGTACGTGCCCGCCGTCGTCATCATGGTGCCCGGCGCGACGGCGTACCGCGCCGTCTACTACCTCAACGACCAGGCGACGACGACGGCTCTCGGGTACGCCGTCGACGCGGGCCTCATCGTCATCGCGCTCGCGATCGGACTCGCGGTCGGACGCATGCTCACGGACCGCGGATGGATGTTCGAACGCTAGTGAGCAGCCGGTTTTGCCCGGGGCTCATGCTCGGATAGGCTGTGCGGGCCTGGAGACGTCGCATAGTCAGGTCTAGTGCGCCACCCTGCTAAGGTGGTAACGGGGCAACCCGTTCGAGGGTTCAAATCCCTCCGTCTCCGCTTCCGAAGGGCCCCGGTCATCAGACCGGGGCCCTTCGACGTACGCGGCTCCGCCGGGAGCTCGAGAGCTGTGATCGAGGCCATGCCCCTGCCGATTTCGCATCGAGCCCCTGCGGCGGGTATGCTCTTCGAGGTCGCCCAAGCGGTGATCATGCGCCCGTAGCTCAACGGATAGAGCATCTGACTACGGATCAGAAGGTTGGGGGTTCGAATCCCTCCGGGCGCACTCGTTTGAGACAGCGATGCAGACCCCCGCGGCCACCGGCCGGCGGGGGTCTTTGCATTCCGCAGGCGGAATCGAAGGTCAGCTCAGGCGCTGGCTGGCGGCGATGCGGCGCGTTCCGCTCGGAGCCTGATTCGTGGCAGCTGTGGTGGTCGCCCGGCGGCATGACCGTGGCGTCGGTAGGCCCTCTGACTGGGATGTCGGCAGCCGATGAACAGTGCGTGAACTCGCCTCGGGAACGTGGCCCTCCATATCCACGGGTGTCAATATAGAGACATGTCGATAGCGCAGGCAGCGGTTCCGAGCGTCACTCATGAGGTCATCTTCTTCTTCCGCGGCCAGGAGATCGTCGTCGTCGGCGGCGGGGACTCGGCGGTGGAGGAAGCAACGTTCCTCACCCGCTTCGCCTCCAAGGTCACGATCGTGCACCGGCGAGACGCGCTGCGGGCGTCGAAGATCATGGCCGAGCGCGCTGCGGCAGACCCGAAGATCGAGTTCGCGTGGAACTCCGAGGTCGTGGGCATCAGCGGCGAGGCGAAGGTCGACGGCGTGCGCCTGCGCGACACCATCACGGGCGAACAGCGCGACCTGGGTGCGA
>Ga0308158_10005498_pt1 | contig 10388 bp, 7 predicted proteins | sample PhyBR2_FD_201038 | JGI IMG/M metagenome (GOLD analysis project Ga0308158, IMG submission 201038) | Phyllosphere microbial communities from UC Gill Tract Community Farm, Albany, California, United States - DLSLB.R2 | ecosystem: Host-associated > Plants > Phyllosphere > Unclassified | place: USA...
TGAGGGCCAGTGCTTCCTGCTCGCTGAAACCATTGAGCATTTGCCCGTAGACTTTCTGGATCGCCGCGGTGATCTGCGGGTAGAGCGCAGCGCCTTTTTCGGTCAGGGTAACGTTGACCTGGCGACGGTCTTCCAGGTCGCGAACCTTCCGAATAATGCCTTTAGCCTCCATTCTATCAAGAAGTCGCGACATTGGTCCGGCCTCAATGCCGACTAGTTGACAATACTCATTGACAGTGCGCGCACGTTCGCGTATAGCGCCAATCACCACGACATATTGCGACGCGGTCAGATCGAGCGGCTGCATTTCCTTGTCCAAGGCAGCAAAAACCGCGTTGCGTGTCTGGCTGATCAGGTAGCCAAGTTGTCCATTTTGCAGTTCTTCCAGTATTTGCATGTGCTTCAATGTGTTTCTCCACAATTGACTAATCAGTTGAAATATGTTTGCTTGAGCAATTATATTTCATAGGCCTGTGCAGGGCACGTGCAACACGAGGCGAAGCGAGGAAAACTCGTCAGCAGCCCGGAGATAGGCGTCACGCAGCCATGCACGCGGCCGTGTGGAGCGGGTGCGTGCATGGTTGCGTGTGCTGGCTGGATAGCAGGACCGGCCTGGTTGTGGCAGGCGCCCGTGGTTGCCGTGAGGCGCTTGTTGCCGGGCTTGCGCGGCGAAGATGGGGCAGGAAGGAGAGCGCCCTGGTAAGGGCGACAGCGTTGCAGCGGGGTTTAGTCGGCCACTGGCATGCCGACATCGGCATCATCGGACAGGGCCAAGTCGCCGCGCTCGTAGGCGGCGAGTACTTCTTTGGCGCGCGCGAGATCGCGCTCATGCACCAGCAGGCGCGCGCCGCCTATGGCTGGCGCCAACAGCATGTCGGCCTGCATGTGCTGGTCGTCGGTGAGGATCACGTCCAGGCCGGCCGCTTCCAGGCAGCCGCGCATCAGATGGGCATCGGTGGGGATCATGATCCTGGCAACCAGACAATAATCACTGTGCATTGCGTCGTGCATGGTTTTCTCCGGTTCGCTTGATGGCCCATCTTAGCATGGGCTCAAGCGAGCCGATCAGAGCTTGGCTGCAGCTTGCTTACAACTTGGTTACAGCTTGAATACGCCCACCACGCGCGTCAGTTCCTTTGCCTGTTCCTGCAGTGCATCGGCCGCAGCAGCTGCTTCTTCCACCAGCGCAGCATTTTGCTGGGTTACCTGGTCCATCTGCGTGATGGCCTGGTTGACCTGGTCGATGCCGGCGCGCTGTTCTTCGCTGGCCTGGGCAATATCGGCCATCAGGGTGCTCACTTTCTGCACGCTGGCCACCACTTCGTCCATGGTGGCGCTGGCGGCGCTGACCTGCTTGTGGCCCAGGTCGACCGTGCTGGTGGAGGCGTCGATCAGGTCCTTGATATCCTTGGCAGCGGCCGTCGAGCGCTGTGCCAGCGTGCGCACTTCGGTGGCGACGACGGCAAAGCCGCGGCCCTGTTCGCCGGCGCGCGCCGCTTCCACGGCCGCATTGAGCGCCAGGATATTGGTCTGGAAGGCAATGCCGTCGATCACGCCGATGATATCGGCGATGCGCGCCGAGGAGTCGCGGATCGCGTCCATGGTGACGCTCACTTGCGCCACGGCCGTGCCGCCCTGGGCTGCCACGCCGGACGACTCGCGCGCCAGGCTGTTGGCCTGCTGCGCATGTTCCACGTTCTGGCGCACCGTCGAGCTCAGTTCTTCCATCGAGGCGGCGGTTTCTTCGAGCGAGCTGGCCTGCTCTTCGGTGCGGCTCGACAGGTCGAGGTTGCCGCTGGCGATTTCGCTCGACGCGGTGGCGATCTGGCTGGCGCTGCCGCGTACCTGGCCCACCACGGCCGACAGGTTGTCGCTGATGCTGTTCATGGCATGCAGCAGGCGGCCGATTTCATCTTCGCTGGTGGTGTCGAGGTGTACCGTCAGATCGCCGGCAGCAATCTGCGCCGCCGCCGCTTCCGCCTTGCCCAGTGGACGCGTGACGAGTGCGCGCACCAGCAGATACAGCAGCACGGCAAATACCAGCATGGCTACCAGGCCGAACACGGCCAGCTGGTTGCGCAGGCTGCGTGCTTCTTCGGTGATTTCATCGGTAAAGGTGCCGCCGGCGATCAACCAGTTCCAGTCCTTGAACTGGCGGTAATAGAGCTGTTTTTCACGCGCGCTGGCAGCCGATTCGCCTGGCGCCATCCAGGTATAGCGGATGGCGCCGTTCTTTTGCGCCAGCATTTCCTGGATAAACAGGCGGCCGTCGGCAGCCTTGAAATCGAGTGCGCTTTTGCCTTCGCTGTTCGGATGCAGTACCAGCTGGCCATAATTGGGGCCTTTTGCGGTATCGACGATATAGATATAGCCGGTCTTGCCGATCTTGATCTGGCGGATTTTGTCTTTCAGCATCGCCATGTTCTTACTGATATCGAGTCCGATAAAGAGTACGCCAACCACCTTGCCGGCCTTGTCGCGCACCAGGTCGTACTGGGTAATGAACGGTTTGCCGAACAGGTTGGCAATACCGACATAGGATTTACCGGCGCGCAGCTGCGCGTAGCTGGGGTGGGCGTGATCGAGTACGGTGCCGACGGCGCGTTCGCCGTCCTGCTTCTTGAGCGAGGTGCTGATGCGCACGAAGTCGTCGCCATCGGCAGCGAAAATGGTGGCGACCACGCCGGTTTTTTCCAGAAACTTGTCGACGATCGAGGTGTCGAGGTTCAGTACCATGCTGCCGTTGGCCAGCGCCGGGGTGGATTTGCCCGCTACATCGACCTTGTTGGCGGTATCGCTGGTAAAGGCGGCCGGCAGTTCGCTGGCAAACAGGCGGGCGAAAGTGCCGGCTTCGTTGACCATGGCGGTATTGAATACTTCAGTAGTAGTTATTACGCTGTCGAGTTCGCTGATGACGGCGGCTTCGGCGCGCTGTTCAAGTACGCGCGAGGTGACCGTGCCGATCAGCACGGCCAGGCTGACCAGAATCAGGCTGACCAGCGCAAAGGTAAAGATGGTGATCTTGCCACCGACGCTCCAGTGGCGTGGCTGTATTGAGAATTTCTTCATGATGAATTGTATAAATAGTAAATATCAATGCAGCGCGCACGCGCAGATCGCCTGCCACTTAGTCAGGGGAGCAAGGCTGAAGCAATAGCAGGTGGTGCGGATGGCGCTGGAAAAAGGTAGGGCTGGCCGGAAGCTGTGAATACAGGACGGCGTCAACGCGCATCATATCACGTAACGCACAAAATATTTCTTTTAGCAATGATAAAAGTCAATAAATTCAATAACTTGTGATAAATATTTGCGAATTTACCATGATTTTTTTGTGCTTTTTATACTGTTCTGCAGGTCTTCGGGCCAGTTGCCAGCCTGGATCTTTTATGTTGACGATTGTTTCATTTTGTAATGAATCGACGCCGCGCTTTAACATGCGCTTAAGCTTCTGGGGAGAAACTCCATTTCCATCAGAGACCCACGCTGCGTATCCTGTAGAATAACTTCAGACCAGTCGCCATCTCACTGTAGTCATGGCTGGCGCCGTTGTATTTGCGCCGCCTGCAACTGTATAAACAATTTTCGGAGAAGCCGATGAAGAAGCAAATGTTTTTGGCCACACTGGTCATGGCGCTGAGTGCGCAAGCTGGCGCCGCCCAGGCAGACAAAAGCGCTGCGCCAACGCCGCCGATGAAGCCGCTGGCCCAGCAGACCCAGGCCGCGCTGTGGGCTTCGCGCGTGCTGTCGCGCTACCACTACAAGGCAACCCCGCTCGACGACGCCATGTCGGAAAAGATTTTTGACCGCTATTTCAAGTCGCTCGATGGTGAAAAGCTGTTTTTCGTCCAGGCCGATATCGACCGCTTTGCGCCACTGCGCACCAAGCTCGATGACGCCATCAACAATGAAGACCTGACGGCGCCATTCGCCATCTACAATCTGTATCAGCAGCGTTTCGACGAACGCATGGCTTACGCACGCGAGCTGCTGAAAACCAAATTCGATTTCGCGGCCGACGAGAGCTACCAGGTCGACCGTGAAAAAGCGAACTGGCCAAAGAACGAAGACGAGGTGCGCGACCTGTGGCGCAAGCGCGTCAAGAACGACTGGCTGCGCCTGAAACTGGCCGGCAAGGACGACAAGGGCATCCGCGAGACGCTCGACAAGCGCTACGAGAGCTACACCACGCGTTCGCGCAAGCTCAATAATGAAGACGTGTTCCAGATCTTCATGAACGCCTACGCCATGTCGATCGAGCCGCATACCAATTACCTCGGTCCGCGCGCATCGGAAAACTTCGATATCGCCATGCGCCTGTCGCTTGAAGGCATTGGTGCGGTGCTGCAGACGCGCGACGAATACACGGTGGTGCGCGAAGTGGTGCCGGGCAGCCCGGCAGGCCTGTCGGGCAAGGTCAAGGTGGGCGACCGTATCGTCGGCGTGGGGCAGGGCGACAGTGGCCCGATTACCGAAGTACTGGGCATGCGCATCGACGACGTGGTGCAGCTGATCCGTGGCGCCAAGGATTCGACCGTGCGCCTCGATATCCTGCCGGCCGATGCCGGTCCGGACGCCAAGCATACGGTCATCTCGCTGGTGCGCAAGAAAATCAGCATGGAAGAGCAGGCCGCCAAGAAATCGATTATCGAAGTGCGCGACAACGGTGTGAAGCGCCGTATCGGCGTCATTTCGCTGCCGACCTTCTACCAGGACTTCGAAGCGCGCCGCCGTGGCGACAAGGACTTCAAGAGCGCCACGCGCGACGTTACCCGCCTGTTGACTGAGCTGAAAAAGGACAAGGTCGACAATGTGCTGATCGATCTGCGCAATAACGGCGGCGGTTCGCTGACCGAAGCGGTCGAGCTGACCGGCCTGTTTATCGACAAGGGCCCGGTGGTAATGCAGCGCAATGCCGAAGGCAAGGTCGATATTGAAAGCGATACCAACGCCGGCCTGGCGTGGGACGGCCCGATGGGTGTGCTGATCAACCGTGGTTCGGCTTCGGCGTCCGAGATTTTTGCCGCCGCCATCCAGGACTACGGTCGTGGTCTGGTGATCGGAGAGGGCAGTTTCGGCAAGGGCACCGTACAGACCCTGCTGAACCTGGACCGCTTCGGCGGCAGCGACAAGGCGCGCCTGGGCGAACTGAAGATGACGATTGCGCAGTTCTTCCGCATCAACGGCGGCACCACCCAGCTGCGCGGCGTGACGCCCGACATCAAGCTGCCAAGCATGGCTGACACGGAAAACTTCGGTGAATCGAGCTACGACAACGCCTTGCCGTGGGTGCAGATCAAGCCGGCGCCATTCGTTGCCACTGGCGACCTGAAGGAAATCGTGCCGCTGCTCGACAAGAAACATGAAGTACGCGTGGCCAAGGACAAGGACTTCCAGTATCTGCAGGACGATATTGCGCTGGTGGTCAAACAGCGCAAGGACAATATGCTGTCGCTCAACGAAACCGTGCGCCGCAAGGAACGCGATGCCCAGGAAGCGCGCGCCAAGGCACGTGAAAAACGGTTGATCGCGCAAATTTCCAATCCGGCCGAAGACCTGGTGGTGATCCCTGATCCGAAAGACGTACTGAAAGGCGCCAAGGCCGCCAGCAAAACGGCCAAGCAGATCGCCGCCGTCAAGGGGGCACTGCGTACCGACGATGGCCTGCAGGGCGACGAACGTGCCTTGAGCGCCGAGCTCGATGCGGAAACGGCAGCCAAGAGCGCCAAGGACGTGCTGCTCAACGAAACGGCGCGCATCCTGGCCGATGAGGTTACGCTGATCAAGGGCGACACCCGCCTGGCAGCGAAGGTGCTGCCGTATGGCGCCGATACCAAGGCCACACCGGTGGCGGCGACCAAGTAGGTCGGATTAGGCCCTTTGGGCCGTAATCCGACACCACCACGGTCAGTGCCAACACAGTTGTCGGATTACGGCCCCCTCGGGGCCTAATCCGACCTACGCCACAGGTGCGAATCTGACGCTATTGCGCATTTCACCATTATGCGCCAGCCGCATTTCTGTTATTGCCACAAACAATTGGCAGCAGATTGCGCAATGCAGCATAATGCTTCTGTCTCCTCTATTCTCCTCCAAGAAAATAGATTCAGCCCGCTCTTGCAGCGGGCTTTTTTTTAGCCGGGCAATTGCACATCCGGGTTTTGCGCCAGCAGTTCGGCCACCCAGTTGGCAAACGCGCGCACCTTGGGCACGGCCAGCCGCCCTTGTGGCGCCAGCAGCGACATGGCCATGGGCGTGGGCGGATAATCGGCCAGCACCGCCACCAAAGCGCCGCTGTCCAAGTGCCCGCGCACCTGATATAGCGCTGCCTGCGCCAGTCCCAGTCCCTGCAGCGCGCAGGTGACGTTGGCGTCGGCATCGCTGACCGCCAGCGGCCCTTTCATCTGCACGCGCAACACTTCGCCTTCGTGCACGAAATCCCAGTCGAAGGCGCGTCCGCTCCTGGCAGAAAAATGCATGACACCGCTGTGCGTGGCCAGGTCGGCAATCGTGCGCGGCGTGCCGCGCCTGGCAAGGTAGGCAGGCGCGGCGCAGGTCACGAAGCGCATGCTGCCGATGCGCTTGCCGACCATGGCCGAATCCTGCAGTTCGCCTACGCGCAGCGCGCAGTCGATGCCTTCCTGGGTCAGGTCGACCAGGCTGTCGGTCAGGCTCAGGTGCAGCTGTACTTCCGGGTACAGCGCATGAAACTGGCCGATCTGCGGCAAGATCAGCTCGCGTCCGACGGTGCCCGGCAGGTTCAGGCGCAGGGTGCCGCGCGGTTTGCTTGCCTCGGGGCCGAGAAAGGCCAGCTCGGACGCTTCCACCGCGCCCAGGATGGCGATGCAGTCGCGAAAGTAATCGGCACCATCGGGTGTCAGCGACAGGCGGCGCGTGGTGCGCTGCAGTAGCTGCGTGCCCAGGTGGGCCTCGAGTTTTTGCAGGGTGGCCGTCAGCGCCGCGCGTGGCAGGCCCAGCGTTTCAGCGGCTTTGGAAAAGCTGTTGGCTTCCACGATGCGCACAAAGGTCTGCATCGCCTTGATTTTGTCCACTGATCGTCCTTGATTGTTCATATAAAGTGAAAAGTATAGCCGACTGGTCGCATAATGATCTTGTCGTTGACTTTGCCTACAATGGCGTATCTACTTTTTCAACGAGGAAATAAAATGAACAAGGCCTCTTTACAGCACCGCAGCACCGCTGCCGGTGCGGATGCAGCTTCCGATATCTCGTCCGGCATGGTGCTGCTGCTGGCCATCGCCTGCGGCCTGATTGTTGCCAATCTTTATTATGCGCAGACACTGGTCGGCCCCATCAGCGCCGCCACCGGCCTGTCAGCCAAGGCGGCCGGCCTGATCGTGACGCTGACCCAGATCGGCTATACGCTGGGCCTGCTGTTCGTGGTGCCGCTGGCTGACCTGGTGGAAAACCGCCGTCTCATCCTGACCGGACTGGCGGTCACATCCGTCGCCCTGCTGGCGGCTGCCTTCAGTACTGGCGCCATCGTGTTCCTGGCCGCAGCGCTGGCGATCGGCCTCGGTTCGGTTGCCGCACAGGTGATCGTGCCGTTTGCGGCCCATCTGTCGAAAGAATCCACGCGTGGACAGGCGGTAGGCAAGGTGGTCAGTGGCTTGTTGCTGGGCATTATGCTGGCCCGTCCCGTTGCCTCGCTGGTGGCGGCCCATGCCAGCTGGCATGTGGTATTTGGCGGCGCTGCCGTGCTGATGATTGCGCTGGCACTGGTGCTGCGCCGTGCGCTGCCAGTGCGCCAGCCGGTGTCGAGCATGAGCTATCCAAAATTGATGGCGTCGCTGTGGCATCTGCTGACGGGCACGCCAGTACTGCGCCGCCGCGCCGCCTATCATGCAGGCCTGTTTGGCGCCTTCAGCCTGTTCTGGACCGTGACTCCGCTGGTGCTGGCCAGCCCCGAGTTCGGCCTGTCGCAAACCGGCATCGCCATCTTTGCGCTGGTGGGCATGGCCGGTGCCGTGGCCTCGCCGATTGCTGGCCGTCTGGCTGACAGCGGCCACACCTTGCCGGCGACAGCTGCGGCACTGGTGCTCGGTGCTGTTGCCTTTGCGCTGCCCTTGTTTGCACCGCAGTCGCAAACGCTGGCGCTGGGCCTGCTGGTAGCGGCTTCCATCGTGCTCGATATGGGCGTGGCCGCCAATCTGGTGCTGGGCCAGCGTGCCATCTTCAGCCTGGCGCCGGAAGTGCGCGGCCGCCTGAACGGCCTGTATTTTGCGCTGTTCTTTGCCGGTGGCGCAGTAGGCTCGGCTGTTGGCGCCTGGGTGTACGCAAGCTATGGCTGGCACGCTGCCTTGCTGACCGGCATGGCCTTTCCCGGTCTGGCGCTGCTGTACTGGCTGGGCGAACTGCGTCCCGGAGCAGCGGGCCGTACGGCGTAATATTTCAGCTTTTGCCATTATCACTTCCGTGAATTTCAACCATCACGAATATAAAGTGGTTTTATATGGCGCGATGCAGCATGATTACACCTGTCTCCTCTAACTCCTCACAGGAATTAGATTCAGCCCGCTGCCATAGCGGGCTTTTTTTTGCTTAAACGGTTTGGTCCGTACCGGCCACCATCATCAAGAAGAAACGCGTACACCAGACCGGCTATAAAAGCCAGTTGTCCAGACGCGGGACCAACAGAACTTCATGGACGCTGTTGTTCCAGTTGCATCCAGCTAACAAAATGCGCAAGTCGTGCGTTGAACTTCGTGACTGACGCATTTGGTTCTCTGGCTTGCACCAGGAAAAATTCAAGGTCCTGAGCCAGCGACGGATACCATTTTGAAAAATGGAAAAAGTAGTCTTCCAGTGTGCGAGGCCAGCACGGATAAGCAATCGGTCGAAGCACGTTGGTGGACCGTACCAGTTTTCGTGCCGCTTCTTTTTGTAGCCTTCTTGCGGTGATAAGGTCGACCGCGCTGGTGATGCGATACGCGTAGTCGTTGAGCGTGTCTCCGTAGCCACGGTTGATGGCTTCGGCAATTGCTCGGGAGGGCAGGAACGCGTCGAAATGCTGGCTCAGGTCGTTGCCATAGATGCATAGGCACTCATGTTTGAGCCAGTAGCCCCAACTCAAGGCGTTGGCTGGGTCAAGTACGTCTGTCAGCACGCCGACATCGAAATCAACCTTGACGATTTCGCTGTGGTGATCCTCCAGATTCAGACGCAATTGTTCGAGAACCCGACGCTCTTGATCGGATGCATGGCGCGTCAATACGATGGTCAGGTCGAGATCCGACTTTCCCGGGATTGCGCTCCCCCGTGCCACACTGCCGTAAAGGAAAAGACAAGTCAGCAAGGAACCCAATGCCGCCGGAATCGACTCAATGGCGTCCGCAACCACGGCTTTGAATTCCACCTGGATTGAATTGCCTGCAATGACGTCAATTGGACAAAGTGTACTGATCTCCCTGCAATTTTTCATCTTCTCAACAATATCATAGGCTTGGATGGCCATCTTACAGCGATTGGCAGCAAGTGGCCCCTTGCCGCTCAGTCAGTTCGCGACGTATTGTTCGTGAGATGTGAGGCGGTGTCGTTTACGATAAGGATGAATAAAAAATCCGTCTCCAGGCAACTATACCGACGGCCGCGACTGTCGAAGGTATCCATACCCACTGCAGCTCGGACAGAAAAACCTGGATTCCCCTGGAGCTGAGAAATCGCCGAATACCAATAGGACTTACTTCTATTACGCGTAGCGGGAAAAATAAGCGCTCATCTGAAATCGGCCAGATTAAGGCGACACCGAGTCCACCGTTCGTCAGCATATCAAGTAGCGCATGAGACGCGGTGGCAAAAAACACAAATGAAAATGCGTTCTTCCGTGAAGAAGCCAGCTGCTTGGCAAAAATCCAGGCAAGCATGGCGAGTAGTAGCGCAAATGCCAGGGAGTGCGTGATTCCCCGGTGTCCCAATTGATGAGCATAGGGAACGCCAAAGCGAAATGCGAGGACGTCTGCGTCAGGAAGCATCGCGGCAGCTATGCCGATCACAAGCAGGGGCCGCGAAATCACTTTGCTGCCCAGGGCAAGCCCGATGGCGAGTGGGACAACTGCATGCGAAATTATTGATGGCATAAAATTTCCCGGGACTGAAGCAGCAAAGTGACAGCGGTATGATCTTTTCGCAATGAGTACTTCTGGTCCAGAGGGGAAGTCCAAACGAGCATGCCCGGCTACGCCGGTTGCGCCAAGCACTATTGTGGTCGAACTTGATTGTTTTGTACCGGCTTTATTGTTCGTCCATACCGTACCACGCCGTTACCCGACGTCACGCCACCACCAGTCCCAGCTGGCGCACCAGCATGGCTGCCTGGGCATGGGTAATCACGGCACCCTTGAACAGCGCAGCTTCGCCCAGCTTGAAGCCGT
>Ga0308158_10005503_pt1 | contig 10383 bp, 8 predicted proteins | sample PhyBR2_FD_201038 | JGI IMG/M metagenome (GOLD analysis project Ga0308158, IMG submission 201038) | Phyllosphere microbial communities from UC Gill Tract Community Farm, Albany, California, United States - DLSLB.R2 | ecosystem: Host-associated > Plants > Phyllosphere > Unclassified | place: USA...
TGAGAATGACGCCGATGACGAGGAGCCCAGCGCGGAAGTCGACGGCGACGCGATTTCGTCCTCCCCGGCGGCCGAGAAGCCGAAGAAGGACAAGCCGAAGAAGGACAAGTCCAAGAAGGACAAGTCCAAGAAGAAGAGCAAGGCTCGTTCGTCCGATGCATCCGAGGACGGCGTGACAGAGCAGAAGCCGAAGAAGGCGAAGAAGGCCGACCAGACCGACGCCGCCGACAAGCCGAAGAAGTCGCGTCCGAGCGCGGACGAAGCGTCGCCGCGTGTTCGTGTGAAGGTCGTCGAGGAGAAGCCGGCGCGTAAGCGCGCGGCAAAGCCCACGGACGACGCCACCGACGCGGGGGAGTGATCGTGGGCTTGTTCTCGCGCCGCTCCTCCTCGGCGGCCGATTCGGTGCCGACGCCGCTTGATGGCGTTGACACCGTTCTCGCAGACCTTGATGGCGTCGTTTACGCCGGTGCGGGAGCGATCGCCCACGCGGTGGAGAGCATCAACCGTGCACGTGAGTCGGCTCGTGTCGGCTACATCACCAACAACGCCTCGCGCACGGACCGTGCGGTTGCCGAGCACCTGAGCGATCTCGGCCTGCCGACGAGGCCGGAAGAGATCGTAACGAGCCCGCAGGCCGCGATGCGGCTGCTCTCGTCGCGCGTCGCGCCCGGCTCGACGATCCTCGTCGTCGGCGGTGACGGTCTCGTGGACGAACTGCACAAGGCCGGATTCACCGTCACCCGCAGTGCCGAGGACGCACCCGCTGCGGTGGTGCAGGGATTCGCGCCCGAGGTGGACTGGAATCAGCTCGCGGAAGCGGCCTATGCGCTGCAGATTCCGGAGGACGAGGGCGGGATTCCGTGGATCGCCACGAACACCGACTGGACCATTCCGAAGGAGCGTGGAATCGCGCCCGGGAACGGCACGCTCGTCTCGGCCGTGCACACGGCTGTGGGGCGACTGTCCACCGTTGCGGGTAAGCCGGAGACGCCGATCTTCGAGGAGGCCGTCTCGCGATTCGCCGCGAAGAAGGCCCTGTTCCTCGGTGACCGACTCGACACCGACATCCTGGGCGCGAACCGTGCCGGGATCGCGTCTCTGCACGTGCTGACCGGAATCGATCGCCCCAAGCATGTGCTCGCGGCGCCGCCGGACTCACGTCCGGACTTCATCGTGGCGGACCTGCGTGGGCTCTTCGAGCCCTATCCGGAGACCGTGATCGACGGGGAGCGGGTGAGCGTCGGAGACGCGACCGTTCGCATCGATGGTCCGGACATCGTCATCGAGCGAGCCGGCGACCAGCTGAACTTGCTCCGAGCCGGTGCCCAGGCGATCTGGCGCAGCGGACGCGCGATCTTCGGATTCCGTGTGCCGGAGCAGCTGTACGCGGACCCGTTCGCCGGCCGGCGTTCCTGATAAAGCGGGTATCGCTCGGGGGAGCGCTGAGTGGCGGCGCGCGGAGCGCGTTCGCCGTCCGAGCGGGCGCGGGAACGCCCGCCGGGCTCCGCGGCAGGCCGCGGGAGCTCCGTGACCGTGTCGGGGGCGGCGCGTATTGTGGAGTCGTGACCGACTTCACCTCTGATCCGGGACTCGTGAGCCGCCTGCGCGTCATCGAAGCGCAGCCCCTGGCCGCACGAGCGGAGGCGTATGCGGGTCTGCATGACGAGCTGACACGGCGCCTGGACTCCGGCGTTCCGCGGGCAGAGTCCGCCTGATGACACGTCTGGATGCGGCGCTCACCAGTCGCGGGCTCGCTCGTTCCCGGTCCCAGGCCGCGCGTCTCATCGCCGACGGTCTGGTGAGCGTCGACGGCACGACCATCGTGAAGTCGTCCGCCCCTGTTGCTGAGGATTCGGTGATCGAGGTGGCGGGGGCCGACCACTACGTCAGCCGTGCCGCACACAAGCTGATCGCTGCGCTCGACGGGTTCGGCATCGATCCGCACGGTCGCGTCGCTCTGGACATGGGAGCATCCACCGGTGGTTTCACACAGGTGTTGCGCGAACGCGGGGCGGAGCCGGTTCTCGCCGTGGATGTGGGCCACGATCAGCTTGCGGCCGAGATCGCCGCTGATCCCGGCGTGCGAAACGTCGAGGGGTTCAATGTGCGTCACATGAGCCCGGAGAGTCTGACCGCCGCCACGGGCGTCTCCGTTCCTCCCCAGGTGATCACCGGTGACCTCTCGTTCATCTCGCTCGAACATGTGATTCCCGCGGTCGCCGCCGTTGCGGCGGCGGACGCGGACATCGTGCTGCTCGTCAAGCCGCAGTTCGAGGTCGGACGTACCGCTGTGAAGGGCGGTCTCGTCACGAATCCGGGGCTGCGCGCCGATGCCGTGTCCGCGGTGCTGTGGAGCGCGTGGGATGGCGGGCTGGGCACTCTGGGGATTCTCCCCAGTCCGATTCTCGGTACTCACGGCAACGCCGAGTTTCTGATACATCTGCGGCGTGAGGGAGCCAATCCCACCGATTTTCGTGAGCGAGTCCTGGAGGTGACCGGAGCATGACCGACGAACGCTTCATCCTCGTCGTCGCGCACGCGCGACGCGATGACACGGTCGCCGCGGCGATGCGGGTGATCGATTCCCTCACAGCGGCGGGCGCCATCCCGGTGATGTCACCGGATGATCGCAACGACCTGGCCGACGCGATGCCCGATCCCAGCGTGCTGGACCGTGTCCGTATGCTGGGCGAGGAGCTGAGCACGGCAGATCTCGAACTCGCCATCGTGCTCGGCGGGGACGGCACGATCCTGCGCGCGGCGGAGCTGGTCCGCGGCAGCGCTGCGCCCGTTCTCGGCATCAACATGGGGCACGTCGGCTTCCTCGCCGAGAGCGAGCGTGACGACATGGACGAGGCCGTCCGCCGCGTGATCGCTCGCGACTACACCGTCGAAGAGCGCATGGCGGTCGACGTCCGCGTGAAGAACGCACAGGGAGACGTGGTGTACTCCACCTTCGCCCTGAACGACGCCTCGATCGAGAAGGGCAGCCGAGAGCGGATGCTGGAGGTTGTCCTGGAAGTGGACGGCCGCCCGCTCACCAGCTTCGGTTGCGACGGGATGGTGGTTTCGACTCCCACGGGTTCCACCGCCTACAACTTCTCGGCCGGCGGCCCGGTGATCTGGCCCACCGTCCAAGCGATCTGCGTGGTGCCGCTGTCAGCTCATGCCCTCTTCGCCCGTCCCATCGTGGTGGATCCGTCCTCGTCCGTCGCCATCGAGGTGATGAGCCGGACGAACGGCAATGGCGTGCTGTGGGCGGACGGCCGCCGCTCCCACGAACTGCCGCCCGGCGCACGTGTGGTGGTGCGACGTTCCGCGGTGCCGGTGCGCCTCGCGCGCCTCCACGAGGCCAAGTTCACCGATCGGCTGGTGCGCAAGTTCCGTCTACCGGTGGATGGCTGGCGCGGACCGGACCCCGCCACCGACGTGCTGCCCATTCAGGGAGGATCCGCATGATCGAGGAGATGCGCATGCGAGACCTCGGAGTGATCTCCGAGGCGACGTTGCCGATCGGTCCCGGTTTCACGGCGATCACGGGGGAGACGGGTGCGGGCAAGACCATGGTGGTCACTGGGCTCGGGCTGCTCCTCGGCGCCCGCGCGGATTCCGGCGCGGTGCGTGCGGGAGCCGAATCCGCGGTGGTCGCCGGCGTGTGGGTGGTGCCTGAGGCAGGGGCGGTGGCCGACCGGGTCGCCGACGCCGGTGGAGAGGTCGAAGCGATCGGCGATGGCCACGCTGAGCTCTATGTCTCGCGCACGCTGACGGCCGAAGGCCGCAGCCGGGCGAGCGTTGGCGGACGGAGCGCACCGGCGGGTGTTCTCGCGGATCTCGCCGATGAACTCGTGGTCGTCCACGGTCAGTCGGATCAGCTGCGGTTGCGCTCCGCTGCCGCACAGCGCGACGCGCTGGACCGCTTCGCGGGCGAGCCGGTGGCGTATGCGCTGGCCGAGTACCGGCGGGTGTACGACGCTTTCCTCGCGGCCGAGGCCGAGCTCACCGAGCTGACCACCCGACGCGACGAGCGTCAGGCCGAGGCCGCGCAGCTGCGCGAGGCGATCGCGGTGATCGAGGGCATCGCTCCGGAACCGGGGGAGGACACCGAGCTCGCGGCGAAGTCGGAGCGGCTGAGCAATGCCGAAGAGCTCCGCGTGGCGGCGAGCACGGCGCGGGAGGCGCTCTCCAGCGAGGAGGACGCCGCCGACGTCTCGGGGCTCATCGCCGACGCCCGGAGAGCCCTGGAGCGTTCGACGGATCCGGTGCTGACCGCACTCACCGAGCAGCTGGCGGAGATCGGCTATCGCGCGGTCGACATCGCGGCGCAGCTGTCCGGATACCTCGCCGACCTCGACGAGTCCGGCCCTCACGAACTCGAGGCGGTCGAGGAGCGCCGCGCGCTGCTGGCCGGTCTCATCCGCCAGCACGGATCGCTGGAAGACGCGCTCGCCCTGTTGGAGACCGGCTCCGCCCGTCTCATGGAACTGGACGACGACGGCGACCGGGTCGAGCGGCTCAGCACCCGCATCGACTCGTTGCGGGCGGAGCTGGATGCCGCAGCCGACCTTCTCACCGCGCGGCGTACGGAGGCTGCCGTGCGCCTGGGCGCTGCTGTCACCGAGGAACTCCACGCCCTGGCGATGCCCGACGCCACGCTCACGGTCGCCGTCGGCACCGGAACCGCGTCTCACTTCGGCCGGGACGACGTGGCGCTCCTGCTCGCACCTCACCCCGGTGCGTCACCGCGCTCGGTGGCGAAGGGCGCCTCCGGGGGTGAGCTCAGCCGGGTGATGCTCGCCATCGAAGTGGTGATCGCCGGAACCGATCCCGTGCCGACGTTCGTCTTCGATGAGGTGGACGCGGGAATCGGAGGCGCCGCTGCCATCGAAGTCGGCCGGCGCCTGGCCACCCTGGCGCGCACCAGTCAGGTCATTGCCGTCACCCACCTGGCGCAGGTCGCCGCCTTCGCGAACAACCACCTCAGCGTGGTGAAGAGCAACGACGGCTCCGTCACCGCATCGAGCGTGCGCCAGCTCACCGGGGAGGAACGCGAAGCCGAGATGGCGCGGCTGTTGTCGGGCCTCACCGACTCGGACGCCGCGCTCACGCATGCGCGCGAGCTGTTGTCCCTGGCGGAGCCGCGCGACTGACGCCCGCCGCATTGTGGGCATGTCGGTCCTCTCGCGGTGCGTGCGACGGACCCTCGGCGATGCCCGCCACGCCGTCCGGAGATCGCTGAGTGAACTCCGCCCGGTGACGCGCCGCTCTCGAACCGGCCGCGACCAGAGGCGCGCGGTCGACCCACGGCACGCGTCCCTGTCAAAATCTCATGACGTTTCGTGTAGTTCCGTGACGTCATGAGAACTTCCGTGGCGAGGTGTTGCGGGCGCAGATGACGGCGCCGAGCGGGGGTTGTTTCATGGAGCCATGACCAAGATCTCCCTCTCCAAACGAGCCACCTCCATCCTCGGACTCGCCACGGTCGCGCTCATGGTGAGCGGACTTGTCGGCTGCTCCAGTGATGCCGGTGCCACGACCGACGGTGCGAGCACCGCCGCCAAGCAGGACACGATCGTGCTGGGAGCGGATGACGGCAACGAGCCGCACTGGCAGATCCTGAAGGACAAGCTGGCTGACGAGGGCATCGACCTCGAGGTGAAGACGATCACCGACGGCGTCCAGCTCAACCAGGGTGTCAAGGACGGTTCGCTGGACATCAACCTGTTCCAGCACCTGATCTTCCTCGCCCAGTTCAACGTGGACAATAACGCGGACCTGGTGCCTGTCGGCGCGACCGCCGTCTACCCTCTGGGTCTCTACTCCACCGAGTTCGACGCGGTCGACAAGCTCCCGGCGGATGCCGTGGTGGCCGTCCCGAACAACCCGACCAACCTCGCCCGTGCCCTCCTCAACCTGCAGACCGCGGGACTGCTCACCCTGAAGGACGGCGGCAACGCACTCTCCACCCCGGCAGACGTCGTCGACTCCAAGGTGAAGGTGACGCCCGTGGACGCGAACCAGACGGTGACCGCGCTCAAGGACGGCAGCGCCGATGCCGCAGTGGTCAACAACGTGCAGGCGCAGCGCGGCGGGCTCACCGACGGGGACATCATCTTCAAGGAAGACATCAACGACCCGCAGCTCGCGCCCTACATCAACGCGTTCGTCACCCGCGCAGAGCTGGCGGACGACCCGCGCTGGACCAAGCTGATCGAGGCGTACCACAGCCCCGAGGTGGAGGAAGCGGTCTCGAAGCTCAACGACGGCAACCTCGTCTTCAAGGCTGACTGGACCCAGGCGAAGCTCACGGAGGTGCTGACCGGACTCGAGTCGGACATCTCCGCGGCGAAGTAAGGCGCCGGTGGTTCGCAGCAAGACCGCGTCCGCGGTGGAGGAATCCTCCACCGCGGACTTCGCGGTCGTTTTCGACAGTGTCGGCAAGGAGTTTCCGGCGCGGCGCAGTCGCGGCGCGATCCGTGCCGTCGACGATGTGTCCCTCCGCGTTCCCCGCGGTCGCATCGTGGGTGTGATCGGCTACTCCGGCGCAGGAAAGTCCACGCTCGTGCGGATGATCAACGGGCTTGAGAAGCCCACGTCGGGAACCGTGTCGACGCTCGGTGTGGACGTGGGTGCCGCAGACGAGGCGGCGCTGCGCGCGCTGCGTGGCCGGATCGGCATGGTGTTCCAGCAGTTCAACCTGTTCTCCTCGCGGACCGTGCGCGGCAACATCGCCTACCCGTTGAAGGTCGCGGGCTGGCCGAAGGAGCGGATCGCAGCACGGGTCGCCGAGCTCCTGGACTTCGTGGGGCTCGCCGACAAGGCGGATCAGTTTCCACGACGCCTCTCCGGCGGTCAGAAGCAGCGCGTGGGCATCGCACGTGCGCTGGCCACGAACCCGGACATCCTGCTGGCCGACGAGGCAACCAGCGCGCTGGATCCGCAGACCACCCGCGACATCCTCGATCTCCTCGCTCGCGCCAACCGCGAGCTGGGCATCACCATCGTCGTCATCACCCACCAGATCAGCGTGGTGCACGAGCTCTGCGACGAGGTCATCGTGATGGAACAGGGGCGCATCGTGGACGAGGGGGACACCTATCGCGTGTTCGCACACCCGACGGCGTCGCTGACCTCCCGTTTCGTCTCCGACGCCACGCAGGGCGTCCCGCGTGGTGACGTGCTCGAGGCTCTGAGCCGTAGCGGCGGGGCGCTGCTCAGCGTGGATGTGAATGAGTTCACCAGCGAGGACGTGGAGACCGTGTTCGCGCAGCACGGTGTGCGCGGTGTCGTGGTGTTCGGCGGCGTCACCGACATCCGGGGACGTCAGCTGGGAACCCTCACCTACCGCGTGAACGCGACCGAGGACGCCGTGGGTGCCGTGTTCGCGGATCTTGCGGCACGCACGCGCGTGGTGCGCCCCGACCGGCAACGCGACGCGTGGTCGGATGCCGACGCTGCAGAGGAGGCCGCATCATGATCGCTCCCGCAGCGGACTGGGATGTCATCGGGCCCGTTCTGGGTCAATCGGTGGTCGAGACCGTCTGGATGACGGCGGTCACACTGCTGATCGGAGGCGTGGCCGGCCTGGTACTCGGCGCGGCGCTGTACTCCACGCGCCGGGGAAACCTGTTCGAGAACGCGGTCGTGTTCGGCGTGCTGAACGTGCTCGTGAACATCATCCGGCCGATCCCGTTCATCATCTTCCTGACGGCTGTCGGCCCGCTCACCAAAGTGGTGGCCGGCACCACGCTCGGCACCACCGCCGCGATCGTGCCGATGACGATCATGGCAACCGTCGTGATCGCGCGCGTCGTGGAGCAGAACCTCGTGAGCGTCGACCCGGGCATCGTCGAAGCGGCGCGAGCATCCGGGGCGCGGCGCCTCGCCGTCCTGTTCGGGGTCGTCATCCCGGAGGCGCTGGCACAGCTGGTGCTGGGCTACGTGTTCATGTTCGTGGCCGTGGTCGACATGTCGGCGATGGCCGGCTACATCGGCGGCGGCGGCCTGGGCAACTTCGCCATCATCTACGGCTACCAGCAGTTCGACCCCGCCGCGACCTGGGTCACGGTCGCGATCATCGTGGTGATCGTGCAGGTGGGTCAGCTGTTCGGCAACTGGCTGGCCGGACGCATCGTCCGACGCTGAGACGTGCGTGCCCCGCGAGATCACCCTCGCGGGGCACGCACGGAGTCGCGCACGATGAGCGGCATGGTGATTCGCTCGTGCGAGAGCTCACGCTCTCCCAGCAGCATCTCCACACCGCGCCGGGCCATCTCCTCGTACGGCAGGCGTGCCGTGGTGAGCCCGGGCCGCTGGAACTCGGCCAGCTCCTCGTCATCGAACGAGATCACCGAGACGTCCGCGCCGACGCGCAGGCCGCGCTCACTCATCGCCTGGTATACGCCGAAGGCCACATTGTCGTTTCCCGCGATGATTGCCGTGATCTCCGGATGCGCTTCCAGGAGCAGATGCGTCTGGTCGTAGCCGACATCCGGTCGCCACCCGCGGACGTCGATGCGGACGACGTCCGCAGACGAGGCGTTCAGAACCTGGTCCAGGCCCGCGAAGCGCTCGCCGATGGTGGCAGACAGCCGCAGGTCGCCGGCGATGCGGGGGAGAGGCCCGATGACGCCGATGCTGCGATGGCCGCGTTCGATGAGGTGCTGGGCCACCTGAACGCCTGCCGCATGTTCGTCGGGCAGGATGTTCGGGTGATCGGTGGAGGACATGCCGTTGACCACGACAACGGGCACATCGTGCGGCACCTTCGGGATGTCGATCTGGCGTGCCGCCATTAATCCGATGAGGAGGCCGTCCACCCGGCGATCGGTCATCTGCTGGATGACGCGGGCGAGGTCCTCTGTGCCGCCGGTCTCCGCGATGAGGACCGTCTGGTCGCGCTCCTTGGCCGCTGCCAGCACGCCCCGAATCATCCCGGACGCATACCGGGTGATCGTCACCTGGTCGGAGATGAAGCCGAGCGTGCGGGTCTTGCCCAGCCGCAGGCTCTGCGCCGCGGGGTTGGGGCGGTAGCCGAGTTCTGCCGCAGCCGCGCGTACCTTCTCCGCAGCCTCTGCCGACAACCTCGTACCCGGCCGATCGTTGAGGATCATGCTCACGGCGGCCTTGGACATCCCGGAGCGCGCTGCCACGTCGGCGAGGGTGGGACGGCGCGCGGACGGCGGCACGGACACGGCGCTCCCCTCGATCGTGTGGCATGGACTCCTCCCCACGATAGCGACCCGAATCGGGGGAACCGGGAAGCACGGTGCTGAATTAATTCAGCTATACGGTTGCGGCGCGGGCGCGGAAGTTGTTAGCATCGCGTGCTGAATCAATTCAGCACCGCCGGATGCCGGCGGCACATCTGTACTTCGGCACGAGGAGACACGACGACGTGGTTGACATCTCACGCAGGGCGATGCTCGGCGTACTGGGGCTGGGGCTGGTGGGCACGGCGATCTCCTGGCCGCGCCTGACCGGCCTGGACATTCCGGGACGCGGCGACGAAGCGCTCACGGTGGCACTGCTGGGAACCGCCCAGGACGCGGCTGCGCGCCAGAGCCTAGTCGAGGGCTTCCAGCGCAAGCATCCGGACATCCCGGTGCGCATCGTCGCGATCCAGGGGACCGACTGGGGCGATTACTTCGCCAAGATCCTCACGATGGTGGCGGCCGGCACGTCTCCGGACGTCGTCACCGTCGCCACCGAAGGTGCGCAGCTGTTCGCATCGCGCATGGCCCACCCTCTCGACGACTACGTGCGCCGTGATGCGAGCGAGATGCAGGAGTACTTCGACGACGTTCATCCGTCGCTGATCGAAGCGTTCCTGTACCGGGGGAGCCTCTTCCAGCTGCCCGACAACTTCAACGCCGCGAACGTCTACTACAGCACCCAGGCGCTGCAGCGCGCGGGGCTCGAGCGACCTGCGGACAACTGGAGCGTCGACGACTTCTTCGCGGTGGCGCGAGCGATGCGCCAATCGGGACAGGGGTCCTTCCTGCCCTACTTCTGGAACAACCGGCTGTGGGGCGGAGTGGTGCCCTGGCTGTACATCAACGAGACGAGCATCGTGACCGAGGAGAAGGCCCCGGGCGGTGAATGGTTCTGGAAGCAGTTCTATCCGGGGGAGACTCCGCGCGGCGGCGGGTACCTGTGGGAGAACGCGGACGCCCTGAACGAGCGCACCATCGAGAGTTTCGAAGTCCTGGAGCGCATGGTGTCCGAGGGGATCGCGGCCAACCCCGCCCAGGGCGGCGGCAACGAGCTGGTCTCGCTGTTCTCCACCGGCGCGGTCGGCATGACCCCGGCGGGCGGGTTCTGGGTGAAAGGACTGGCGGAGGCCGGGTTCGCCAACGACGACTACGACGTGTCGTTCTTCCCCCG
>Ga0308158_10005505_pt1 | contig 10380 bp, 9 predicted proteins | sample PhyBR2_FD_201038 | JGI IMG/M metagenome (GOLD analysis project Ga0308158, IMG submission 201038) | Phyllosphere microbial communities from UC Gill Tract Community Farm, Albany, California, United States - DLSLB.R2 | ecosystem: Host-associated > Plants > Phyllosphere > Unclassified | place: USA...
ACACTGAGTACACGTTCGTGGTTCATGTTGCTCATGTACGGGGCTCCTAGAAAAAGCGTACGCCTGACAGGGGCGCGAGTGCGCAGTAGTTTACGGGGATCAACAATATCTGTTAAATGGATTATTAAGATATGGGTAATCGGTTATATAGATATGCGATTCACACTTCGTCAACTGCAAGTCTTCGTCACCGTGGCCCAGCAGGAAAGCGTGTCGCGCGCTGCCAACCTGCTTTCGCTGTCGCAGTCAGCAGCCAGCACCTCCATCACCGAGCTTGAGCGGCAATCCAGCTGCCAGCTGTTCGACCGCGCCGGTAAGCGTCTCAGCCTCAACGCCCTGGGCCATCAACTGCTGCCCCAGGCCGTGGCCCTGCTCGACCAGGCCAAGGAAATCGAAGACCTGCTCAACGGCAAGTCCGGATTCGGCTCGCTGGCCGTAGGCGCGACCCTGACCATCGGCAACTACCTGGCCACCCTGCTGATCGGCCGTTTCATGCAGGTGCACCCGGAAAGCCAGGTCAAGCTGCACGTCCAGAACACGGCGAACATCGTCCAGCAGGTCGCCCATTACGAAATCGACCTGGGTTTGATCGAGGGTGACTGCAGCCACCCCGACATCGAAGTGCAGCCCTGGGTCGAGGACGAACTGGTGGTGTTCTGCGCACCACGCCACCCACTGGCCTCCGTGCCCAGCGCCAGCCTGGCCTTGCTGACGCAAGAAGCGTGGATTCTGCGCGAACAAGGCTCGGGCACGCGCCTGACCTTCGACCAGGCCATGCGTCACCATCGCCTTGCGCTCAACATCCGTCTCGAACTGGAACACACCGAGGCGATCAAGCGTGCCGTGGAGTCCGGGTTGGGCATCGGCTGCATTTCCCGACTGGCCCTGCGCGACGCCTTTCGCCGCGGCAGCCTGGTGCCGGTGCACACGCCCGAACTGGATCTGGCGCGGCAGTTCTATTTCATCTGGCACAAACGCAAATACCAGACCTCGGCCATGCGCGAGTTTCTCGAACTGTGCCGCGCCTTCACCGCCGGCGCCCAGCGCAGCGACGAGATCGTGCTGCCCGACATCGCCTGACCTCAGGCGCCGGTCACAGCAGAATCACTGCCCACACCAGCACGATCATGGTCAGCGCAACGAACTGCGCCGCACTGCCCATGTCCTTGGCATTCTTCGACAGGGGGTGGCGATCCAGGGAAATACGGTCGATGGCCGCTTCGATCGCCGAGTTCAGCAGCTCCACGATCAGTGCCAGCAGGCACACGGCAATGAGCACGGCCCGCTCCACGCGACTGACGTGCAACAGAAAGCTCAATGGCACCAGCACGACATTGAGCAGCACCAACTGGCGGAACGCCGCTTCGCCGGTGAAAGCGGCACGCAGGCCGTCAAAGGAGTAGCCAGTGGCGTTGAGAATACGTTTGAGGCCGGTCTGGCCCTTGAAAGGTGACATGCGCGACGATCCGGAAAGGGAAAACGGCCGACACTGAAACGTTCGGCATTGAAAGAGGTGACGGTACAGCTCAGTTTGCGGAGGTGGACTCCAATTGTTGCAACAGCAGTGCCGCCTGGGTACGGGTGCGTACACCAAGCTTGCGAAAGATTGCCGTCACATGCGCCTTGATGGTGGCTTCCGACACACTGAGCTCATAGGCGATCTGCTTGTTCAACAGGCCCTCGCACACCATGGTTAGCACCCTGAACTGCTGGGGCGTCAAGCTGGCCAGCCCATCGCTGGCGGCTTTGGCTTCCGCCGATACGCTGACCGCCTCGAATGCCTGCGGCGGCCACCAGACCTCTCCGTCCAGCACATCACGCACGGCGGCCTGAATGTTTTCCAGCGAGCTCGACTTGGGAATGAACCCACTGGCACCGAATTCGCGCGAGCGGACCATCACCCATGCGTCTTCCTGAGCTGAAACCATCACCACCGGGATCTGCGGATACTGGCCGCGCAGCAAGACCAACCCTGAAAAGCCATAGGCGCCCGGCATGTTGAGATCCAGCAGGACCAGGTCCCAGTCGGCTTTCTCGTCGAGACGCCCCTCGAGCTCGGCAATACTTGCCACTTCGACCAGACGCACGTCCGCGCCCAGCCCCAGGGTCAAGGCCTGGTGCAACGCACTGCGAAACAGCGGATGGTCATCGGCGATCAGGATTTGGTAAGTGGCCATCGATCACAGGATTCCAGGAAATGAAGCCGCTCGGACAGTACCGCCCGATTCGGCGCCAAGAATGCCGACCGCGGCCATGGTGGTCAAGCGACTCCATGGCCTGAGCCTGCGTCGTGAACAGGATTATAGATAGTCGGCCAGAAACCGATGCGCTGCATCGCCCTCGTCCACAGGTTCCTGAAATTTCGCCGCCAGGTAGTGCGCACTGAACACGTCCAGATAGGCATCCAGCACCCGCGCTGCCGCCTCGTCCCCGGCCAGTTCCAGACACAGTGCTGCCACTTCGGCGGTGCAGAAGTGATCGTCGCGCTTGGAGCGGCGCAGGGTGTAGCGCGACAGCTGTTCCGGCGCCAGGCTCAATACCGGCAACGAGGCCAGGTAGGGGCTTTTGCGGAACATCTTGCGTGCTTCGGTCCAGGTGGCGTCCAGCAGTATGAACAAGGGACGCCGGCCAGGTTGGGGGGGCACGCTGCTTGTCACTCGCTGCTGTTCGACGAACTCGCCGGGAAAGACCAGGTAGGGCTGCCACTGGGGGTCGGCCAGCAGCGCCAGCAACTGCGGGTCCACCGCAACTCGCGACCACATGAAGGCATGGGTGTCGGCGATGACGTCGGCAATCAGCCAACCTGTGTTGCTGGGCTTCATGGGTTCGACGTCGTGCATCAGCAGGCACATGGCCGAACGTGCCGCTACATGGGGCCGCCAGGCACATAGGCAGTACTGGGGAATGACCCGACAACGCGGACAACGAGGCGCGCGCGAACCCCTTGCGGTAAATGGCTGGGTACTGCGCGCCAAACGCTCGCTGCGCAGACGGAAAACGGCATGGCTCATCGCGGATCACGCTGGGGACTGGGGCGCGGATTCTAGCAGAGCTGACCATGGGAGCGATGCCGATGGTGAGCCGACGTGCCGCACCGTATAATCTGCCTACCCTCAGAAGTGGGTGAACGCCTGTACCATCGACAGGTCTTACGCCCACTTGTCTTGCCCGGCTTTTTGCCCAGGAGTGTTTCATGCTGCGCTTTATCGCCCCGTCCCTCGCCTTGCTGCTCGCCCTGCCGCTGGCTGCCCACGCTGCATCGTTGAAGGAGATGGAGCTGTCGAAAAACCTGCAGAAAGTGGCTCAGCAAAGCAGCGTGGGCACACCGCGCGCAATTAATGAAGACATCCTCGATCAAGGTTTCACCGTTGAAGGCAAGCAGCTGATCAACCATCTGAGCGTTCGCGAAAGCCAGGCTGATCAAATGCGACGTGACCCCAAATTGGTGTACATGCAACTAGGTGCCAGCGTGTGTCGCAACAAAGGATTTCGCAACCTGATGGCACAGGGCGCAGTGATGCGCTACGACTTTACCGAATACAAGACCAATCGCACCATTGGCACTCAGAGCTACACCGCCAAGGATTGCGGTAAGTAATCACTTGCCTCGGCTGCGGTGACCGCAAACCTGCGTCGCCGCGGTGGCAGTGCTTGAGCTCAGTCCAGATCCTTGCCGTTGAGCAAACGGGAAATCAGCTCCATCGGGTAGCCCCGATAAGCCAGGAAGCGTGTTTGCTGGGCGCGTTCCTTGATTTCCACAGGCAGCCTGCCAGCGAACTTGCGTTCCCAGACATCGCGCAACTGCACTCCCCAGTCGAATCCGCTATCGCGAAGTGCCTGCTCGACCTCGCCGCGCAGCAAGCCGCGCTGGGTCAGGTCTTCGCGTATTCGCGCAGGCCCATACCCAGAGTTGGCTCGATAACGAATGAAGCTTTCCAGATAGCGCGCTTCTGACAGCAAGCCTTCGTCGGTGAGACGATCGAGCTCGGTGTCGATCATTTCAGGGCAAGCGCCGCGCTGACGCAGTTTGCGCGTCAGCTCGACTCGACCGTGCTCACGTCGCGCGAGCAGGTCCATGGCAGACCGTCGCACTGCGACGGGTGTATCCAATACGACAGGTGGCATCGACTGATCAGAAATCAGCTTCAGCTTCAGCCGTGTCGGCAGCCGGCGCGGTAGCCGCCGAGGCCTTGTCCGCTGCAGCCTTGTCGGTACCGCCGGTCAGCAGTTTGTCGCGGATCTGCTTCTCCAGAGTGGCTTTGATCTCTGGGTTGTCTTGCAGGAACTTGGCCGAGTTGGCCTTGCCCTGACCGATCTTGCTGCCCTGGTAGCTATACCAGGCACCCGACTTCTCCAGCAGGCCGTTGGCCACACCCAGATCGACGATTTCGCCGTTCAGGTAGATGCCCTTGCCGTACAGGATCTGGAACTCGGCCTGACGGAACGGTGGTGCCACCTTGTTCTTGACGACTTTGACGCGAGTTTCGCTGCCAACTACTTCGTCGCCTTCCTTGACCGCGCCGGTACGACGGATGTCCAGGCGAACCGAAGCGTAGAACTTCAGCGCGTTACCACCGGTGGTGGTTTCCGGGCTGCCGAACATCACGCCGATCTTCATGCGGATCTGGTTGATGAAGATGACCAGGCAGTTGGCGTTCTTGATGTTACCGGTGATCTTGCGCAGCGCCTGCGACATCAGGCGTGCCTGCAGACCCACGTGCATGTCGCCCATCTCGCCTTCGATTTCAGCCTTGGGCACCAGCGCGGCGACGGAGTCGACGATGATCACGTCCACTGCGTTGGAACGCACCAGCATGTCGGTGATTTCCAGCGCCTGCTCACCGGTGTCCGGCTGGGACACCAGCAGGTCATCGACATTGACACCCAGCTTACCGGCGTATTCGGGATCCAACGCGTGCTCGGCGTCGACGAAAGCGCAGGTTGCCCCTGCCTTTTGAGCCTGAGCGATGACCGAAAGCGTCAGCGTGGTTTTACCCGACGATTCCGGGCCGTAGATTTCGACGATCCGGCCTTTTGGCAGACCGCCGATACCCAGCGCGATATCCAGACCGAGCGAACCGGTAGAGATGGCCGGGATCGCTTGGCGATCGTGGTCACCCATGCGCATGACGGCGCCTTTACCGAATTGACGTTCGATCTGACCCAGGGCCGCAGCCAAGGCACGCTTCTTGTTGTCGTCCATTGAAGTCCTCACGTAATCAATAAGGCCTGACGGCCGGAACACCTGTATAAGTAGCCAGTATTATTCCACATACCATGCCCCTCGCCTACCCCGGAAATGGTTTTTCTCCAGTGGCAAGGTGTAACAAACCCTGAAGCGCGCAGACCACGGTTTGCCGGCGCACGGCGTCGCGGTCACCGGCAAACTGCTCGCGCCGGCTGAATACCTGAGTACCATCGGCCCACGCCAGCCACACCGTGCCCACCGGCTTGTCGACGGAGCCACCACCAGGGCCGGCGACGCCACTGACCGCCACGGCAAAGCGCGCCCTGCTGTGCCACTGCGCACCGCGAGCCATGGCCTCGACCACCTCGCGACTGACCGCGCCGACTTGCTCGAACAACTCGGGCGAGACCTGCAGCTGAGCGGTTTTCTGCGCATTGGAATAGGTGACATAGCCGGCTTCGAACCAGGCCGAGCTGCCGGCGATTCGCGTGATCGCCTCGGCAATACCACCACCTGTGCAAGATTCCGCCGTAGTGACCTGGGCGCCCAGGCCGAGCAGGCGCTCGCCGAGGTCGGCAGAGAGTGAGGTCGAGGCGTCCATAGCAGCTCCTATATAAGACGGCCGAAGAGGCTACGCCCTCGCGCCATGCTGGTCAAAGTCACCGTGGGCCGCCTGAATACGACCGGTCCAACCGGCAATCGTGCGACTGCGTATCCGCTGCCAACGTCCTACATCGCGAAAAAAATCCCTGTACTATTGGCGACCTGCCTTACGTCCCCCAAGACACCCGCGAGCTAAGTCCTTGAATGTCCGATTTTTCTAACCACACCCCGATGATGCAACAGTACTGGAAGCTGAAAAACCAGCATCCCGACCAGCTGATGTTCTACCGCATGGGCGACTTCTACGAGATCTTCTACGAGGACGCGAAAAAAGCGGCCAAGTTGCTCGATATCACCCTGACCGCCCGTGGACAGTCGGCGGGGCAGTCGATCCCCATGTGTGGCATTCCCTACCATGCGGCCGAGGGTTACCTGGCCAAGCTGGTCAAGCTGGGCGAGTCGGTGGTGATCTGCGAGCAGATCGGCGACCCGGCCACCAGCAAGGGGCCGGTCGATCGGCAAGTGGTGCGCATCATCACGCCGGGCACGGTCAGCGACGAAGCGCTGCTCGACGAGCGTCGCGACAACCTCATCGCAGCCGTGCTGGGCGACGAGCGCCTGTTCGGCCTGGCAGTCCTGGACATCACCAGCGGCAGCTTCATGGTCATGGAACTGGCGGGCTGGGAGAACCTGCTGGCGGAGCTTGAGCGGATCAATCCGGTCGAGCTGCTGATTCCCGATGACTGGCCGCAAGGGTTGCCGGCGGAAAAGCGCAAGGGTTCACGCCGAAGAGCGCCGTGGGACTTCGAACGCGACACCGCGCACAAGAGCCTGTGTCAGCAGTTCGCGACCCAGGACCTCAAGGGCTTCGGCTGCGAGAAGCTGACCCTGGCCATCGGCGCCGCCGGGTGCCTGCTCGGCTATGCCAAGGAAACCCAGCGTACCGCCCTGCCCCATCTGCGCAGCCTGCGCCACGAACGCCTGGACGACACAGTGGTGCTGGACGGCGCCAGCCGTCGCAACCTCGAGCTGGACACCAACCTGGCTGGCGGGCGCGACAACACCCTGCAGTCGGTCATCGACCGCTGCCAGACCGCCATGGGCAGCCGCTTGCTGACGCGCTGGCTCAATCGCCCGCTGCGTGACCTCAAGGTGCTGCAGGCCCGTCAGGGCTCGATCAGTTGCCTGCTCGAAGGCTACCGCTTCGAAAGTCTGCAGCCGCAGCTCAAGGAAATAGGCGACATCGAGCGCATCCTCGCTCGCATCGGCCTGCGCAACGCGCGACCGCGGGACCTGGCGCGCCTGCGTGACGCCCTGGCTGCTCTGCCCGAGCTGCAGGTCGCGATGGCCGAACTCGAAGCGCCGCACCTGGCGCAGCTGGCGGCCATCGCCGGGACCTATCCGGAGCTGGCCGATCTGTTGGCCAAGGCCATCGTCGACAACCCACCCGCAGTCATCCGCGACGGCGGTGTACTCAAGACCGGTTACGACAGCGAGTTGGACGAACTGCTGTCGCTGAGCGAAAACGCCGGGCAGTTCCTGATCGACCTGGAAGCGCGCGAAAAAGCCCGTACCGGCCTGTCCCACTTGAAAGTGGGCTACAACCGCGTGCATGGCTACTTCATCGAGCTGCCCAGCAAGCAGGCCGAGCAGGCACCGGCTGATTACATCCGGCGACAAACGCTCAAGGGCGCCGAGCGCTTCATTACCCCCGAGCTCAAGGAGTTCGAAGACAAGGCGCTGTCCGCCAAAAGCCGGGCGCTGGCACGCGAGAAATCACTGTACGAAGCCCTGCTGGAAAACCTCATCAGCCATTTGCCGCCCTTGCAGGACACAGCTGCAGCACTGGCCGAGCTCGACGTGCTGAGCAACCTCGCCGAGCGCGCGTTGAACCTGGACCTGAATCGTCCGCGCTTCGTGGACGAGCCGTGCCTGCGCATCGACCAGGGTCGTCATCCGGTCGTCGAGCAGGTACTGACCACACCGTTCGTGGCCAATGACTTGAGCCTGGACGACAGCACCCGCATGCTGGTGATCACCGGCCCGAACATGGGCGGTAAATCCACCTACATGCGCCAGACGGCATTGATCGTGTTGCTGGCACACATCGGCAGCTTCGTACCGGCGGCCGGCTGCGAACTGTCACTGGTGGATCGTATCTTCACTCGCATCGGTTCCAGTGACGACCTGGCCGGTGGTCGGTCGACCTTCATGGTGGAAATGAGCGAGACCGCGAACATCCTGCACAATGCCACCGAGCGCAGCCTGGTGCTGATGGATGAAGTGGGCCGTGGCACCAGCACGTTCGATGGTCTTTCGCTGGCCTGGGCTGCCGCCGAATGCCTGGCCGGACTGCGCGCCTACACGCTGTTCGCCACCCATTACTTCGAGCTGACCGTGCTGCCAGAGAGCCAGCCGCTGGTGGCGAACGTGCACCTGAGTGCCACCGAACACAACGAGCGCATCGTCTTCCTGCACCACGTACTGGCCGGCCCTGCCAGCCAGAGCTACGGACTGGCAGTGGCGCAACTGGCCGGGGTGCCGGGCACGGTTATCCAGCGCGCCAAGGAGCATCTGAGCCGACTGGAAACCACCAGCCTGCCCCACGAAGCCCCAGCGGCTATGCCCGGCAAGACGGCAACGCCCCATCAGGCCGACCTGTTCGCCAGCCTGCCGCACCCGGTGCTCGAGCAGCTCGCCAAGACCGATATCGATGGACTGACCCCGCGCCAAGCGCTGGAATTGCTCTATGCACTGAAGAACCGGGTCTAACGCTTATTCCTACAAGCTGATAGAATCCCGCGCGGTCTGGGAATGCCAAGGGCTCTTAGCCTGGCCTGCGGCTGCCTGTCCCAAACCAAGCGGCCCTGTGAAGGGCTTCGCTGCCGCCGCCTGAGGAGAGAAATAGAAATGACCTTCGTCGTCACCGACAACTGCATCAAGTGCAAATACACCGACTGCGTAGAAGTCTGTCCGGTGGACTGCTTCTACGAAGGCCCGAACTTCCTGGTGATTCACCCGGATGAGTGCATCGACTGCGCACTGTGCGAGCCAGAATGCCCGGCCCAAGCCATCTTCTCCGAGGATGAAGTGCCTGAAGACATGCAGGAGTTTATCCAGCTGAACGTGGAATTGGCGGAAGTGTGGCCAAACATCACCGAGAAGAAGGATGCACTGCCTGAGGCCGAGGAGTTCGACGGCGTCAAAGGCAAGATCAAGGATCTGGAGCGCTAAGGCGCACCTGCCACTCGCGCCAGCTGTGTTTGGACGCGACGCCTACTACTTAGGTGACGCCTGTTCAAGCCGCTGGCCGCGCACTTTACCCCAAAAAAAAAAGTCAAAAAAAAGGGGCGGTAATGAGCCGCCCACCTTTCCCTGTCCCTTTTATCCCTGTCATCGTCCTGATGAATCGCGTCACTGCGATATCCATTTTGGGCGCTCGTTCCTGAGCACCTGTGTCGTCCCTGAACACGTCTTGATATTAACGTATCCAAACGGGATGACAACTGAGAAAAAATCTCGTCATAACCTGACTTGCTTGTCAGCTAATTGTATAAATCACGCTGGAACAGTCAGTTGCGTCGCCTACATTTTCAAGTTACAAAACTTTGGCTATGTTTATAGCCAAAGGCTTACATGACATCACCGGGAATACTGACAAGTACATGCAGTCGGCGCGTCGCCAATAAAAACGCCCCTATAAAAGGGGCGTGTTTATTGGCCATGTCTGCGAGCTTATTGAAACAGCGATTCGCTGGACAGCCCATTTTTCTCGAGGATCTCGCGCAGCCGTTTAAGGCCTTCCACCTGGATCTGCCGCACGCGCTCGCGGGTCAGGCCTATTTCCAGCCCGACATCCTCCAGCGTGCTGCTCTCGTGCCCGCGCAGGCCGAAACGACGTACGACCACCTCGCGTTGCTTTTCGGTCAGCTCGGACAGCCACTGGTCGATGCTCTGTGACAGGTCGTCGTCCTGCAGCAGTTCGCAGGGGTCGGTCGGCCGGTCATCGGTCAGAGTGTCGAGCAAGGTCTTGTCCGAGTCCGGCCCCAGCGATACGTCCACCGAGGACACACGCTCGTTGAGCCCGAGCATGCGCTTGACCTCGCCTACGGGCTTTTCCAGCAGGTTGGCGATTTCTTCGGGGGACGGCTCGTGGTCGAGCTTCTGCGTGAGCTCGCGCGCCGCGCGCAGGTACACGTTGAGTTCCTTTACCACGTGGATCGGCAGGCGGATGGTCCGGGTCTGATTCATGATCGCCCGTTCGATGGTTTGCCGGATCCACCAGGTGGCATAGGTCGAGAAACGAAAGCCGCGCTCTGGGTCGAATTTCTCCACCGCGCGGATCAGCCCCAGGTTGCCTTCTTCGATGAGGTCCAGCAGGGACAGGCCGCGATTGACGTAACGGCGGGCGATCTTGACCACCAAGCGCAGGTTGCTTTCGATCATGCGCTTGCGACCGGCTGGGCAGCCGCTCTGGGAAAGCCGTGCGAAGTGCACCTCTTCTTCGGGTGAAAGCAGAGGCGAGAAACCGATTTCATTCAAGTACAGCTGGGTCGCATCGAGCGCCCGGGTGTAGTCGATGTATTTAT
>Ga0308158_10005506_pt1 | contig 10380 bp, 7 predicted proteins | sample PhyBR2_FD_201038 | JGI IMG/M metagenome (GOLD analysis project Ga0308158, IMG submission 201038) | Phyllosphere microbial communities from UC Gill Tract Community Farm, Albany, California, United States - DLSLB.R2 | ecosystem: Host-associated > Plants > Phyllosphere > Unclassified | place: USA...
AGGGAGGAGGGAATGCGCCATCCGGCTGCCCGGATACCGGCGCGATTGAAAAGGTTTCAACTGTCAATTATGCCTGATCAGCCGCGCCAGCCCCAACTGGACCAAGGTCTGGGGTTCAGCTGTGGTCGTGCCCGGCCGGCGCCTCGGCCGCCCCGCTCTCCAGCTGGTCCAGGAAGTCCACCGCCCGCCGCAGGTGCGGGATGACGATGGAACCACCCACCACCAGGCCCACCGAGAAGGTCTCGAAGAACTCTTCACGGCTGACCCCGGCGTCCTTGCACTGCGCCACGTGGTAGCTGATGCAGTCGTCGCAGCGCAGCACCAGCGAGGCCACCAGGCCCAGCAGCTCCTTGGTCTTCACATCCAGCGCGCCCGCCTGGTAGGTCTGGGTATCGAGCGCGAAGAAGCGCCGCACCACCTGGTTGGGCTCGGCCAGGATGCGCTGGTTCATGCGCTGGCGGAACTCGGTGAACTCGGCCAGGCGGTCCTTTTCGCTGCCGCTCATGCGCCCTGCCCGGCCAGCAGCGGCTCCAGCTTGCCGGCACGATGCAGCGCCATCATGTCGTCGTAACCGCCCACATGGACGTCGCCGACGAAGATCTGCGGCACGCTGGTGCGCTTGGTCAAGGCCATCATCTTCTCGCGCTCGACCGGGTCCAGGTCGATGCGAACCTCGGTCCAGGACTGGCCCTTGCTCTTCAGGAAGTTCTTGGCGGCCACACAGTAAGGGCAGACAGCGGTGGAGTAGATGGTGATCTCCGGCGCGGCGCCGGTGGTGGATTGCGTTGTCACAACGAAACTCCTGACTGGAAACATTGTCTATATATGGTACCGACAGCCGCGGATATCGATGCCAGCGGTGGAACACAGCAGGTTAACCTGTGCTTCACACCGGCGCCGTGCTTACCGGTCATCCTCCGCCCTGCCACTTCTGGAGTTTCCTGCTTGCGCACCCTGCTGCTCGCCACTGCCGTCACCCTGGCGCTTGCCGCGCCCCTGTCGCACGCCGATGACACCAAGCTGCCGGACATCGGCTCCTCGGCCGGCGAGCTGCTGACCCCGGCACGGCAGGCCGAGTACGGCGGGATGATGCTGCGCGAACTGCGCAACTACGGCTATCTGCTGGACGATCCACTGGTCGACGACTGGCTCGGCACCATGGGCACACGGCTCGGCTCCAACAGTGCCCAGCCGCAGCAGAAGTACACGTTCTTCATGATGAAGGACCGCCAGATCAACGCCTTTGCCACCTTGGGCGGTTACATCGGCATGAATGCTGGTCTGGTGTTGACCGCCGAGCGCGAGGACGAGGTCGCCGCGGTGCTGTCGCACGAAATCTCGCATGTCACCCAGCAACATGTGCTGCGTGGAGTGGAGCGCGCCCAGCGCGACCAGATCCCGATCCTGCTCGGCATGCTGGCGGCGGTGATCGCCGCGCAGCAGGCCGGTGGCAACTCCTCCGGCGACGCCACCATGGCCGCGATCACCTCCGGCATGGGCCTGATGCAGCAGCGCCAGATCAATTTCACCCGCTCCAATGAGTCCGAGGCCGACCGTCTCGGCATCCGTACCCTGGCCCGCAGCGGCTACGACGTGGATGCGATGGCCGGCTTCTTCGAGCGCATGTCGGCGGCGATGCGTGGCAATGAAGGCGGTTATTCCACGCCGGATTTCCTGCGTACCCACCCGGTCAACATCACCCGCATCAGCGAGGCCAAGGCCCGCGCCGAGCAGATGAAGAAGGACACGGTGCTGCTGACCACGCAGACGCCGACCGGCATCCTGCAGGAGCGTGTGGATCCTTCCGCACCCGACACCAGCGCCAGCCCCTTGAGCGGCGGCAATCCACTGCTGCCGGCCGGCCTGCAGCTGTCCCTGCCCGGCACCAGCTTGCCACGCGGCCCGACCGGCCAATTCGACTGGGCCCGCGAGCGCCTGCGCGTGCTCAGTGCGCCCACTCCGTCGGAACTGGTCCGCGAATACGAAGGCCTCAAGCGCAGCCAGAAGGATGGCCTGACCGACCCGCAGCGTTACGGCGTGGCCATCGCACGTCTGCGCGATGGTGGCGCCGGTGGCGTTACCCAGGCCCTGCCCGAACTGCAGCAACTGCTGCAGCAATACCCGGACAACCTGTGGGTGAACCTGGCCCTGGGCGAGGCCGAATCGCGCAGGGGACAGCACGAAGAGGCCAACAAGCGCTTCGACGCCCTGCTCAAGCGCCTGCCGCAGAGCCGGCCGGTGGCCTTGACCTATGCGCGCATCCTCAATGAACAGGGCGGCGTCGCGGCCGGCCAGCGCGCGCAGGCCATGTTGCGGCCACTGCTGGCCCGTTCCAGCGACGACCCGGTGTTCCAGACCACCTTTGCCCGTGCCAGCGAACTGGCCGGCGACAGCACCCGCGCCAGCGAAGCCTATGCCGAGGCCGCTTACCTGAACGGTCGCCCGGAACAGGCGCTGATCCAGTTCCAGGCCCTGCTCAAGCAGCCGGGACTGGACTATGTCAGCCGTGCCCGGGTGGATGCCCGCATCGAATCGATCATGCCAACCGTGCTGGAAATGCGTCGCCTCGGCGTCCACGACCCGGAAATGTCACGCAACTGAACCCGTGGCTGACAAACGGCCGGGATTGCCGCCTGTCCATGTCACAAACCCGTCATCAAACCGTAGTCTACTGAGCACATCCCTTATTGATGGGCATTCCGGTAGGCGCCACGTGCAGAAACGTATCCTGATTGTCGACGACGAACCCGCGATCCGTGACATGGTCGCCTTCGCCCTGCGCAAGGGCGAGTACGACCCGGTCCATGCCGGCGACGCACTCGAAGCGCAGACCGCCATTGCCGACCGGGTACCGGACATGATCCTGCTGGACTGGATGCTGCCCGGCACCAGCGGCCTGGAACTGGCCCGCCGCTGGCGCAAGGAAGTCCTGACCCGCGACGTGCCGATCATCATGCTCACCGCACGCGGCGAAGAAAATGACCGCGTCGGTGGCCTGGAAGCCGGCGTCGACGACTATGTGGTCAAGCCGTTCTCGGCACGCGAACTGCTGGCCCGCATCCGTGCGGTGATGCGCCGCACCCGCGACGATGACGAAGACGGCAGCGTCGGCGTTGGCAACATCCGCATCGACGGCGCCGCCCACCGCGTCTTCGCCGGCGATGTTCCGGTGCCGATCGGCCCCACCGAATACCGCCTGCTGCACTTCTTCATGACCCACCCCGAACGCGTCTATACCCGTTCGCAGCTGCTGGATCATGTCTGGGGTGGCAGCGTGTACGTGGAAGAACGCACCATCGATGTGCATATCCGCCGCCTGCGCAAGACGCTGGAACCGTTCGGCGCCGAGAACATGGTGCAGACCGTGCGCGGTGCCGGCTACCGTTTTTCCGCCGCCACCTGAACGGCGGCGGCCGCGCGGCTGCAAGCGATGCTATAACCCGGGATACCCCCGACGGATCCCTCCCGTACCACCGAGAGTGCAATGCCCCGCCAATTCCGATCTGCCTGGTTGAAGACGCTGGCCACCGTGGCCGCGTTGTTGTTGCTGGCATGGGGGCTGGGCGCGTTGCTGGGGCATCCCGCGCTGGTGGTGGCACTCGCCGCCCTGGCGATCCTGGCCTGGCATTACTGGCGATTGCGCCAATTGCTGCTGCGGCTGACCGCACGCCAACGCTGGGACAGCCCTGCAGGCGTCGGCGTCTGGAACGAGCTGGACCGCCTGCTCTCGCGCAACCAGCAGGAAATGCGTGCACGCAAGCGGCGCCTGGTCGAGATGCTGCGCAGCTACCGCGCCGCCGCCGCCGCGCTGCCGGATGCGGTGGTGGTGGTCGACCGCAACACCCAGCGCGTGCAGTGGTTCAACGAGGCCGCCACCACCCTGCTCGGCCTGCAGCACCCGGCCGACATGGAAGCTGCGCTGGTGCCGCGCCTGCAGCCGCTGCCGCTGGCCCATTGGCTGGCCGGTGGCCGCAATGCCGAACCTATCCTGGATGCCAACTCGCCGGTCGATCCCGCCATCCGCCTGCACATGCGCCTGATCCCCTACTCGGATCACCATTGGCTGCTGGTCGCGCGTGACGTGACCAAGCTGCTGCACCTGGAACAGGTGCGCCGTGACTTTGTCGCCAACGTCTCGCATGAGCTGCGCACGCCACTGACCGTGGTGCATGGCTACCTCGACATGATGGACCCGGAGGATTTCCCCGACACCGGGCCGATGCTGTCGGAAATGCGCAAGCAATCGCAGCGCATGGCGCAGCTGGTCGAAGACCTGCTGACCCTGTCGCGACTGGAATCGCAGCAGCACACCGAGCTGGAAACCGTGGCCATGACCTCGATGCTGGCCTCGCTGCGGCGCGAAGCCGAGGCACACAGCCAGGGCCGTCACACCATCACCGTGGAAGACCAGGCTGGCGTGGACCTGGCGGGTTCCAACAAGGAACTGCACAGCGCCTTCTCCAACCTGCTGACCAATGCCGTGCGTTACACCCCGGCCGGTGGCCGCATCAGCCTGACCTTCAGCCGCGAAGGCAATGGCGCCGTATTGGCTGTCACCGATACCGGTTACGGCATCCCGGCCAACCATCTGCCGCGATTGACCGAACGCTTTTACCGCGTGTCCAGCAGCCGCTCGCGCGAAAGCGGCGGCACCGGCCTGGGCCTGTCCATCGTCAAACACATTCTTGGCCTGCACCAGGCACGCCTGGAGATCCGCAGCGAAGTCGGCCAAGGCAGCACCTTCGCCTGCCACTTTGACGCCGAGCATGTACGCCCGCGCAATGCATCCCCCTCGCCTTTGTCCATGGAAGACTTCCCGGCATGACCCCTCCTCCCCCGCCCCCCGCCACTCCCGCCGTCGGCACCGATCCGTTGCGTGATCCGTCGCTGTACATCAACCGGGAACTGTCACAGCTGGATTTCAACTTCCGCGTGCTGGCCCAGGCGATGGATGAGCAGGTGCCGCTGCTGGAGCGGCTGCGCTTCCTGTGCATCTCCTGCACCAACCTGGATGAGTTCTTCGAGATCCGTGCCGCAGCGGTACGCCATGCGCAGGAATTCGGCCTGCCGCCGGCACCGGACGGGATGAGCCCGCAGGCCATCCTCAACGCCATCCATGACCGCGCTGCCGAACTGGTGGACCAGCAGTACCGTTGCTGGAACCAGGTGCTGCGCCCGGCCCTTGGCGAGGCCGGCGTCGGTATCCTCGCCAACAAGAGTTGGACCACGCGCCAGCGCCGATGGCTGCGCGCCTATTTCCGCAACGAGATCATGCCGGTGCTGTCGCCGCTGGGCCTGGATCCGTCGCACCCGTTCCCGAAGATCCTCAACAAGTCGCTGAACATCGTCGTCGTGCTGAAGGGCACCGACGCCTTCGGTCGCGCCGGCCATCTGGCCCTGGTGCGCGCGCCGCGCTCGCTGCCGCGCATCATCCAGTTGCCAGAGTCGCTGGGCGGCCCGCAGAACTTCGTGCTGCTGTCAGCGGTGCTGTCGGCCTTCGTCGATGAGCTGTTCCCGGGCATGGATGTGCAGGGTGCCTACCAGTTCCGGGTCACCCGCAACTCCGAGCTGGTGGTGGACGAGGAGGAAGTCGAGAACCTGGCGCTGGCGCTGCGCGATGAGCTGGTCGACCGTGGCTACCGGCCGGCGGTGCGGCTGGAGATCGCCCACGACTGCCCCAAGCCGATCATGCAGACCCTGCTGCAGAACTTTGGCCTGTCGGAGAACGCGGCCTATCGCATCGACGGCCCGGTCAACCTCAACCGCGTCATCCAGGTGTATGACCTGCTGCAGCGGCCGGACCTGAAATACCCGCCGATGACCCCGCGCGTGTTCAAGTCGCCCGAGGGCATCTTCGAAACCGCTGCGCAGGGCGACGTGCTGCTGCACCACCCGTTTGATTCCTTCAGCACCGTGCTGGAGCTGATCCGCGAAGCCGCGGTCGATCCCAACGTATTGGCGATCAAGCAAACCCTGTACCGCACCGGCAAGGACTCGGGCATTGTCGAAGCCCTGATCCTGGCCGCACGCAATGGCAAGGACGTCACTGTCGTGGTCGAACTGCGCGCGCGCTTCGACGAAGAAGCCAACCTCGGCCTGGCCGATCGCCTGCAGGATGCCGGCGTGCAGGTCGTCTACGGTGTGGTCGGCTACAAGACCCACGCCAAGATGCTGCTGATCGTGCGCCGCGAAGGCCGCAAGCTGCGCCGCTACGTGCACCTGGGCACCGGCAACTACCACAGCGGCACCGCCCGCGCGTATACCGACCTGAGCCTGATCACCGCCGATCCGGACATCGGCAACGATGTGCACCTGCTGTTCCAGCAGCTGTCCGGGCTGGCGCCGAAGATGAAGCTCAAGTGCCTGCTGCAATCCCCCTTCACCCTGCATGCCGGGCTGATCAAGCGCATCGAGCGCGAGACCCGGCTGGCACTGGAAGGCAAGCCGGCCCGCATCATCGCCAAGATGAACGCGCTCAACGAGGCGCAGGTGATCCGCGCCCTGTATGCCGCCTCGCAGGCCGGCGTGCAGATCGACCTGATCGTGCGCGGCGCCTGCACCCTGCGCCCGGGCGTGGAAGGTGTGTCGGACAATATCCGCGTGCGGTCGATCGTCGGCCGCTTCCTCGAGCACAGCCGGGTCTACTGGTTCGGCAACAACGGTGCCCCCGAGCTGTACTGCGCCAGCGCCGACTGGCTGGAACGCAACCTGCTGCGCCGCGTGGAAACCTGCTTCCCGATCCTGGATACCGATCTGTCCCGGCGCATCTACCGCGAGGTGCTGCAGAACTACCTGGACGACAACCTCAACGCCTGGGACCTGCAGGAAGACGGCCGCTACATCAAGTGCGAGCCAGCACCCGGCCAGCCTCCGCATTCGGCGCAACAGGCACTGATGGAAGGGCTCTGAGGCAGGAGCGAGAAGCCAGAAGTGAGAAAACAGGAGTGAGAAACGAGAAGGAGCAACGACAGCGCCCGCTGCCGCCTCATTTGTTGGCGGGACCGGGATTGAGGCCTCCCTCCGCGCCTGCCAGGGCAGCTGATTCTGGTCTTTCTCACTCCTCACTTCGCACTCCTCACTCCTCTTCACGCCCTACTACCGTTACCATTCCGCCATGCCCCAGTCTTCCCTGACCCCACCGCCCCTGCAGGACGGCGACCTGCTGGCCGCCATCGACCTGGGTTCCAACAGTTTCCACATGGTTATCGCGCGCTACCTGCTCGGGCAGCTGCGGGTGGTGGACCGCCTGCGCGAGACCGTGCGCATGGCCGACGGCCTGGATGGCAAAGGCGGGCTGTCGCCCGAGGCGCGCCAACGCGCGCTCGAATGCCTGGCCCGCTTTGGCCAGCGCATCCGCAACATCCCGCCTTACCGCGTGCGCGCCCTGGCTACCAATACCGTGCGCCAGCTGCGCTCACCGCTGTCGTTCCTGATGCCGGCCGAAACCGCGCTGGGCCACGCCATCGAAGTGGTCAGCGGCCGTGAAGAGGCGCGCCTGATCTACCTGGGCGTCGCCCATGCGCAGCCGCCCAAGCCCGACCAGCACCGGCTGGTGATCGACATCGGCGGCGGCTCCACCGAATTCATCATCGGCCAGGGCATGCAGACGCTGGAACGCGAAAGCCTGCAGGCCGGCTGCATCGCCAGCACCCGTCGCTTCTTCCCGGGCGGCAAGCTGAGCAAGAAGCGCTGGAAGGATGCGCTCACCGAGATCGGCGCCGAGTTCCAGCCCTTCGCCAACAAGTACAAGGCATTGGGCTGGCAGGAAGCCTTGGGCTCGTCCGGCACCCACAAGGCGATCAGCGAAATCTGCGCGGCGATGAAGCTCAGCAAGGGCGCCATCACCGCCGAGGCGTTGCCGCAGCTGCGCGAGGAGCTGCTGCGCGCCAAGCACATCAACGACATCAACCTGCCCACCCTGTCCAACGAGCGCCGCCCGATCATTGCCGGTGGCGTGCTGGTGCTGGAAGCCGCCTTCCAGGCGCTGGGCCTGCAGAAACTGCTGGTCAGCAAGGCCGCGATGCGCGAGGGTATCCTCTACGACATCATGGGCCGCGCCAACGACAACGATCCGCGCGATGAATCGGTCGCCGCGCTGACCCAGCGTTACGCCATCGACGAGGCCCAGGCCAGTCGTGTCGAAGCCACGGCCCGCCGCCTGTTCGAGCAGGTTGCCCAGGCCTGGCAGCTGGATGCGGACGACGAGCGCATGCTGGGATGGGCGGCTCGCCTGCACGAACTGGGCCTGATGATCGCGCACAGCGGCTATCACACCCACGGCAGTTACGTCATCGAGCACTCGGATATTGCCGGCTTCTCGCGTCAGGAGCAGCAGATGCTGGCGGCGCTGATCCGCACCCACCGCCGCAGCATTCCCAAGACCGCCTTCGATGCGCTGCCGGATCGCCTGCTGCTGCCGGCCAAACGCACTGCCGCGCTGCTTCGCCTGGCGGTGCTGCTGCACCGCGCCCATGAGCCCGATCCGATCCCGACGCTGGAGTTGTCAGTGGACGGCAACACCTTGTCGCTGGTGCTTTCCAAGGCTTTCATCGATGCACGGCCCCTGCTGCGCGCCGACCTGGTTGGCGAGGCCGAAGGCATGGCAGGCTTGGGCATCAACTTCAAACCTTTCGTAGCCTGAGTCCTAACGCTGCGCGGGCAGAGTCCCACAGCGTGTCCATCTTGGGCACAACGTAACCTGCGTTACCCACCACTTCCGTAATAAACATTTTTTTTACAAACCGGCTACTCTCCGATGACCGCCTGCCTTGCGGGCGGTTATTGGAGGCTGCGACACACCTTTCGTCACAGCCTCTCTTTTTGAAATAGTTGAAGAGAGAGAGAGACCCGAAATGCACTCACGTTCCAACGTTTTGGGGCAGGCGATACGCTATGCCCTGATTTCAGGCACCGCAGGCCTGATTGCCCTGCCAGCCTTCGCGCAGGACAGCAAGCCCACCACCCTGGACCGCATCGAGATCACCGGTTCGCGCATCCGCCAGGTTGACGTGGAAACCGCCCAGCCGGTATTCGCCATCAGCCGCGCCGATATCGAACAGCAGGGCTTCAGCTCGGTCGCCGACATCCTGCAGAATGTCACCGCAATGGGCAGCCCGGCCATCAGCCGCGCCAACGCGCTGACCGCCGGCGAGAATGCCGGCGGCACTTACATCGACATGCGCAACCTGGGCGCGCAGCGCACCCTGGTGCTGGTCAACGGCAAGCGCCTGGGCATCAGCACGTCCGGCTACCAGGACGTATCCAGCCTGCCGGTATCGGCGGTTGAACGCATCGAAGTGCTCAAGGACGGTGCCTCGGCAATCTACGGCTCCGATGCGATGGCCGGTGTGATCAACATCATCACCCGCACCAATGTCAGCGGCGTCACCGCCAACGTCTACCATGGCCAGTACAGCCAGGGCGACGGCGCGCGTGATCGTTTCGACGTGGTGACGGGTTGGAGCAACGACCGCATCTCGCTGACCCTGTCCGCCGAGCACAGCGAAGAGAAAGAAGTATGGGCCAAGGACCGTTGGTTCAGCGCCTACGGCATCAGCGACCGCCACCCGGCGGACAGCAGCAACTGGACCACGATCAGCCAGTTCGGCCAGATCACCGGTCTGGTCGGCGGCCCCGGCTGCAAGGACGCCAAGGGCTGCAACTACTCCCTGGACCGCGGCAAGGACCCGACCAATCCGGCCAACTACCACCTGACCGATGCCACCCCATTTACGGGTGACGTGAGCAATGCCAACGAACAGATGCACGTGAACTACCCGCTGAAGCGGGATTCGGTGTACTTCGATGGCCGCTTCAAGCTCACTGACAGCATCAATTTCAAGACCGAGCTGGGCTACAACGAGCGCACCTCGCGCCGCCAGATTGCCGGCTACCCCCTGCAGTCCAGCACCGCCGGTGTCGGCCCGATGTCGGTTGACAGCTACTTCAATCCCTTCGGCAACCAGCATGGCTACGCCAACCCGACTGCCGTCGCCTGGAACCGCCGCGCATGGGAAGTGCCGCGTGTCACCACCAGCGAACTGAAGACCTACCGTGCAGTGGCTTCGTTTGACGGCTCGTTCGACCTGGGTGAGCGCTACTTCGACTGGGAAGTGGGTTACCAGTACAACCGCAACGAACTGGAATCCGTCGCCACCGGCAACCTGCACAAGGGTCGGGTCGCGGCTGCGGTAGGGCCCTCGTTCTACAACGCCACCACCGGCAAGGTCGAATGCGGCAGCCCCGGCGCACCGGTGGCCAACTGCACCCCGTGGAATCCGCTGGTCGCCTACGGCACCGTTGATCCGAACGGTCTGACCGGCAACGCCACCCTGCTGGATTGGCTGTTCCCGGCCGAGCTGACCAAGGGCAAGACCACCA
>Ga0308158_10005508_pt1 | contig 10379 bp, 8 predicted proteins | sample PhyBR2_FD_201038 | JGI IMG/M metagenome (GOLD analysis project Ga0308158, IMG submission 201038) | Phyllosphere microbial communities from UC Gill Tract Community Farm, Albany, California, United States - DLSLB.R2 | ecosystem: Host-associated > Plants > Phyllosphere > Unclassified | place: USA...
CGCTCCTACAGGATGGCTATTCCCGGTTTGGACTTACTTCAGCGCGGCGAACGCTTTCTCGGCGGCATCCAGGGTGATCTTCAGTTCCGCATCGCCGTGGGCGATGGAGGTGAAGCCCGCCTCGAACGCACTGGGCGCCAGGTACACGCCGCCCTCGAGCATCAGGTGGAAGAAGCGCTTGAAACGGTCGGCGTCGCTGCTCATGACATCTTCGAAGGTGACGATGTCGTCGGCGCCGCTGAAGTACAGGCCGAACATGCCGCCCGCCTGGGTGGTCACGAACGCAATGCCGGCGGCATCGGCGCGCTGCTGCAGGCCGTCGAGCAGGCGAGTGGTGTAGTCGCTCAGCTCGTCATGAAAGCCAGGACGGCTGATCAGGTTCAGGGTGGTCAAGCCGGCGGCCATGGCCAGGGGATTGCCCGACAGGGTGCCGGCCTGGTAGACCGGGCCCAGAGGGGCGATGTGCGACATGATCTCGCGCTTGCCGCCGAAACAGCCGACGGGCATGCCGCCACCGATGATCTTGCCGAACGTGCTCAGGTCCGGCGTCACGCCGTAGTGCGCCTGGGCGCCGCCGAGGGCCACGCGAAAACCGGTCATCACTTCGTCGAAAATCAGCACCACGCCGTACTGGTCACAGAGGCGACGCAGGCCTTCCAGAAAACCGGGCGCGGGCGGTACGCAGTTCATGTTGCCCGCCACCGGTTCGACGATGATGCAGGCCACTTCATCGGCCACCTCGGCCAGCATCTGCTCCACGGCGGCGATGTCGTTGAATGGCAGGGTCAGGGTGTGTTTGGCGAACGCTGCCGGCACGCCGGGCGAGCTGGGCACGCCAAGGGTGAGGGCGCCGGAACCGGCCTTGACCAGCAGGCTGTCGGAGTGGCCGTGGTAGCAGCCTTCGAACTTGATGATGCTGTCGCGCCCGGTAAAACCACGGGCCAGACGAATGGCGCTCATGGTCGCCTCGGTGCCAGAGCTGACCATGCGCACCATTTCCATGGACGGCACGATGGCGCAGACCAGGTCGGCCATCTGTGTTTCCATTTCGGTCGGCGCGCCGTACGACAGGCCATGCTCGAGCTGCTTGCGCACGGCATCGAGCACGTCGGGATGGCTATGACCCAGGATCATCGGACCCCAGGAGCCGACGTAGTCGACATAGCGCTTGTCGTCTTCGTCGGTGACATAGGCGCCAGCGGCATGCTTGAAGAACAGCGGCGTGCCGCCCACGCTCTTGAAGGCACGCACGGGCGAGTTGACCCCGCCTGGGATGTGCTTCTGGGCATTGGCGAACAGCATTTCGGAACGGGACATAAATAAGCTCTCTTGCATCAGGCGGTTTCGAACAGCGCGTTCAGGGCGCGGGCGCGACGGGTGACTTCCTGGGCCGTGTCGGCGCCGAACAGCGCATGCACCACGGCCAGCAGGTCGGCACCCTGGGCCACCAACGGCGCAGCGTTGTCCAGGGTGATGCCGCCAATGACGGCGATCGGCAATTTCAATTCGGCCCGCGCCTGGCTCAACAGTTCAATGCTGGCAGGTGACGCGCCGGGCTTGGTCTGGGAGGCGAAGAAGCGCCCGAAGGCAACGTAGCTCGCGCCTTCGCGGGCGGCCTGGCGGGCCAGGTCGAGGCTGGCATGGCAGGTGCTGCCGATGATCGCCTTGCGCCCCAGCAGGGCACGGGCCGGGGTCAGCGGGCCATCGGTCTGGCCCAGGTGTACGCCGACGTTGAGCCGCGCGGCCAATTCGGCGTCATCGTTGATGATCAGGTGCGCCTTGTAGGGCTCGCACAGCTGCCGCAGTTTCTCGGCCTCGCGCAGGCGGCGCGCCTCGTCGTTGCTCTTGTCGCGGTACTGCAGCAGGGTGATGCCACCATCCAGCGCGGCTTGGACGTACTTGAGGAACTTGCCGGCCAACAGTTGGCTGTCGGTGATGGCGTAGACGCCACGTAGTTTCATCGCTCAGGCCTCGGGCAAGGGACGGGGATTCGGCTCAAGAGCAGAAATCCAGAGGCAGGCGCCGCGGCACGAATTGCCCCTGGCCCAACTGCTCGGCGTCGCGCAGGGTCCGCCAGGTGTAGTCGAGCGCCGACTGCACCGCGCTTTCCAGGCCTTCACCCAGGGCCAGGCGGCCAGCCAGGGCGCTGGCCAGGGTGCAGCCGGAGCCATGGTAGCTGCCGGGCAGACGCTGGCAGGTGAAGGTGCGCCGGCTGCCGTCGCGGCTGTACAGGCGATTGTGCACCTCGTGCTCGTCGCCGTGGCCGCCGGTGATCAACAGGTGTTTGCAGAACGGCAGCAGCTTTTCCGCACACTCGTCGGCGCTGCCGTCGGGCAGGTCGGCAAGGATGCGCGCCTCGGGCAGGTTCGGCGTGGCGATGGTGGCCAGCGGCAGCAGCCGTTCGCGCATCGCATAGCCGACCTCGTCCTTGCCCAGGCTGCCACCGCCGCCGGCGCGCAACACCGGGTCGCAGACCATCGGCAGATGAGGGTGGGCCGACAACAGCTCGACCACGGTCGCGACCATGTCCACCGAACCGAGCATGCCCAGCTTGACCGCCGCCACCGGCGAATCGCTGAGCACGGCATTGGCCTGGGCCAGGATCCACTCGCGGTCGAGCACGCGGAAATCGCTGACATTGACGGTGTTCTGCACGGTCAGTGCAGTGACCGTCGGCGCGGCATGGCAGCCCTGCGCGAGCAAGGCTTCGATATCTGCCTGCAGGCCGGCGCCGCCACTGGGGTCGTGGCCGGAGAGACAGAGGACAACGGGGCGGGAGCTATAGATATTCATGGTGCGCGAGCTTATCACGGCGCACGGTGTTGTAGCAGCGTCGCAAGCGGCGCCAAGCCCTGCCGCAGGTACTGGACCGCAGGTAGCGGAAGGTGAATGGCGTTCGCGCTTTCTACAGGGCCTCTGTATCATATTGCCATTACCCTTTGACCTGTTCCAAAGGCAGCGGCCCAGAGCCCGCTGGCGGAGCATTGCGGGCGGCCCGCGATGCACGCGGACGCCGTGCTCGAGTCATTCAATACCGAAAACAGGCCGTACCGACTGCGTCGAACCCAAGGGAATTGGGGCCTCCAGATGCGATCAGGTATGCCACGCCGGGGCTGTATGCGCTATTTGCTTATTCTGATGTTGGCCTTGCTGCCCATGCTGGCCGGTGCAGTCGACTTCGACGAGACCACGCGCAGCCTTGCGCTTGGGCGCACGATGCAGGTCTATGAAGATGTGTCCGGTCAGGCCACCATCGAGCAGATCACTACCGAGCTGGCCCCCGCTTTCCATCAGCACCACGACGAGGTGCTCAACGCTGGCTATTCGAAGTCGGTGTTCTGGCTGCGCATCGATCTGCGCTACGTGCCGCGCACCGACCGAGCGCGGCACAGCTGGCTGCTGGAGCTGGCGTATCCGCCGATGGATCACCTGGAACTGTACCTGGCCGATACCGCCGGCCAGTATCGCCTGGCGCAGCGCACCGGTGACGCCTTGCCGTATGCCAGCCGCCAGATCAAACAGAACAACTACCTGTTCGACATACCCTTCCAGCCCGACGAAGCCAAGACCGTGTACCTGCGCCTGCACAGTCAGGGCTCGGTCCAGGCGCCGGTCAGCCTGTGGTCGGCCAATGCGTACCTGGAGGCGCAACCTTCGCGCCTGTACGTGCTCGGGCTGATCTACGGTGTGCTCTTGGGCATGCTGGTGTACAACCTGTTCATCTTCCTCAGCGTGCGTGACCGCAGCTACCTGTACTACATTTTCTATATCGCCTCCTTCGGTCTGTACCAGGTGTCGGTGAACGGTGCCGGGGTCGAGTATTTCTGGCCCGACAACCCGTGGTGGGCCAACGCCGCCACGCCGTTCTTCATCGGCGCCGCCGGGTTTTTCGGTTGCCAGTTCTCGCGCAGCTTCCTGCAGACCGCCAGCCACAGCCGCTGGATGGATCGGCTGCTGATCGGCCTGATGGCGTACGGCGGCGTGGTCATGGTCCTGTCGCTGTCGACCAGCTACGCCCTGGCGTTGCGCCTGGCGACGCTGCTGGCGCTGTGTTTCACCGTGGTGATCTTCACCGCCGGCATCCTCGCCTGGTGGCGCGGCATGCGGCTGGCGCGCTACTTCATCATTGCCTGGACCGCGTTCCTGCTGGGCGGCATCGTCAACACGCTGATGGTGCTGGGCCATCTGCCCAATGTGTTCATCACCATGTACGCCAGCCAGCTCGGTTCGGCGCTCGAGGTCGGCCTGCTTTCGCTGGCGCTGGCCGACCGCATCAACGTGCTGCGCGACAAGCAGGCGCAGACCTTGAAGCAAGCCGGGCTGAAGCTTGAGCAGGCGAACCTGGAACTGGCGGCCAGCAATCGGCTCAAGGACGAGTTCCTGACCACCGTCACCCATGAGCTGCGCACCCCCATGAATGGCGTGATCGGCTCGCTGGAATTGATGCAGACCGTGCCCATGGGGCTGGAGCTGACGCAGTACCAACACACCGCGGCGGGCTCGGCGCGGAACATGATGCGCATGGTCGACGACATCCTGATCCTCACCGAGCTGCAAGCCGGACGGCTGTATCCGCGGAACGAGCCGTTCAGCCTGCAGGCGTTGCTCGACAGCCTGCAGATGCAGTTCAGCGGCCAGGCCCATGACAAGGGCCTGGCGTTCGCCGTGGAACGCGCTGCTGGGCTGCCCGACCGCCTGCAGGGCGACTCGAAGAAGCTCGCCCTGTGCCTGGGCTGCCTGATCGACAACGGCATCAAGTTCACCCGTGAAGGCAGCGTCAAGGTGCGGGTCAGTGGCGGCGAGTCCGTAGACGGTCGCCTGCAGATCACCTTCAAGGTCAGCGACAGCGGCATCGGTTTCAGTCATCGCGACGAAGAGACGCTCTATCAGCGTTTCTACCAGCTCGATGGCTCGATCACCCGCGAGTACGGTGGGCTGGGCATCGGTCTGGCGATCTGTCGGCAGCTGGCCGAACTGGTGGGGGGGCAGTTGCATCATCAGTCCGAACCCGGGCGCGGCAGCTGTTTCGAACTGAGCGTGCGCCTGGGGGTGGTCGAAGCCCATCCGGGCCAGGCCTCGAGCACTCGCGTTGGCACCTTCGGTACCCAGCGCGGCGCCCACGAGTGCACCCTGTTGCTGGTGGACGACAACAGCGTCGACCAGTTGCTCATCCGCGGCATGCTGCTCAAGCTTGGCTACCGTGTGCGCACGGCCGAGGACGGCCCAGGTGCGTTGGCCCTGCTGGCGCGCGAGCGCTTCGATGCGGTGTTGATGGAATGCAGCCTGCCGACCCAGAGCGCCTTGCACACCACCGGCCTGCTGCGCAGCCTGCCGGGTTGCGAGGGTTTGCCGGTGCTGGCGATCACCGATGTCGGCCAGCCGGGCCTGCGCGAGCGCTGCCTGGCTGCCGGTGTGTCGGTCTGCCTGGCGCGCCCGGTGCGCTTCGAGGAGCTGCAGGCGGTGTTGCATGGCTGCATCCTCGCCCAGCCCCGGCATCTGTCGGCAACGGCAACGGTTGCAGACGCGCCGTCCGGAGCGGCTCCGGCATAAGCTCAAGCGTGCCACGGGGGTGCCTTTCGTCGGCATTGCAGGCAAGATGCAAGCCTGCCAGATCAGCCAGGACATGCCCCATGAGTAATGCCCCAGATTTCGTAGTTGTGGAAACCGCCGAACAAGCCGTGGATCGCCTGGCGGAGCTGCACGAGCGGGCCACCCGCGCCCTGAGCCAGGCACTCAAGCGCTATCTCAAGGATCGCAGCGAGCCGGATGCGGCCGAGCGTGACCTGTTTCGCTACCCCGAGCTGCGCCTGACCTACGCCTACGGTGGCGAGCTGCCTGCCATCACCCGCGCCTACGCCAAGGTCAACCTGCCCGGCGTCTACTCGGTGACCGTGACCCAGCCCGCGGCCTTTCGTGGCTACCTGCTGGACCAGCTGCGGCCCCTGATGCGCGACTTCGCGGTGACCATCGAAGTCGGTGTCAGTGAGCAGAACATCCCGTACCCCTACGTCGTCGACCAGGGCGACGAGCTGGCGGGCAGCGGTGTAACTGCCGCGGCGCTGGCGCGGGTGTTCCCCAGCACCGACTTGTCCGCCGCCACCGACGGTATCGCCGACGGCTTGTACGATTGGGCGACCGCCGATCCGCTGCCGCTGGCGCTGTTCGATGCCGCGCGGGTGGATTTCTCCCTGCGCCGCCTGATCCACTACACCGGCAGCGACTGGAAGCACGTGCAGCCGTGGATCCTGCTGACCAACTATCACCGCTACGTCGACCAGTTCGTCACCCACGGCCTAGAGCAGCTGCGCAACGACCCACGCTTCGTACGCCTGGTGATGCCGGGTAACGTGGTCATCGAAAAGAGCATGGACAACGGCGAGGCCCAGGCGCTGGTGGCCAGCGTGGTCTGGCACCGCTATCAGATGCCGGCCTACCACCTGATCGCCGAGGACGGCGACGGCGTGACCCTGGTGAACATCGGTGTGGGTCCGTCGAATGCCAAGAACATCACCGACCACCTGGCCGTGTTGCGCCCGCATTGCTGGTTGATGATCGGCCACTGCGGCGGTCTGCGGCAGTCGCAGACCATCGGCGACTACGTGCTGGCCCACGCGTACATGCGCCAGGACGGGATTCTCGATCGGGTCCTGCCGCCCAACATCCCCATTCCGGCCCTGGCCGAAGTGCAGCTGGCCTTGCAGGAAGCGGCGGCGCAGGTCACCGGCGAGCGCGGCGACGACCTCAAGAAGCGCTTGCGCACCGGCACCGTACTGACCTACGACGACCGCAACTGGGAACTACGCTGGGCCCAGGAACGGCCGCTGATCAACCTGTCGCGCGCCGTGGCGGTGGACATGGAAAGCGGTACCATCGCCGCCCAGGGCTACCGCCTGCGGGTGCCCTACGGCACCTTGCTGTGCGTGTCGGATAAACCGCTGCACAGCGAGATCAAGCTGCCGGGCTCGGCCAACGCCTTCTATAACCGTGCGGTCAGCCAGCATCTGAACATCGGCATCACGGCCTTGAACCTGCTGCGCAACCAGCTCAATGCGCTGCACTCGCGCAAACTGCGCAGCTTCGACGAGCCGCCGTTCCGCTGACAGGTTTGCCGTGGCAGGCAAGGGCCTCTAGCATGGGCGCCCTTGCCAGCCCGAAAACGTTCTTGTCATGCCCTTGCCACCTCGCTTCAACAAACGTCCAGCCGCCGCCAGCCGTCGCGTGGCCAAGGCGCCGCCTGCCCAGCCGCGGCTGCTGCTGTTCAACAAACCGTTCGATGTGCTGACCCAGTTCAGCGACGGTGAGGGGCGGGCGACGCTGAAGGATTTCATCGACATCGCCGGGGTCTACCCGGCCGGCCGCCTGGATCGCGACAGCGAAGGGCTGCTGTTGCTGACCAATGACGGCCAACTGCAAGCGCGTATCGCCGATCCGAAGCACAAGCTGGCCAAGACCTATTGGGTACAGGTCGAGGGCGTGCCCGATGAAGAGCAGTTGCAGCGTTTGCGCAGCGGAGTCGAGCTCAACGACGGCATGACCTTGCCCGCCGAAGCGCGGTTGCTGGATGAGCCGGACCTGTGGCCGCGCGATCCGCCCGTGCGCTTTCGCAAGAGCGTGCCGACCCACTGGCTGGAGCTGGTGATCAAGGAAGGGCGCAACCGTCAGGTGCGGCGCATGACGGCGGCGGTGGGCTTGCCGACCTTGCGCCTGGTACGGGTGCGCATCGGCGACTGGAGCCTCGAAGGCCTGGGGCAGGGCGAGTGGCGCGAGGTGCCCGCCAGTCTGTAGCAGGCCCCGCCCCCTGTGGGAGCGGGCTCTGCCCGCGAAGATCTGCCCGCTTGCCTCAAGCCTCAGCCTCAGCTACGCAGATGAGTCAACGGCAGTTCAGTGCTGGCCATGACCTGATTGAGCACGAAGCTGGAACGTACGCTGGTCACCCCTTCGATCCGCGTCAGGTGGCCCAGCAGCAGCTTTTGGTAGTGGTCCATATCCGGTACCACTACCTTGAGCTGATAGTCGGCATCCATGCCGGTCACCAGGCTGCATTCGAGCACCTGCGGCAGTCCGCGAATGGCCGCTTCGAAGGTTTCGAAACGTTCCGGGGTGTGGCGGTCCATGCCGATCAGCACGTAGGCGGTCAGGCTCAGCCCCAGCTTTTTGCGATCCAGTAGAGCAACCTGGCGGGAGATGTAGCCGTCGTCTTCGAGCTGCTTGACGCGCCGTGAGCAGGGCGACGGCGAGAGACCAATGCGTTCGGCCAGTTCCTGGTTGGAAATGCGCGCATCGCGCTGCAATTCCGCCAGGATGCTCAGGTCATAGCGATCAAGTTTGCTCATCAAATCTGCCTTCGTGTTTTGCGTTGCGGCAAATTATCCATCCGAAGGCAAAAATTGCGCAAGTGCTGTGTAATTCAGCAATGTTCGCAATCGGCTGCTGCACCTGGGGCGTTAAAGTTATTCACAGAATCACTGCCCGGACATGAGTCCACTGCGATCCGCTCAATCAGGCGGATTGCGGCCACCGCCCCCACCGGGGTCGCGCTGGCCCCCGGGCTGCACACTGCCCAGAAGGCGGCGTGAGGTGAGCCGACGTCACAAGCGTCGAGCAGGGACAGAGTTCGAGAGAGGAGGCCGACGGGTCTCCTTTTTTTTCGCCTGTGAAATGTATGGAGGCAGGGCCAGGGGCCGATCATGAACAGGCCACGGGTGCCGATAACCTTTGCAGGTGCCTGACAGGATCTTCACAGAACCGCGTTCGGGTTTTTCAGTCTGATGATGGACAGCTCCCCCCCTATTCTTGCGAGGAACCCCATGAAATCGCCCCTCTGGCGTCTGGCCGGTGTCGCTGCGCTCTGCCTGGCCGTGGGCGCACCAGCCTATGCGGAAGGTCCGCAGGACCAACTGCGCGGCAGCTCCAACGGTGGCCAGCGCGGGCCGGGCGGGGGCAATGCCGGGCCTGGTCAGCAGCCGGGCGGTGGCCAGTATCGGCCGCAGCCTGGTGGTAATCAGGGTCAATGGCAGGGGCGACCTGTGCAGGGTAATCAGGGGAACCAAGGTCAGTGGCAAGGTCGGCCAGGCGCTGGCAGCCAGAACCAGTGGCAAAGCAACCGGCCGGAGCAGGGTCGCCCCGAAGGTGGTCAGCAGGACAATCGGCCGCCGATCATCGGCAAGCCCGACGCAGTGCGCCAGACCCAGGCGCCGCTGCGAGGCAGTTATCCGGACCTGCGTCGCGACAACGATCGGCGCTGGGAGGGCGGTCGAGACCGCTGGCCCGGTGAGCACGGTGGCGGCTGGGGCCCCGGCCCGCAGTACCGTCCGGGCCAGGTGATCGATCGCTTCCCCGGCCAGAATTATCGCGTGCCGTATCGGGGGCAGGATTATTACTATTCAGGCGGGTACTGGTATCGACCGCAGGGCCCGCGGTACGTGGTAATCGAGCCACCGCGCGGCGTTCGAGTGCGCGTGCTGCCCGATTACGCGCAGCGCATGTGGATCGGCAGTTCGGTGTTCTTCGTGGCGGCGGGAACGTACTACCAGTGGGTCGACAATACCCAGGAATACGTGGTAGTGAATCCGCCGGTGAATGCCAGCATTCCACAGCCGGCGCCGACCTTAACCAATTATGACGTCGCGGCCTACCCGGCTCAGGGCCAGAGTCCGCAGCAGATTGCCCAGGATCAATACGAGTGCAAACGCTGGGCCGTGGAACAAAGCCGCTTCGACCCTGCCAGCGCCACCTATGCGCCTTCGCCTGAAGTGGTCAGCGTGTATCGGCAGAGCCTTGCCAATTGCTTTGCGTCCCGTGGGTATACGGTGAATTGACCGCGTCCGGGAGCACCGCGTTTTTTCAGACGGACCGCATGCGCCGCCGACGCGGCTCGCGCCGCTGCTACAGGAGGATCGCGTTCTGTCGGTACGGGGCGCCGCGTTTTTTCGGGCGGACCGCATCGACCGCCGACGCGGCTCGCGCCGCTGCTACAGGGGGATCGCGTTCTGTCGGTACGGGGCACCGCGTTTTTTCGGGCGGACCGCATCGAACGCCGACGCGGCTCGCGCCGCTGCTACAGGGGGATCGCGTTCTGTCGGTACGGGGCGCCGCGTTTTTTCGGGCGGATCGCATCGACCGCCGACGCGGCTCGCGCCGCTGCTACAGGGGGATCGCGTTCTGTCGGTACGGGGCACCGCGTTTTTTCGGGCGGACCGCATCGACCGCCGACGCGGCTCGCGCCGCTGCTACAGGGGGATCGCGTTCTGTCGGTACGGGGCTCCGCGTTTTTTCGGGCGGACCGCATCGACCGCCGACGCGGCTCGCGCCGCTGCTACAGGGGGATCGCGTTCTGTCGGTACGGGGCGCCGCGTTTTTTCGGGCGGACCGCATCGACC